>ERZ772927.230-NODE-230-length-30547-cov-4.65122_pt1 | contig 30547 bp, 33 predicted proteins | sample MGYA00512115_ERZ772927 | MGnify/ENA primary metagenome ERZ772927 (study PRJEB29015, sample SAMEA2737924) | human oral metagenome | biome: human oral; feature: human-associated habitat; material: dental | place: China | collected 2013 ... | reverse complement strand
TTCCGCCTCTTGAATAAGTGTCCGAAGACGCTTAATTTGTTTTTCTGGTAATTCAGACATGGTTCTCGCAATTCCTTTGTCTATTTTTATAATACTTAACTAATATATAACACAGCTTTATGTTTGTGACAAGTCGTCATAGCTATTTTTATCTAATTTTCCACAGCACTATAAGATGTGAATAAAAAAGTGTTGCAAATTTTACCCTTGCAATTGGCGTGCGGTTCATGATATTGGCAAGTGGTCACATAAAAATCACCGCCCAAAGCGGACGGTGATCAAACGAAACAAATTGGCGTTATATAACAAATTATGAAAGCTCAACGCTAGCGCCAGCGTCTTCCAGAGTCTTCTTAGCAGCTTCAGCTTCGTCTTTTGAAACTTTTTCCTTGACTGGTGCTGGAGCGCCGTCGACGATAGCTTTTGCTTCACCCAGACCCAGGCCGGTGATTTCCTTAACAGCCTTGATGACTGCAACTTTCTGAGCACCTGCGTCCTTCAAGGTAACGGTGAACTCAGTTTTTTCGTCAGCCGCAGCAGCGTCACCGCCAGCAGCTGGACCAGCAACAGCCACAGCTGCAGCAGCTGGCTCGATGCCGTACTCTTCTTTCAAGTGGTTTTTCAATTCGTTAACTTCCAGAACTGTCAACTTGGTCAGTTCTTCAGCCAATTTCTTAATATCAGCCATGATACTTCTCCTAATTAGATTAAAATTGCTAGATTGCTAAACTTAAGCTGTAGCTTTGGCTTCGATGCCGTCTAGTAAACCGTGCAAATTGCCGCCCAGCGCACCCACAGTGTCGTGGACTGGTGAGAGCAATTGTGCCACCACTTCGGCAACAAGCTGGTCTTTGCTTGGTAGACCTGCCAGCGCTTTGATGTCGGCTTCATTAATACTCAAGCCTTCACCTGAGAAACCACCAGCCAACTGTAGTGCTGGATGCGTCTTTGCAAACGTGTCCAGAACTTTTGCTGGCATGACCTCGTCTTCCGCGCTGATGGCGTAGACCAATTGGCCAACCAGTAGGTCAGTGTCGGTTTCTTTGTAGGTGTCGACGCCCTGCAGTGCTACGCGCACTAAGCGGTTTTTAACCACCTTGATGACCACGTTTGCTTCACGAGCAGCCTTGCGCAGCTCTTGCAATTCAGCCACGCTCAGCCTCTGGTACCGTGCAAATGCCGTACCTTTGGCGTCTTTTAGAAGCTCTGTTAGTTCAGCAATCAAAGTTTGTTTTTTATCGCGTGAAATTGCCATAAAAATCCTTTCTTTGATTGAGTTAATTTGTTATGTGCCAATTTGTTAACGTGCGGTAATGGAGAATCAAAAAACGTCTTTGATTCTCGCACTACCAAAGACGTCAAATAAAACTGTTAGTTTCATCCCTCGGTGGCATTTTTACATCTGTTTTTACACAAATCGCCACTGTCTTTGGTAATGTTACTTAAGATTGTAGCAGAAATGACAACGAAAAACAAGAGTTATGGTGATTATTTTCCAGCCGATTCAATCGCCTTATTTATTGCATTTTCGCCTAATCGTAATATTCTTCTGCGTTGAGCGACAGTTGTGCCTCCCCAAATTCCATATTCTGCAGATTCTGGGTGGCGGAGCGCATATTCTAAGCATTGCTTTGAGATTGGGCATTTTCGGCACATATCTATGGCAGCTTCCGCGGCTTCCGTCTTTCTGACGCCTCTTAAATCTTGGTCTGTAATATTTGGGTTTATTTGGAAAAATAAGTGATCAGCCTCTTTAGGGGGCAACTCCGCACATTTAGCGCCTTCTGGTAGACTCTCGTTATTCAATTTTGACATTCTGCTATTTTACAATAATAATGTAATAAAATCAATAGGTGTATATGTCTAACCAAAGAGAAAACCCGCTCCGTGGTGGAGCGAGTATAATGAACCTCCTTTCTCTGTATCTGTATGTTCTGCCGAGGGGTGCTAGTCGATTAAACTAACACCCCTCGGCAAGAGGTTAGCCTTCTGGGTGTGCCGTCTGGCGACGGCGCACCCAAAGAACAAGGGATCCTGCTCCCAGCAGCGCGACCGCGCTAGCGGTCGCACCACTCCCGGCGCCGGCGCCGGTCACCGGCAGTCGGAACTGCCGAGGCGTCGTGCTCGGAGTCGGACTCGGTGTCGGTGTTACCGATGGCGTCGAACTTGGAGTCATCGACGGCGTGGCCGACGGAGTCGGGCTTGGTGCCGACGATGTCGGTTCCGGCGTGGGTGTAGGGCTCGGAGCCGGCGTGGGCTCCGGAGTCGGGATGGGGTCGAATCCGGCGTTGCCGCCGGACTCAACCCGAACGATTCTGGCATTCACTTCCCAGGACTTATCCTGGGAAGTAATGGCCGCCGAGTCAGTCCACGGACCGGGATCCGTGGAGCTGACACTGACGTTGAGTTGGAACCGGGCTTTTTCGCCCTTATCCAACTTGACATTGAGAACTACCTTGTCGCTAGCACAGCTAGCGACATTAGGCTCCATGAAGCGGATGTACTGGGGTTGCCCCCAAGTACTAGCCTCACTGTATACGCCGATCCTACCAGCCAAAAGCTGGTCGCAAACGAATTTCTGACCCGGGGAGGTCAGTACGTCCGTGACAATGAATTCCTGACTGTTATCGGTTGCTGTGGGCAACACGATCGTGACAGTCTGGTTCTCTTTGTCAACGGACCCCCACTTGGAGGGGTTTGGTCCGGGCTGATTGCATCCGTCACAGGTGCCCACCTGAATTGGAGTTCGACGGATGACCCCGTCGACATCCCAGCGAAGTTCCCTGGTTTCTCCAGGGACCAGGCTGGGTTCCATGTGGACTTTCCACCATGCTGAAGCATGGTAGTGTTGTCTCGCCCCATTTTCCACCTCGCTAGTCAGCGTGATGGTGACTGTACGATCTGTAGAATAGATCGCGTTTGCGATGACAATCCCTTCCGGGGTTGTCATTGCAATCGTGTCGTGGTTGCCGTCTGTTCCGAGCTCACTAGGAATACGTAGGACAATGCTGTCTCCTGCGCAGTGACCCTCCTCGAGGGTCAGAGCCACCGAGAATTGCACTGCCTCGTAGGCAGTGAATTCATTCGTGCCGTCTTCGGTCTTCAAAGACGTGCTAACCTCCCCAGGAGAAATATCTCGGGGAGTACATTCGTACTCGGTGGTTGTTACCACGGTAGTGGTGCTGCTCGACTGAGCCTCGCCAGCGACACCAGACGAAGACTGCGCCTCGTTGTCGGCGCGCGACGCCCCTCCGAAGAGGAGCAACGCAAAGATCGTGGCAAGGATCGCCGCGATCGACACCCGCAAGGGTGTCCTGTGGTGCCTGTGATGCATTTTTGCACCCTTCCTAGTAGAGTTGTTTTCCTAGATACAGAGATGTTAAGGTTCTTTTATCCAGCTAGGCTGGAAATCGAATCCTCGAACATCAGCACCTAGTTGGACTTTACTATTTTATCATAAAAAATGAAAAATGCAATAGTAACACAAAAATCCCGCAAGAATTGACGGGATTAATTGCTGGGTTATAAATATTACAAAGAGTTCTCTACTTTAATGCCAGGGCCCATAGTTGTGGCGATTGCGACGCTCTTAATGTAAACACCCTTTAAGCTGGATGGCTTTTGAGAGTTTAAGCTGCTTAGGAATGCGCGTGCGTTTTCTGACAATTTTTCAGTGCCGAATGATACCTTGCCGATTGACAAGTGAACGATAGCTTGCTTATCAACGCGATATTCAACTTTTCCGGCCTTTGCTTCAGAGACGGCTTTAGCGACGTCGGCAGCAACGGTGCCAGACTTTGGATTTGGCATCAAGCCGCGTGGGCCAAGAAGTCGTGCGTACTTACCAAGCTTTGGCATGTACTGCGGAGTTGCAACCAAAATATCGAAGTTCAATTCTTCCTTATCCAATTGGCTTAGGAATTCTTCGTCACCAATGATGTCAGCGCCGGCTTTTTTAGCGGTGGCATGTTCTGACTCTGGTGCGAAAACTGCTACGCGAACGTCCTTACCTGTACCGTGTGGTAATGCTACGGTCGAGCGGATGTTTTGGTCAGCTTGGCGTGGGTCAACGCCCAGGCGGATGTGGATTTCAACACTAGCATCAAACTTGACTGGGCTGGTTTCAGTGGCCAATTTCAAGGCCTCGTCTAGGCTGTACAATTTGTTCTTCTCGATGTTTTTTGCGACTTCCTGGTATTTTTTACCGCGGCGCTCCAAGCGTGGACGAGTAACTGGCTTTGGGCCTTTCTTTACGTGAGCCTCAGCATCGTCAGACTGTGGAGTTGTATCACCAGCTTCCTTACGAGCTTCCTTCTCTGCTTTTTCAGCAGCCTCATCTAGGGCTTTTTGACTACGCTTGCCAGATTTGGCAACTACGGCTTCACGCTCAGCGACGACATCTTTATCTTTGTTGTCGTGAGATTTGGTTGTGTCTGTAGCTTCTGCAATTGCTGCTTCGATTTCAGCGATTGTGTTTTTCTCGCTGACTGCTAATTTTAGTTCTGCTGCTTTTTCTAGCAACTCGGCTTTCTTTGCCATGATAATCCTTTCTGTGGTACGAACGGCGATTCGCGACTCTCCGGCGAATCCACCTCCCAGCATTGATTGATAGTGATAAAATTATACCATATTTTTAGAAACCGAGGCAAATATTTACTTTTATGGAGAAGAATTGTATAATATAATAATTATGAAAAGAGGTTCAAATAGATCGGACGAAATTAGGTTAAATGGTCCGACAGGTGTATGTTTTCCGGAAAGATGTGAGCCTTGTCCGGGTATAAGGATGGTGCTGGGAGACCTAGGTGAGAGTAAGAAGGCGGCAAAAAATCTTGCAGAGGTGACTCTAGCGGGGGATGCGGAGATTGTTGTTCGAAGTACTGGCGAAGCAATTTCCGATCCTAAGCTTATGGGTAAGGCGGTCGTTAAAATTTTAGAGGATCTAGACGAGAAAACTGAGCTTGTGCAGCAAGTAGTCGATGAACTGACAAGTGGATGTGAGGGGTCTGTGTCCATTAAAGGGTCTAATGGCGTAGTGTCTGTAGAAGGCTATGTGTGTGGTAGCATGAAATTGACTAATGAGCGTGGTATAGAGCCCGCGGAAGTGCAGCGTGAGCTAAAGTAATTGATAATTATGCTGCCGTCAAATTAACGTATAGTTACTATTTTTGATAAACTAGTAACTATGGATATAACAATTACAAACATACAGGCAAGGCAAATTTTAGATTCTCGTGGAAATCCGACGGTTGAGGCTGACGTAATTCTGAGTGACGGTTCCTTCGGGCGGGCGGCCGTTCCCTCTGGCGCGAGTACCGGGTCATTTGAGGCGGTTGAGTTGAGGGATGGTGAACTAGCGTTTGGTGGCAAAGGTGTACTTCGGGCGGTTGATAACGTTAATAATGAAATCGCTCAGGCCTTAAAAGGAATGAGCCCGTTTGATCAGGCGGCGATTGACAATAAAATGAAAGCTCTGGATGGTACGCCAAATAAGGCGCGCTTGGGTGCAAATGCAATTTTAGCGGTGTCGTTGGCTGTAGCGAAGGCTGCGGCAAGGTCACGTGGTGTTGAACTTTATCAATATGTGAATAATTTGGCGGGTAGTCCGTTCATGTCTCTGCCGATGCCGATGATTAATGTGATGAACGGTGGCCAGCATGCGCTCGGTGCGACTGATTTTCAGGAATACATGATTATTCCAACTAGTGCAGCGACCTTTGCTGATGCAGTTCGAATGAGTGCTGAGGTGTTTCACGTGTTGGCAAAAATATTGAAAGATGAGGGTTATCCGACGACAGTTGGTGATGAGGGTGGTTATGCGCCGCATGTCAGAAATGGCAACATGGAGCCAATTCTGCTGTTGACTAGAGCGATTGAACAGGCCGGCTATAAATTGGGCGTTGACTTTGGATTTGCGCTGGATGTGGCGGCAAGTGAGCTGTATAAAGATGGCAAATACCACTTGTCGACCGAGCACCGTGTATTGTCAGCTGACGAGATGATTCGCACATACAAAGCACTGCTGGGGCGCGTGCCAGTGCTTTCGATTGAGGATGGATTGAACGAAGAAGCCTGGGAAGATTGGGAGAAGATGACAGCAGATTTGGGGCATTTTGCTCAGTTGGTTGGTGATGATCTTCTGGTGACGAATGTCGAGAGACTTAAGCGTGGAATTGAGGAAAAAGCTGGCAATGCTATTTTAATTAAGTCAAATCAAATTGGCACATTGACCGAGACAATTCAAGCTGTCGTGATGGCGAAAAATGCTGGCTGGAACACCGTAATGAGCCATCGGTCGGGTGAAACTGAGGACGTAACAATTTCTCATCTGGCAGTTGGTCTGGGAACGGGTCAGATTAAGACCGGCTCAATGTCACGCTCGGAGCGAATTGCTAAATATAATGAGCTGCTGAGAATTGCGGAAAAGCGCCCGGATTTGGAAATTGCCCATCCGTTTGTCAGATAATCTACGAAAAAAAGCTTCCCTTTTAGGTGTCTAACGGGAAGTTTTTTGTTTGAAAATTATTTTCTTATAAATTCAATTTCTCCGCGGTCATTGATGCGGATGATTTGCGACGGCTTAGAGTCTACAATTTCTTCGGAATCAACATAGACGGCAGCGGATTCATGGAAGTAATTGATTGCCTCGGTAATGTTATCTGCCGGCTCTTTACCCGGCGGATTAGCGCTCGGAGCGGCTAGGTAGCCAACTTTATGAATTAGCTCCGACAGGGGCGACTTTGGGATGACGCGAAATGCCAGCGTGCCGTTAATGTGCGGTATATGTGGCAGGAAATCAGGAGTCACATTCACGACAATTGTCGTTGGCTGCTTTTTGGCTAACTCTTGATAACTTTCTTGTAAGCGTGGCGTCAACCCGGGAATATCAGTAATGTCGGCAACAAGAACGATGACAGATTTATTTAAAGGTCTTTGTCTGACTTTGTACAATCTCTCAACTGCCCTATTAGATCCAGCCCGAGCCAGCACGCCATAAATAGTGTCGGTTTTAGCGACGACTAGCTGATTGGATTGGAGAGCTGAGATAACTGCACTGTCTAAAATATTTTCTACAATCATTTTTCAAATTTTACCATAAAAATAACCCCGACAGATTCGGGGCTATTCTCCTTTTCAAATTAGTCGACGATTTCTACGCCCATTGAGCGAGCTGATCCAGCAACAACTTTCATTGCGCCTTCAATGTCGATTGCGTTCAATTGGTCTTTTTTCGCTTCAGCAATTTCTTGTAATTGCGCGCGAGTAAGCTTACCAACCTTATCAACGTGCGGCTTACCGCTTCCCTTTTGGATGCCAGCTTTTTCACGAATCATGTCGTCAACTGGTTGACCGAGTGAATTCCAGGTGAAGGTTCGATCTTCGTAAACTTGAATGTGAACAATTACGTCCTTACCCATCATGTCTTTGGTGGCGTCGTTAAATGGATTGATAAAGTCCATCATGTTCAAGCCCCACTGACCGAGCGTTGAACCAACTGGAGGACCTGCTGTCGCCCGACCAGCTGGAATGCGCAATTTTAAATTACCAATAATTTTCTTTGCCATAGTTATTCCTTATAGTTTATAGTGCGTAACCCGAGTATTATAGCGAAAAATCCGCTAAATTGCAAGCTAAGCTTTTTTAACCTGTAGTGCATCCAGCTCGACTGGAGTATCGCGGCCAAACATACTAACCATAACTTTCAGTGTGCCCTTAGAAGCATCGATTTCGCTAACTGCGCCGTCAAATCCCTTGAATGGACCGTCGGTAATTGATACGATTTCGCCTTCGGTAAAGTCAATTTGATGCTTTGGTTCCTCAACGCCCATGCGCTTTTTAATCTTGGCAATTTCCTTTTCAGAAACTGGCGTTGGTGTCGTGTCGGCACCAACAAATCCGGTCACGCCTGGCGTGTTGCGTATAATATACCAAGTTTCGTCAGTCAATTTCATTTCCACCAGAACATAGCCCTGGAAAATCTTAGCCTCAACGATTTTTCGCTTGCCGTTACGGATTTGGATCTGTTTTTCCTTTGGCACGATAACGTCAAAAATCTTATCGGCCATGTCAACACCGTTAATGCGTTGACGGATTGATTCAGCAACTTTTTCTTCGTAGCCAGAATAAGTGTGGATTGCGTACCATTGCTGGCTGTCGTCGTAACGTTTTGAACTCATGTATAACTCCTTTTATTTCAAAAATTGATTAAAGCCCCAATTAAATGCAGCGTCAAGTAGTAGGATTAGAACAACAAAAGCCAAGGTGAAAATGAGGACTGCTGCTGTCATCGCCCAAGTAGCTGAGCGGGTTGGCCAACGAACTAACTTTAATTCTGCCCAAGCGCCCTTAAAATAACCAATTAGCGTGCCGCGTTCACTAGATTTTTTAGCTGTTTTTGCGACTACCTTGGTTGGTTTATTAGTCTTTTTTGTGACAGTTTTTTCTTTTTTTGGCGCGTCGTCAGTAGCTTTAATCCGACGAACCGTAGTTTTGCTGCTTGCCTTGCCTTTCTGTGCCATATTTTCTCCCAATTTAAAAAGTCTGCTTTTCACAGACTGTCAATAGTTATTGTAGTCTATCTAAGGAAAAATAGCAAGTTGCGCTATATATCCTTTTCATCATTTCTTAAACTCCTTCAATCGAAAACCAAAAGTTGAACCGTGATTCAGTCGGCTTTCTACCTCAATTTTACAACCCAGTTTTTTGGCTAATTTGGCGGATACGTAAAGTCCCAGACCAGTTCCTTTAGTTTCGCGCGTGCGATAATCTTCGGCTCGATAAAACTTATCAAATATTTTATTTAAGTCAGCCTTACTGATACCAATACCGGTGTCAATAATTTTAAAGATAATTTCGCCAGATCGATTCTTTTTAATTGACAGCGTAACTGAGCCTTCTTGGGTGTAACGGATGGCGTTAGTGATGAAGTTTTGAAGGATTTCTTCTAGATATAAACGAGAAGCTTGGACTGACCCAAGCCGCCCACCAATGTCCAAATTAAAGGCCAAGTTTTTTTCTGCTGCTTGCGGCGAGTACTCAGAGTTTATCTGTGCTGCAAGTTCGGCTACGTCGATTATCTCTGTCTCATCAGCAATTCCCCTTTCGGCGCGTGATAACGTGCTTAGATCATTTACCATGCGCGCTAAAAATAAAATTTGCTTATGAGACTCATCAATTGCCTCAGGTATTTTGCTAGTAATATTACGTTCGACAAGCAATTTAGCGTTACTTAGCGACCCTTCGGCTATTGCAATAGGTGTGCGTAGTTCGTGACTCACTATACTAATGAATTCATCGCGTTCCTCTTCCAGGCTTTTTGTTTTGGTGACGTCGCGTAAAATTAGCACATAGCCATCCGGAGTTATTTTATCGCCACCTTGAACTGGAGCAAGTGTTACTTCTAGTCGTACGTAATCGTCATCATCAATCATCATAATTATGTCATCGCGCTGACGAATTGTTGAAGATTTAGTAAGTTCCTTGAAGATATCAATTGGCTTTTTGTCAATCGTCTTCAGTTCTAGAACTTGGCTAATATGCTCGCCATTAATACCGCTGTTTGTGTCAATCAAATTAAGAGCGGCAGAGTTATAAGTATTGATAATTCCGTGCTCGTCGGTGCTGAGAATTGCGTCAGTGATGTTGTTAATTAGCGTAATTAGCCTTTGATGCTCGCTAAGGTTTTTTCTAGGGGGTTTTTTACTTAATTTGCCGTCAATTTTTTGTAACAATTGATGTAGAGCAATAGTTATACTTCCCAAGATAACACTAAGAATAATCAACAAAATAATGAACACCCACATGGCTTAAGTATAGCATAAGCGTATATATTTCTATACGTGCGGTGAATATTTTTTTAGTTCATTGCGGTGGATTTTATATTGCGGGTCAAATTTGGCAACTTCCGACCAGAATGCTGTCGAGTGGTTCATGTATCTGGTGTGGCATAGCTCGTGAATAATGACGTAGTCAATAAGTTCAAACGGCAAGTTCATCATCCCAATATTCAGGCTGATTGTTCCAGAAGAAGAACAGCTTCCCCAGCGACTGGAGGCGTGAGTTATTTTACAGCGAGAAAAGGAAAAACCGTGCTTTTCGGCTAGAAATGACAGACGCCTCGGTAGGTGTCCTTTTGCCTCTTTCCTTAGGGCGACGAGGATTTTATCACGAATAATTTGCTGGACTGGAGCGGATTTAATTGATTCTGATTCGTTAATTTCCGCTAATATTTGAGTACCGATAATTTTCACAGTAGACGGCTTAGTTGTGGAGTGTATTAACAGATGATGGCTTTTACCAATTTGCTGATTTTCGTTATAAGAAAAGGTTGCTTGGTGTTTAGAAACTAATTCGCGAATCTGTTTACGCGAGGTTTTAATTAGCATTTTTGCTGCGACAACAGGCGCATATACAGGCATAGTAACTCTAAGTCGGCCATCCGGCGCGATTTTTAGACTAACGCTCTTCGCTAGACTTTGTCTTTTAATGACAATCTCCCCGAATTCGGCATCGGTAATAGTTGGCATGCTTATCCTATACTAATGCGATTTGGCGTAACGCGACGTGGCGGTTCTGGACGACTGGCGCCAATTTGCTTAAGAACAGTGCGAGCCTGAGTGCTTAGGGTGTGGCGACCGCTAATTACAATGTAAGATTCGCTACTGTGCGGTGCGGAGAATTGTTTTAATCGACGATCGAACGATTCGCTGTCTTGTCCGTAATTCTTTATCCAGCGTCGTTTGGCGGTTACAGAATCAGTCTGCACCCAAACGAATAGGACTTTATACCCATATTCTCTAGCCAACCGATTAATGCGCATGCGGTTAGTGCGTTGGTCGGTGGCGCCGTCTAGGATGACAGTTTGCTTGGTTTTCAAAAATTCCTCTAAGATAGCCAAAGTCGCGTCAGAAATGGCTTTTGTGTCGTCTGTAAAAACTTCAAATTGACGAGAATTAATCACTGGAGAATTAAAAATCTTTGCAAATTCTGTAGCAAACTGAGTCTTCCCTGAACCCGGTGCACCAACCATGGCAATAATGTGAGGAAGCGAAGGCGATAGAGGTTTCATATGGAGAGATTATAACAGATTTTTTACTAATAAAAAAGATTCTCTTTTAAGTGAGAATCTTGGCAGGAGTGGAGGGACTCGAACCCCCGACACCTGGTTTTGGAGACCAGTGCTCTAGCCGCCTGAGCTACACTCCTATAACGTTCATTTTATCATGAATTACCCTTCTGGCAAATGTTAAATTTGTGAAAAAGAAAAATTCCGTGAAAAAAATACCAAAATCCCTTGAAAAAACATAAGCGTCGTCCTACAATAAAAACAGAGATGAAAATTTTAATGCTTGGGTGGGAACTTCCTCCGCACAACAGTGGCGGTCTTGGCGTTGCTTGTTATCAAATGTCGAAGGCTCTAGCCTCTCAAGGCGTGGATATTGATTTTATTATTCCCTACAACGCTAAACATCCAGGAATTGATTATATGAATATCTATTCAGCTACGCCCTTGCCACCAAATTATTATGACCTGGGCGCTTATAATAATGGCTCACCGGAGGATCGGGAGAACGCTCAGGATGAGCATGGGCTTTCGCCGATGCGTGCCGTACAGCGACGATACGGTAAGTATGTTCGGAAATTTGTGAAGAGTCATCAGCCTGATGCCATTCATGCACATGATTGGCTAACGATGGAGGCTGGGATGATTGCTAAAGAAATGACTGGTGCGCCATTGATTGTGCATGTACACGCAACAGAATTTGACCGTTCTGGAGAGCAAGCAGGAAATCCGTTGGTTCATGAAATTGAGCAACAAGGTTTGTTGATGGCAGATCGAATAATTGCTGTTAGTCAGATAACTAAGGATATAATTGTTAAGAACTATCATATTCCACCGGAGAAAATTGAAGTAGTTTATAATGCGATTGATTTGGCTGATTTGCCGCCGCACGATTATGACTCGAGTACTTATAGGTATCTGGAAGAGCTAAAGCGCGATGGTTATACGGTTGTAGGTGCTTTAACGCGTTTAACGGTACAGAAAGGTCTGACTTATTTTGTGCGGGCTGCAGCGAAGGCTCTTGATAAATGCGAGAAGATTGTGTTCGTGCTGTCTGGTAATGGCGAGCAGCGAGATGAATTGATTGAGTTGGCGGCGGATCTGGGCATTAGTGATAAGATGATTTTTACGGGTTTTGTGCGCGGAAAACAATGGCGGGATATTTACTGTTTGATTGATATTTTTGTGATGAGCTCGGTTTCTGAACCATTTGGCTTGACAGCACTGGAGGCGGCTCATCATGATACGGCGCTACTGATTAGTCGTCAATCTGGTGTCGGTGAGGTGCTGAATAATATCATGCGGTTTGATTATTGGGATGTAAATAAATTAGCGGATGAAATTGTCAATATTGCCAAGTCGCCTGCTTTGAAGAATTCTCTCAAGCAAAACGTTAAGGATGAGTATGCAAAGATTTCATGGCAAGATGCAGCCAGACAATGTTTAAGGCTGTATGAGGGGGCGTTATCATGAGCGAAAATAAAGGTATAGTTTTATACCTTCATGTCCATCAGCCTTGGCGGGTGCGCGAATATAGCATATTCGACGTGGCTTGGAAGCATGATTGTTTTTCTGGCGTTCAAAATCCAGCACAGGACAATCAAAAAATATTCCAGAAGGTAGCAGAAAAGTCATATTTACCAATGAATGCCCTACTTGAGAAATTGCTGAAAAAATATCCCGACTTTAAATTGTCGCTCAGTTTTAGCGGTACGTTCTTGGAGCAGGCGGATCAGTTTAATCCTGAGGTGTTGGAGAGTTTTAAGCGCTTGGTGAAAACTGGCCAAGTGGAGATTTTATCAAGTCCTTATCATCACAGTCTGGCGTTTTTCTACTTACGTAAGGAGTTCGAACGGCAGATTGAGCTTCACCGCTGGAAAATCCGTGAGGTTTTTGGGGCGGAAACACGGGTGCTGGCAAATACGGAATTAGCGTATAGTGATGAACTGGCCAAATGGGCGGAGCAATACGGTTTTAAAGGAGTGCTGGCTGAAGGCTGGGACCCAATTCTTAATTGGCGTAGTCCTAATTATGTTTACCAGCCGGCTGGAACGGAAAAAATTGGATTGCTACTTAAAAATTATCGATTGAGCGATGATTTGGCGTTTAGGTTTAGTGACCAAGAGTGGAGTGATTGGCCATTGACTGTGGATAAATTTAATACATGGGTGACTGATTCGGTTCGCTATGCGCCGCTGCTTAATTTGTTTATGGATTATGAAACTTTTGGTGAACATCAGTGGTCAGACTCTGGTATTTTTGACTTTTTCGAGAAATTTGTTGGCAAGTGGCTAAGCGCTAGCGGTAATACTTTTTATACAGTCAGTGAGGCTTTGGCTAAAAATAAGCCAGCTGGCAAAATTAGTATGCCATCGCCCGTCACTTGGGCTGACGCTGAGCGGGATTTGACGGCCTGGAATGGCAATAGTCTGCAGAAAGAGGCCTTGAGATATGTTTATGAACTACAGGATGAAGTGCTGAAGAGTGGTGATGAATCGTTGATTAATGATTGGCGAAAACTGCAAACCTCTGACCATTTCTATTACATGGGGACAAAATGCTTTACCGACGGTGATGTGCACGCCTACTTTAGTCCCTATGACTCGCCGTATGACGCTTTTCTTTACTATATGAACGCTATTCGTGATATGCGTTCGCGGCTGCGAAAATAAGAATATTTTCTTGGGCAATAAAAAACTCCCTCTGGATTTGAGGGAGTTTGCTGGTGATTCTGGTAAAATTAGTTTTTACGAGCCTTGACCTCGTTACGACCGAGGTTCTTCTTTGTCTCAGTATAAGTCGCGTGTTGCCTTGCGATTGGGTCGTACTTTTTCAATGTCAATTTTCCCTGGCCTTTGGTGGTACGGTTTTGGGTATTAACGGTAGTATAGTAAGTTCGGTGGTTGCTCAAGTTACTCACCAAACCAATCAGCTTTCGTTTCGTATTCTTCTTTGCCATCTCTTTACTCGTTAGATTTTATAAAACGTCTTGGCTAATTATAGCATGGGTGGAGTAAAAATGCTAGTACCATATCATATTTTACGATTTTTTGTCCTTACTCTGTCAAATATTGACTCGCACACTTTATCAATTCTCTGCTCTAGTGACTGTTTCATTGTAGCACCCCCTTAACCTTATTAAGATTGTGTCATTTAGTTAAGTTTTTTGGTAGTCGTTTTATAGTATAATTATCAGAAAGGTTGCTTATTTAACAGTCGCGGAGGATATTTATGGATGATGATAAGAAGATGATAAAAACAACAAAAAGGATTTATCCTCAAATATATTCTTATATTTTGCCAGACCTTCCAGCGAATAAAGGCTGGCAAAAAGTTGGATATACAGAGCGTAAAGACGTTGATTCGCGAATATTAGAGCAAACCAAGACTGCGGCTGTAAAATTGCGATATGAGAAATTATGGAGCGCTAGTTCCTTTTCTAACGTGACTCGCGAATTCTTCAAGGACAAAGATCTTCATAAATATTATGTAAAAAACGGAATTGAAAAAAGTAAAAAGCAGGATGACGGTGGATTGGGTGAGGAATGGTTTTATTTCAATGGTACTCCAGAAAAGTCTAAAGAATTATTTGACGACTATGCCAACGGTAGTTTATTTAGCCGGTCTTCTGAAAAAAGTGAATATAAGTTACGAAGAGAGCAAGAGCAAGCTGTTTCTCAAACCCTCGACTATGCAAAATCTCATCAGACTGCGGATTTTTCTACACCGAATAAAGAAGCGGAATTTTTATGGAATGCAAAGCCACGCTTCGGTAAGACTCTCTCTTCTTACGATTTTGCGAAAAAGTTCAATGCTAAGAATGTTTTGATAGTTACTAATCGCCCAGCAATTGCCAATTCATGGTTTGATGATTTTGAAAAGTTTATTGACGGGTATTATTTTATTTCGACGGCAGATTCTTTAAAAGAGCGCGAAACTTTGTCTAGGGATGATTTTCTTAATAAAGCTAATTCATCAAGTGAAGATAAGCAGATAACATTCTTAAGTTTGCAGGATCTAAAAGGAGGTAGGGCTTTTGGCGGACCACACAATAAATTAAAGTGGGTGGCGGATCTGAACTGGGATTTGTTGATTATAGATGAGGCACATGAAGGTGTTGATACGGACAGAACCAATGAAGCTTTTGAAAAAATTAAACGCAGGTTTACGCTGCACTTATCTGGAACGCCTTTTAAAGCGATAGCGGATGGACATTTTAAGGACAATCAGATATTCAACTGGACATATATTGACGAGCAAAAAGCCAAACAAGAGGAGCTGAAAAATCTGGACGATTCGGGCGATCATGTTAATCTACCAGATATGAGATTGTTCACATACAAGATATCCGACATGATCTCTGATCGACTTAAGGAAGGTATGGAGGTAGATGATGAAAATATCGATTTCGCTTTCGAGTTAAACGAGATGTTTGCAACAGATGCAAACGGTAGATTTATCCATGAAAATGATATCTCAACATTCTTAAATCAGTTAACTTCAAATGAAAAATATCCATTCTCAACCCCTGAATTAAGAAGTCAATTAAAACATACATTTTGGTTAGTGGGTAATCGTGTTGCTTCAGCGAAGGCTATGGAGAAAATGCTACGTCACCACCCAGTGTTTAGCGAATACAAGATAGTGCTTGCTGCAGGTGATGGGCGGGTTCAGTCCGGCGGTAATTCGTCTGAAGATGAAATGAAAGATATTGTAGCTAATGAAAAGGCTTTAAGCAGAGTTAAAAAAGCTATCAAGGAAAATGACCGCACTATAACTTTATCTGTTGGACAATTGACAACTGGAGTTACCATTAAAGAATGGTCTGCCGTACTTATGCTTTCTGATATTAAATCTGAGTCGTTGTATATGCAGGCAATATTCCGTTCTCAGAACCCGTATGAATTTATAGATAATAACGGCAACCTCTGTCGTAAAAAGTCGGCTTACGTCTTTGATTTCTCGCCGAATCGCGTGCTTAAAGTTTATGACAAGTTCGCCAACAGTCTATTAGCGGACGTAGCCAGAGGTGAAGCTACAGAAAAAATTAGAGAGCAGAACGTAGCAGAATTGCTGAACTACTTCCCTGTCTTGGCGGAAGATGAATCTGGTAAGATGATCGAATTGGATGCAGAGCAAGTTTTGACTTTCCCTAAAGCCATCGTCGCAAAGGAGATTGTGAACCGCGGCTTTGTTACTAATCTTCTATTTGTAAACATAAACAACGTCTTCAATATCCCTTCTGAAGTGATTGCGGCATTAAATAAGGCGCCTTCAACCAGTGACACTGATAGGCAGACTAAAAGCGAAGAGGTTCAGCATGATCCAGATCGTAAAAAGAGTCGAGATCACAGAATATCTGTAAATAAAGATAAACTACTTGGTAATAAGGTTTATACTTCAAGGATGCAGGATATTGTATTGTCTGCAGTTGATTCGGATATGGATTCGGGCGAGATTGTTGAAAAAATTACTGCCGACTGTATGTCTGAAATGTCCGAACCTCTTGGGAGGTATAAAAATTACTACTCTCCTTCAAAATCAGAGCTTGACAGTATTGAAAGCGGACTTCGTAAAAAAGTTAAAGAAGCGGTAGAAGAATTTGTATCTAACGATATAGTAGATAGGATAGCTCAAAATGGGTTAGCGGAAAAGCTGGCGGATATAATTGAAAAAGATCTTCCTAATGATACTGTAGTCCGTGAAGAGGAAGATAATTACGAAAAAGAAGAAAAGTCTGAAATGGATCAAATTAGGAGAAAATTGCGTACGTTTACTCGCGCTATTCCTTCATTTATTATGGCTGCAAATAAGGACATAGATGAGATCACATTGGATAATATCGAAGATACCGTTTCTGATAAGGATTTTGAGGAATTATTTACTGAGAAAGATAGTAGCGAGCCATTCACAAAAGATGACTTCCGCAAAATTCGCGGCCCATGGACTAATCCAGATACTGGCGAAACATTTGAAGGGTTCTTTGATTACTATACATTCAACGCGGCAATTCGAGAGTTTGAAGAAAAGCGACAAGAAGTTGCTGATTATCTCTCCCCTGGCGCCAAAGAAGACATCTTCTCCTATATTCGTCCGTTAAAAACAAATCAGATTTTTACGCCGCGCCGAATTGTCAATAAAATGCTTGATTTGCTGGAAGAAAATAATCCTGGCATATTTGAAGATCCAGACGCAACATTTGCGGATTTATATGTAAAGAGCGGTCTGTATCTTACAGAAATAGCAAAGAGATTAAACAGAGGGCTTGAGAGTAAAATACCAGACAAATTAGAAAGGGTAAAACATATCCTTGAGAAGCAACTTTATGGGTTTGCGCCAACGAATATTATTTATAATATTGCACGCAAGTATATTTACGGAACATTTTCAGACATTGATGATAGTAATCTTAAGCAATTAGATTTAACGGACACGTTTAAAAAGGGAGAGACATTAAATATGAAATTTACAGCAGTAGTTGGCAATCCGCCGTATCAAGGAGAGAATCGTCAGCAAATTTATCCGGATTTTTGGACAACATCCGTAAAGATAGCTGATGTGTCATGTATGATTTTTCCTGTTGGATGGCAGGAGCCTAAGGATGCTAATAACCTGCGAAAGATGAATAAAGAAAATGTGAAAAGAGACAGGCAAATAGTAAATATAAATAATATAGAAGACGCATTTCCTGGTGTTTCTGGGGCAAAGTGGACAAATATAATATTATGGAAAAAAGGATATGACAATGGGCTAAGTGGAAAACAGCTTATATTTGAAAATGGAGAAAGCCCAGAAAAAAGACTTCTTCCTATAGATAAGTTAGATATTGAAAAACCTCGAGAAATTATTGACTTAGCTAAAAAAGTAAAATCATTTTCTGGGTTTTTGTCAATGAAAACTATAACGTCGGTGCGCAAGCCATATGGCTTGAGCACCGACGTTATCAAGAATCCTTCTAAGTATGGACTGCCTAGCATATACAATAAAAGAATAAGCGAAACAGACATAAAGCTGTACTCGTCTAAGGGAAAAGTATTTTATGTGCCCCGCGACTACCCATTCCCAAGCTCAGACAACCAGCTGTCAGCGTATAAAGTTTTTGTACCTTATGCGTGGGGAAACTGGTCTGCGAGCTCGCCATTTCTGGGCGGCGCTTACGCCAATGTTATCGTAGCTGGACCAAACGAAGCCTGCACCGAAACCTTTCAAGAGCAGGGAGGCTACAGCGACGAGTTGTCTGCTTGGAATCTTGCGAAGTATATAAATACGAAATTTGCTAGAGCGCTTTTGTATCTAAATAAACATAGTCAGCACTCAACTACATCATGGGCGGCTGTACCCGTTCAGGACTTTTCTGAAAAATGGTGGGACTTATCAATTGACGAGATTGATAAGCATCTAATGAAAAAGTATGAGATTCCTCAGAATATTCAAGATTTTGTTTTTAATAATATTCAGCCCTGCAACGAATCAAATATTGTAAAAATTTCGCACCAGTAGAATAATAATGTCATTAAAGCAGGTCGACATCATTGAAAACACTATTCGCCGCCACGGCGACTTGTTGGATATTCTTTTACTGGATAGGACGCGGACGACTAAGAGAAAATCGCATAATATTCTATGGGCCACTGATTCCTACGCTGGGCATAATCCAAAGCAAGAAATATCGATATTAGATATCACAGGGACAAATACGTATTTAATACAGCCCAGAATTGCCAAATCGAAAGAAGAGCAAAAAAGCCGCACAAAGGATAAGGCTGAGGTTTTTACGCCGAAAAATATCGTTAGTCAAATGAATAGACAGATAGACTGGAGCTCAGGAAACTGGCCTGCGGATGAGAATAATTGGAGGGATTATGTCAAAGAACTTCGTCTGGAGATAACTTGCGGAGAGGCGCCGTTTATAGTTGGTAGATATAACGCTGCTAATGGGAAAAAAGTTTTAAAGTTGTCTGACAGAGTGGGCTTTTTAGACCGTAAGCTTCAAGTTGTTAGTTCGTATTGTAATGATAAGAAAGAATGGCTGAAATGGACTATTGTTGCCTTTCAGTGTTCTTATGGCTATGAATGGCAAGGCGATAATCTCCTTCTAGCCAGAGAAAACCTTTTATATACTTTTATTGATTACTGGAATGATAAATTCCCTAACGATAAAATAAACCTTGACAGGAAAATATCAAAAGAAAAAATGGGAATGTTATTGCAGGTTGCGGAAATTATTTCTTGGAACATTTTCCAGATGGACGGAATTAAAAACGTAATACCGATGAGCTGTCGTCATGAAGTGGTAGAAGAAGAAATCCCTCCTATGGTCAAGCTGTGGGGCGAGTCTCCGAAGATTGTTAAAAATGAGTGCGCTGGATGTAAAAATAATGATCACTTTAAGCATAATGGCAAATATGTCTTTATTATGGATTGGAAAAAAAGAAAAGCAGTTAAGTTTATAAACTTAATGAAGGTGGAATAAAAAAGATCCACATCTCTGCGAATCTGTGTTTCATATGGAGCCACGATCGGGGCTTGAACCCGAGACCTCATCCTTACCATGGATGCGCTCTACCAACTGAGCTATCGCGGCGTAACAGGCTTAATTTTAACATATTAAGCCATGTTTAATCAACCAAGTTATTTCTTGCGAGTAGATCTTTTGGCTGGTGCGCTGGCTTCTTTTGGCAGTTTTGGCGTGACAAATGCCTCTATAACTGCCCACGCCACGCTATTTACTAAGAACGTAACGAAAAGGATTCCTGAGGCCGATGCTGCCAAGTGGGCCGATGAAATGTTAAAAAGTGTCAAAAGTCCAGCAATTGCTAATCCAAACATAGCCAATATAAGATATGCATACTGTAGTTTTAAGCGTTGGTTTTTTTCGCTATTCCATAATGTCAGAATGGATTTTGTAAATTCAAACATATTTATATAATAGCATATATGCTTATAAAAGTCAATATTATCCTCTCTCGTCATCAAAAAAGTCGCCAATTTAGGCGACCATAATTCAAGCTTGGTGCTGGAAGTAGGACTCGAACCTACGAAGCCTTACGGCGGGAGATTTACAGTCTCCTGTGATTGCCACTACACGATTCCAGCGTGTATTTGGAGCCGCTTCTCGGGCTCGAACCGAGGACCTACGGTTTACAAAACCGTTGCTCTAGCCAGCTGAGCTAAAGCGGCACTGGATTTATTTTAGCAATTTTTTAACCCCGTGGCAATAGCCTACATGACAATTTTTCGTGGCTGATGGATTTTTCGCTGTTGGCGCGGTCGTGGAGTGCCAACAGTTTTTTGAGCTGGTGCAGATGGTGTTAACATCTTAGTGGCCTTTTTACGTAGACCTTCAGCAAGGTCTGCTTGACCAGAGTTTTCATAAGCTTCCGCCAATATTTTAAGAGTTTGTGGAATTGGCTCTAGTTCAACAGCCTTTTCTAGTGCGTTTATCACCTTTTTCGTATTTCCAATTTTTTCTTGGACTTTAGCGTAGGCGATGTAGCGAGCTGCCAAGTCGTCTTCCATTTCCAGGGCTTGCTCAAAGGCCAATGAAGCCTTTTCATAATTTTCGGTTTCATAGTAAATCAGACCAACGTTATGAAGGCTTGAGGCGCTTGGCTCTAAGCTTTGGGCAATCTCAAAACACTCGATGGCGTCTTTATAGGCACGTTGTTTGGCGTATAAAATACCTAAGCGATTATAGGCAGTGGCGTTCTTTTCGTCGACACGTAAGATGGTTAGCAAGGCCTTTTCTGCCCGCAGATATTTATTTTCGCGAATTGAATCTTGGGCGATTACCCACAACTGATCAAGTTTCTCGGTAATTTTACTTGGCAAGTCGCCAGCGTCTTTGATTGAGGGATGATAAAAAATCGCCCAAATCATTAGAATTAGAATGAGGAATAGTCCAAACATATCTATATTATTATAGCACAAGTTGCATCAGCGCTAGTCTGACATTAGCGTTGGAGTTTAGTGCTTTACTGACGATTGTAGTCTGATTGAGCTGTTTTTCTAATGTTGAATTCATGCCATGAGACAGGGATTGAAAGCGAATCATGTTGATGATGATATCAGTGAGCATTAGCGCTTTTTGGCGGTCGGTAAAATATTTTGCGATATTTTTTAAATTAGTATATTCCTGATTTGTGGCTAAAATTTGCTTCGCATCAGTGGCTAGTTGTCGATATTCAGCGAATTTGTCTGGGTTCTCTGCTAGCTGACGAATCAGTAGTGGCCGACCAGCAGCCAAAAAGAGGATTTGCTGGATGGTGGCTGAGTCTAAATTATAATTTTTAAGCAGTTTTTTATCCTGGACTGATGATGTTTTATGAAGCGTAAGGGTTTGGCAGCGAGATTTTATTGTGTCTAGCATTAGTTTTGGATTTTTTGCAATAAGGATAAAGATGGTGTTTTTATTTGGTTCTTCCAGAGCTTTTAGTAGCGCGTTTTGGGATGGTTCAGTCATTAAGTCCGCCTCGTCAATAATAATGGTTCTGCGATTTATTGCGTAAGTTCGTAATTTAGCAATAAGATCACGAATTTGCTCAACGGATATGGATTGTTTATTTGGAAACGGAGTTAAGCGGAAAATATCGCTATTTTTAGCTATTTTTTGAGCCACGCTTTTGCCGTCTAGCCCATAATCAGCCACAATTAAAAGCGCGTGTGGTGGCCTAGAGGTGATTTGGTCGATTTTCTGGACGTCTTGGGTTGATACAATAATTTCAGACACTACAATTCCCCTGGAAATAGTTGCTTGAATTCTTCTGGAGTGGCTGCTTCAAATATTTTCCTCTCGCCAGATGGTAATGTAATTTCTAATTTCTGGGCGTGGAGCATCAGGCGGCTGGCGTTCGGTTTGCCATAAACGCGGTCGCCGAGGATTGGCGTGTTTAGGTATGCCATATGGACGCGGAGTTGGTGGGTGCGGCCGGTGGTGGGTTTAAGTTCAATCAGCGCCCGGGTGTCAGTTGCTGCCAGTACGCGATAGGTCGTCTGGGCGGGTTTGCCGTTCGGGTCAATGCGGAAGGTGCTGGGTGCGGATGGGTTACGGCCAATCGGCAGGTCGATCTTTGCGGCGGCTAATTTCGGTACGCCGTCGGTCACTGCGAGGTAGGTTTTTTTGGTGGTGCGCTGGGCAAATTGCCGCTGCAAATGGACGGCGACGTCAGCAGTTTTGGCGATGATCAGCACGCCCGAGGTGTCGCGGTCGAGCCGATGGACGATGCCCGGCCGGTCGGTGTCCGAGGCGAATGAGGTTTTGGGGCGAATAATTTCCGCCACGGTTGGCTCGGTTGATAATCCACCTTTGGCGTGGGTCAACAGTCCGCTTGGCTTATTGACCACCATCACGTCAGCGTCTTCGTACAACACTGGCAGCTCTGCACTGGCCTGCTCCTGCTCTGGCAGCTTGACGACAATTTCATCGGTCTCGTCAACCTCGAACTTTGGCGCCGTCACCACGCGCTGGTTGACCGAAATGTAACCTGCTTTGATGTACTTTTGCCAGAGGCTGCGCGAAATCGACGGGTCAAAGTCCGTGGACAAGTGAACGTCCAGGCGCTGCTTGGTTGGTACGATGTGGAACATGATGACAAACTTGCCCTGAAACGGCGTTTCGGTGAAATTCGGGTCAAGCGGATTTGGCAAAATCTCAGCGTTGGCGGGCTTATCGGGCCATAATTCATCAATTGATTCCTCGTCGACAATTGAGCCGTATAGTACGGCGAAATGTTGCTTGTTCAAAATAAATTCCGCCACGATGTGCGATTCGTCCGTCTGAACCTTCAAGTGGCGCAAGGCCTTGACGGGCGTATTGTCATCTGCCAGTTGGTATAGCCTGGCGATCTTGAGGACGGTTCGCGGCGAAATTTTCACGCGAGTGTTCCTATCTCCGCAGCCCCACGGCTGTCTGGACACGGTACAAGGTTACGTTAGCAACGAGGTTCATGTCGCGCTCGCTGGACTCCAGTTTGCGCTCGATGGCCTGCTCGTCAACTGCCGCCAGACGCGCTTGGAAATTCGCTAAGAATTCGGCCACTTCATTGGCCACGATTCGCTTAAAATCGCCGTAACGCTCCATACCGGCGTACTGACTGATGGTCTGCTCCAAGCTGACGTCTTTTCCGCCGTCTTGGCGTACCAGCGTCAAGATCTCCAGCAGATTGGAAATGCCCGGTTGGTTTTCGCGGTCATATTGCACCTTGCCTAGCGAATCAGTGGTGGCGCTCATGATTTTTTTGTGGGCTATCTGCGGCTCGTCGCCAAGGAAAATGACGCCCTTGCCGCTGTCGTCGGATTTGCTCATCTTTTTGGTTGGGTTCATCAGATCTTTGATCCTGAGGCCTTGGTCGTTGCCGAAAAAGTGATGCTGCTCGGCGACTGGTTTTGGTACGATGAATAAGCCGCCAAATTTGCGGTTCATTCGCTCGGCGATGTCGCGGGTGAATTCCAAGTGCTGCGTTTGGTCGTCGCCGACTGGCACGTAGTTGGCACCGTAGAGCAAGATGTCGGCGGCCATCAGGACTGGGTAGTTGAAGAGACCGACGGAAATCTGGTCGCCGTGAAGCTTGTCGGATTTATCCTTAAACTGCGTCATTCGGCTCATCTCGCCAAAACCGGTGAAGCAGTCCAAGATCCATGTTAGCTCGCTGTGCGCCGGAACGCGGCTTTGGCGGTACAGATGAATCGCCTCGTTATCTAGCGGCAAGCCAGCTGCCGTGTAAATCTGGGCGTTATTGAGAATGCTGTCATACAACTTGCTGTGGTCAATCGGCGTGGTGAAACTGTGAAGATCGGGGATAAACAGATTGATATCATAATCGGCCGAGCGGCGCTTCGCCATATCAATAATCGGCAAAATGGCGCCAAAATAATTGCCAATGTGAATATCGTTGTTGGCGCGCACGCCGGTGAGGATAACGGGTTTGGGTAGTTTCATTGTATTCATTATAACACTCCTTTGGTTGTTAGATAATACAAAAAGACCGCGCGCGGCCTCTATTCATGGTTAGTTTTTCAGAAGAAATTTACGAACAATTCAACAAGCCACGGCGAAAACGCTTACTTTGCCAGGCGGTGCTGATGAATTGACAGTTCATAGTCATGGGGTGATTATAGCGCCAGCGGGCAGAATATGCAATATCTTAATGTTTTGCCCCGCGATACGCCCCTAAAATCTCCCTTAAACTTACGCTACGCCGGAAATCGATATCATCAACTTTATCCAGATCAACCCACTCCGGCATGCCGTTGGTGTAGGTTTTTTCGCTGTCGGTTATGTTGTCGTTATTGATTTGCCCGTGCAGCTGGCTATGGGTGAAATACAGCTGGATTGACTGATTAGCTTGCGTCTCGGCATTGCGCTTGAAGAAAGTAGTTGCCTGGTGAATGATTTTATCTGGCATGATGGTTAGTCTAGTTTCTTCCTTGACTTCACGGACAATTGATTCCTCAATCGTTTCGCCTTTTTCGACACCGCCGCCAATCAAGCTATAGCCGTCCCATTGCCGAGTTAAAAGAATCTTATTATCCTCAATAATAACTGCGTACACACCGACGCGAATATTTAGTTCGTCAACGGGAACGGTGTATTGATTGCCGAAGACGTCTTTGCAGATGGCAGTTTTAGCCACTAGCTTCTCCTTTCAAATAATCCCTCAACATCGTAAATCCATCAACCGCCTCAATTGCCGCCAAATATTCTTTCCACTCTTCATCATTCAATTCTGCCAAGCTACGGCCAGGAAAGCTTGGATGCCCATAAATATATAGCAATTCCGTCCAGCCATGTAAGTTATCGCCACGTGGCTCATCAATGATAAATCCATCTTCATCAGCCACGAAAATGTGGTCTTTTTCACCGTCAAAATAGCCAACCGCAAAAGAAAATATAGCCCTACGATCAGTTTCATCTTGCATTAATTTGATGATGCCGGGATAGCTAAAACTATCCAGTAGCAATTTAACAAACGGCCCCGGAAAACCTTTCAGGGCCGGAATGAAAAAGCCGCGATCATCAACGATCAGGCGCTTGTTTGGAAAAGCTTTCTTGGCCTGAGATAGTTTACTTTTGGCAATTGTTTGAATATCCAGCCCCCGCCCCTCGTCAAAATCGTAGTCAAGTTGCCGCAGGTTAATACCGAGCGGCTGGAGGAGCTTCTGGAGGCTGGCGAACTTTTTGTGATTGGAAGTTACAAAATAAATTGGACTATTCCTGTACTTCATATTGATAAGTATACGTTAACTAACGCCCTTTCGCAGATTTCTAATGCTCGTATCATAAGGGGTCTTCCATAATTCGCCATCAATGTTTAGGTTTTTCAGGAAACTATACATTTGCTGTTGAATATTGTCGGCATTTGCGTCGTCCTCAGCCAAAACCTCCAGCTCAATAAATAGTCCTAGTCCAGCAACTTCATCGACACAAATCGTATAGTCCTCAGTTTTCGATTCAAGGCGGACTTTATCAACCGTGACAACTTCTTGCCAGCCCAGCGCTGTGAGCATTTGGCGTGCCATGTCGCCACTATCAACCGCAAACTCATATTCATCGGACACTAATTTCGCCTGCCCTTCGATTTTTAGCGTCATCAAACTCCGCTGCAGCTCACCAGTTTCTGGGTCAAGCACGTCACGTACTCGCATAATCTTTGAGCCAGGAACAATTGGCGCGTCAACTTGCTCGGGAAGAAGAAAAACAGTGTCGATTTGGTGTTTGACTGAGATGGGCGCAACAAGATGACTTTCTAGGACTGTAATGAGCTTGTCACGAGTCATATTGTTAGATAATTTGAATTTTGCTTCAATTTCAATCATGGTCTATTTTCTTAATCTATTTATGTGACGTACGGATTTTAATGGAATTTCTCCTGTCAAGTGCTGCCTTATAATCCCAGACAAACACTTGGCGTACTTATCGGTAATTTCGTGGCTCTGCATAGTCATTGAGCGGTGGGCTATATTCTTATGCTCTTTGGCTAATTGCTTCAAATTCCGTTCTACAATCAGCGGATCAAGTTTGCCAGACAGAATAGTGATTGGTAGTTTCAATTGTGATATATCAGCCATCGTGGTTTGATTAATAATTGCGGCGTTTAGAGCGGTCAGGAAAGATTTGGCGGTGACTTTGTTAGCCTTAAACCCAGCGTCGGGCCATATGTTGTGTCGGTCGGCAAATTGCAATAGGCGCTTTGAACTCCTTGGGTGCTTGTTGATAAGGCTATATAGGGCGCGTAATATTTTTTCTGGATGATGGATTTTTTCGTTAGCTTTAGGTTGATATATTGGCGGGCTACATAAGATTAAAGAGCGGCTTAATCGTGGATATTTTTTAGCGAGTTCTACGGCTGCCAACGAACCCATAGAATGGCCAATGACGATGTCCAGGTGAGTGATTGATTCGCGGCGCAGAGTGGCGGCGATGCTGGTGGCTTGATCTTGGACATTGTAGGATTTCCAGTCGGGCTTTGGTGAGTTGCCAAATCCCAGCATGTCAATAGCAATAACCCGCGTGTCCTTGGGTAGATATTGCGTCAATGGCTTCCAGGTGCGCCATGAGGTGCCTAATCCATGGACAAGTAGAATCGTAGACTTTGGATTGTCTGGGCGGCAAAAATAATGCACATTTAAGGTGTACGGAATACGTAGCCAGCGATGAATAATCCGGTCAAACATAGTCTTAGTATACTATGAAAATACTCCGCCTGCACATGACGGAGTATTTTCGAGAATTGGTTTCTCCTCTGTTTTAACGCTTGGAGAATTGTTCGCGCTTGCGGGCAGAACGCAGACCATATTTCTTGCGCTCTTTCTCGCGTGGGTCGCGCTTGAGTAGCTCAGCCTTCTTCAAGACTGGACGCAGATCAGCGTGAGCAGCCGTCAATGCCTTAGCGATGCCAAGCTTGATGGCGTCAACTTGACCAGCGAGGCCGCCACCTTTCACTAAGATGGTAACGTCGTATTCCTTTTGCTTGCTGACGACAGCTAGTGGGTCGGTCACTTCGGCTAGCAAGGTTTTGTTGCCATCCAAGTACTCAGCGGCTGCTTTGCCGTTGATGGTGATGGTGCCCTTGCCAGGAAGCAAGCGAACACTTGCTGAAGCACTTTTGCGTCGTCCCAAGCCGTAGAAATAGGTATCAGTAGCCATATTACTTTACCTCAACTTTCTCTGGGGTTTGTGCTGTGTGAGCATGCTCACTGCCAGCAAATACGCGCAGGCGCTTGAGGCGTTCTGCTTGCAATTTGTTCTTTGGCAGCATGCCTTTAACAGCTTCTTCAATAATTCGTTCTGGGTGGCGTTCACGCATTTCTTTGAACTGCGTTTCTTTGATGCCGCCTGGGAAACCGCTGTGACGGTAGTAGTACTTGTCAGTTTCCTTGTAGCCAGTAACGACGGTGTTTGCAGCGTTGATAACTACGACGTAGTCGCCACCATCAACGTGTGGTGTGTAGGTTGGCTTGTATTTACCGGTCAGGTGTTTAGCAATTTCAGTTGCCAAGCGACCGAGTGGCAATTCGCTCGCGTCAAACAATACCCAGCGGCGAGAAACTTCAGATGGTTTTTGTGAATACGTCTTCATCTTATTTCTCCTCCTTTGGCATTGGTTTGATGTCGTCGACAAACTCGATGATTGCCATTTGCGCGCCGTCGCCAACACGCAGGCGGGTGCGTTCAACGCGAACGTGTCCGCTGGTGCGGCCGCCGAGTTGTGGGGCAATTTCATCAACCAGTTTGTAAGCAGCAGCGCGGGTGCTGAGTGCTGCGATCACCTGGCGGCGGCTGGCTAAATCGCCCTTCTTCGCCTTGGTGATGATTTTTTCAATGTGGCGCTTCAGCTCTTTGGCTTTCGGCAAGGTGGTCTCGATTTTGCCGTGCTCGACCAGGCTGGTTGCCAGGCCTCTTAGCAAGGCTCGCCGTTGATCACGCTCACGGCCGAACTTGCGTCCTTGATATCCGTGTCTATGCATAGTTAAAACTCCAACTCCGCCATCTTGTCACGTACTTCATCCAGCGCCTTTGAACCAAAGCCTTTCAGTTCTCGCAAATCTTGCTCGGTCAAAGTCACCAGGTCGCGAATCGTGCGGATTTCATTGTTAATCAGCGCGTTCGTCGTGCGGGCGCTTAGGTTTAATTCTTCAATTGACATAGCCAATTCCGACTCTTCATCGTCTTTGGTCGTGCCAAGTGCTGGCGCACCAGTTACCATGGTGTTGCCTGCTAAAGCTGTGTATTGGTTAACCAGGATTGCCGCTGCTTCTTCAAACGCCTCGCGTGGAGTAACTGTACCGTTGGTTTCAACGGTGATTGCTAGTTTATCCAAGTTTGTCTCTTGGCCAACACGAGTTGAGTCGACTTTGTAACGAACGCGTAGCACTGGCGAATACATTGCATCAATAGCAATCATGTCGCTGTGCAAGCGGTTCTCGCTTGACTCTTCAATTGTCTGGTAGCCGCAACCTGCTTCCGCCACCAAATCCATCACCAAATGCTTGTTTGGATCATCAATCGTAGCAATTACTTGCTCTGGGTTAACGACTTCAACATCAGCATTTGTCTTAATGTCAGCGGCAGTTACTTCGCCAGCGCCAGTTTTCTCAATGCGTAGCTCAACTGGATTGTCGGTAAATACGCGCAGGTGAACGTTTTTCAGGTTCAGCATGATGTCAACAACATCTTCTTTGATGCCTTCAACAGTGGTAAACTCGTGAGTTGCGCCCTCAATTTTGAAAGCGACAATCGCACCACCACGAACACTTGATAGCAGAACGCGGCGTAGTGAGTTGCCAAGAGTATTACCGTAGCCTGGGTGAAGCGGCTCGATTAGAAAAGTAGCACTGGTCGCGGAAATATCATCAACGCTCGCGAGTGCTGGATTGTAAATTGCTTTTGCCATAATTCTTCCCTAACCCTTCTTTTATCGTGAGTAATACTCAACAATTAATTGCTCGTTGATGTCAGCTTCTGCTTCCTCGCGCTTTGGCAAACCAGTCACTTCAATCTTCAGCTTCTTGCTATCGCTCTTTAGCCAGCTCAGTGGGCCTTGGATTGAATTGTTGATTACATCGTCAATGTGCGTAAAGTACTCCGACTTGGTACTCTTTGGACGAACAGTAATAACGTCACCAGCCTTAACGCGAATCGATGGAATGTCAACGCGACGGCCGTTCAGTTCAAAGTGTCCATGACCAACCAACTGACGAGCAGCGCGGCGGCTAACAGCGAATCCAGAACGATAAACGACGTTATCCAAGCGGCGCTCCAGTAGCTTCAACAGGTTCTCGCCCGCCAAACCTTCTTGGGCGCGGGTTGCCTCGTTCATCAACCGCGCAAATTGCTTCTCAACCAAACCGTACAGCCGGCGAACTTTTTGCTTCTCGCGCAGCTGCGTAGCGTAGAGACTTGGCTTACTTTGGCGGCCGTGGGCGTGCTGGCCTGGGATGCCAGATTTTCGCGCCAAAACTTTATGTGCTTTTGGATGAAGCGCATAACCTTCGCGGCGGCTTTGCTTGACAATCGGTGAATTATCTCGTGCCATAATTATGCCCTCCGTGCCTTTCGTGGACGAACGCCGCCGTGAGGCACGCCAGTTACGTCCTTAATGCTTTCTACTGAGATGTCGAAAGCGCCGACCGCACGAATAGCGGCATCGCGGCCCAAACCGACACCTTTGACGAAAACGTCAACTGATTTCAAACCATATTGAGTCTTCGCAGCTTCAGCAGCTTTTTCAGCAGCAACCTGTGAAGCATAGGCGGTGCCTTTTTTGCTACCACGGAAACCACATGCACCAGCTGATGAAGCGGTCAACACGTTACCCTTCTTGTCGGAAAAAGTAACGATAGTGTTGTTAAATGTTGCTTGAATATGCAGCTGACCAGCTGGGACTGATCGGCGCTGCTTCTTCTTGGTAGATTTTGCGTCTGCCATTTCTTAGTCCTTTCTTTAGGTCTTACTTGCTGCTTTTGGTTGTGTACCGCCCACGGCGATGGCGCGACCCTTGCGAGTTCGTGCATTCGTACGAGTCCGCTGTCCGCGTGTCGGCAGTCCTGCTTTGTGGCGAAGACCGCGATAGGCGTTGATATCCTTCAAGCGCTTAATGTTGTTAGTTACCAAGCGCTGGAGATCACCTTCGACGGTGTATTCGCTGTCGATAATTTCGCGAATCTTGTTTTCTTCAGCCTCGGTGAGATCTTTCACCCGAGTGGTCGGCTCAATCTTAGCCGCCGCAAGGATGCTCGAAGCGTGCTTCGGCCCAATCCCATAAATATAGGTGAGCGCAATTTGCACTTGCTTCTCTGTTGGGATAACTACCCCAGCAATTCGAGCCATGCTTAACCCTGCCTTTGCTTATTCTTAGGTTTTTTCTTGTTGATGACGTACAACCGAGCGATACGTTTGCCTTTTTTGCGGCCAACGCGGCGCACGAGTACGTCATCGGGACTGATTTTTCTAACACTTGCACGAACTTTCATAAAGTGCGTAAATCT
>ERZ772927.228-NODE-228-length-30994-cov-395.161_pt1 | contig 30994 bp, 22 predicted proteins | sample MGYA00512115_ERZ772927 | MGnify/ENA primary metagenome ERZ772927 (study PRJEB29015, sample SAMEA2737924) | human oral metagenome | biome: human oral; feature: human-associated habitat; material: dental | place: China | collected 2013 ... | reverse complement strand
GCGAGCTGAGCGTCGGGCAGGTCGCCTCCGCGGTCGCCGCCCTCAGTGAGCTGAACGCAGCCGACGCTCTCGCGCTGCGCGCGGAGATGGTCGAGGCGGCCCGTCATCTCCTGAGCACAGGATTCCTGCGTCCAGGAAAGTGACGACGGACAGAATGGGGCTTGGAGGGAAATGGATGACGGCGAACGCCCGGTGGGTATGATTCCATTCTGAGATATTAGCGGGTTTGTTGCTGTCTTTCCTCTATTGTCGTGACGTCCTCGTCATCAATGAGATACAACTGAAACCCTTCCTGTGAGGCGTCATTTCAAGGGAAAGTGTCTGCGACGTGCAATGATGCGCGATTGTGGCCCCGTGAACCGATTCTGAGGTGTTGAGGAAGAGGTCGGATGACCTACATTCCTCGGCAGTCATATTTGTCGTGCGCTCCCCGCGCACCCATCCCTCATGATCGGAATCCATCGGCATGTCCCAGTCATCACGTCGCCCGCAGTGCGGGCGTGAAGGACTACTGCGCAGATTCTTTGCAGTGGTCGGTTCTCTTGCGATCGTCCTGGTGACCATGGTGTCGCTCCCGTGGACGGCGCCTCCCGCGGACGCCTCCACTGGTGACCTCTCCATTCCCCTGGGGGACACCGCGGTGCAGATCTCCTACGTGCGCACCATCGACACTGTTGATCGTGTGTACGACACGGTGAACGGGTACGGCTACAACTCCTACCCGTGGGAGTGGGCCTACACGCGTGCCTGCACCCGCTACTCGCCGGGGGTCAATAACTACTGGACTGACTATGTTCGCGGCAGCTCCAATCAGTACGCGGCGGTCGGTTATGGGCGCCAGACTGATGAAGGCCCCTGCCCCACCTCCTACCAAGGTGAGCCGGGGGATGTGCAGACCTCGCTGGGTTTCCAGCCCTCCAACACCACGAGCGTCAAGGCCGGAAACGTCTTCCTCGTGGGGCGGATGCGCCACGTCAACAGCCCGATCTACTCCGACAACAGCTCCGTGACCAACCCCTCCCAGGGTAAGGGCACCACCTACTACGGCAGCTTCAACATCAACACCGCCCAGACGATTCAGGCCGACTTCCCGTGGACCGAGTTCGACACCACGAACGTCTGCACCGGGAAGCTCGACTCGAACGGCAAGCTCATCATTGGTGACTACGGCACTGAAAATCAGGCGGTCAGGACGCAGTACGCCTACGACCGGAACGGGAGGGTTGGCCGTTACGACGGGTCCACCTATACCTACATGTACCAGAACGGCTCCCTGGTCCGGTTCAACGGTGTCATGACCCAGGACTTCACCGACAAGATCGGACACAGCTGCGCCGACGACATCCTCGACATCAAGTCCGACCGCTCCGACACCGCCTGGACGGACCCCAACACCGGCATCAAGTACAAGCTCAAGCTGTGGGGATTCGTCAACAACGGAAACAACCAGGAGTGCCGACCTGACCTGGAGAAGGCAGAGACCTCCAACCTGGAGGAGCGCTTCATCACCCGTGAGCGGGCCGTCTCCTACGGCTGCCTCTACGGCTCCATCGAGCAGGAGCGCCCGGTGACCTTCGCCAAGGACGTCAAGGCGGACTCATCGGTTCAAGGATCGTTGACGATCCCCACCTTCAACTACGTCAACGCCTCACCGGAAGGAACCTTCGGCGCAAGGACCTGGGGGACCCCCAAGTCCCTGACCCCCACCTGGGGCGGTGAGGACGTCGACCCCAAGAGCTACACCCTGCTGGCCCCTAACGACGCCGCCACGGTGCAGGAGGCGGGCACCACCCCGCAGGCCTCCGTCGACCGGAACACCGGTGACGTCTGGTCCACCGGCTGGTTCCTGCGTGAGGTCAGCTGCACGGTGGGGAACGGCAGTGCCCCGCTGCTGCGCCGTGACGGAACCACCCGTCTGGACAAGTCCGACTCCGTGAACCTCGACCAGCGCACCATCCGCCTCGATGAGACCCAGCTGGCCGAGCGCCAGGACGAGGTCGCCGTCAAGTGCGTCTGGCACAACGAGTACGTTGTCGGCCGTGGGCGTGTCACCCTCGTCAACATCGTCGACGGCGGCAGCGCCAGGCCCGAGCAGTGGACCTTGACCGCCAAGCCCGCCACCGATGGGCTCTTCGGGCAGAAGACCATCACCGGTGCTAGCGGCTCGTCGGCTGTCAGCAAGGTCTACACCGCCGGCGGCACCTACGGCCTGTCCGCGGGCAACGGCCCCGAGGGCTACTCTCAGAACGGCCCCTGGGTCTGCACCAACGACGACGGCAGCAACGTGCCCGTCAGCGCGGACAACAAGTTCGTGCTGGGGGAGGGCAAGAACGTCACCTGCGTCGTGCACCAGAAGCCCCAGCAGACCCCCGTCAGTGCGGTCAAGAGCGTTGAGGGCGCCTCCGACGCCGCCACGGCCGGCTCCTACTCCCTGAGCTACACCTGCACCCCGGGCCCCGACGGCAAGGGCGCCTCCACCGGCAAGATCACGGTGGACGCCCAGGGCAATGCCGCGAACCTGCCCGCCCAGCGCGTGGGCGCCACCTGCACCGTCACCGAGGATGCTCGTGACGCCAGGGGACTCAAGCAGCCTGGAACCCCCGCCGGCGGAAGCGTCAGCTGGAAGGACCCGGCCGCCTTCAAGGTGGTCACCAACCCGGGCAACCAGGAGCGGGAGCTCGCCTCCACCGCCGTGGCCCCGGCCAACGGCAACGCCGGTGGCGTCACCTTCACCGTGCCCGACTCCACGCAGGGAGCCGTGCGGATCAAGGTCGTCAACTCCGTCGTCCCGCACGCCGGTATCGACAAGGCCTTCGCCAAGGTCACCAAGAGCACCGAGAAGGTCAACGGTCGCACCACCTTCGACCAGACCTACACCATCACGGTGACCAACCCCTCCGCCAAGGCGGGCCTCACCTACGACCTCAACGACGCCTGGCAGGTCCCCACCGGGGTCACCGTCCACAAGGTCAGCATCTCAGGTGGCGCCATCAACGGCACCGAGACGCCTCAGGCCGGAGTACCCTACGTCAAGACCGGTATCTCCCTGCCCGCGGGCCAGAAGCACACCTACACGGTGGTGCTCAACGTCTCCGGACCCGACGCCGGACTGCCCGGCATCCAGGGAACCTGCACCCCCGGCGCCGTCGGTCAGGGCAAGGCCATCTACAACAAGGCCTCAGTGACCACCAAGGGCGACGGGCAGCCCAAGGAGGCCGCGGCCTGCGGCACCCTGCCCGCCAACCCCCAGTTCAAGGCCTCCAAGACCCCGCTCGACGTGGTCCGTAACAGTGATGGCACCTTCACCTCCAGCTACACGGTGACGGTCACCAACACCTCGCTGGTCGCCAGCCCGGTGGCCGCCGACCTCACCGACACCCCGCAGATGCCCGTCGGCACCTACCTGCACAAGGTGCGGATTCTGGAGAAGGGCGTTGACGCCCAGGGCGTGACCCTCCCCGGGAGGAACGACGCCACCGGTACCTTCAACGGACCGATCACCCTCATCAAGGGCGGTACCGGCGAGAGCCTCGCCGCTGCTCCCCGGGCCGGGGCCGACGGAGGCAGCCGCACCTTCACGATGCAGATGACCTTCACGGTCCGTGAGAACACCCCGGGCTTCAACGAGTCCGACTTCCAGTGCGGTCACCAGCGCGCCGACGGCAAGCCCTCCGGCCTGGTCAACACCATCGCCATGGAAGGCGACACCGACGGCGAGGGGAACAACCACGGCTGCCTGTCCACCGACGGCAAGCTGAAGTTCTCCAAGGAGGTCGCCACCCAGCCGGGCGACGGCTCGACCTTCGACGTCGTCTACACCGTGAGCGTGGTCAACGAGGGATCGCTGTCCGTGTCCACCGGACCGATCAACGACAAGCCCTCCTTCGCCCCCGGGCTCAATCCGACCCTGGTCAAGGTGCAGCGCGAGATGGGGCCGACCCGGACGGTCAACGCCCAGGCCGACGGCTCCTACCGCCTGTCTGACAACGAGACCCTCTACTCGGGCCTGACGATCCGCTACACCGTCACCTTCACGGTGAAGATCGACCCGTCGGTCACCGGATACCGCGATGAGCTGCTGTCCTGCACCACGGACAAGGGGCGCCTCGTTCCCGGCCACGGCCTGTACAACAAGGTCGTGCCTCAGACGGGCAAGGACGCCGACACCCGGCCCGACCACGACGTGGCCTGCGCCAACGTCTCGCCCAATGCCGGTAAGCGCATCCTGTCGATCGTCAAGACCGGCAGCCAGGGCCCCCTGGACGACGCGGCCTTCGACCTCTACCCGATGGACCCCTCCACCCCGGGTGCCAAGCCCCTCACCAACGGTGTGACCTTCACCGGTGGCAAGGGAACCGGAACCTTCACCACCACGGGACTGGCCATCAACCGCGAGTACTGGCTGGTGGAGACCAAGGCTCCCGCCGGGCACCAGCTCATGGCCAAGCCGGCCCGCTTCAAGGTGACCGACACGGGCATCGAGCTCATCACCGCCACTCCCGGCGGCTCGGCCCTGACGGTCTCGCGCAGCGGTGCCAGCAAGTCCGACGACACCATCACCGTCCGAGACCTCCAGATCGGCACCCTGCCTCTGTCCGGTGGACGCGGAATCGGCATGAACATCGCCGTCGGAATCGCGGCCATCACCGGCGCCGGCCTGCTGGCACTGCGTCAACGAAAGACTTCCTCGTTCGGGCGCTCAGCCTGATCGCGAGAAGAACCCACGACTCCGCTCCGTCGCGCGCGGGTCACCCCTTCTATCCCTCATTCATCCCAACAACACAGGAGAGAACAGCAATGCACTCCCTCAACACGCGTCGGGGCCTCGGCCTCGCCGCTGCGATGACGCTCGCCGCCGGCGCGCTCGTCGCCCCGACCGGCGCGGCGGCACCCGCTGACCCGAACGGCTCCACCATCGACCCCGACGCGGCCACCACGCTGACCGTCCACAAGTGCGAGCAGACCGACACCAACGGCGTCAAGGAGGGGACCGGTAACGAGGACCCCCAGGCCGAGTGCAAGCCCGTCTCCGACGTCGAGTTCACCATCACCAAGCTGAACGTGGACCTGACGACCTACGACGGCTGGAAGACCCTCGCGGACCTCAAGGGTGACGTGGTCAAGGCCGGTGCCCTCAAGAGCACCACCGTCCAGAAGATCACCACCGGTGCCAACGGTCTGGCCTCCTTCACCGACGCCCAGACCGAGGTCGGTGCCTACCTCGTCAGTGAGACGCGCACCCCCGACAAGGTCATCCCGGCCGAGGACTTCGTCGTCACCCTGCCGATGACCAACCCGCAGGACACCGCCAAGTGGAACTACAACGTCCACGTCTACCCCAAGAACACCCTCTCCGGTGTGGACAAGCAGGTGACCGACAAGCCGGCCCCCGGCTCCGGGCGCGACATCACCTACACCATCACCACCTCCATCCCGAAGGTGGACTACCCCGGCGGTGCACGCATCAAGCGCTACGAGGTCGTTGACCGCCTCGACAAGCGCATCAACAAGGACGCCCTGACCCCGGTCGTCAAGATCGTCGGGCAGAACGAGGCGACCCTGGCGAACGGCACCGACTACAACCTCATCACCGCCGAGGGCAAGGACCACAACTGGGCCACCATCCAGCTCACCGAGGAGGGCCGCCGCAAGGCCTCCGAGGCGCGCTACAACGGCAACGGCGAGACCAAGCTCCAGGTGACCCTGACCGCCAAGTTCGACGCCGCCGTCAACCTCGAGGGCGACCTGTCCAACACCGCGGGCCTCATCCCCAACGACAGCCCCAACTTCACCTGGGACCCGAACAACCCCGGCACCACCACGGACATCCCCGGCATTCCCACCACCCCCGTGCTCTCCAAGTACGGCAAGGTGGTTCTCACCAAGACCGGTACGGACGACCTGGCCGACAAGACCAAGTACAACGGCGCCCAGTTCCAGGTCTACGAGTGCACCAAGACCGCCAGCGGTGCCACGCTGCGTGACTCCGACCCCAGCACCCAGACCGTTGACCCGCTGACCATCGGTGGGGAGAAGACCTTCACCACCGCCGGCCAGGGCACCGTGGAGATCAACTACCTGCGCGCCAACGACTACGTCAACGGCGCGAAGAAGGACCAGCTGACCGACGAGGACTACTACTGCCTCGTGGAGACCAAGGCCCCCGAGGGCTACAACCTCCAGGCCGACCCGATCCCCTTCCGGGTCCTGGCTGAGAAGGCCGAGAAGAAGGCCGCGACCGAGGTGACCGTCACCGACGTCCCGAAGAACGCCGGCTTCCGCCTGCCGCTGACCGGTGCCAACGGCGTCATCTTCCTGACCGTCGCCGGCGCCCTGCTGGTGGCCGGTGGCGCGGTGGTCGCCTACGCCAACAAGCGCCGTCACGTTGCCAAGCACTGACAGCCCCTGACAGCCCCTGACAGCCCCTGGCAGCCACTGAGGTGAGCGGCCCCAGCCGGCCGTCATCACGCTGACTGCTTCCGTGTGGGGGAGGCGGGAGAACCCGTCTCCCCCACAAGGGCGTCGCAGGGATCCTCCCTGCCAATCGTTAAAGCCACAACCGATCCCCACCCATCTCTCGCAGCGAGCTCCGCAGACAACCCGACGCAGGAAGGCACGGTTCTCCGTGACAGCGCTACTCCCATCACTTCGTGACCGCATCACCCAGTCCCGCATGAGCCAGGCCCAGGGGGAGCCCGACGGCGCGGACACGCAGCCCGGCCCCGACGGCCCCGCCTCGCCGGAGATCGACCCGAAGAAGGCGGCTCGCCGCAAGGTCCTGCGTGAGCGCTTCCTGACCTGGCTGCCGCTGGTCCTGGTCCTGGTCGGCGTCGCCGTCCTCCTGTACCCGGTCATGGCGACCCAGCACAACAACGACGAGCAGCAGCGCCTGGCCAAGATGTACACCGCCACCGTGAACTCGGCCGGGCCGGACACCGTCGCCAAGGAGCGCGCCTCCGCCGAGACCTACAACAACAACCTGGAGAGCGCGCCGATCCTCGACCCCTGGCTCGAGTCGCAGCGCCCCGACACCCCCCAGTACCAGGCCTACCTCCACGAGATGGACATCGACCCGGTCATGGCCCGGATCGTCATCCCCTCCATCCACGTGAGCCTGCCCATCTACCACGGCACCGACAGCCGCACCCTGACGGAGGGAGTCGGGCACCTGTTCGGCACGAGCCTGCCGGTGGGCGGCCCCTCCACCCACTCGGTCCTCACCGGTCACACCGGGCTGTCCACCGCGACCATGTTCGACAACCTCAACCAGCTCAAGAAGGGCGACGTCTTCTACGTCTCCTCCTTGGGCCAGACCCTCAAGTACGAGGTCAACGACATCACCGTCGTCAAGCCCGAGGAGACCGACTCTCTGCGCAAGGTCCCCGGACGCGACCTGGTCACCCTCATCACCTGCACCCCCTACGGCGTCAACTCCCACCGCCTCCTGGTCACCGGTGAGCGCGTCCCCATGGACCCCACGGCCGCCGCGGCCGAGGAGGCCAAGGCCCTGCCCGCCCCCATGCAGACCTGGATGAAGGCCATCATCGTGGCCGTCGTCATCATCCTGGCCGTCGTCGTCGGAATCCTCGTGCGCCTGTGGTGGACGCGTCGTCGCCGCTCCCGGGGTGCCGCCGGGCGAGCCGTCAAGGGCTCAGCCGCCCGGGAGGCAGGCCGCGGTGATGACTCACCCGATGACGGTGCGCGCGAGCGCTGGCCCGGACGCCCCCTGCAGGACGTCGTCGGCTCCGCCGGGGCAGCCGTGGCAACCGTGGCCGATGCGCAGTTCACCGATGACACCAGCGAGCTCGAGGTCATCAGCCCATCAGGTGCCGCGGGGCAGAGTGCCGGAAGTGACGTCTCCCAGGACCCGCAGGCCGCTCCCGTCGAGCAGTCGGCCCCCAGGACGGCCTCCCCCTACGGGCCGATCACCCCGGCGGCAGGCGGCCAGGGGGAGGACCCCTTCAGCGACCTGAAGGCACGTGAGTCGTGAGCAGTCCCGCACAGGAATCGCTGCTGACTTCCTATTGGTTGGTGCGTGCCAGAACCTACGATCGGCCGGTGGCCTCCTTTCAGTCGCAGTCCTCCCGCTCCCTGGGGCAGCTGCGCCTGCGCGGGGGCCTGCTGGCCCTGTCCTGCCTGGCGGCGACGCTCGGCCTGTGGGGGCTGTTCGTGTTCACCCACACCGGCCAGGCCCTCGACGCCATGGCCCTGGAGGGCTCGGAGATCGGCTCGCACTACGTGAGCGCCCACGCCCGCAGGCTCCTGTCGGTGGTGTCCATGCCGGCCGCGGTCGTCCTGGTGGTGACGATCCTCGTCATCGGTCTGCTGCGGCGCAGCCACCGGCGCGCGGTGTGGGCCGTCGTCGCCGTGGTCGGGGCCAACCTGACCACCCAGATCCTCAAGTACCAGTTCCTGTGGCGGCCCGACTTCAACATCACCGAGCGCTGGGACAACGCCAACACCCTGCCCTCGGGGCACACCACCATGGCGGCCTCGGCCGCGGTCGCCCTCATCCTGCTGTCCGGGCGGCGCTGGCGGCCGCTGTCGGCCTGGGCCGGGGGACTGTTCACCATCGCCATGGGCTACTCCACCCTCGTGTGCCAGTGGCACCGCCCCTCCGACGTCCTGGCCGGGATCTTCGTGCCCGTGGCCTGGGGCGCTCTCGCCGTGGCCGGCGGGGCCTGGCGCGCCCCCTGGTCCCTGCGCGAGGGGACCGGGGAGGAGAGCTCCGGTGAGGTGCCCGGGCTGACCACCGTGGGGACGATCCCGGTGACGGCCGCCGGGCCGCGCCTGTGGCACCAGCTCCTCGGCAACATTCTCATGGCGGCCGCAGGAATCGTGTGCACCCTGGGGGCGCTCGGCCTGGGGGCCTGGGTGTGGTGGCACCTGGACGGCCCGGAGACGCGCTGGCAGCTCTTCGGCGCCTACGCCACCGGGTCGGTGGCCGTCGTCGGCGTCACCTGCCTGGCCCTGTCCGCGCTCGTCTCGCTGACCGACTGGGGCCGTACCCGCCGCAAGCACGAGGCCCGCCACCGCGACTGACGCCTACTCGGCGCCGTCGGGTACGAGCCCCACTGAGGGGGGATCGCCGCTCACTCCACGAGGGTGGGGTGCTACTGGAGGAGGGTTGGGTGCACTCCGGGTGGGTGGGGCCTTCGTGCAGTACGCACAACCCTTGGCCAGTGGATCCCGACCCTCGTGGAGTAGGCCGACTCGAGGCGAGACTCAAAGCGGAGCCGGCGTCGAGTCATAGCCTCCAGGCCCCAGCGCAGGCGGCGGGCAGGGGACGGTGGGGGAGGACTTGTGACGGGGCGTCGGGCTCTGCGGCAAGAACCCCGGGCTCAGTCCTGCGCGGCCCGGTGTCCACAGCGCTGACATGAGCGAGCCTGCCGCCGAAGCGCTCGGCGGGAATCGTTGGAATTCTGCGGTTCTTCACCGGCGTGCAGTCCCGATTCGGGGTTAATGTCAGCGCTGTGGACACCGATGCCCCACCAGACCTCTTCCCTTCGTCCCGTCCTCGGCCCCAGGGCCACCGGCCTGCCCAAGGTTCCCGCCCGAGCGGGTGTCTCAGAAGTGAGGAGACAGCACAGGACGCACACCCCTCTGCGAAGAGCGCCCCGCCACCGCGACTGACGCGCGGCCTTACTCCTCGACGGCGGCGGCCGGGAGCCTGACGCTGAAGGTGGTCCCGTGGTCCTCGGGCGCGGTGGAGGAGTCGACGTCGATGCTCCCGCCGTGGGACTGGACGATGGCCAGAGCGATCGACATGCCCAGGCCCGTGGAGCCGGTGCGCCGCTCACGTGAGGAGTCCCCCCGGGCGAAGCGCTCGAAGAGGCGGTCGCGCACGTCGGGGGCGATCCCCGGGCCGTCGTCGTGGATGCGCACGATGAGCGTGTCCCCCTCGCGGGCCAGCGTCGTGGTCACGTGGCTACCGGCCGGCGTGTGGACCCGGGCGTTGGCCAGGAGGTTGACGACGACCTGGCGCAGGCGGGCCTCATCGCCGATGACCAGCGGAGGCTCGGGCAGGAAGTCCTCGGCCTCCTCCGGCGTGGCGTCGGCCGGAGGCTCCAGGACGGCCAGGTCCAGCTGCCAGTCGTGGTCGGGGCCGGCCGCGCGGGCGTCGGCCACCGTGTCCACCAGGAGGCCGACCAGGTCCACCTCCTCGCGGCGCAGCTCGCGCCCGGCGTCCAGGCGGGCCAGCAGCAGCAGGTCCTCGACGAGCGCGGTCATCCGCACCGACTCGGAGTGCACGCGCTCCAGGGCGTAGGTGGCCTCCTCCGGCAGGTCGGCGTCGGCCCCCTCGCGGCGGATGAGCTCGGTGTAGCCGCGGATCGAGGCCAGCGGCGTGCGCAGCTCGTGGGAGGCGTCGGCCACGAACTGGCGCACCTGCGTCTCCGAGCGCTGGCGCGCGGCCAGGGCGGACTCCACGTGCCCCAGCAGCGTGTTGAGGGCGCCGCCGACCTGCCCGACCTCGGCCGAGGAGTCCAGGTCCGCCTTCTCCACGCGGTCCTCGATGCTCACCTCACCGCGCTCCAGTGGCTGGGAGGCCACGCGCTGCGCGGTGCGGGCCACCCGCTCCAGGGGTGCCAGCGAGGAGCGCACCATGGTCCGCCCGGCCAGGGCCACCACGAGGGCGCCCACCAGGGCCACCGCCAGCTCGATGAGCAGCTGGGTGCGGATGAGCCCCTTGTCGCCCTCCAGGGAGAGCCCGGTGATGACCGTGCTGCCCGAGGCCTCGTCGCGGGTGGCCACCACCCGGTAGCTGCCCAGGTGGTGCAGGTCCACGGTGACGGGGTGGTCCTCCGTGGCCTGGGACAGCAGCAGCCGGCAGTCCTCCTTGGAGATGGACGCGTAGTGGCCGTTCTTGTCGATGTAGGCGGCGGTCTCACTGGTCTCACTGTCGGAGGATGACGTCTGCGGAGTAATGAGCGTCAGCGTGCCGGTCGACTGCCCGGCGGCATCCAGACCGGGAGGGACCCCGTGCTTGCCGGGGCCTCCGTCCGCCCCGTCGTCTCCACCGGCTGCGTCGGGCTGGTCTCCCTGGTTCTTCGTGTCCTCCTGGGCCGCCTCATCGGAGGCCTTCTTGGCCTCCTGGGTCAGGTCGTGGCGCTTGTCGGCGGCGCGCTGGGCGGCCGCCATCAGCTGGCTGTCCGTGCGTGCCATGAGCGTGTGGCGCAGGCTGACGGTGGAGAAGGCGCTCATGACCGCCGCCATGACCAGGACCAGCCCGAGCACCCCGACCACCAGCCGGGTGCGCAGACTGCGGGGAGGCGTGAGCAGTGAGCCGGGCCGCCATGAGCGCAGGCTCATCCGCCGCCCGGTCGGTGCCGGCTGCTGGGACATCTGCGGGCGCTCAGCCGCGTTCATCGGTGCCGGCGGCCGGCTTGAGGACGTATCCGACGCCGCGCATCGTGTGGATCATGGGCTCGCGGCCCTTGTCGATCTTGCGGCGCAGGTAGGAGATGTAGAGCTCGACGATATTGGCCTGCCCGCCGAAGTCGTAGTTCCACACCCGGTCCAGGATCTGCGGCTTGGACAGGACCCGGCGGGGGTTGCGCATGAGGTAGCGCAGCAGCTCGAACTCGGTGGCGGTCAGCTGGATCTCGTCCTCGCCGCGCCAGACCTCGTGGGAGTCCTCGTCCATGCGCAGGTCCCCGACCTCCAGCAAGGAGGCCTGCTTCTCCTCGCTGGCCCCGGAGCGCCGCAACAGGGCGCGCAGCCGGGCCACGACCTCCTCCAGGGAGAAGGGCTTGGTGACGTAGTCGTCGCCGCCTGCGGTCAGCCCGGCCACGCGGTCCTCGACGGCGTCCTTGGCCGTCAGGAACAGGACCGGCACGTTCGGGCGGTGGCCGCGCACCCGGCGCATGACCTCCAGGCCGTCGAAGTCGGGCAGCATGATGTCCAGGACGATGACGTCGGGGTCGATCTCCTGGGCGGAGCGCACGGCTGCGATCCCGGTCCCGGCAGTGGTGACCTCCCATCCCTCGTAACGCAGGGCGGAGGCGAGCAGGTCGGCGAGCATCTGCTCGTCGTCGACGACCAGGACGCGCAAGGGGGAGCCGTCGGCACGGGTGAGGTTCTCGGTGGGGGCGTTAGTCACGTCATCTATTCAACAGGAAGGCGCTGTGCTCGACCACAGCGCAACCTGTGTCTCGACTGTGTTACCGATCTGAGACCGAACGGAGACGCGGCGACTCGAACGCTGTGACATGCTTAAGCGGGTATGCGTCTTGGTTGTTGATCTCCACATTCGCGTGCACCGGAACGTTACTTCATAGCGTAGCCCCCGAGAGAGCGGCCAAGTGTATCTCTGCCGTCCCTCATCAAGTGTGTCGCCGTCGGTGGACCGGCGTCGACCTCATTTCCCTCATACATCCCTCAGACAGCAACAGCAGGAGAGACATGGAATACGTCGATGGCAACGAGCGCCGCTTCGGTGCCGAGGACCTGTTCTTCTCAACGACGGATACCAAGGGTGTCATTCGCAGGACCAACCGGGTCTTTGATTCGCTGTCCCGTTACAGCCCCGAGGAGCTCGTCGGCTCTCCGCACAACATCATCCGGCACGACGACATGCCCGCCGGTGCCTTCAAGCTCATGTGGGACGAGCTCGAGCAGGGGCGCTCCTCCTGCGTCTACGTGCTCAACCGGGCCAAGGATGGGCTGGACTACTGGGTCTTCGCCACGATCGCTCCGCTGGCCGACGGCTACCTGTCCGTGCGCGTGCGCCCGACCAACCACGCCATGTTCACTCCCGTCAAGGAGATCTACGCCCGCGTGCGGGCCGCCGAGCGCGCCTACGCCGAGGAGGGCCACGGGCGCCGGGAGGTCGCCGAGCACGGGGCGGCGCTGCTGACCGAGGAGCTGGCGAAGCTTCAGTACCACGACCTGCACAACTTCGCCCGGGCCGCCCTGCCGCGCGAGCTGGCCCTGCTGGTCGTCGAGGGCGTGCGGGTGCCGCCGCGCGCCGAGTCGGACAACCCCATGTCCGCCGTCCTGCAGGCCGTCGCCGCCATCGAGCGGGACACCGACGAGCTCATCTACCAGCTCGGCGAGTACCAGGAGCTCATCAACGGCCTGGGCTCCTGGGCCGGAGGGGTGCGCTCGGTCATTGACCGGGCCGACCGCGTGGGCTCCCTCATGGGGGAAGTGACCAGTCCCGACGCCGAGTCCTCCGTGCCCACCGTCTCCGAGCGAGTCAAGGAGCGTGGGGCTCAGGCCGTTGAGGTACTGCGCCAGCTCAACTCCTCCCTCGTGGCGCTCTACGAGGCGGCCTCCGAGGTGCGCTTCCGCAGCTCGATGATGCGTCTGCACACCCTCATGGCGGGCATCTTCGCCGCCGCCGTCCTGGACGGCCAGGAGGGGGAGTCCGGCGACGCCATCGGCGACCTCGCCGAGGCGATGCTCTCTGACCTGGAGGAGCTCGTGCCCTCCTGCCAGGAGGCGGCGAACCTGGCCGAGCGCCTGGAGGGCGATCTTCGCTCCGTGGTCAGCAACCTCGACCGCGTCAAGCGGCCCTTCCAGCGCTGGATCCGCGCTCTTCAGGACGAGGGGGCCCAGGCGCTCGTCGAGGGCGTCGACGCCGAGGCGGCCCTGAGTGAGGCCGTCGCCGTGGGTGAGCAGGGCTTCCCGGAGACGGCCTCGTTGGCCGAGCTGGCCGCCAAGGCCCGCGGTGTTGTTGTGACCTTGGACGAACCCGTCATCCGTCAGCGGGTGGCGACGGTTCGTGAGACTCTGAGCCACCTGGGGGAGTAATTGTCGATAATCTACAAGATAGGTCCCACCTCATTGGTGACAATGTCATAAATTGTCTTCCGCGGGCACGTACGTTTCGTTACCTTCTTCCCGGCACTGTGTGAGGAGCTGAAGGAATAGTCCTCTGGCGAGGTGCTCCCGCGAATTATTTACCCTGAAGGAAAGCACCATGGAGTCGCAGGTCGGTTACGAGCGTTTGTTCGATCCGCAGGACATCTTCTTTTCCACCACGGATCTCAAAGGCGTCATCCAGAACACGAACCGGACGTTCGATACGCTGTCGCGTTACTCGCGTGAGCGTCTCATCGGGGCTCCGCACAACATCATTCGTCACCTGGACATGCCGGCGGGCCTGTTCCGCCTCATCTGGGACGATCTGCAGACCCGGCGCCCGGCTTGCGGCTACATCACCAACCGTGCCGTGGACGGCCTGGACTATCGGGTATTCGCCACCATCGTGCCGCTGCGCCAGGGCTACCTGTCGGTGCGGATCAAGCCGATGGACGGGGCCACCAGGGGTCGGGTCGAGGAGGCCTACCGCCGGGTGCGCGCCAAGGAGCGCGACCTTCAGGCCCGGGGCGCCTCACGCCACCAGCTCGGTGAGTTCGGTGGCCGTGAGCTGGCCGCGGAGCTGGCGGCCCTGGGCTTCCCCTCCCTGCACGACATGACCTTGGCGACCCTGCCGCGTGAGGTGGCCGCCCTGGTCACCGCCGGGGTGCGCGTCCCGTCGGCCGCCCCCGAGGGCCTGGGTGCCGTGGCCCGGATCCTCAACGCGGTGGCCGCCATGGAGAAGGACACCGACGCCCTGGTCTACGAGCTCGATGAGTACCTGCGGCTCATCACCACCATGGAGGCCACCCACGACTCGGCCCGGGCGGTGGAGGCGCGGGTGGGGCGCATCGGCCAGCTGGTCTCCCACGACGTCGGCGACAGCGCCCAGACCAAGGTGCTCATGCTCAGCGAGCGCATCGCCGAGCTCACCGGCATCGCGGGCGCCGAGCTGAACGCACTGCCCTCGCGGCTCAAGGTCCTGCACCAGTCAGTCACCGAGCTGCGCTTCTCCGTGGCCCTCATGCGCCTGCTCACCCTCATGGTGGGGCGCTTCGCCCAGTCCATCCTCGATGGCACTGAGGTGGACGCCGTGCACTCCCTGACGGACCTGTGCGAGGCGCTCGAGTCCGGCTTCCGCGGCCTGGGGCCCGTGCTGCAGGCCGTGAGCACCCAGGTCGCCCAGCTCAACGACGCCCTGCACACCGTGACCTCCAGCCTGGACCGTGCGGCCCGGCGCCTGGGGCAGTGGGTGGACCTGCGTGGCGGCGGGGCCGGCTCCTCGGGCTCGCCGATCATCGACGAGGTCGCCCAGCTCACCTCCCGCGGCTTCCCCGAGGTCCGCTCCCTGGCCGAGCTGGCCGCCGAGTGCCGCGGACTGCACCTGCCCTACGACGAGCGCATCGCCGCTCAGCGCCTGGCGGCCGTGCGCAGCGCCCTGGCCGAGCTCATCTGAGACGAAAGTCGTTCTTCCGGACACTGCCTGGTTGGAAAAGGTGGGTGGTGCGTTACAGTCGGCTGGGAGCCGGCACGCGCCGACTCCCCACCGTCCCCCTTCGTCGGGGCCCCGGATCGCCCGGATCCTCACGATCCCGCGGTGATCTCCAGGGCCCGGCGACAACCGCCCGCAGACCCACCAGCCGCGCACCACCCGTGAGGAAGGCTTTACGTGTCCACCAAGCTCGTCATCGTGGAGTCCCCCAACAAGGTGCGCTCCATCGCCGGCTACCTGGGTCCGGAGTTCGACGTCGAGGCCTCCGTGGGGCACATCCGCGACCTGCCGCAGCCCTCCGAGCTGCCCGCCACCATGAAGAAGGGCCCCTACGGGAAGTTCGCGGTCGACGTCGAGGACGACTTCACCCCCTACTACGTCGTCAACCCCGACAAGAAGAAGACGGTCGCCCAGCTCAAGAAGGCCCTCAAGGAGGCCGACGAGCTCTACCTGGCCACCGACGACGACCGCGAGGGCGAGGCCATCGCCTGGCACCTCCAGCAGGTCCTCAAGCCCAAGGTGCCGGTGCGCCGCATGGTCTTCACCGAGATCACCCGCGAGGCCGTCACCCGGGCCCTGGACAACACCCGCGAGCTGGACATCCACCTCGTCGACGCCCAGGAGACCCGCCGCATCCTGGACCGCCTCGTGGGCTACGAGGTCAGCCCGGTCCTGTGGCGCAAGGTCCGCGCCGGCCTGTCCGCCGGGCGCGTGCAGTCAGTGGCCACCCGCCTCGTCGTCGAGCGTGAGCGTGAGCGCATGGCCTTCCGCTCCGCCTCCTACTGGGGGGTGGAGGCCACCTTCTCCACCGTCCTGTCCGCCGTGGACGTCACCGCCCGCCAGGAGGCCTCCTTCACCGCCCGGCTCGTCACCCTCGACGGGCGGCGCGTGGCCACCGGCCGCGATTTCAACGACGACGGCCAGCTGCGCCCGGCCGCGCTCAAGGCCTCCGCCGTCCACCTCCACCAGGTGGGGGCCACCGCCGTGGCCGAGGCGATCGGGCGGGGAGAGCCCCGGGTGGTCGGCGTGGAGGACAAGCCCTACAAGCGCCGCCCGGCCGCCCCCTTCACCACCTCCACCCTCCAGCAGGAGGCCTCCCGCAAGCTGCGCATGAACCCGCGCGAGACCATGCGGGTGGCGCAGGGCCTGTACGAGAACGGCTTCATCACCTACATGCGTACCGACTCCACGGTCCTGTCCGGTCAGGCCGTGGCCGCGGCCCGCTCGCAGGTGGCCGAGCTCTACGGGGCCGAGTACGTCCCCGAGCGCCCCCGCGTCTACGCCTCCAAGTCCAAGGGCGCCCAGGAGGCCCACGAGGCGATCCGCCCCGCCGGCGACCACTTCCGCACCCCGGCCCAGGTCTCCGGTGAGCTCACCGGAGCCCAGTTCCGCCTCTACGAGCTCATCTGGAAGCGGACCGTGGCCTCCCAGATGGCCGATGCCGTCGGCTCGACCGCCACGGTGACCGTCGAGGTGCCGCTGACGCCGGTGGCCGGCGAGTCGCGCGACTCCGGCCCCACCTTCTCCACGGCCGGCCTGACGGCGTCGGGCACCGTCATCACCTTCCGCGGCTTCCTGGCCGCCTACGAGGAGGGGCGCGACGCCGAGCGCTACCAGGACGACGCCGGCGCCGCCGCCAAGGACTCCAAGGACGTGCGCCTGCCCGCGATGATCTCCGGCCAGGAGCTGGCCGCCCTGGACGCCGAGGCCTCCGGCCACGAGACCACGCCGCCGCCGCGCTACACCGAGGCCTCCCTGGTCAAGGCCCTTGAGGAGCGCGAGATCGGCCGCCCCTCAACGTACGCGGCCACCATGTCCACCATCTCCGACCGCGGCTACGTCGACCACCGCGGCCAGGCCCTGGTGCCCACCTGGCTCGCCTTCGCCGTCACCCGGCTGCTGGAGGAGAACTTCGCCGAGCTCGTCGACTACGACTTCACCGCCTCCATGGAGCGCGACCTGGACCGGATCGCCGCCGGCGAGGAGGACCGGGTCGCCTGGCTGCGGCGCTTCTACAACGGTCAGGGAGGCGCCGGTGCCGAGCGGGCCGCTCAGGCGGCCTCGGGCGAGCTCGAGGCCGTGGCCGCCGCGCTGCGCGCCCAGGGGCTCAAGGGCCTGGTGGACAACCTCGGCGAGATCGACGCCCGCGCCGTCAACTCCATTGAGATCGGCGAGGGCATCACCCTGCGGGTGGGTCGCTACGGCCCCTACCTGGAGGACGCCGAGGGCAAGCGCGCCAACGTCCCGGCCGACCTCGCCCCCGACGAGCTGACCGTGGACAAGGCCCGCGAGCTCTTCACCCGCGCCGCCGACGACGGCCGCGAGCTCGGCGTCGACCCGGTCAGCGGGCACGTCATCATCGCCAAGGACGGCCGCTACGGCCCCTACGTCACCGAGGTCCTGCCCGAGCCCGAGGAGACGGCCGAGGCGGAGGAGACGAAGGCAGCAACGACTGCGAAGACGGCACAATCGACGAAGGCGAAGAAGACCACCAAGGCGGCCAAGCCCAAGCCCAAGCCCCGCACCGCCAGCCTCCTGCGCTCCATGGACCTGTCCACCGTGACCCTGGAGCAGGCCCTGGACCTGCTGAGCCTGCCGCGCGTCGTCGGGCAGGACCCGGAGTCGGGGGAGGACATCACCGCCCAGAACGGCCGCTACGGCCCCTACCTCAAGAAGGGTACGGACTCGCGCTCCCTGGAGACCGAGGAGCAGATCTTCACCGTCACCCTGGAGCAGGCCCTGGAGATCTTCGCTCAGCCCAAGCGGCGTCGAGGACAGGCGGCCGCCCGCGGACCGCTGCGCGAGCTGGGGCAGGACCCGGCCACTGAGAAGCCGGTGGTCATCAAGGACGGTCGCTTCGGCCCCTACATCACTGACGGGCAGACCAACGTCACCGTGCCCCGCAGCGAGGACCCGGCCACCATCAGCGCCGAGCGGGCCTTCGAGCTGCTGGCGGACAAGCGCGCCAAGGGCCCGGCCAAGAAGCGCACCACCCGCAAGACCACCGCTAAGAAGGCCACGACGAAGAAGACCACCACGAAGAAGGCCGCCACTGCCAAGACGGCCACTGCCAAGACGGCGACGGGTAAGGCGGCGGCCTCGAAGGAGGGCTGAGGGGCTCCGCGGTGGCGGTGCGGGCCTGCGGCCTTGGCGCGGACGTGCAGCGTTGGTGCGGGCCTGCGGCGTAGGTGCGGCCTCTGGCACTGCTGCTGCCGTCGCCGGCCACTGCCGCCGGTTGCCGCCGCAGGTCACTGCTGCTGGCCGCCGTCGCAAGCCTTGGCCGGGGACATTCCACGCGGACGGGTGCGTTCCCCTCCGGTCGGGGACAGTCCGCGCGTCCGGGGACCGGATTCCTGTCCCCGACGGCGTCGAATGCCCCCGGCTGCGAGCAAGGGTCCCCGACGGCGCAGAATGTCCCTGTCCGCGCAAGCCCAGTGACCCGTGAGCATCATCGCGGCCGGTGTCGCAGTTCTGCGACAGCACTGCGACGAGGAGGGGACAATCGGCCGGTATTGTATTCCTTGTACAACTCCCCACATGATTCCTGAGAGGACCTCATCATGCGTCTGCCCAAGATCGTTCTCGCCGGTACCGCCGCCCTGGCCCTGTCCCTGACCCTGGGCGCCTGCTCCTTGTCCGTCAACGGCTCCGGCTCCGGGGACTCCGGCTCGCCGGCCGCCCAGTCCGAGCAGAAGGACACTCAGGGCGCCGACTCCAAGGACTCGTCCAAGACCGATGCCAAGGGGGCCGCCACAGCTGACTCCCAGTCCTCCTCCGGTGGCTCGGCCCAGGCCACGGCCGCCCCCGGCAACAAGGACGGCGATAAGGATGACGACAAGGACGGCGACGACGCCCCCATCACGGACCCCACCTGGAAGGACATCCAGAGCACCGGTCAGCGCACCGAGGTCTCCGGTGACTATGTCGTTCAGGGCGTCGGCAGCACCGTCAACCTGGTCGGTGACCTCAACACGCTGACGGTCCAGGGCTCCGACGTCAAGATCTCCGCGGAGGACGTCGACACCCTCACCGTTCAGGGCTCCAACGTCACCGTCTACGCCCGCGACATCGACCACCTCACCATCCAGGGCTCGAACGTCACCGTCCACTGGCTGGGCGACGACCCGACGATCCAGGACGGCGGCGCCAACAACACCACCGGGAAGCTCTCCCAGTGAGCCTGTCGTGACCCAACCCGCCGCACCGGCTCCGTCCGCCACTGTCCTGCTCGTCGACGACGAGGCCCCCATCCGCCGCTCCCTGGGCCCCTACCTGGAGCGCGGCGGGTACCGGGTCCTGCTCGCCTCGGACGGGGCGGAGGCCATGGACATCCTGGCCTCCTACCAGGTGGACATCATCGTCTCCGACGTCCTCATGCCCAGGATGGACGGCCGTGAGCTGGTGCGGCGGGTCAGGGCCGGTGGGGCCTGGACCCCCATCATCCTGCTGACCCAGGTGGATGCCTCCTACGAGCGGGTCTCAGCCCTCGACGACGGTGCCGACGACTACCTGTCCAAGCCCTTCGACCCCGCCGAGCTCGCCTCCCGGATCCGCGCGGTGCTGCGCCGCACCCGTGGCGTGGCCCAGCCGCTGACCTCCGCCTCCCGGCTCGTGGCCGGTGAGCTGCTCCTGGAGCGGACCTCGCGGCGGGTGACCCTGTCGGGGCGCGAGGTGACGCTCACTCCCAAGGCCACGATGCTCCTGGACTACCTCATGAGCCATCCCGGAGAGCTCCACACCCGGGACGCCCTGCTGGCCTCCCTGTGGGGCATCGACTTCGCCACCTCCACGCGCGCCGTCGACCACCGCATCCGCGAGATCCGCCAGGCCCTGGGCGATGACGCCGCCAACCCCACCTACATCGAGACGGTCCCCTCCGTCGGCTACCGCTTCCGGGCCGAGGTCCGGGCATGAGCCGCTCGTCGATCCCGCCGCAGCTTCCGCCCTCGGTCCCGCCGCGTCCGGCGCCCGCGCAGGACGGCCGTACCCGCTACATGGAGCCGGCAGTGGACGTGGGTGGGCCGCGCACCGTGCCGGTCACCCGGCCCGGGGAACCGGCCGCGCAGCCGGCCAGCACCCCGCTGGCGGGCGACCCGGGGAACCGTCCGCAGTCGGCCGATCTCCATCCGCAACAGGCCGACCCGCAGCGGCCGACGGCCGAGCCTCAGAGCGTCGCGGTCTTGGCCGGGGCCGCCGCCGAAGCCGCCCCTGCACCTCTGGACCCCCCTACGGAGAAGCCCCGGCGGGCCGGCTGGGTCGGATGGGTGCTGGCGGTGTCGGTCGTGGCCGTCGCAGTGGCGGTCTCCTATGCGACCTTCGGGCTGGCTCCGGTGGTCATCTCGACGGCAGTGCCGCTGGTGGTGGCGGAGATCGGGATCGTTGTGCTGCTGCTCGCCCTGGCTGTGACCGTGATCCGCCGCAGGCTGCGCCTGGCGGTGCAGCGGGGGCGAAGCCAGGCCCAGGAGGAGGCGTGGTCCCGTCACCAGCAGTTCCTGCGCCGGCTGGACCACGAGCTGAAGAACCCGCTGACGGCGGTGCGGGCCGCCGTCGCCGACCTGCCGCAGGCCCCGCCTCACGAGCTGCAGGCCCGGGTCGACGTCGTCGACGCTCAGGCCCGCCGCATGGGGCGCTTGGTGACGGACCTGCGCAAGCTGGCCGACCTGGAGACGGCCGCGCTCTCACTGGAGGACGTCGACATCGCCGAAACCGTCCACGACGCCGCCCAGGCGGTCGGCGAGGAGGGGGCGGCGCGTGGTGGCGGGCCCAGAATCCGCCTGGATCTGCCGCAGGTGCCGTGGCCGCTGTCGCATGTGCGCGGCGACGGCGACCTGCTGTACTCGGCCGTCTACAACGTCATCTCCAATGCCTCGAAGTACACCTCGCCCGGCGGGACCGTGGAGGTGCGCGGTCGGGAGGAGTCGGGCACCGTCACCATCGAGGTGGCCGACACCGGGATCGGGGTGCCGCAGGCCGACCTGTCGGCCGTGTGGAGCGAGCTGGCCCGGGCCGGCAACGCCCGGGGCCTGCCGGGCTCGGGGCTGGGGCTGGCGCTGGTGTCCACGATCGTGCGCCGCCACGGCGGCAGCGTGCGCATGGCCTCCCGTGAGGGCGTGGGGACCCGGGTGTGGCTGAGCCTGCCCGTCGCGGGCCCAGCGGATACGCCGTGACCGCATGGCGCGCCGGCGGCCGGGGCTGAAGAACCCTCCGTCACCCCGCCGCGCCCCTGTCGCAGTCCTGCGACAGGGCGGGAACCGGGCGGCGACAACGATTCAGTAACGTTCAGGTCATGACAAAAGCACTCGTCTCCCTGCCCTCCCTGTCCCTCATCGCCGCCCTCGCGCTGAGCGGCTGCTCCCTGTCCGTCGGAGGCGGCTCGTCCTCGCAGGCTCAGGGTCAGCAGACCCAGGCCAGTCAGGCCGGCTCGGACTCCGCCGGCTCCGCGGGAAGCGCCCAGGGCTCCGCCTCCGCCCCGGCGTCGGCAACGGCCGCCTCCGCGGGGCAGGCCGTGGCCGGCTACGAGCCCGGACAGATCCCTCCGATCCCCATGATCTCCCTGCCCGATCTCAGCCTGCTCACCCAGTCCACGGGCGCCTTCACCCCGGATCTCACGCGCTCCATCACCTCCCAGCCCGGCATCACGGTCAGGCCCGCCCGCTGCGACGCGAGCGGATCGCTCGTCTCCGGCTCCACGGTCCTGGGCGGTGATGGCTCGATGACCACGAGCTCGGGGACCACCTCGGTCACCAACAACGGTGATGGCTCGGGCACCTACAGCGACGGCAAGGTCTCCATCACCAACAACGGTGACGGCTCGGGAACCTACTCCGACGGGAAGGTCTCCATCACCGTCAACGGTGACGGCTCGGGCACCTACAGCGACGACTACCTCTCGGTCACCGTCAACGGTGACGGATCAGGCACCTACAGCAATTCCACCACGGGGGAGTCCATCACCCTCGACGGCAAGGGCTCGGGCACCTACAGCCGCTCCGGGGTCTCCATCACCAACAACGGTGACGGCTCGGGTAGCTACAGCGATGGCACGATCTCCATCACCAACCTCGGTGACGGCACCGCCATCGTCAACGGCTCCACGATCTCGGCCAAGCCCGTCCCCAAGGCCGGCAAGGTCGGCACCTTCCCCTCCATCGACGCCGCCAAGCCCGTGCAGTCCTGCGGCACCGTCATCACCCTGGAGGACAGCGTCCTGTTCGACTTCGGCTCATCGGAGCTGCGCGGCGAGGCCTCGACCACGCTCACCAACCTGGCCACCGTCATCAAGGACTCCAAGGCCCCCAAGGTTCAGGTCCAGGGCCACACCGACTCCGTCTCCGACGACGCCTTCAACCAGAAGCTCTCCGAGCAGCGGGCACAGGCCGTCTCGAGCGCCCTGAAGTCCGACGGCGTGGCCGCCGACCTGGAGGCCGTCGGCTACGGCGAGACCAAGCCGGTGGCCCCCAACGAGAACCCCGACGGCTCCGACAACCCCGCCGGTCGCCGCCTCAACCGCCGCGTCGAGGTCTTCGTCCCGGCCTTCTGAACCGTCACCCGGCCATCAGACCGCACGTGCATGATGCCCACCCGACCGCCCTCACCACATCTGAATACCGGAGAAGAACCATGTCCCCGACCACTCGTCCCCTCCGTCCCCGCCGCGCAGCCGCCGTCATCCTCGTGGCCCTGTCCCTGACCGGCATCAGCGCCTGCTCCATCTCAGTGGGTGGAGGCTCGACCGACCAGGGAACCGCCGCAGCAGTGGGCCAGGAGGGCTCGCCGTCGGAGCAGCCGGCAGCGTCGTCGCCGTCAACGACTGCGACGACAGCCTCCCAGGCGCCCCGATCGCAGGCCGCTGCGCCCAGTACCCAGGAACAGGCCTCGCCTGCCGCCGTCGGCTCCAGCGCACCCGAGGCCGGTGCCCAGCCCGCGAGTGGTGAGCGCCCCGGCGCTCGGGCGACCATCACCGACAGTGACTGGCTGAGCGACCTGGAGTTCGTGGAGCAGACCGTCTCGGCGAGCCCGACCATGCTCCTGAACAAGTCCGGCGACGACGTCCGTATCGAGGGGGAGGTGAACAGTCTCAGTGTCACCGCCAACAACACGAAGGTCTTCGCCGACTACGTCGGCCTGCTGACCATCTCCGGCAACAACGTCACCGTCTACGTCAAGGACGTCGACCGCGTCGTCATCAAGGGAACCAACGCGGAGGTGGTCTGGGCCGGCAACAGTCCGACGGTGGAGGACTTCGGCCGCAACACTGAGACCCGCCAGCAGGGACACGGGGGCTGAGCCCCGCCTCGCCGCGCCTTCCCCGTCCAGCTGCCATCGCGATAGTCGACGGCGCGCAGCGGCGACGTCTGAAGGGCGCAGTGACCTGACCTGTTCCTGAACTCCGGCGACTGGGCCTGCACCTGGGCCCGGTCGCCGGGGTCGTCTCTGCTCCGAGGCGCCTCGGTCACCGGTGTCCCACACCGTATGCGGTGGACCAGCACTTGACTCCCCCGTGCACATACTGTCTATAGTGTGTATGTACAGAAGGAGTTGCCATGCCGCTCTCGGTCGTCCTGTCCAACACGGCGGGAGTTCCCATCTACGAGCAGATCGCCCAGCAGGTCAGGGACGCAATCCTGACCGGCCAGGTGGAGGCCGACGAGATGCTTCCCTCGATCCGGGCTCTGGCCCGTGACCTGCGCGTCAGCGTCATCACCACCACCCGCGCCTACTCCGACCTCGTCGCCGAAGGCTTCCTGGCCAACGTTCCTGGCAAGGGCTACTTCGTCCTGCCTCGGGACTCCGAGCTGGTGCGCGAGCAGGTGCTGCGGGAGGTCGAGGAGCACCTCGACCGTGCCGTGGAGCGTGCGCGCCTCGCCCAGCTCAGCGATGAGGAGCTCCACACCATGCTGCAGACCATCATCGCCACCTCCGCCCCCCCCGCCACTTCCAAGGAGAAGCAGTGAACCCCGTCGAGATCTCCCACCTGACCAAGCACTACCCGGACTTCAGCCTCAACGATGTCACCTTCTCCGTCCCCGCCGGCTACGTGACGGGCTTCGTCGGGGCCAACGGCTCGGGGAAGACCACCACCATCAAGGCCGCCCTGGGCATGATCCACCCCGATTCCGGCTCGGCCACCACGGTGGGCCACGAGCGCATCGGCGTCGTCTTCGACGCCCCGCCCTACAACCCCGAGTGGCGCCTGAAGGACCTGGGTCGCGGCATCGGGCGCTTCTTCCCCACCTGGTCCCAGGAGCGCTACGACGCCGAGCTCCAGGCCGCGGACCTCAACCCCACCAAGAAGGTCAAGGAGCTCAGCCGAGGCATGGGCATGCGCCTGCAGATGGCGGTGGCCCTGGCTCACGATCCCGAGCTGCTCATTCTCGATGAACCCACCGGTGGGCTGGATCCCTTGGCCCGCAGCGAGATGGTGGACATGCTCGCCCAGTTCATGGTGGAGGAGGGCCGCACCATCCTGTTCTCCACCCACATCACCTCCGACCTCGATCGGCTGGCCGACTACCTGGTCATCCTCAGTCGGGGCAGGGTCGTGGCCAACGGCACCGCTGAGGAGATCATCGACTCCTTCCGTCTCGTGCGCGGCATACCCGAGCACCTGACCGACGCCGTGCGCCAGGCCAGCCTCGGGCTGCGCAGCACGTCGCTGGGCTGGGAGGCCATGATGCCGGCCGACGCCGCCGAGGCGCTGACGGACCGCATCGTCGTCGAGGTCCCCACCATTGAGGACCTCGCCGTGCACATCGCCAAGGAGGCAGGCCGTGAATGACCTCATGACCGCGGAACGACGTGAGCACCCCGCCGAGGCGGCCGCAGTGGCCGAGGCGCCGGCCGGCGCGACGATGAGGGGCGCCGCGGGCGGGCCCGGACGGGTCGGTCGGCTGCTCTTGCTGGTGCGGTTGCACCTTCTGAGCCTGCGAGGTCCTCTGCCCTCCATCCTCGGCCTTCTCCTCATTCTCGGCGCCGTCAGCATCGTCTCCGGAAGTATCGTCCCGGTCAGCGGATTCCTCACGGGGACCGCCCTGGTTGGGGGCCTCTCGGGAGTGATGGCCGAGCGCTCCGGCATCAACCGTCTGCTGGCCTCCCTGCCCGTCTCCCGGGCCGACGTCGTCAACTCCTACTGGGCGGTCGCGGTGCTGCATCTCCTGGCCGCCTCGGCCCTTTATGCGGCCATAGGCCTGCCTCTGGGCGTGCACCCGGGGAAGCTGCTCGTTTTTCCCCTCGTCCTCATCACGGGGCAGGCCCTGGGAATTCCCGTGTTCCTGCACTTCGGGCCTGGGCGCGGTCTGCTCGTCTGGGCGGTTTCGATCCTTGTCGTTTCGATCCTTGCCATCGGGGCTCTGGGCCTGCTGGTATCCAGCTTCGGGCCGATCCGGGATCTCGCTGCGGGGACGACGACGGGAGGCGGCCTGCTTCTGGCCCTGGGGGCCGGTGTCCTCATCGGCCTGTGGGTGCTGAGCCACCGCCTCTACCTCAAGCAGGACCAGTGAGCGCCACGATGATGGGGACGACGACGGGGACAGCGCCCGATAGCAGCCGGGGCATCGGAGCGACCGCGGCGACTGGGCCGGCAGGCCCTGAGGGCAGCGGCGAGACGGCGCTCGCCGGGGTGGGGGCGGTGCTGCGACTCGACCTCATCGTGCTGCGCCGTCGTGGTCCACTGCTCCTCCTGCCCCTGGCGCTGGCGCTGTTCATCGCCATGGACGTCCTGGCCGGCCGTCTGCAGACGACGGTGATGGCGGGGGTCGCCCTGGGACTGTGCGCCCAGTACGCCCAGGGGGCCGTCGAGTCCGCTCACCACATGGAGCGCCTCTACGGGGCGCTGCCGCTGCGGCGCAGCGAGCTGGTCGGTGCCCGCTGGGTCGAGGGGGTCGCCCTGGCGCTCCTCTCCGGCCTGGTCTGCGTACCGGCGGCCGCTCTCACCGGTGACTGGGGCGGTCTCATGGCCGGCCTGTTCGTCATCTGCCTGTCCGCGGCCCTCGGGCTGCCCCTGTTCCTGTGCCTGGCCCCCGAGCGGGCCCTGTGGGTGTGGGGGCTGTGCCTCGGGGCGGGAGCCGGGGCCCTCTACGGCAGCACCCCGCTGCTGGCAGGGCCTGTGACTGAGGTACTGCGCGAGCCGGCGCCCGCCGTCCTGGCTGCCCTGTCCTGCCCCGCCCTCCTGGGTGCCTCCCTGGTGGTGGCCCTCCGCTGGTACGGGCGCCAGGACCACTGAGGCCTGGCCGAGGAAGAAGAACGAAGAAGTGAGGAGATCGACCATGCCCGAGTCCGTCGTGTCTGCTGTGCGGGCCGCAGCCACCCTGCCCGCTGCCGCCGAGTCCTGCGGCACTCAGGCTCCCACTGCTCCTGCGGCGGTGCGGGGGCCGGGTGCCCTGAGCCGGTGGGAAGCGGTGAGAGCCGTCATGCGCCTGGAGCTGGTTGCCTGGAATCAGGTGTACCTGACGACGATGATCGGGCTGATCCTCGTCGCGCAGGCCGGTCTCGTCGCGCACCACTGGCTGGGGGTGGTACTCCCGCTTCCGCTGGTGCTCGTCCTGGCGATCTTCCCGCCCTTCCTCCTCCTGACCCTATGCGGGGTGGTGTGCCTGACCCTGTGGGATCCTTCGCGCTCCTCAGGTGCCCTGCGGCTCTACGGGGCACTGCCCGTGACCCGCGCCGAGGTGCTTGCCGGCCACTACCTGCTCAGCCTGGCCTACGGGGGTGCCTCAGTCCTCCTGGCCACCATCCACCTGCTCGGTGCACTCGGTGGTGCCGATCCCCTGGTCTGGGTGACAGTGCTGGCGTGGGTGGTGGCAGTGCTGGGGATCTGTGCAGTGATGCCCCCAGTGCTTGCCAGGTACCGCAGCCCCCTCGCGGGGATTGTGGTCATGATGCTGGTGATCGCAGTCCTGGGCCTGCTCGGCGGGTTCGTCAAGGGCTCCGAGGCGGTGTCCCTGACCGCCGTCTCCCAGTCCGGGATGCTCCTGGCCCTGACGGCCCTGCTCCTCGTACTCGTCCCAGTGGGACTGGGCGTCTCCTGGATGCTCTGCCTCCGCATCTACACCAGGCAGGACCACTGAGGCCCGGGCGAGGAAGAAGAACGAAGAAGTGAGGAGACAGATCATGCCCGAGCCCGTGCCCGTGTCCGAGTCCGCTGTGTCTGCTGTGCGGGCCGCAGCCATCCTGCCCGCTGCCGCCGAGTCCTGCGGCACTCAGGCTCCCACTGCTCCTGCGGCGGTGCGGGGGCCGGGTGCCCTGAGCCGGTGGGAGACACTGCGCGCCGTCATGCGCCTGGAGCTGCTCGTCGTGCGGAGGTGGGATACCGGGCTGCTGGTGCTGGCGGTGGTGGCGCTCAGCGCCCTGGGGCTGGCCGTGCCCAGGGTGAGGGAGTGGCTGGGAGTGTTCTACCCGTACCCGGACAGACTGGTGTACTACCTGCTGGGCGCGGTGCTGGTGGTGGGCGTGGATCTGTGGCGGCCCTCCCGTGAGACCCAGATGCGCCAGCTCTACGGGGCACTGCCCGTCAGCCGTCTCGATGTCCTGGCTGCCCGCTACCTCCTGCTCGTGGTCGGCTGGGCGATCATGCTCCTCGGGACCTCCGCAGCGGTGCTGCTCGGAGGTGTGGCATCGGATGATGCCGTGGGTCTGCATCTGACGTTTCTGATCGGCTTGGGGGTGATTGTCGTGGTGATGCCTCCCTTGCTCGTGGCTCGCGGCGGAACCTCCTCCCAGCCGGTGCTCGACCTGTGGGGCCTTGCCGTCTGCGTCATCGTGACTCTGCCCGCGGTCATCGGGGTGGTGATCGCGCAGGAGGCCATGCCCCGGCAGGTGGTGCTGGCCTGGGGGTTTGGGCTCATCGCCGCGCTCTCCGCAGCGGGACTGGGCGCCTCCTGGCAGATCTGCTGCCGTGTCTACCTCACACAGGACCACTGAGAGGATCGCCTGAGAGCATGAGTGGTGGTGGTCGGTAACGGCGCCGTTCCACGCTCCAGGGCGTCACCTCACCCAGTGCGCCCGCCGACGTCTGGTCAATGCTCCCGGGGCCTTCCCCACGGGCCGTTACCCTGGGCCTGTGACCACCGCTGCCCCGCCCGCTGCTCCCGGCGCCCCCGTCCCGCCCCCGTCCGGCCCCGGTCTGTTCATCTCCTTCGAGGGAGGCGACGGCGTCGGCAAGACGACGCAGATCCGCATCCTCGCCGACCTGCTGACCGCAGCGGACGTGGACCACATCCTCACCCGTGAACCGGGCGGCACGGAGCTCGGCGTCGAGATCCGCCGCCTCCTCCTGCACGGCGGGCACGTCGCCCCGCGCGCCGAGGCCCTCCTGTACGCCGCCGACCGCGCCCACCACATCGCCACCCGCGTACGGCCCGCCCTCGAACGCGGCGCCGTCGTCCTGGCCGACCGCTACCTCGACTCCTCCGTCGCCTACCAGGGCGCGGCCCGCTCGCTCGGCCCCCAGGAGGTCCGCGACCTCTCCCTGTGGGCCACCGAGGGCCTCCTGCCGGACCTGACCATCCTGCTCGACGGCGACCCCGACCTCGCCGAGCGACGCACCACCAGCCGCGGCGCCAAGGACCGCCTCGAGCAGGAGGGGGACACCTTCCGCACCGCCCTGCGCGAGCAGTTCCTCACCTTGGCTGAGAGTGAGCCGGAGCGCTTCGTCGTCGTCGACGCCGACCGGCCCGTCGACCAGGTGGCCGACGACGTCATCGAGGCCGTTGTCGCCGCCGTGCGCCGCCACGGCGTGCACCTCGCCCACGGCGGGGCCCACCAGGGCGTGCTCCTGGGCCTGGAGGCCTTCGTGGAGGCCGCCGCCCGCCGCAGCGCCGCCGGGTCGGGCGAGGAGGCGGGCTCATGAGCGTGTGGGAGGACGTCGTCGGCCAGGAGAGCGCCGTGGCCGCCTTCACCGCCGCAGCCCAGGCCGCCCGAGAAGCAGCTGAGCAGCGCGAGGCGCAGACCGCCGCCGGTCGCGCCCCCGAAGGGGCGCGAGACGGGGGAGTAGGTTCGGTGGCGGCTGTAGCGGCCGGGCTCGCCATGACCCACGCCTGGCTCGTGACCGGCCCGCCCGGATCGGGCCGCTCGAACGCCGCCCGCGCCTTCGCCGCCGCCCTGCAGTGCACCGGCCCCGTCCCTGGATGCGGGCAGTGCAAGCCCTGCCGTGACGTCATGGCCGGCTCCCACCCCGACGTCGTGCGCCTGGCCACCGAGAAGCTCATCATCACCATGGAGGAGGTCAAGGCCCTCATCGGTGAGGCCCAGCGCCGCCCCTGGACCGGGCGCTGGCGCGTCATCCTCGTCGAGGACGCCGACCGCATGGCCGAGCGCACCACCAACGTCCTGCTCAAGTCCATCGAGGAGCCCCCGCCCCAGACCGTCTGGCTGCTGTGCACCCCCAGCGCCGACGACGTCCTGCCCACCATCCGCTCCCGCTGCCGCCTGGTGACGCTGCGGATCCCGCCGGCCGACGCCGTCGCCGAGCTCCTCGTGCGCCGCGACGGAGCCGACCCCGAGTTGGCCGCCCGGGCCGCCCGGGCCAGCCAGTCGCATATCGGGCTCGCCCGCCACCTGGCCACCGACGCCGACGCCTGGGACCGGCGCCGCCGCCTCCTGCTCGCCCCCGTCTCCCTGCGCAGTGTCGGGGACGCCGTCCTGGCCGCCGCCTCCCTGGTGGAGGCCGCCGAGTCCGAGGCCAAGGAGGCCACCGCCGAGCGCGACGCCCGCGAGAAGGCCGAGCTCACCCGCGCCCTCGGCCTGGAGAGCGACGGGAAGATCCCGGCGGCTCTGCGCGCCCAGATCCGCCAGCTCGAGGAGGACCAGAAGCGCCGCGCCAAGCGCGCCCGTACCGACGTGCTGGACCGGGCCATGATTGACCTGCTGTCCTTCTACCGTGACGTGCTCACCACTCAGATGGGCAGCGATGTCGAGCGCGTCAACCTCGACCTGTCCGACGCCGTCGACCAGGCCGCCCGCACGACGAGCCCCGAGCAGTCCCTGGCCCGTATCGCCGCCATCGAGGAGTGCCGCAGCCGCCTGCGCTCCAACGCCGCCCCGCTGCTGGCCGTCGAGGCCCTCATGGTCCAGCTGCGACCCCAAGCCGAAGGGCGGTGAGCACCCTGTCCCGCCCGAGCTGCGGCGGGGCATGAGGTCGCCGTCGTCGGGCGCGGGTCACTGCCGGAGCGACCTCCAAAACCAGGACGGCTTTGGACAGGTGTGCAAGAGTCGTGACATGACCGTGACACAGTCCGGGGCCGAGGACGCCGACCACGCCGCTCGGTTCGAGCCGATCATCCGCAGATCGAGCCCGCAGGAGCGAGTCATCGCCTGGGGGCTGACCGCCGTCGGCCTCCTGGGGCTGGCCATCGGGCTGGCAATCACGACCTTTGGACAGTACCGGGGAATGCTCGCCTGCCTCGCCGCGGCGGCACTGTGCCTCCTCATGGGCTACCTGACCCTGCGGCCGCGGACCGTCTTCGACCGTAGCGGCATCCACAGCAGAACGCTGCTGCGCTCCCACAACCTCGCCTGGCCCGGTTCCCGGGACGACTTCGACATCGCCCGGCAACCCCGATCCGCTCTGCGCCTCCGCGAGGCAGGCCCGAGCGTGCAGGCGACAGTACACAGCGAGGCGGGCACGGTGGCGCTGGGAGGAATGACCGCTCGGGCACTCACCGAGCCTAGGGCCCGTTACCTCATGGAGGGCGAGCTCGATCG
>ERZ772927.227-NODE-227-length-31063-cov-66.9809_pt1 | contig 31063 bp, 32 predicted proteins | sample MGYA00512115_ERZ772927 | MGnify/ENA primary metagenome ERZ772927 (study PRJEB29015, sample SAMEA2737924) | human oral metagenome | biome: human oral; feature: human-associated habitat; material: dental | place: China | collected 2013 ... | reverse complement strand
TCTTCGGACACTATCCAAGCGTCTGGTACAACGCCGTGAAATTGGTGAAAGATAATCAATGGTTCGAAGTCTGGCAGTTTATTGCTTCTCGTATACGAGATTTCATCTCCGCTAGTTGAAAATCCAGGAATTCCGTCGCCCCTCGTGAAGTCCCAGCCAGCGTCTGAAAGAATTTTGTCGCGCATCCTTGGCTGAGCAAACGCCATGTAGCGACCGCCGTTGTTATCATTGTCGAGGTGCCAGTCGTCGTACACGACTGTCCACGGGCCATCACCGTTGATGAAAGCGGATTCGATCATCCGCTCTTGCTTGAGCCGATCCCTTATCTGTTCACGTTCGTCGTCGTCCAGTTCGCTGTGCTCTGTCATCGTGATTCCTTTAGGTCAATTATGCTTTGCTTGGGTGGTGTGTTTTGCATGGGAGGACCGGCCGTCTTTGCGCTATCCTCAACCGTTTCGCTATTCACCGATTCTTCTATTATACGAGAATCGCGAAGAATTGTGGCAGCGTTTAGGGAAGTTGCGCTGGAAGTGGTCTCATTTGCTTCCGATTGTTTGTCCGACCGCCTGAACCAGAGACACCAGCACTCTTCGCAGTGTCGATACACCGTCATGATGGCAGCGAGGCGTTTGCGCTGATACGCGACGTGTTGCGTCATACGGTGGCCGCATTTACAAACTGGCTCTATGGCTGAGGGCTGTCTGCTGCTGACCCGTGTCTTCTTGCTGAACACGACACTGCCGTCGCCGAGGATGACTTACGGCACCAGGGGGAGCGGCCCACCTGGTCGATCCTTCTTGAGCCACTCGTAGTACCTCCTGGTGATACCTCGCCGATTCTCAAGTTCATAGTCGGGGAGTTCTCTATCGAGCGGAAGTGGCTGCGGTACGAGCAGTGAGAGGTGACGGCCAGGCTCGATAGTTCGATCGATTGTCGCCCACACGGTGGAGATGGCGAGCGACTTTCGGAGATCGCCCTTGGGATTGATGCGTCTAGTGTAGACAGACCACAGTGGCCGCAACCGGGCGGGCATGGCACCCACCCGGCTGATGAAGTGATCAACGGGGCCGTAATTGGTGACGTGGACGCAGCAGCCTGGGTCGCCCACCGCTGACTCAAGGGCGAGGCGAAGCCCTCTGGGCTGACGGATAGCGGTGGGGATCGTCCGAAGCAGGAAGACGATAGCGCAATCGCCACAGGAACCGCGCTGACGATCGTGGCCCAGTTGGCAACCGTATTCAGCATGACCGTCCTGTCGGCTCGGGGAGTGCAGGCCAGCGGCGGTGCTGGCTCGCGGATGGGTTACCGTCGACGAACGGACTAACTTCAGCGTCTTCAGCCAACGTTCGCATGGACGACCCCATCGTCGTAGGCCAGTGCTAGCGCGACGATTATGTCAGTATCTCAGTCGGAGGGTGCCGTGCACGACAGGCGGATGGTCACGGTTGCGTTGCGAGGCTTCAAGCGGGACGTAACGTCCGCTCCCAACCACGGCGAAGACTTCACTCCGTCCAGCACAACGCCGCTCTCAGAAGCCCTTCGATGCTCAACCACTGTTGGAAGAGATGTCGACGCCCTACGCTTATCTCGAGATCAACTTGGTGCTTGGCTTCGGGTACGGCATGGGCAGGAAACCCCTACCTGTCTTTGGCTGCAACGTACTATCGTACTACTTGTCCGTGAGTGTGTTGCCATATTCGTGCCGTACTTCCGTAAAGAGAAGACTAGCTAACCCAAGAACTCCTATCGCGTACTGCCTTGCATCGTCACGTTCCGATACCCCGTGCCGTACTGCATTAGAGATTGCCTGCGTAAAACCGATAGCCAGGCTGCGCCAGCCTTCAGTCTCATTGCTTTGAGAGCCAAGGCGCAGTTGGCCGTTATCGCCGAAAACTTTCGCCATCAGTGACTTACCAATTAAGCGCTGGCCGTTCTTGTCGGTTGGAGTGCCCGCCCACTCTCGGACCTTGCTTTCTACAAATATCGACACTTGAGCCGGAACCTTATCCCATTCTTCGCGCTGAACAAGCGTCTTAACATGTTCCCATAGCTCTGGGTCATAATCGGTAGGGGTAACCACTGAATCGTCGTCATCCAATTCAAGACGAATCTTATATATTGCCGCATCGATAATACTACAGCACTCTTTAATGCCGGATTGTCTCGCATTTATATAGGCGGAGTCATCGCCGCCTACGACCCATGCGGGGCAATAACTAACCGACGTCTGCTGTGTAACTAGATAGTCCTGGTCGCCGAAATACCCGCTAAGAACGACTCGAACTTTTCCGTCCCAGGTCGAGAGACCCTCGCTTTCGTGTACGACATTTAGGTGTTGTGCTTCTTCCTTGAGTAACTCAAGCTCCTTGATGGCGAGGTCCGCTCTCATGAGCATAGTGTAGCGCGTCGCTCGAAAGAAGTCGTCATTGACAAGAGATGGCGAGATCAAAACAAGTCTCGTTACTGGCAGATGGGATATATTGGCTATGCTGCTGAGTCTGCGTATGACGGTAAGTAACAGTTGGGTGGTAGGCTGCTTCTCAGTGGGGAATGCCAACGATAAGCACGCAGAGCGCACTAAGAAGCCCAAATAAGATAAGTCCAGAGTATCGGGTAGACTGCGGCAAGGTTAAGTCTTCTTGTTGCAACGCGTCTTTGCTCTTTAATTCCGATATTAAGTTCATGAGATGAGCAGCCTCTGCTCGCCAATTTCTTTTCCCTAAACGAAGCATGCTCTCGGGTGGCGTGAAGCTAACAAGAATTGAGCGTGTGATGAGAGGTTTGGCGGCGTCTAGCAGTTGCTTTGCCTTAGCGTCTTTAGTCTTATTTCTCGTGTCGTTAATGACATCCTCTACAACACGCTCTAGCTCTCTCTCTGAACGCATGTGGAAAGCTCCGAGAATAATCATGCTTATGGCAGATATGGTCAGTTTGATGCACCAATATGCCAACTCGTGTCGATTGAATGATTCTTCTCCGAAAGAACGCGCTACCTCGACTATGCAGTAAATGGTTGTAAATAACGCAATGTCGATAGCGGCTGATTCGAGGCGACCGAAAATGAAATACCGTAATACAAGGTCAATTATTACGACGCCCGCGATGATTGACAAGGGCAGATAGTTGAGATGAGCGATGAAGGTCATTATCTGACACCCCACTTATCGAGAGAGATTTTAATCCCAGTTCTTGAAGTAGGTCGGCGGAACGGATTGGCTTGACTCGATCCATGTTGCTCACTTGCCCCTTGTATATCGCAGAGACGACTACTTCGTCAACAGAGGGACCGCCATGTGTGCCACGATGGTAGCCAAACCGCCAACCCAGGCGAGGAACAGAACCAAAATGAGTATCATTATCGGCGAACAGCAGAATGTCAGCAGATCGCCCTTCGACGTACGATCGTGAATACTGATGCAAAAAGTCTGGGTACTTACCCATAAGAGGGACAGAAGGAATAGCCAATGTCGGAGCTTCTGCCGAGGTTAATGCCAATGGATCGGAGCCACTCCGTACTTCATATGTCAGCCCATCTTCGCCGTTATCATGCAATAAACCATAGCCGTCATCAGAAAGCACGTGAGTGTCTGTTCCCTCGCGGTAACATGCAAGAGATATTTCAGGGTTACTAGCAAGAAACTCAGTAATTTCTAGTGAATGGGGCTTTTCGCTTTTGGGTAAGTAAACATAGGCCGATCCATCGCCACTTGTTCGGATGTTAACGCGGTTCTGGTCGATGTACCGTGAGTTAACAGAAGATGCGATATTGGTTCGCTTCATGACCTGTTTTAACGAGGTATGGTACTGGATTGGTCGATGCCCATGGTCTGGCGCGATCAGTATCGAGGCGTTATCCCATATTCCAGCATTCTTGAGTGTGCATGCGAGCTTGCCAAGAGCTTGCGCCGTTCGTTTCATTTCTTCATAAACGCGTGGTGAGTCAGGACCTTCAAGATGAGAGAGCGAGTCGACGCGGGGTAGCCACGCGACCGAACGCGAATGTGGATTGTCGATGATCAGTTGTCCGAGCTTATTCAGAATACGCTCTGGGTGCTGCGATAGGAAGGATGATTGAATTTCCGCTCCACGACGAACGACGCTTTGCACTGCAATCCGAGCCATGCCAGCAGGCGCATCTTCCAAAAAGGTCGTAACCTCACTCGACAAGTCACGATTCACGTCAAATGGGCCACGCAAGCTCAAATAATTACGGCAGCAACTGCAGTCTGCTGCTTGCCATCGATGGCCAGGAATATGGTGTTCGTCTTGGAATGAGCCGGTTAGAATCGACGCGTGAGAAGCAATACTCACCGAAGGAACGTTGGAGATAACATTCTCGAGGAGTGCTCCGGTGTCTGGCTGGAGGTAATGCTCTTGAATTTCAGGAAGTTCCCCGCGTTCAAGCAGATCTATGAATGTAGACTTTCGCCAGCCATCGGCAATGATGACGACTTCCGACCGCGACGGTTCAGTCGGTCGATACTCGCCTGCACCCATAGCAGCATTCACCTCCATGTATCATGAATAGTATTATAACTATATCGTTGGTTTATGTAAACTATCCGATTGTTTGTCGAGAAAATAATGTTCGTTTACCGTCCGTTGCTGAAAGGGGACTGAGTGGTAATGCTCAGTGGGTGAGGCGGACAGTCTAGTCGTTGATGTAGAAATCAGCAAGCTCCCTAGCTGCCGCTATCGGCAGGGCCGCCTGTCTGAAGCACTGGTACTTACTGCATATCGCACGCTAAGACTAGTACGGTTCGTACGCTGGCCCGTCATCAGTGCTCCAATCAACGTTGTCAGTGTCGCGCTCACTGTCGATCCACTCAGGAATATTGTCGCAGGGAAAGTAGTCCGGTGTAGTTTCGCCCGAATAGTGCCATCTGGCTTCGATGCGACTAGACCCGCCGATCGCGAGATAGCACCCGCCAATTGTTCGTCGCCAGGCGTACCATGCTTGCAAGTCATCTTGTACTTCAAGGTGGATGCCATGTGGCGCAGGAAGGTTGCCGATAGTCAATTGATTGAATATGATGGAGGTGTCCTTGTAATAGTGGTGTTCGGGGCGGTTGCGGTACAATCCCAGCTCAGTGCAGTAGATACTAGTGAGTGCATTTTTGGTTTCGTGAAACTCGCGACGATCGATCCAGGCGCCGCGCTGATCTCGCCCCGGAACGCCTGCGAGCTGCTTAAGCCGCTTGTTCCGCTGCCGGTTCAGACGCCCATTTCTTTTCACTACTTCACGATGTCTTTGCATGACATTGGACAGTTCGCGAGAGTTAGCGGCATTTGCAGCGTCGAGAAGTTGCTGACCATAGAATTCTCTTACGTTCTGGAGGCTCCAGTGGAATCCGAGAAGGACGGCGAACTTAGTCGAGTAACTGATATTTTTATTGTGTATCGAGAGCAACTTCAGTTTCGTTTCTGCTGCGGCAATGAACGCGAGCGTGTATGAGAATGGGATCAAAGCAATTGGGAGAAATACGGAGAACGCAAACAACCGTAGCTGCTGGGAAGCTTCGCTACTTGTGATATCGTTGATTACGTACTTTGTCACGTAGAACATTAAAAATGCGCCTACCCCAACTTGTATGTAATGATACAGTCTTATTGTGGAGGAGTCTTCTGAGTTCCGTTTTCCGATTTGACTCCCGATGATCGCGAACCCGAGAATTACTTGCAGTAATAGTTCAGCTGGATAAGGGAGCGATGTGATGTTTATGTATGCTGTGATAATTGGTGATATGCCAAGTGTTGCCTTGAGGATATTTTTGGCTAGCTGCGCGCTGCTGTTGGCTTTTAGGGGCTGTGCAATGAGCGTTGGGATCCCTGAAAATGCTGCCAGAATGATGGTGTCTTTTGTGAGTGATCGATCCCATATTCCGAACTTGCTTGCGATAAAGGTCAACGTGGCGACTGCGGTGCTGTAAAATAGCAAAACCCAAAGAATTGTCGGGCTAGTCGTGGCCTTAATTGCTGGTAGCCAGGCTTGCACTAGTCTGCGTCGATCTCTGAGTAAGGCGATAGCGACGATTAGTGCCACTAACGTAATGGTTGCTTCTTCGCGCGAGTTCAACATGGCGGGAAGGTGGCTTTGCTGCTGCACATGGCGCCATGGTAGTCGATTAAGGAGGCGAGGCTACTTCTTCGCCCTACTTCTCCAGCAACTCCCTCGCCTCCACCCCAATCTGCTCGGCCAGTCGTTCTAGGCTCTTGAGGGTGAGGTTGCGTTCGCCGCGTTCGACACCGCCCATGTAGGTGCGGTGGACGCCAAGTTGGTCTGCGAAGGCTTCTTGGCTCAGGCCTCTCTCCAGCCGGTAGGCACGCAGGTTCCTGCCCACCGTCTTCTGGAGATCACCAACAGCCACATCTCTCAGCCTGGCCACCTGCTACTTGAAGGTCTACAGACTGATGAGTAGCATCAAGCCGAGCGAGCGGTACACGATGCGCGGTAGTAGAGGGGAGGAACGCCATGGTCATCTCGCTCCAGGCGCTGGCCGAGGCGCACATCCCCACCATCCTCGAGGCGTGCGCGGACTGGCCAGAGCTGGCGCAGTATGGCCCGCCGTACTGGCGGCCGAGGAGCAGCGGGGAGCTGCGTCGCAAGATCGCCGATACAGCGGGCCCGCAGCCCGCCACCGCCTACAGCTTCATCCTGGCAGATAGCGATGGGCGGCTGGTCGGCGAGGCTTCGATCCATGCCATCGACTGGCGCAGCCGCGTCGCTCAGGTGGGCATCTGCATCTGGCGGCCGAGCGATCGAGGCAAGGGCTATGGCGCGGCGGGCAGCCGGGCAGTCATCGACTGGGCGGTTGGCCACTTGGGGCTGCATCGCCTGGAGGCATGGATCCTGACGAGCAACGGTGCGTCGCTCGGGCTCTTCCGCAGCCTCGGCTTCGTCGAAGAAGGCCGGCTGACGCAGCGCTACCTGGTGGATGGCCAGTACCTGGACATGCTGGTGCTGGCGCGCATCATTGGAGCGTGAGGAGATGAGCACGGGGGAGTGGATGGTCGGTGGCGACCAGCTGCTCCCTGTTCTCTGCTTCTCATCCCTCCATGGCTGTTCTCCGTTGGCTGCTGCCGTTGGTCTGGCCTTCGCACCTCGCGTTGCGGTTGGCTGCGGTCGTGCAAGCAGACGGTGCTTGGGGAAAGGAGGCAGCATGCGACCTGAGCAGCCAGCAGGTGGACTGGAGCGCTGCCCTGCGTGGTGCGTCGTCAACCATGATGTGGCGAGCGATGAGTTTGATGGTGTCGTCCACGAGAGTGTGCATCTCCCCATGGCAGGCGTCGTCCCCCAGTACGGGAACGGCGGCGACGGTGAGCCCGAGCGACAGGCAGTGGCAACCGAGCTCTACCTGGTGCGCTACCAGTACGCCGGTGAGGCGGACGAGTGGCTCTACCTCGGTGACGGGCGCTACGGGCTGGAGGTCAGCCCCGAGACGGCGCAGCGGCTGAGGTGGGCGATTGGCCAGGTGATGGACACCAAAGCCGCGCGTCGTTGAACTAGCTCCAGCAGTACTTATGCTCCCTGCTGCCCCAGCTCGGGCAAGCGGGCTTCCACCAGGCGGAGACGACGGTCAAGGTCGCGGTAGTGGCTGTCTTGCGTGGTGAAGACGCTCTCATGCATCGTGTCGCGCACGCCGGCGTCGATGATCATCTTGCGGTTGATGCGTGCAATGTCGTGCTGGATGACTGCCTGGGTCGCTTTCATATCGGTGAAGTCCTCTTCTACCTTGGCAGCCTGCTCTTCCACCATATGGTGTAGATCTTCTTGCATCTTGACGATGGTCTTCTGAGCGTTGACGATGTGGCCTTGCTTCTCGTTCAGCTCGTCGTACTTAGTGCGCAGGTCATCCTGCCCTGCCTGCAACTTGTCGAGACGTCCATCGATTCCTTCAAACCTCGTGTCAATCTGTTCGAGGCGTTTGTCTATTTGTTCGAACCGCTTGTCGATCTCGTTGAATTTCTCGGTTACGGTTGTTGTGAGTGCTGTGATTTGCTGTGAGAGTTCTTCATTCGTCATATTTCTATTTAAACACAAAGCGGGCATGCAAACAATGTTGAGGCGTTCATTTCTGTCGCATTCAAAACTGGCGCTGACCTGCGCAGATGCGGGGAGTTGCCGCGTATGAGTGCTCTTCTATCGACACCCTTTGCAGATGGATTGTTTGCGGCGTCTCGCTCTGCTGGCCGACTTTATCTGCGTACCACTTGCGATACTCAAGTAATACTGCTCGCGTTTGTTCTTTTTGTTCATGTTTTGTTATACTATATTTATTCATGGCCAGCAAAGACGTCCTGCCACTGTATCGTCGGCTGCTCAAGACCAAAGCAGCGTTGCTGGCCGTCTCCTTCACCTTGGTCGGTATTCTGCTCATCATGCTCAACGCCTGGCTGGCAACGCTGAGTCTGGGCGACTGGAGCTGGCTGCATCATCTGCCGCTGGATGAGGTCGGTGGCCCATTGCTTGGGGCTGGTCTGGTCTCTACCATCCTGGACTACTCCTACCGGCGCGACCAAGAGGACGTCGCCATCCAGCGCACCCAGCAAGCCATCCTTGATCTGTCGCCGGCCAAGTTGTGGAGCGTCTTGTGCGAGGGCCTTGCCCACCACCCCGCAGAGCTGGCTCGCCTGACTACACCCGAACGGCTCGACGACGCAGCTGCGGCCATCATGGCGCAGCGCCTGGGCGATGCGCAGTTCGCTCGCGAGATATATGCCGACATCCGCGACCAGGCCATCCGCGCTGCCGAGCGGTGGTACGACGTCGAGGCGCGCGTTCGGCTCTCTACTGCAGTAGAGAGGAGTACCGCAGGTACTCCTCTGCTCGACGTGACGGTGGAGTGGGAGTACACCACCGTGCCCAGTGGTAGTGAGCGCCGCTTTGCCTGCGTATCCGATCGAGCGGCGTACAACGCACTGCGCGGCGACGTCCCTGCTACCTCCACCTGGTTCATGGCACCACGCCGTGGCATGGACGCCCGCAGCCATGAGTCCTACGAGTTGCTCGAGCTAACGGTCGATGGCCGGCCACAGCCGATCCGCCGCACTGTCCAGGCGACTGGACAGACCTACCGCGTCCAGCTGGATGACGCGGCGCAGAGCGGTGAGCCGGTGAGGATCCGGCAGATCTTCCGTACCAGCACGCCTGCCTGGGGCCACCGGCTGTTCTTCGAGCTGCCACAACCTGCGCGAAACATGTCGCTGGCAGTGGACTACACCAACTCGCCCATAGCCGACATCCGTGTCAGCGACACCGTTGCTACCTTCCAGCCTTCCCAACTCGTCCGCACGCCCGAGGCGGCCGTTGGCAAGGTCATATCCCTCAACGCTCGTGGCTGGCTCCTGCCCAAGACCGGCTTTGCTGTGACTTGGACGCTCGAAGCAGAGCTGCCCCACGGCGCCGAGCACCGTGAGGCTGCCTGATGGATTGCAGTCACTCTCCGCCGCTCATCGCTCTCACCTCCCCACCGCTCGGTTGGCGTCGCGACCTTGATGCTACTCATCAGTCTGTAGACCTTCAAGTAGCAGGTGGCCAGGCTGAGAGATGTGGCTGTTGGTGATCTCCAGAAGACGGTGGGCAGGAACCTGCGTGCCTACCGGCTGGAGAGAGGCCTGAGCCAAGAAGCCTTCGCAGACCAACTTGGCGTCCACCGCACCTACATGGGCGGTGTCGAACGCGGCGAACGCAACCTCACCCTCAAGAGCCTGGAGAAGATGGCAGAGCAGATTGGGGTGGAGGTACTGACGCTCCTGCAGAGGTAGTGCAGGGTTGAAGGGGTTGGGAGAGCGGGGTTGTGGTGGATGGGGATAGATCTTCGCTCTGGCAGCGCTGCTGTCACGTATTCCCTCGTCGCACTGAAGCGCCGTCGAGCATCACTTATTCGTCAGTCTCCGAAGTCGCTTCTTGAGATCGCGTTTCAAATCAAAGCCATCATGGGTACTAATGTCCTCCATGTCGTACTTCAAGTAGCGAATCGACTGAAGGTCAAACGGGACATCACTAGAATCTTGCGTCAGCATGACGGTTTTACGCGGAAGTGCGTGGGACAGTCCGACTTCATAGAAAACATTCGGATTGCGGCCAGTTAGGTCGGCCACGATGACTTCCGCACGCCACAGCAGAGAGGCTACATCGGCCATGATGTGGTCACTGTCCCAAATGTCATCAACGCGTCGGCAGTATAGCCCTGCATCGGAGACGGCTTCCTTAATAGCATCGTAAACAGCATCATATTCTGTGTCGAACGGCATCATCACTGCCACGAGGGACGAATCCCGAGCCTCGGTAGTTGGGAAGCTAATCGCGCTGGAACCCTCAGAGCCGCTCGTTGTGGCTGCCAAAAACACGTGCTTCAGAAGCACTTCATATAGGTCAACATCCTTGACCGACCAGCGTGTCCGATTCCAACCCCAGCAATCTGAATCAGCGTCAAGAGCAGTGGTGAGTTCCTCTATGACTCCGGTGGCGATTGGCGGAATGGAGGAGTCTGGCTGGAATTCGAAAATGATATCCTTGCCAACTTCCGTTATGCTGACAATTCGTCCGATCTGTGCAATTTGCTCAGCGGTGCTGTCGCCTATCTCGGGCATGATGAGCGCTGGAAACTTCGTAAGTTCGCAATGTAAACCTTCACCTAAAACGCTACGAACCTCTTGTGACGTCGATTCGAGGAAACGCTCTTTGGCGATTCCTCCTTCACGAGATCCAACGATCAAATTAAACATGCAAGTCCCCCGGTAGGATTATCTGCATCGTAGTGCAGCCGTCGGCCGCAACATCCTCAACGCATCTTACCGCGTGATCAGCGAGAAAACTAGAGAACTGTCATTAAAAGATGGTTATCAATGCAGCGCTACTGCGGTATCTCAATTATATGTAGTGACAGAGAATTGTCGTTGCTTCTGAAGCGTCCTGGCTATCCCCACGCTCATGCTGGAATAGTTCGTCGATCAACTATGTTGGGGTCGACAGACACCGTGTAGGCCTGCGGACTGGAAGACATAGCTACTGGAGAAAGTGGGCGCCCAACTATATACTGATGGAATGCGTCCGGCACAGTATTGGGACATCAGTTCTTGGAACGAACCGAGTAAGAACACCCTCGACAGACTTCCAGATTATTGTCATAGCTGGTCAGTCATGGGGCGACTCAGGGAACGCTATCGAATCAACGATGCGTCAACCTCGCAAAGTGGGCCAAAATGGGAAACCATTGTTGTGCTCGCATTTATTACTCAGCCAGCTGATGCGCTAGAGTTACTGGCAGGCAACGGTGTGGTGTTGAATCTACGCTCCGGCAATCGATGGGACGTGTTTTTCCCTGGTTATTTTCAGACAGCATCAAGCGACGATAAAGTATTTCTGCCTGGGTCTACGCCAGTTGGTGATGGTTTTCTGTCGAACTGGTATTTTAATGCCAAGGACTTTGATACCATGCGCAGACGGGTGGAGAAGATGAGCCGAGGTCGATTCGTCTACGACGGACGGCCAACTATCATGGTGGTGCGAGCCATCTACGACAACTATGGTGAGCCATCTATCGACTGGAGTTCTGTTGCATCTGGTCCTCTATCAGATCGTCGTCATGGGGTGGAAACGCTTTCGCTGAATGAGGTCGTACACCGCATTAGCATCGATCTGGAACGTGGTAACGAAAATCCAAATTGGGGTATATCAGAACTGTTGGATTACAACAGGCGCGTGAATCTACCAGTAAGAAGCGCGGCAGCTGATACGGCTATTGCTGTTGCTGGCGGAACTTTAGCGACGTGGCTTGGGCGAATGCTTGGAATGAACTAATGCTAGCTCCGCTACGGCAAACCGACGATATACCCACCGTCAACCTGTTGATTAGAATTATCAAGTACTCGCAAGCGAAAGTATCTTTCGCACACATATCAGACCATTACTTTTAAAATCGAGCTTACCTCTTCATCCTCCTCAGCTTCTCCGTTATAGCCTTGACTTGACCAAGGCCATAATTGTCCGCATACTTGTAGGCATCATCAGCCTGCTTCGTTTTCTCCTTCAGTTGCTTCTCTGCCTGTTTCCTTTCGTCCTTGCTGCTAAGATAAACTGCCAACCAGATCATGAAGACTATGAGCAGGCCAATAATTAGCGTCATCATGATAGGAAGGTTAAGTATCTGTGGCGTAACGTAGCTAGCGAACACTGAAGCAATTGTCAGAACTCCCGCGGTAAGTAAAATTATAGGGTTCGGTTCATTAGCTACCTTTGGCAGCTTGCGGTCTTCGTCTGATATCGTCGGTACTGCGTCGAGTAATTCTATGCGTTTCTGCATGAACTCCAGTCTCTGAATGTTGAGTTGGAGGAATGTGCGAACGTTGCCTGAGCGCTTCTCGGGTATTTCTTTCGAATCGAGGCGAGATAGTTCCTTCCGGAACTCCTGCAGCGGCGCAGTTGAATTGTCCTCAAAAGGTCGATGCTCTTGATACTCGTACACGTCTTTAATGAAGCCGCGTTCGTCTACTTCATTGGCAAACGGAAAGCACGCATGCTCAACTGCGTAGTAATACGCACGTTGAACATACTCCATCGTCTCGGCATCCAAGTCGTCGTTATGGCGAAGTGCTTCTAAGCAGAGCTCGATGGCAGCATCGCAGTCGTCGACGCCTACGTACGAGTAGGAGGCCCGCCACGCCATGTCGGACGGAACGTCGGCTTCGATCGCTTCAAAGGCGCGCTCGTAGTTCTCCACCGCCTTCTTGTGCTTGCCGAGCAGTCGGAATGCTTCGCCGCGGACGTAGTTCACGTCGGTTACATTCTCTTCTCGGGTGTCGAGGATGTAGGCATTGCTGGCGTGGTCTCGCGCGCGTTTGTAGTGATTGCGCTGCTCTTTCTTGCCATTCGCTCGTGAGCCTTCGCGGAGCTCGATCCAGGCAGAGATGACATAGCTTTGCGGGTCGTTTCCATGTACTGCTCTGGCCTTGCTGGCAGCGGCTCGGGCGGCGTCGTCATCGTCAACGAAGTAGTACTTTCGTGCCTCGGCGATCCAGTCGATAGGTGCGCTATCGTCAACTGGCCGCGATGCAAGTGCTTGGTCGTACGCCTCGCGCGACGCATCGTCTTGGAAGACGAGAGCGGCGTCTGCCAGGAGGCGGAGTTTCTCGCTTGCTTCAGCACCTTTGTCTCCACTGAGAGAAGCTCGCTGTCGCCATTGTCGACGCACGCGCTCAATATCTCGACGTAATTGATCTGTCGATTCTTTCCGTTTGAAGCCGAATTCTTGGTAGTAGTCGTGTGCCGTAGTTTGTTGAGGCTCAGACATTCTATTTTACTTTCATTCAATGAGATCATTTGTTACGCTAGTTATGGTTCTGGTGTCGTAATACAATTAAAGCGTCATTTTAACAGTTTTGCTCCACGTGCTAGGATTTAAGGCGGCAAGAGAGAAGCATTGTAATAGATGTTGGTATATTAAATGTCACCGGAACTTTGACAGTGTTGATCAAGTAAATGTGAACATGATGCAGTTTTGTAGATGCAGGTGACTGCATGTTTTTAAATGTTGTTACCTTAAGGATTTCTTTAAAAATCGCAAAGATATTTCAACAAGCCCTTGGTCGTAAGCCTTTGGTTCCACAATCGATAGTATCTTTGTTCGCTGCTGCTTGCTGGGTTCAAGTTTAGTCGTAAGATCGACAATTCCCTGTAGGACGCGTTGGTCGGTTTGCGTTTCGGCAAGTCGGTAGAGGTCTGGCATAATAGCGCGTATCTTATCGCGGCAGCGATCGGCTAGATCAGCATTGCCACGTTCTTTCTCTGATGGAACTGACCAGCCATAGGCGATTTCAACGAGGAGGTCGAGCGCAAATCCGAGACCTAGTGTATTAAAGTTTCCAAGATGTATCTCGTTTGTAACGATGGTGGTTACTGGTTCGGTGGCCTGATATAGATTGCGTTGAAAGAAGGCATTTCCCTCTATCTTCCAGTATGCGTCATCAGCAACTTCTTCTTTGGTGGCATGGAGCATAGTCCATATTTTGCCAGGAAGAATCTGCGGATTCTCGTTGTCAGCAGTACGTAATTGTGCCCAATCTATCTTGTATTCTTTGTACATCCCAAGGTCCTCCCCGTTTATATAGTACTCCGTCAGGAAACTGTTCTTTTCTATACTTCTTTTGACAATTATAACATATTGCGACTTGTTTTCTATTTCGTGGTCGCACTGCCTCGATAAAGTGAACTTTACTGGGGTCTACGCCCAGTTTGTGTACGACCATGTCTTCGGCACATCCAAAGTTGCTGCTATAGCCACCGGCGACTCGACCGTCGTCCAAATACCCTGCTGTTACGGTCGCATGCAATGGCCCGACATGTAAAGCAACGTTAGTTCTTTCATTTCTTGCTGTATCTGGGAGTGTAACGAGTGCTGTAACGTTTGATGTTGATGACGTGGGGTTGATGGAGTTATGATGAACGTGTGCTGTCGAAGTTCTGGATGCCTTCTTGCTTTCGTTGGGATTGTGGTGGTTTTTTGTGTTGGTTTTGTTTGTTTGTGCCAGTAGATGACTACTCTCGGAGGGGGGCGTCTTGCTAGCTTGGGCAGTTCCGATGATTCTCGAGATCAACTCGTCGCTAGCGTTGTTGTATGCAGTGATACAGCTTCCGGTGATGTTGGATATAATGCCTTGTGCTGTTGCAAGGTTCTCCGCGGCATCCTGAGCGGCGTCGCTACAGTATGTGGATAATCGACTGTGGACATTGCTGAGAACTGCGCTAAGGTCGTCGAGTTTTCCTTGTGTGCCGCTGGTCGAAGTGAGTAGATCTCGGCCTCGATGTAGTTCGTCAATCACTTCCTGAAAGTTGTGCGACATTGCGTGCTGTCCTTGGTGTTAGGCGCCCGGGGGTGGGTCAAGTGGAATAGCTTCGATATTGCTCATTGCGTAGTTGATCTGATCGGCGCACGACTTCAGATGACCTCTTGCTGCTGTCATTTCTTGCAGCATCACCTCGGTGAGTTGATGGCCGTCGGCAGCACTGTGGGTAATTGCGGCCACATCGTGAGCACTGGTGTCGGCATTTTTTACTAGGTTGAGGGCATCCTGTAGTTGCCGGATAAGCTGCTGCTTTACCCCTTCGCTAATGGTTTCTGGCATGAGGGGCTACTGCTGTGCGTGCTGGACGAAGTCGTCGACGGCGGAGCTGAGCTGGCTCATGGCGGCTGCGCAGCTTTCGAGAGCTTGGCTGGCGGTGCGAACTTGCTGGGCGGCGCTCTCGCCCGTTTGGGAGGGAGCAGTGACGGACTGCAGCTCATCTGCCTTCTGAGATAAGGACTGGGCGGTGGCGCTGGTGCCGGTGCTGAGCTGGGTGGCGTTGCTGCCGATCTGCTGGGCAGCTGCGACGACGTTGGCGAGGGTGGGCATAGCGGTGCTCCTGTTTCGTGTCTTAGAGGTTGATGACTTGCTGGCAGCCGTCTGCAGAGGCGTTGAGCGCGCTCTCGGCCCCGCCGAGGCTGTCGAGTGCCTGGCTGAGAGCGGCGAGCATGCGCTGCTCGTGGCCGGCGTTGTCGCCTTCCAGCTCGGACGTGACGAGGGTGATGGAGTCCTCGGTCTTGGTCTTGAAGGTGGCGATCTGCGAGAGCTGGTCTTCGATCTGCTGTTTGATGGACTCGACTGTTGCGAGGACGTCGGCGAGAGACATAGTGCGGGTACCTTTCGACGCGGAGGTGGAGAGCGGGAGATGTTGAGGCTGGTGGAGCGATGCGTTCCGTCAGCTGATACGGCTGTAGGGGATGACGAGCTGTGGGTTGCTCATGGTGGCGCTGTCCCAGACGAGGGCACGGTTGTCCTGCGGCGTCCAGCGCAGGATGGGCTGCTTGAAGGCCTCGCGGGCTGAGGAATGGTCGAGGTGCATGGCCATGCGGATGTCGAAGTTGTTGTCGCCGCCGAGCCCGACCATGGCTTTGAAAGAGGAGTATTTGTTCCACCAGCCTAAGAGGTGGATGCCAGACAGCGGACCGTTGGCGAAGAGCGTCTTAATCTTGGTGGTGTCACTACGCCACCGCTCTAGGCCGAGGCCGATCATGTAGACCGGTGGCGCGCTGGCATCGTCAGCTGTGAATGCGGCTCGCTCGGCCAGTTCGTCGATGAGTGCGTCCGCTTGGTGCTTGCCGACAACCCGGTAGGTGCTGCCGAGCCTGGCGAGTTGGCGCTCGAAGGGACTGCGCACGTTGTTGTGCTCTGGTGAGTGCCAGTCGCTGGCGAGATCGAGGACGATGATCTCGGCGGACGGCGTGCTGTGCAGGAGGGAGAGCGCAGCGTTGAGCAAGATGGCGTGGCCTGGGCCGGTGCCGAATAGGGCCAGGTTGCGGCCGACGTCGGTGGAGAAGTCCGCTGCCAGTGGCGCGACGCCGACGGTGATACGGCGGCCGAGCATGGCGTGCCTGCTCTGCAGGCTCGTCAAGAAGCGTTCGTCGTCGTGCAGGCTGAGGCGGCGTTCGCCCTCGAAGACCTCTGGTGGGGTGACGGTGCCTTGGGCCTGCTGCCACCAGGCGGTGCGCAGCTCGGCCAGGATGGCGTCGTCGGCGTAGGCAATGGTGGTCTTGCGGTTGGAGGACAGCTCGCCATAGTCGAGGTTGACGATGGCCTCCCGAGACCTGATGTGGCTGGCAGCATCATTCTTGAGGCCGAGCGTGGCATGGGACTCCGCCAGGGAGTTCTTCAGCGCCAGCCGTACCGGGATTTGAGCGAACAATGCCTGACCAGTGGTGCCCCCTAGCATGCCGCCACTGCTAATGGTCTGGGAGGCCAGGATGAAGTGGATGCCGCAGGCGCGGAACAGCCGGGCACCTTTGATGATGAGATCGCTTGCGGTCGTGGCGACAGTATCTTGGTCGGCGAAGAGCATCTGGAACTCGTCGATGACCACCACGATGCGGGGCATGATGGCCTCAGGATTCGCCAGGCGGTACTGGCGGATGTTCTGCACACCGGACGCCTTGAAGGTGGCCATGCGCCGGCGGTAGATGGCGAAGAGATGCCGCAGGACATTGACGCCGTACTCCCGATCGGCGTCCAGACCCAGCACGCGAGCGTGCGGCAGGAACGAGCCAGTGCTCGGGTCTGGGGCGAAGGCCTGGAGGGTGACACCCTCCTTGAAGTCAAGCATGTAGAACTCGACCTCGCTGGGGGAGTAGCGCTGGCACAGGGAGTGCACCACCACCGAGATGAGGTTGGACTTGCCCTGCCCGACCGCTCCGGTGATCAGGGCGTTGTGGCGCTGGTTGAGCTCATCGCCGAGGGTGACCTCGATGGTGGACATCCCGTAGGTGCCCACTGCAAAGCTGATGCCATCCCGGCTGGACTGCGACCAGGGGGCATCCAACGGCTGCACCTCGTTGAAGGCCACTGGCTCCACCTGCGCATTGGCAACCGCCGAGGCAACGTCTCGGCTGACTGAGATGAGGTCATCGGTACTTTGTGGGTCGAACTGCCCCCGCACTGCCCCGTCATTGCCATAGACCGTACGCTCATCAACATCGCACAGCTGCGTCAGGTCAAGAATCTCCTCGTTGACCTTGAGCTTCATGGAGTGGATGAGAAAAGTGACGCCAGCAGCCGGGCCAGCCTTGAGCAGAACGGTGAGCTTGTCTCTGATCTCGTCGCTTAGCAGGTGGTAGATCGTCGAGAGGACCACCAACTTGAAGTCCTCTACCTTGGGTGAGAGCCGCTGGCGGAAGTCCAGCAGACTCTCCGTGCGGCCCTGGATGACGTTGAGCACTGAGCGCACATGCTCGTGCAGGTACTTGATGGTCTCGTTCAGCTCCTGAAGGTCGTTGATGTGGCGCAGAATCTTTTCCCCGCCGCTGTTGACCTCCTGGAACGGCGCTGCGATACCCCTGAGTGCATCATCGAAGACGAGCACCTCCAACTGCCCTGGCGCTGTGTGAGCCAGCGCATTGGCGAGGGCGAACTGGGCAAACTGCGCCGAGTCGGCCCGGTCATAATCGTCGATCCAGATGTGACTACGACCGATAAAGTCCAGGTGGCCGCCTCGGAGTCGCAACTGGTCAGCAACACGTGTATCCATGCTGGTAATTCCTTAATACTGCTTAGTTAGATTCAATGTCCGCTTTCATCCCGCGCAACTGATCCTCAAGTACCTTGATCTCGACGGCACCAAGTGACCGCGCGCGCCCCTGAGTGGCCCGAGCCTCCTTCTGTGCAGCGCGAGCTTCGCGGCAGGCCTTCTCGTACTTGGCGGTATCCTGATCGTGGCTTTGCAGGACTGTGAAGTATCCCAGCACCCCGATCAATGGGAATACGAGCCCCGTGTAAAGAGTGCTTTCTCCAGATGAGTATGCGACGATGCCAATAATGGCTGCAATGCCAAGAGACCATAGTAGAATATTGACGCTTGGAGGCTCGCCAGGCTTCAGGTGGTCAGTGTCAGCCAACTCGTCGCTCGGCGCGTTCTTGATTGCAGTGATGCGCTGTTCGATGAGCTCGAGGCGGCCGATGTGCGCCTCAATGAAGCTCGATAGCTTCGACAGTAGGTGTGACCGAATATTCTGGTTGACGATGTGGTTGCGCATGCTGCGGAAGTCGTTCAAGGAGTTGACAACGTCACTCTCTTTGAGTCGCTTCTCTTCGTAAGCGCGAGTAATTTCATCGACGCCGAAGTGGAAGTGCAGGCACTTTGCTTCTAGGGCTGCATAACATGACTGGTAGACCTTGTGTAGGAGAATATCGTCGTCGATTTCTGCTCCGACTTTCAGGGCGATCAGGCAGATGTCGACCGCCTTGTCGTACTCCCTGAGTATTGTGTATGATATTGCCGCCCGCCATGCAATGTCGCAAAATGTAAATGGGTTGGCTTCTTGGAGAGCGCGAAGAAAGCATTCGATGGCATTGGTGTGCTGCCCGATTGCCGCGAAACAGACTCCGCGGGCGAAGTTGACGTCGGCAACGTAGTTCTTCTCCAGATCGAGGACGTACGATTCGTCGGCGTACACCTTGGCCTGCCGGTACGTTTGCCGCTTCTCTGCGTCACTACCCCATGCCTCGGCAAGCTCTACCCACGCCGATACGACGTAGCATTGTGGGTTGTCGTTCTCTGCGGTGCGGGCTTTCGCTGCTGCAATCTTGGCGGGACCATTGTCGCCAACGAAGTAGTACTTCCACGACTCGTTGATCCAGTCAGTCTTCTTTTCGGACTTGATAACTTTCGGAACCTGCTTTAACGACTCATCGTAGGTGTGCCGCGACTCGTCGCTCTGAAATACTTGAAGCGCCTTCTCGATGAGCCTAAGCTTCTCGTTCGCTTCCTTGCCTTCTCGCCCACTGCGTACTCCGAGCGTTCGCCACTGACGTTGAACCTTCTTGAGATCCTTGAGAATTTTTTGGGTTGAATCTTCTCTGTGGAGTGCGAACTCTTCGTAGTAGTCGACCACGGCGTCCGTCTGCTCATGTGCCATCTCTAGGGTTCCTAACTCAACGATTCGGGATTCGGAGAGGAAAGCAAAGGGAGTGGTAGACGCATCGTTGCGCACAGGCGCCGGTGCTGTCCTGGCTCGCATTCGCTTGGCGAAACCGAGATTAGTGAGACCGCGGCGTAATAGACCAGTATGAGTGTTGAGACTGAGAAGTAAGACCTACCGAAGGGTGCTGGTGTGTGGTACTGCGCCTGCGTTGTGGAGGGCAAGCGTCGCTGCTAGTGAGGTAGTACAAGTGGCGCCTGTCGATATAGTCGAAAACCTCAGAGTACGTAGCGACTGTCGTCAAGTGAGTGTGCGCGCCGAAGGATGTTGGTGTGGTGCCCTGTCTCAAAATGTGGTCAATCGATGAAGTGGTAGAAATAGATCTGCATCAGAGTGGGGTGTTGAGTCGTCAATGATTGACGTGTCGTCCTGGGAGTATTTGGTGTCATTCTTAGGGGAGGTCTTGCTCGGTGTGCCTGAAAGGTTGGCGAAAGTTTGCTGATTCGCCTGATGGGGGTGTTGACGTCCTCGTGCCGTAACTAATCTGTCTGCTGGTGCTGGCCAGCTGCGTCTGCTGGCTTCGTTGTTGAAGCATGCGTAGTGATGAGGAGATCAATGTGGATCAGGCGTGCTCGATCATTGTGGTTGACGACCACGACATCATTGCCAAGGGCTGCCGCCTGGTGTTCGAGGACGCCGGGCTGCCATGGTCGGTGCGGTGGTGCGCCAGCCTGCGTGATGTGGAGTGGCCCGATGGCCGGGTGCTGGTGATCCTGGATCTGCGGCTGGAGGACGGCTCCACGCCAACACAGAACCTGCACGAGATTGAGCGGCGCGGCCTGCCCGTCATCGCCTATACATCGGCGGAGAGCCCGATCCTGGTGCGTGAGGCGATTGCCGGGGGAGTTCTGGCGATCGTGCGTAAGTCCGGGCCGTCGAGCGACCTGGTGCTGGCGATCCAGGACGCGCTGGATGGCAGGCCGAGTGCCGGCCTGGACTGGGCAGCGGCGCTGGATGCTGATGAGGACTTCGTCGTCGACTACCTGGCGCCGATAGAGGCTGACGTCCTGGCGCACTACGCAGAGGGTGAGAAGTCTGAGACGGTGGCCCGGATTCTGAGCCTGTCGAAGAACACCGTCAACACCTACGTGGCGCGTATCCGAGACAAGTACCGCGCTGCTGGGCGCCCAGCGGACACCCGCGTCGACCTCTTCCGCCGAGCGGCCGAGGACGGGCTGGTGAGCTACTATGACTGACCGCCTCGGCGGGGACGCTGAGCGAGTCAGTTCCCCCGGTGAGTACCGGCTGCATGTGCGCCGTCTGGTGGCGTTGTTCGCGGGCCTTGGCGTCCTGGAGGTTGGCATTTTGTCGGGCCCAACGGTCTACTTCACCGAGGGTGTGAAGCCGATTGCGGCCGCCATGCTTCTGGCGCCGATAGTGGTGCTTGCGGTGGTGATAGTCGGCGTGTCGGCGGGCGCGATCTATTTGCGCCGCTGTGGGAGGCCTCGGCGAGACTTGCTGCGAAGAGCCGATCGGTTGCTCGCCGGCCTGCTCGCAGCACTTCTTGGTGTCTATGTTGCCGTTGCGTGTGTCCTTGCTGCGACCCGGCTACTGCCGATTGCGGCGCCGGGCGACGCGCTGGCGCGGATGCACCCGATGCTGGGCTGGTACTTCGTCATCGCTGCGGCGGCAGCTGTGGTACTGACGCGGCGGTGGCGCTTCATATTCGTGGTGGCGCTGGCGCCGCTGCTGCTCATGGTCAATGCCACGGCGATCGGTGAGCTGCAGTTCGTCTCGGTAGAAGACGTCATGCTCGATATGGCAACTAACCTGGCCACCATCGGTGCACTGACTTGGCTCCTCCGACTGGCGGAGACCTCGGACGCCAGCGGTGCCCAGCAGCGTGCACAGGCTGTGGAGCTGGCCGCCCACCAGGCCAGCGCCCGAGCCCAGCATGAAGCCAACAGCTTCATCCACGATCACATCCTCTCTGCCTTGATCGCCGTCGCCAATGGCCTGCCCGACCGGGCCGCTCTCCGCGGTAGCGCCCGCCAGGCGCTCGACTCACTCAGCGCAGGAATGGCAGTAGCCAGCCCGGTTGCTGCCAGGACGCTGCTGAATGACGTTGCCGGATGCCTCGCCGCCATGGCTGGCGATATCCGTACCGACGTCCTTCTCACCCGCGAGCACGAGATACCGCCCGACGTAGCACAGGCGATCACCGAGGCCACGCTGGAGGCCGTGCGCAACTCACTGCGCCACGCCGGCAACAAAGACACTCCGGTAATGCGCACGGTGACTCTTACCAGCGATGCCTGCGGCGTCACTATCGAGGTGAATGACAACGGACGCGGCTTTGACCCTGCTGTGGCCGGGTGCGGTAGGCACGGCGTGTCCGGCTCGATCATCGCTCGCATGCACGACGCTGGCGGCCTTGCGACCGTTGACTCAGCACCAGGGGAAGGCACTTGCGTCACCTTGCGGTGGCGACCTAGCCCGGATTCGGCCGATCAACAGCCACCGGGATGCGAAGCCGCCGCCCAGAGCGAAGCAGCCAGCTGGGAACGCTTGCTGTCTGCCTCCATGGAGTCCACTGGTGCCCGTGCTATCGCTGCAGGGCTTGTCGGTGTTCATGTCGTCATGGTCGCCTACGAATGCGCCGCGCACAGTTACTGGCACTGGCCTCCAGCTGCGCTGAGCTTCATCGCACTGCTGCTCCCTGCAGCCCTTCTGCTGAGGAAATGGCCGAATGCCCTGCTTCCGCGCTGGGTGGCGAAATCAACCGTCATCGTCATCGCTGCGGTCAACTTTCTCGTGCTCCCACAGATCGTCACCACCGGCTGGCCCGGCTACGCATCGTGGTGCACTGGCGCCGGCAACGACCTGAGCTGTGGCCTGCTGATGCGCGGACGCCCCGTGTATGCCTGGGCGGGCAGCGCAGCCACGACACTGGCCACCGCCTACTGGGTCATCTCCACCGGGCGGCCACTCTTCATGATCTTCACCTACATGCTCGGCCACTACTTCACCCTCGCCAGCTGGCACGGTGTTGCCCACCTGTCCACCCGAGCCACCACACAGATCGCCGCCACCCAGCGGGAAACCGCCCGGCTCCAGGCGCAGCAGCGCGCCCACGAAGAAGCCGACCGCATCATGACCAGCCGCATGGCCTCTGTCCGCCAACGCGTCACACCCCTCCTGACCCAGATCGCCGACGGCAAAGCACCAACGCCGAAACTGCGCAGCCAGGCTTACCTGCTCGAGGCTGAGCTGCGCGACGAGATCCGTGCGCCGTTCTTCACCGGCACCAGCATCGTGACAAGCGCCCAGGCTGCCCGCCGACGCGGCACCGAAGTCATCCTCCTGGACGACTCCGGCGACAACACCACCATCGACGACCAGGTACGGACTAACGCGGTCAACTACGTCACCAAGTTCCTTAACGTCACCCAGAGCAACCGCGTCGTCATCCGCCTCAACCCACCCAGGCGCCCCACACTCCTGACCATCGTCACCGACGACACCCGATACCGACTTGACAGACAAGGAGAGCTGATAGCCGAAAGCGCGGGCGGCCAGGTCAACTGAGCCGGGCGAAACTGTCTGAATCTGGCTGAATGAAAGCTATCGCGCCGATGTGGCGATTGGTTCCAGGTGAAGTAGTTGCTGGGTACTGTTGAAGTCGACGATCTTGGCGATGATGTGCAAGTTCTGGCCGGCGCTGATGCTGTTTGGGATATTGTCGCCGGTGAGGTGGAGGTTGTAATATGCGCAGTTTGCGAACTGGAAGTTCGGGCCGTGCGCAGAATCCGTGCTGTAGTCTCCGGCGTAGATGAGGAAGTCAAACCGCGTCTTGTATCCGTTGTGGGAAGCTACATTAGCGACGTTTCCGTCGAACTCAACTGTGCGCCCCTTGTATTTTGATACGAACTGTTCGACAGTGGCGTTATCGGGTTGTGGGCTCTCAATCAGGTTCCGGAACTCCTCGTTGTTCTGGGCCGTGATGTTCTCGTTGCTTGCCGTGGGAGATGGAGAGGGTTCAGGGGCTTGTGAAGGCTCGGGGCTCTGAGGTGCCGGGGAGCTGGACGGTTGGTCGGGAGTGGGTGTTGATTCGGTGCTCCCCTTGTCCTTCTTGGGGAAGGTGTGGTAGCTGACAACCACTGGAGCGTCCGCCGCGAAGGTGTCGCTTGTGGAGAAGGATGTTTTGCCGCCGATGGAAACCTCTTCGACCTGGCCGTCCTCTGTGAGCCATCCGAGGATCAGGTCATCAATCTCTTTTGTGGAGACGTTGGTGAACCCTGCTCCCTTGAACTGAGATACCATGTCCTGGTAGTTGCTGCTGCTTACCTCAGAAGACTCGACTGGGGCGTTGATTTTCTTGTTGGTGCCATCGCAAGCTGCAAGGGATGCGGCCAAGATGCATGCCGCCATCAAAGCAACAATTTTTCTCATGGTAGTCCTCGGGGAGCGACGCCGGCGGGGAGTCGACGTCAATTTTGTTGCCGGTCGACAAATTCAGCCATCAGTTCGTATAGCTATTTGGGGCCGACTTCTCGTGAGATAATGATGCCACTGCTCTTGCGGGAGGAGCAACTCTGATATTTCCACCTTTGTCGTTAAATTTTACTGCCTTCATGCAGATATTTTACACGCATCGCGCATCCTGCTTCGTGGTTTCACTCCTCATCCCTAGCTACCTCCACCATCACGATGGTGCGGTAGGTGGTCATGCGGGTGTGGAGGCCGGGGGTGAGCTGGCTGTGGTCTTGGTAGAAGACGGTGCGCATGGGGGCGTCCTGGCCGGTGATGGATATGGCCAGGATGGCGTCGTCTGGTTCGACGGCCTTGGTGTCGGGCAGGTCGAGGGCGAGGCGGTGGCGGCGCATGGTCAGCCCGTCACGTGAGACTTGGGGGCTGGCGATCTGCTCCAGATCAAGCGTGATCTCTCGTGGGCTGTTGCTGGAGGGGTAGTGCCAGACCTGGATGAGGGGTGCCTTGGCGGGGAGGTCGCTGTTGGTCATCTGGTCGATGATGACCATCAAGCTGGTGCCGCTGCCGCCGAGCTGGATGCTGAGCGTCTCGGTGCCGAGCCGTCCGGCGACCTGGGCGAAGTAGACCAGGTCGCGGGCGATGATCGGCATGCCGGCGTCACTCCAGCGGCGGGCAGTGCGTTGGTCGCGCCAGTCCTGGGGTGAGAGTGCTTCGGCGGTGAGCTGGAGGCGGTCAAGGACGGTGTCGGCCGGAGCGGACAGAGAAAGGGCGGCGGCTGCCTCGTTGCGGCCGCTGTGCTGGTAGCGGGCCAGCTCGCGCTGAAACAGCAAGAAGGCGTCCAGCAGGTCGTCGCCGCCGCAGACCTGCCGCAAGGTGGCGAAGGTGCTGAACTTCTGCACCGTGAGCTGCCCGTAGGCCTTGCGCAGGGCCAGCAGCTCGGTCAGCACCTGCTGCTCCAGTGCAGCGCGCTGCTCGGCCTCATCCGTGGTGTCGCCGATGGGGAAGACGCCATGTGGTAGCGGGGTGGCTGGCTCCGGGGGCGTGCTCATGGCCCCTATTCTCACCGACCGGTTTGGCACCGTGTTGCGCAGATGCAGCACGGTGCACTTTTCTGTCACGACACCGCCAATGGCGGCGGGTTCTCCTAGATATGCCAGATCAACCGGACGCCAGCGCGGCAAGTGCCCTTGGGCGGTGCGGCTAGGCAGATGGGCGATCTGGGCGGCCACAGGGCCGCATGCGTCATCCCAGGCGGTGGCAGCGGCTCCGCTCCAGGGTGAGCGCTTCCCTGGCCGCCGTCTTCTCTCCTCTCTTCTCGAAAGGACTCCTCATGGCTTCTACCAATCTCAGTCTCTTCTCGCCCCAGCGCACCCGGATGGGGGTGGTGCTGGGCAATGGCCAGGCCCGGGTGACCAGGCGGGAGATCGAGCAGGTCGCCGCCCAAGCAGAGGTGGCGTCCCAGGCCGAGCAGGCCCGGGCCTTCCTGACCTCCCAGGTGCTGACCAATATCGCCACCCTGGTGACCCAGGCCGAGGCCCAGACCCGCATCGCCCCGGGCGGTGCCCAGTTCTACGAAGCGATCATCACGGGCTACGCGCTGGGGGCTGGGCAGCGGATCGGGCAGCTGTAGGGCTGCTGTCCTGCGGCTTCGCCAGCCCGGTGGCAAGCTCCCCGCCTCGCGGCTTCTCCTCACGCTTCCTTCTCTTCGCTTCCTTCTTTTCGTCTCTCTTTCTTCATCTTCGGAGGTTTCATCATGACGGTAATAGTTGGGATTCTGGCCCTCATCGGTCTGGCGGTAGTGGGCGCAATCGGCTGGGCATTCGCCCACGGGGTGCGCGATGGCCTGGCCCAGTGGCGGGAAGCACCGCCTGGCGGAACGAGTCAGCCGCTGCCCGTAGGCGCACCGCCGCTGTCGCTGTCCGCCGCGCTGCCGAGCAGCTACCAGGCCGGTCAGCTGGCTGGTGAGGTCGCCGCCAGCTGGCGCTCCGCACACCGAGCGGCCAGAACAGCGGGAGCACCAGGCGTACCAGCCAGCTCATCCTGGGCAGCCGCTCTGGCTTTGGGCAGCGAGCTGAGCCAGCAGCGCCAAGAGGCAGGCCGGGCCATGCAGGCAGCCATGGCCCAGGTGCTGCAGGACAACGAGCAGGCAGTGCGGGAAGCGGCGGCTGAGGCTGCCGGAGGAAGGCGCGACACCAGTAATGGCGGGAGTGGTGCCAGCAGCGGTGGCAGTGTCACTGACGAGAGCAGCGGCAACGGTGCTAGTGGTAGCGGTGCGTCTGCTGGAGCGGTGCCGGATGCATCGGACGGTGACGGCACCAGTGGTGAGTCGGCGGCTGGAACGGCCCGTCTTACCTGGCCGGCTCACTTGCCCTCGCGTCGCCCGCCGCGGCCGCGTCCCCGGCGGTGCACGCAGCAGCGACCGGCTCGGTCGGACGAGCGGCAGTCGTAAGCGTTCGGCTCCATTCCTCGCCCACATGCTGCGTCATTTCGCTCGCTTGTTGCAAAAACTACAGCACCGACTTTCGTGGCCACTAAGTGGCGCGTGTGTCCATTTTGTGTGCTGGGGTGGCACCACAGAAACGGCTCACAAGCAGCACGTGTCGCGTCGCTTCGCAATCTGAATTTGGAGGCCTTGCAACACGCGAGTGTTCGTGGAATGTATGGGATAAGGGCAACCGACTGCCGATGCGCGAAATAGCTGGTAGCGGGCTCGCCCGGAGCAAATAGCAAGTAAGGAACAAAAAAGGAGGGACATCATGCAGCAGATGAAACAGACAAGACGAGCGTGCGCTGGGGGAGCGGCCTCTCGGCACGGTGAGGCGGCCCGGCAGGTGGGTGCAGCAGTGAGACCAGGCGCTGGTGTGCCGCGACTGGGCAGCGCGGTGAGCGATGGGTCTGGCTTAGTCGGTCGGAGTGACTCTGGCGGCGCTGCCACCAGCGCTGCGGTGCTCAGCCAAGACAGCGCAAGCAAAGCCGCCGGTAGCGGCAGGAAAGCCGGTGTGCCGACCGGGGGTGCTGGCTCGTCAACCACTATCTCTGGCCTGCCGCCTGGTGGCTTTGCCACCATTCTGGTCGATCCGCCCTGGCCACTGCAGAGCGGTGAGAAGCACTACCGGACGATGAGCCTGGCGCGGATCAAGGCGCTGCCGGTGGGGACGCTGGCAGCGCGAGATGCCCACCTGTGGCTGTGGACGACGAACGCCTTGCTGCCGAAGGCGTACGAGGTGGCTGAGGCCTGGGGCTTTACGGTGCGCAGCCCACTGACCTGGGTGAAATTCCGCCTCGGCCTGGGTGGCCGCTACCAGCTGCGTAATGCCACCGAGCAACTGCTGTTCTGCACCCGAGGGAGAGCCCCGCTGGGCTCACGTTCTCAGCCGACCTGGTTCAACGCCCCCGTCACGGAGCACTCGCGCAAGCCGGCTGAGCAGTTCGCCATCATCGAGCGGGTTAGTCCTGGGCCGTACCTGGAGCTGTTCGCCCGCCGCAGGCCAGAGTCGAACCAGCCCTGGGCGGTGTGGGGCGACCAAGTGGACTCCGACATCCGCATCCCCGGCTTTACCGTACCGCGGTACAGCGAGTGGGCACACGAGGCAGAAGCGATGCCGCAGACCGACGAGTCCGCTAGCGATGGCCGCGGCGGTGACGGCAAGGAGGTAGAGCGATGAGTCGGCCGTGGCGTGACAAGTACCCAATTTGCAGTCTTCGAGGAGATGGTGATGATGAGCGATTCGAGGCGTTCGCCTTCTGGCAGCCTGCTGCGATGCGGCGTCGGCCTGCTCCTGATCGCGATGGGGCTGAGGTGGATCGTCGCCATCGTGCAAAGCAGCTGGCCCTGGCTCGTCGGGCTGCTCGCCGTGAGCGCCGCCGCCTGGCTGGCAGTGCGCTGGTGGCAGAGCCGACGGGAGTGGTGAGGAAGCCCGGTACTCACGGTGGCCGCAATCGGTCTGGCCAGCGTGAGCAGCAGCGAGCTGATGCAGGCCAACAGGCGGAACGGGCTGAGCAGCGGCATCAGTCGCAATGGGGCGGTCGCAGCTCGAGTCCCGCGCTTGATGCTGAGACAGCCAGCCGGAAGCAACGCACTCACTCCATTGCTGCAGGCCATCGGAAGAACGGTGAGTGTCCTCATTCCCCAAGGAGGCACTCATGATGGCCCGCTACGGCGGTGGCCGCCCTAGTTCATCACGGCGGGTGCGCTTGGTACCGGTGCGGCACAGCGGCCTGGATCACCGGGCGGTGGCGCGGATCGTGTTGGCTCTGGCTCGGCAGATGGCGACGGATGAGGCTGCGCAGTCGGCGGCGGTTGACGCGGTTTCCTCAAGGACGGGGGCCTGCTCGAGGAATGAGCCTGTCTCCTCGGTGGGGTGCTGTGATGCGAATGAGCCCTCCTCGGCATCGCCTGGGAGTGGCTCGGCAGGTCGGTGTGCTCACCACCGTCATGACGGCGCTCACTACTTGGCTCATGACACCTCTTCCGCCGGTTCCCATGCTTTGCCGGATCGCGCTGGTGCGGCCAAGACCGACGAGGCCGCTGCTCCTTCGTCCACCCCGGGAGGCACCCCGTGATGGCCCGCCCCACTCATCCCCTGGTGTGGCATCAGCTGCGGTTTGCCTTGCCGCTCGCCCAGGATGCGGCGGTCGGTCTGGTGGAGCGCATGCTGGTGGATGGTTCGCTTGGTCGGGTGGTGCTGGAGCTACGCGCCTCGGGTGGGCAGGCAACCTGGGCGGTGGGCTCGAGCGCGGGTGAGCGGCTGATCTCGGTGGTGCGTGAGCTAGTGCCGGGCTGCCGGGTGTCTCGTGGTTGCTCGCGGCGGGCGGTGGATCAGGCGGTGGTGGTGTCGGCCCGGCCGGTCGGAGCGGGACTAGCGACGGAGCGGCTCAGCGCGGTGGTGCGGGCTGTCCTGGCTGCCTTGGCGGTGACGGCGAAGGACGAGGAGCTGGTGGTTCAGCTGCAGCTGGGGCGGCGCTTTGCCCCGGAGGCTCTGGGGCGGGTGGAGCCGCAGGGTTGGCTGGAGCTGCTTGGCCTCGTACCGATTCCGTCTCTTAGTGGTGAGCGGGGTCGGCGGATGCGGGCGCAGGTGGGGCGGCATCGGGCGGCAGTCTGTCTGCGCTTGGGGGTGCGGGCGGCCTCACCGCTGCGCCAGCGGGTCCTGTTGCAGGGGCTGCTGGGGGCGCTGCGCCTGCTGGAAGGCCCGGGGGTGCGGCTGCGCACCCGCACGGAGCACCCCGCCAAGCTGGATTCGGTGCGGCGGCCGTGGCGGGCGGGTCTGGAGCTTGGTGCCGGAGAGATTGTGGCGATGGCAGGCTGGCCGGTGGGTGAGCTGCCGTTGCCGCTGCTGGGCAGTGGGCACCCGCGCCTGGTGGCCCCGCCGCCGGAGGTGGGGGCCGGGTCGTCCCAGCGCGTCGTCGGAGCCAGTGCGGTGCCGGGCGAGGCCGGGTTGGTGCGCTTGCCAATTGCCGACGCTGTCTACCACACGCATCTGTTGGGCCCGACGGGTGTGGGGAAGTCGACGGTGCTGCTGTCGTTGGCGCTGGCTGATGCGGCCGAGGGTCGGGGCCTGCTCCTGCTTGACCCCAAGGGGGATCTGGCGACGGACTTCGTGGCGCGCTTGCCTCAGGAGCGGGCCGAGGATGTGGTGGTGCTGGATCCGACCAATCCCTGCCCGGTGGGGTTCAACCCACTGGCCGGGCCGCCGGAGCTGGCGGTGGTGACGGCGGAGGCGGTGCTGGGGGTGCTGGCCGAGCTGTTTCGCGACAGCTGGGGCATCCGCACTGCCGATGTCCTCTCCGCCGCGCTGCTGACGCTGGCGCATATCCCGCAGGCGACGCTGGTGTGGCTGGTACCGCTGCTGACCAACCCGGCCTTCCGACGCCGGGTACTGGCACTGGCCCCACCTGATCCTTTGGGGACGGATGTCTTTTGGCAGGGCTATGAGGCCAAGCCGGTGCGGACCCAGGCGGTGGAGGTCGCGCCGGTGCTCAACAAGCTGCGCCAGCTGATGCTGCGCCCAGGCCTGCGGGCGATGCTGGGCCAGGCCCAGCCCCGCTTCGGGCTGGCGGATCTGCTGGAGCGCCGACGCATCGTGGTGGTCAACCTCAACCAGGGCCTGCTCGGAGCCGGAGCGGCCCGCTTGCTGGGGACCCTGCTGGTGGCGCAGCTGTGGCAGCACCTGCTGGCACGTCAGGCAGAGCCGCCCCAGCGGCGGCAGATCGTTAGCGTATATATCGATGAGGTCCAGGCCTTCCTGGCCGGGCTGCCGGGCAGCCTGGCCGACGCCCTGGCCCAGGCCCGGTCGCTGGGCGCGGCCTTCCACCTAGCACACCAGTACCGCGGGCAGCTCAGTACCGAGATGATGCAGGCGGTGGAGACCAACACGCGCTCCAAGGTCTACTTCGCCTTGTCGGCGACCGACGCGGCCGCAGCGGCCCGGTTGGCCCCGGAGCTGGAGGCAGCCGACTTCCAGCTGTTGGCCCAGTACCAGGCCTACGCCACCGTCATGCACCACGGGCGCCGCTCGGGCTGGTTCTCCCTGGCCACCCGGCCCGCCCCACCAGCGGTGCGCGACCCAGCCCTGCTCTACGCCGCCAGCCACGCCCGCTACGGCATACCAGCCGAGCAGACCGAAGCCGAGCTCATCGCCCTGACCAGCGGCGGTACACCAGCCACCGTTGACACTGCCGACAGTAGGAGCCCGGCCACGACGCTGATGGACGCTACTGCTGCCACCACTGATGTCACTGGTGACGTTCTTAGTGGTGAGGCTGGCGACGGGGAGATCGGTGAGCTGAAACCTGGCGCGCCGGATGAGTCTGGCTCGGACGACACCAGCAACGGAGCTGAGTCTGAGTCTGGGCGACCCCGCCCCGCAATTGGCCGCAGGAGGCGACCATGAAGCAGCTGGTACATGAACACACGACCTGGCGCTGCTGCAGGCGAAGCACGTGCGGTGACGTTGGTGCGGTGGGCCTGCGAACCACTGGGCAGTGGCGTCGTCTCGGTGGACGTGTCGGTCGACGCACCGCTGCACCAAAGCAGTTCTGTGTGCGGCGGTATCCCGCCCTTTTGTGGTCGTTTGTGGCGGTGACTGACCCCACCTGGTGTGGTCACGTCTGGCCCGGCGGAGGCGGCC
>ERZ772927.222-NODE-222-length-32069-cov-396.68_pt1 | contig 32069 bp, 20 predicted proteins | sample MGYA00512115_ERZ772927 | MGnify/ENA primary metagenome ERZ772927 (study PRJEB29015, sample SAMEA2737924) | human oral metagenome | biome: human oral; feature: human-associated habitat; material: dental | place: China | collected 2013 ... | reverse complement strand
TACCTCTCCCCCACCAAGGCGCTCGCCGCCGACCAGGCCGCCGCCCTGGCCCGGCTCATCGGTGAGCTCGAGGCCGTCCAGCGCGAGGCCGGCACGCCCGCGGGCTCCCTGCGCACGGTGCGCGCCGGCACCTGCGACGGCGACACTCCCCTGCCCGAGCGCGACTGGGTGCGCGCCCACGCCGACGTCGTCCTGACCAATCCCGACTTCCTCCACTTCTCACTGCTCCCGGGCCACGAGCGCTGGAGCCGTCTCCTGCGGGGCCTGCGCTACATCGTCATCGACGAGTGCCACGCCTACCGCGGGATCCTGGGGGCGCACGTCGCCCTCGTGCTGCGTCGCCTCCTGCGGCTCGTGGCGCGACTGCGCCCACGCGGCCCGCAGCCGGTGGTCCTGTGCGCCTCGGCGACGGCGGCCGAGCCGGCCCTCACCGCGGCCCGCCTCATTGGCGTCGAGCCCGACGACGTCGTGGCCGTCACCGACGACGCCGCACCCGCCGGGGAGCGCACCCTGGCCCTGTGGCAGCCGGCCCTGCGCGACCCCTGGGTGCTGCCGGCCCCCGGCGAGGGCGGTCCGGCCCCCGCGGACTCCCCGAGCCCCGACACACCCCAGCCCACACACGCCACAGCCGACGGCGAAAGCCTCCCCGCCCCCAACGTCACGCCGTCCCCGCAGCACGTGTCGGGAACAGAGGCGCCGCCGAGGGCCGGCACCGACGCCATCGCCTCCGCCGCCCACCGCCGGCCTCCGGTCACGAGCGGCGCCACCCCGCCTGGCAGCGCCGAGCCGGACTCGGGCGACCCTGGCGAGGATCCCTCGGCGCGGCGCAGCGCCGTCGTCGAGGCCGCCGAGCTGCTCGTGGACCTGCTGAGCGTGGGCGCCCGGGCGCTGGTGTTCGTGCGCTCGCGTCGCTCGGCGGAGGTTGTGGCCGAGCGGGCCCGCCACACGCTGGGGCTCTCGCTGCCCGAGCTTGTCGGCACGGTGTCGGCCTACCGCGGCGGCTACCTGCCCGAGGAGCGCCGGGCTCTGGAGGCCGACCTGCGCTCAGGTCGACTGCGGGCCCTGGCCACCACCAACGCCCTGGAGCTGGGCATCGACGTCACCGGACTGGACGCGGTCCTCATCGCCGGATGGCCGGGCACGCGCGTCTCGCTGGGGCAGCAGGCGGGCCGGGCCGGACGCGCCGGGACCCGCGGCCTGGCCGTCCTCATCGCCTCCGACAACCCACTGGACGCCTACCTCGTGCACCACCCCGAGGCGGTCTTCGCCGCCCCGGAGGCCACGGTCTTCGACCCGGCCAACCCCTACGTCCTCGCCCCCCACCTGTGCGCCGCCGCCTCCGAGGCTCCCTTGCGGGCCTCGGACCTGGCCCTGTTCGGCCTGTCCGACGACGCCCTGCTGCGCGAGCTGGAGGGTCGGGGCGCGCTGCGGCGTCGGCCCACGGGCTGGTTCTGGAACGTCAACCTGCCCGGGCGGCCCCAGGACCTGACCTCCCTGCGCGGCGACGGGCCGCCCGAGGTGCCGGTGGTGGAGGCCGACACGGGCGTCATCATCGGCACGGTGGACGGCGCGGCCGCCGACTCCACCGTCCACGAGGGCGCGGTCTACGTCCACCAGGGGCGCGTCTACGTGGTCGAGGAGCTGGCCGACGACGTCGCCCTCGTGCGGCAGAAGGCGGCGGTCGGCTACCGCACGCGGGCCCGGTCGCGCTCGAGCGTGCGCATCATCGCCGAGCGCGAGCAGCAGGTCTGGGGCGAGCCGGGTCAGACGACGCCGGAGGACTGCCGTGAGCCGTCGGCGCGCGAGCCGGAAGAACCGGCCGGTCCCAGCGACGGTTCCAGCGGCGGCTCCATCCCGGCCAGTTCTGCCCCCGGTGACGCCCCCGAACCCACGGGCACGCCCGCCATCACCTGGTCCTTCGGCTCGGTGGAGGTCACCAGTCAGGTGACCGGCTACCAGCGGATGGCGCTGCCGGGCGGGGAGGTCGTCTCCCAGCACGCCCTGGAGATGGACGAGCATGTGCTGCCCACCGCCGCCGTGTGGTGGACGATCCCGCAGGAGGTCTGTGAGGCGGCGGGCCTGGAGCCCACCGACCTGCCCGGGGCCCTGCACGCGGCCGAGCACGCGAGCATCGGGATGCTGCCGCTGCTGGCCACTTGCGATCGCTGGGACATCGGCGGGCTGTCAACGGCGATGCACCCGCAGACGGGGGCGCCCACGGTCTTCGTCCACGATGGGCACGCCGGCGGGGCGGGCTTCGCCGAGCGCGGCTACCGGGCCGGGCGCGACTGGCTGGAGGCGACGCTGGCCGTCATCGAGGGCTGCGGCTGCGCGAGCGGCTGCCCCTCCTGCGTGCAGTCGCCCAAGTGCGGCAACAACAACGAGCCCCTGGACAAGGCCGGGGCCGCCGTCCTGCTGCGGCTCCTACTCGAGGCGGCGCCCCAGCACCCCTCAACCGCCGACCCCGCTCACCGAGACCTGTCCAGAACGGACGACGTGGATGCCCCTCGACCCCAGCGACCAGAGGCAACTGAGCTTCGACCTGCTGCTTGGCGAGTCGCACCTCGCAGAAGCAGCAGCGAAGTCATCCGACACGGTCAATCCAGCCGCCAGACCTGACGAGACGTGAGCCCGCCCCCTACGCGGGCATGAACCAAAATTCATAAGACGCTCTCCCTCATATTCATGAGATGCTCGCCCTCACGCACCGTGAGGCTGATACGTTCCCAGCATGCTCGTTCGATTGCTGCGCACGCACCTGCGCCCCTATACCGGGTTGCTGGTGTGCGTCCTGGTGCTTCAGTTCGCACAGGTGATGGCCTCCCTGTACCTCCCCACCCTCAACGCCGACATCATCGACAAGGGTGTGGCCACCGGGGACTCCGGATATATCTGGCGGATGGGCGCATTCATGCTGGGGGTGAGCCTGGCCCAGGGCGTGTGTTCGGTCGCGGCGACCTACCTCGCGGCGCGCGCGGCGATGAGCATGGGCCGGGACCTGCGCGGCGAGGTCTTCGACCGGGTCAGCGGCTTCTCCGAGCGGGAGATCTCCGCCTTCGGGGCGGGCTCGCTCATCACCCGCAACACCAATGACGTCCAGCAGGTCCAGATGTTGGTGATGATGAGTGCCACGATGCTGGTGACGGCACCGGTCATGGCGGTGGGCGGCATCGTCATGGCGGTCACGCGCGCCCCGGGCCTGTCGTGGCTGATCGGGCTGTCGGTGCCGGTCCTACTGGTCGCGGTGGGGCTCATCGTGAGCCGGATGCTGCCCCTGTTCCGCTCCTACCAGGACAAGCTCGACGCCATCAACCGGGTGATGCGCGAGCAGCTCACCGGCATCCGAGTGATCCGCGCCTTCGTGCGCGAGGAGGCCGAGACCGAGCGATTCGGGGACGCCAACACCGATATCGCCCGGGTCGGCGAGCGCGTGGGGCAGCTCTTCGTCCTGCTGTTCCCACTGGTGATGCTGGTGCTGGACGTGACGATCGTCGGCGTCATCTGGTTCGGCGGCCACCGGGTCGGTGACGGCGACGTGGAGGTCGGCACCCTCATCGCCTTCATGTCCTACCTCATGCAGATCCTCATGGGCATCGTCATGGCGAGCTTCATGACGATCATGATCCCGCGCGCCGCCGTGTGCGCCGAGCGCATCAGCGAGGTGCTGGCGACGCCGCCGACCATCACCTCCTCCCCCGACGCCGTCGACACCTTCCCGGCTCCCGGAACGGTTGAGATGCGGGACGTCACCTTCGTCTACCCCGACGCCGACGCCCGTGTCCTGGCGGAGGTGAGCTTCACGGTCCAGCCCGGGACGACGACGGCGATCGTCGGCTCGACGGCGTCGGGCAAGTCCACGGTGGTGCGGCTGCTGGCGAGGCTGCTGGAAGCCAGTAGCGGGCAGGTGCTCATCGGCGGCACCGACGTTCGTGAGGCCGACCCCGAGGCGCTGTGGGCCCAGATGGGGCTCGTGCCCCAGCAGCCCTTCCTGTTCGCCGGGACCGTGGCCTCCAACCTGCGCCTGGGGCGCGAGGAGGCCACCGACGACGAGCTGTGGGAGGCCCTGGAGGTCGCCCAGGCCAAGGACTTCGTCTCCAAGATGGACGGGGGCCTTGAGGCACCCATAGCCCAGGGCGGCACGAATGTCTCGGGTGGTCAGCGTCAGCGCCTGGCCATCGCCCGGGCCCTGGTGCGCCGGCCCGACATCCTCATCTTCGACGACTCCTTCTCGGCCCTGGACGTGTCCACTGACGCGCGGCTACGCGAGGCCATGGGGCCGGCGACGGTCGGCATCACGAAGGTGATCGTGGCCCAGCGCGTCTCCACGATCGTCGAGGCCGACCAGATCCTCGTCCTGGACGGCGGCCACCTGGTGGGTAGCGGCACGCACACTGAGCTGCTGGCCACCTGCGCCGTCTACCGCGAGATCGTCACCTCCCAGCTCGGAGCGGAGGCCGCAGCATGAGCAGGAACGCAAGCAGCCACATGGGCAAGAAGGCCGGGAACAGCGCGCGTAGCACCGCGAGCGCCGTCGTCGGCCACGATGAGCTCAGCGAGGAGGACCTCAAGCTGGCCGTTGAGGCGCAGGCCGCCTCGGGCGACTGGCACGACGGTCCGCCTCCGGGCAAGGCCGAGGCCTTCTGGCCCTCCTTCAAGCGGATGGTCGGCCTGCTGGGCGCCTACCGGGTCTCCCTGATGATCGTGGCCCTGGCCGCCGTGGGAACGGTGGTGCTGGCGGTGGCGGCCCCCAAGGTGCTGGGGCAGGCCACCAACGTCATCTTCGAGGGCGTGGTCTCCACGATGCTGCCGGCCGGCACCACCAAGGCCCAGGCCATCGAGGCCCTGCGGGCGCGGGGGATGGATGACTTCGCCACGATGCTCTCGGCGATGGACGTCGTCCCCGGCGCGGGCATCGACTACACCCGCCTGGGCCGGATCCTGACGGTGGTGCTGGGCCTGTACGTGGGTTCGGGCCTGCTCAACTGGCTTCAGGGCTGGCTCATCAACCGCATCACGATCAAGGCCCTCTACCGGCTACGCGCCCAGGTGGAGGACAAGGTCCACCGCCTGCCGCTGAGCTACTTCGACACCGTCCAGCGCGGCGAGCTGCTCAGCCGCCTGACCAACGACGTCGACAACGTCACCAACACCCTGCAGCAGTCCCTGTCCGGCGCCCTGACGGCGATCCTCACGGTGGTGGGCGTGCTGGGGATGATGTTCTCCATCTCCTGGAAGCTGGCGCTGGTGGCGCTCATCATGTTCCCGCTCATGGGCGTGGTCTTCGGGGTGATCGGGCCGCGCTCGCAGCAGGCCTTCACCCACCAGTGGGCGCGCACCGGCAAGATCAACACCCGGGTGGAGGAGTCCTTCTCCGGGCACGCCCTGGTGCAGGTCTACGGGCGTACGGCCTCGGTGCGCGAGGCCTTCGCCGCCGAGAACGAGGAGCTGTTCCGGGCCTCGCTGCGCGCCCAGTTCCTCTCCGGGATCATGATGCCGATCATGCTGGTCATCGGGAACATCAACTATGTGGCCATCGCGGTGGTCGGCGGCGCCATGGTCGCCTCCGGGTCGCTGCGCCTGGGCGACGTGCAGGCCTTCATCCAGTACTCCCAGCAGTTCTCCCAGCCCCTGGGCCAGCTCGGCGGCATGGCCACGGCCGTGCAGTCCGGGACCGCGAGCGCCGAGCGGATCTTCGAGCTGCTCGACGCCGAGGAGGAGCGCCCCGACGGCGTCGCACCGGGGAGCGCTGGTGCCGCAGGTACTGCGGGCGCCGCGGGCGACGTGGGCACCACGTCCACCGATGCCGGGGAGGCCGCGGATGCCGGCCGGGCCGCCGAGGCCGGCGCCACGGCGGCTTCGCCGAAGAGCCCAGCGGGCCCGGGTGTCATCGAGATGGAGCACGTGCGCTTCTCCTACAGCCCGGAGGTCGAGCTCATCCGGGACCTGTCGCTACGGGTGGACCCCGGGCACACGGTCGCGATCGTGGGGCCCACGGGGGCGGGCAAGACCACGCTGGTCAACCTGCTCATGCGCTTCTACGAGCTCGACGGGGGACGCATCCTCATCGACGGGCGCGACATCGCCACCATGACGCGTCACGACGTGCGTCGCCGCACCGGCATGGTCCTGCAGGACCCGTGGCTGTTCGCCGGCACGATCCGCGAGAACATCCGCTACGGGCGGCCCGGGGCCAGTGATGAGGAGGTCGAGGCCGCCGCGAGGGCGTGCTTCGTCGACCACATCATCAAGGCCCTGCCGCAGGGCTACGACACGGTTCTGGAGGAGGACGCCGCGAACATCTCCGCCGGCGAGCGCCAGCTGCTCACGATCGCGCGGGCCTTCGTGGCCAACCCGGCCGTGCTCATCCTCGATGAGGCCACCAGCAGCGTGGACACCCGCACCGAGCTGCTGGTCCAGCAGGCCATGAACGCGCTGCGCGAGGGCCGCACGAGCTTCATCATCGCCCACCGCCTGTCCACGATCCGCGACGCCGACACCATCCTGGTGATGGAGCACGGCGACATCGTCGAGCAGGGCAGCCACGATGAGCTCATCGCGGCCGGCGGCGCCTACGCGCGCCTCCACGCGGCCCAGTTCGCGGGCGGCGCCACCGTCGCCATCGAGGACTGAAGGCCGGGCGCCTCGGCGCACCGTCTCAGCGACCAGGTTCGGTCCAGTTCACGGCGTGGGTGGGGCGTCGACGGGGCCGGCGCGGGCCTGGGCGGTGGCCTGCCGGGGTCGACCGAGGATCGTCGCCGGGACGACGACGCTGACGGTGACGTCCTCACCGGCCACGGAGCAGGCGCTCACCGAGGCGCCATTGGCTGCAGCCACGCGCTGCGCCATGGCGCAGGGGTCGCCCGGGGCAACGACCGAGGACAGGACCGTGGCACCGGAGATGGCCGCGAGGTCAGCGGCGGCCCGGGCCCGACCGGTGGCGCTCTGGGCCTGGATGAGGCCCGTGATGCCGACGGCCGCGGCCAGCAGTACGGCGATGACGCCGAGCGCGTAGACGGTCCCCGAGCCGCGCTCGTCCCACCCGGGGCGGTTCATGGGCTGCTCGGTTCGGTGTAGGTGCAGGCGCGGGCCCGGGCCGTCAGGCCCAGGCCGCCCAAGGGGCCGGGGACGGGGCGGGCGGCGGTGACGCAGGTGAGCTCGCCCTGCTCGACGCCGAGGCTCACCCCTCCGGCCACGCGCTGGGCGGCGCCGGCGTAGTCCTCCTGGCCGATGGCGGCCTGACGGGCGGCGGTGCGGGCGGCGTCGGCCACCCGCAGCTGAGTGACGCCAGCGCTGACCGCCGCCAGCACCATCAGCAGGACGAGGACGACGGCAGGCAGTGACAACGCCGTCTCAGCCGTCACCATCCCCTCCTCTCCTCCTCCGGTGCATCCGCCCTGGTCGCCGCCCCAGCGGCCTCGTCGGGGCCGGCGACCAGGTGAGGGATGCGGTTCCGCGCGGCTGGAGGGCCGGCGGGAAGCGGGACCCGGGCGGCGACGTCGGCCACCGCCGGGTACCCGGGCTACTCGGGGGCGAGCGCGCCCACCTGCTGCGATGACGGCGCACATCACACCGAGAGCGCCTGCTCGATGATGGACTGCAACGCCCCGCTCAGGCTGCCCGAGCGCATGAGCGCCAGCAGCAGGCCGGCGAAGGCCGCGGCCGCCAAGGTGCCGATGGCGTACTCGGCGGTGGCCATGCCCTCCTCCTTGCTCGTCAAGCGCCGCAGGAGCGCCGGCAGCGTCGAGGCGTCACTTGGGCGGGCCAGCATCACGCTGGTACGCAAGGCGCGCAGAGTGGTCCGGGTGGGTCTCCTCATGGTGGTTCTCCTCTGGTCGGTGGGGACCAGCACACCGCCGCTCCCCAGCGGGCGCCGTGCCCGCCCCACCAGCATCGGGCCGCCCCGAGCCGCCGCGCTCAGGGGCTTGTCAGCCCTGTGGAGACCACCTGCAGTCCCGGCTCTGTGGCATCGGGGACCGCCTGAGCCCTGGCCGATCGGCGTGGATGGGTCCGCTGCAGGCGCCCGCGAGGCGATGGCCGGATGCCGCGGAGAACACCGGGGAGGAGGTGCAGGCTGCCACCGGCCGCGCCCCCATCACTCCCGACCGGGGACATTCTGCGCGTCCGGGTGCGTGTCGTTCCGGGCGGGGGCATTCGACGCCGTCGGGGACAGCAATCCCGTCCCCCAACGCGCGAGACGTCCCCGACCAGAAAAAAGTGTCCCCGAACAGGCACAACGTCCCCGGCCGGGGACATTCCGCGCGTCCGGGTGCGTGTCGTTCCGGGCGGGGGCATTCGACGCCGTCGGGGACAGCAATCCCGTCCCCCAACGCGCGAGACGTCCCCGACCGGAAGAAAATGTCCCCGGCCACGCAGAAGGCCCCCGCCCGGACGCAACCGGATAGGGGCCACAGCGCAGACGCTTGGGGACGGCCGGCCCACGGCGGCGCCCGACGACGTCGAGCGCCTCAGCCCTCGATGAGCTCGCGGATCTCGGCGGCGGTCAGGGCCGCCGGGCTGAGTCCGCCCGAGCCCGCCGCAGCAGCCGCACCACCGGCGGCACCAGCACCCTCGCCGCCGGCCTCAGCCTCCCCGGCCCCCTCGACGACCCGGGCGAAGAGCTCGGCCTTCTTCTCCTTGAGGGCCATGACCTTCTCCTCGATGGTGTCGGCCGAGACGAGCCGGTAGACCATGACCGGCTTGTCCTGGCCGATCCGGTGGGTGCGGTCGACGGCCTGCTCTTCGGCCTGCGGGTTCCACCACGGGTCCAGCAGGAAGACGTAGTCGGCCTCGGTGAGCGTGAGCCCGAAGCCGCCGGCCTTGAGGGAGATGAGGAAGACGTCGGCCTCACCGGCCCGGAAGGCGTCGATGACCTTCTGCCGGTCGGGGGTGGAGCCGTCCATGTAGGCGGTTCGCACACCGGTGGCCTCCAGGTGCTCGCGCACGCCGGAGAGGTAGCGCGTGAACTGGGAGAAGACGAGGGCGCGGTGCCCCTCGGAAAGGATCGGCCCCAGGTGCTCGACCAGCACCTCGACCTTGGCCGATGGGCTCGGCCGCCGCCCCGGCCCCCTGCGGCCCGTTACGGGGGCACCGGCAGCCTTGCCGGCCTCTCCGGCTTCCCCGCCACCCGCGCTCTCGGCGGCCTCAGGCTCGGCCCCGTCCTCGCCGTCAACGAGCGCCGGGTCGAGCGCCATCTGCCGCAGGGTGGTCAGCGCCTTGAGCGCGATGAAGCGCGACTGGGCGGTGTCCTCCTCCAGCAGCCCGAGGATCCGCTGCCGCTCGCGGGCCAGGCGCTGGTCGTAGGCCTTGCGGTGCTTGGCGCCCAGCTCGACGGACAGGACCTGCTCGGTCTTGGCGGGCAGGTCCGCGGCCACCTGCTCCTTGGTGCGCCGCAGCAGGAAGGGACGCATCCTGCGCCGCAGCCGCCCCAGCGCCTCGGCGTCCCCACGGTCGATCGGCTTGCGGTAGACCTGCCCGAAGCGCTCCGGGTCGGGCAGCAGCCCCGGCGCCGCGATGCTCATGAGCGCCCACAGGTCCATGAGCGAGTTCTCCAGCGGCGTGCCCGTGATCGCGATGGTCGACGGCGACCGCAGCCGCCGCACCGCCTTGTAGGTGGCCGAGGTGTGGTTCTTGACGAACTGGGCCTCGTCGCACACCACCCAGGCCCAGTCCTGGGCGATGAACTCCTCCTCGCACAGGCGCACGATCGTGTAGGAGGTGACGACGACGTCGCAGCCCTCCACGATCTGCGCCAACGTCTCCTCACGCTTGGCGGCGGTCCGCCTCACGGCCCGCACCCGCAGCCCCGGGCAGAAGCGCTCGGCCTGCTCCACCCAGGAGCCGACGACGGAGGTCGGCGCGATGACGAGCACCGGCCCGGTCCCCTCCGGCTCACCGGGGTCGCCGGAGCCGGTCGGCTCGCTCCCTTGGGTCTCCTCACGCTGTTCGATGAGCCGCTGGACGGCGGCGAGCACCTGGACGGTCTTGCCCAGTCCCATGTCGTCGGCCAGGACCCCGCCGAGGCCCGCCTGGCGCAGGAAGTCCAGCCACCGGTAGCCCTCGAGCTGGTAGGGGCGCAACGTCGCCCGCATCCCCTCGGGCACGGGCGCCCCACCGGCCCCTTCGCCGGTCCTCCCACTGGTGCCGCCCGCGTCGTTGCCTTCGACGGACCGTCCACCGGAGGGCTCACCCGCGGCCTCGGCGGCGCGCGCCCGCTCCAGCAGCCGCCCGACCCGCTCCTTCCAGCGGGCCGTGGCCCGCTCGATGACGCCGAGTGACTCCAGGACCTCGTAGTAGCCGGCGTGCAAGGCACTGACCCGCAGCTCACCCTGTGCCTGCGGGTCGGCCAGCTCGCGGCCCTCCTCCATGAGGCGGGCCAGGGCCTCGATCTCCGGGCGGTCGATGCTCACCCAGGTGCCCGACTCCAGGAGCACCTCGGGCTCCCCGGTGGCCACAGCCTCCATGAGCAGTGCCAGAGGGATCTCCTCCTGCCCCACGTGGACGCGCACGGACAGGGAGAACCAGTCGGGACGGTCCTCGTCGTCGCTGACGCTGGTGGTGATGACCGGGGCAGCCTCGGCCTCGCGGTAGTCGGGGACGTCGTCGTCGACCTCGATGTCGAAGGCCTCCAGCTCGCGCAGGACCGGCAGCGTCTCGGTCATGAAACGGGCCGTGGCCATGCCGCGCAGGTCCAGGGGCTGCCAGAGGGCCGGGTGCCGGCCGGCCAGGGGCAGCAGGTGGTTGAGGACCTCGCGGGCCAGGCGGGTCTCCCCGTCAATGTCCCGGCCGGCGGTCCTGTCCTCAACGCGGCCCTCGGCCGCCGCGGCCAGGTCGGGCAGGGCGTGACTGCTCCGGACCTCGCCGTCCTCCCCGACGTAACGGATGGACCACTCGGTGCTCAGGTGGTGCTCGGCGGTATCGACGTGGACCGCGAGCGCGGCGCGCAGCGTCGTGGGGCGCGGCATGCGGATGGAGGCGTCGGCGGACAGGACCGGCAGCGCCCGGGTGAGGGCCTCAAGGTGCTCGGTCTCGAAGCGCTCGACGTCCCCGGCCGGGATGGTGATGGCCTCGCCGTCGCCCCGCAGCACCCGGGAGAGGGCCTCGGTGGGGCGCGGCTCGAGCGGCATGAGGAGCAGCTCGCGCCCGGGCATCCACGTGTAGAAGCCGTGAACCGGGTCGCCGATCGGCATGAGGGAGAAGCTCAGGCGCAGTCCGGGGACCTGGAGGCGGCGCAGCTCCTCGACGTCGTCGATCTCGAGGGCGGGGGTGATGGCGATGTCGCCGTCGTCCTCCCGGGTGAGGTGGATGCCGCCGCGCAGCCCGTCGGCGAGGTAGACGGGCATGCCGTGGCGCTGGGCGGTGGTGAGGGTCAGGCCGGCCGCCACCCCGCGGCGCAGCACGTCCCAGACGTGGGCGGGCGCAGTCGTCAAGGAGAGGCGGTCATCGGCGTAATAGAAGCCGTAGCCGCCGGCCATGCCGGCCAGCTCGCGCAGGACGCCCATGACGGTGGGGTCGACGTCGTCGTCCAGGCCCCCGGAGACGATCTGGGTCCAGGCGGCGCCCTGCCGGTTCCAGCCACGTTTGCCCTCGATGAGCGGCAGCATGGACAGGCCGGCGGGGGTGCCCCACATGTCGCCGGGGTCGTCGATGATCTCCAGGGCCATCCGACGGCGCGGGGCTCGCTCCACCTGCAGCAGGTCGGCCAGCCGCCTCTCCCAGGGGGCGGGCCCGCCGGAGGGGGCGGCGACGTCGGGCTCGGCCTGCGCCAGGGCGCGCGCGGTGACGAGCAGGGCGGCCGTGTGCTTGCAGTCGCTGCCCACCGGGCACGAGCAGGTGCCGGCCCAGGACGCCGGGGCGCTGCGGGCGCCCTGCTTGCGGAAGATCATGGTCTGGTAGGTGTGCGCGCCCGAGCCCTTGGATTGGGCGCTGATGATGTCCCCGTCCCCGGCGACGCTGATGCCCCGCACCCGCCCCTTGCGCGCATAGTCCAGGCCGCGCTCAAAGGCCCGGTGGCCGACCCGACTGATGATCTGGTCATCAGTGAGCTCCACCGGCCAGTCGTCATGCCGAATCGCGCGAGCCATGACCCCAGGTTAAACGCGGGGTACGACAACTTCGGGCGCCGTCCGGCTGCTGATCGCACGCTGGGCGCGAACGGCGCCGGTCTCGCACCCGGTCACGTGGGGCCGGGTGAGGGATGGGGTGAGCGACCGGCCGTAGCCCGGTCGGACGGGCGGGTGGAGGCCTCCCCCGTGAGGAGGAGCCGGGTCGGTCCCGGATTTCGCACCCCGGGTGGATCACATTCCGATGACGGTGCGTTGTACTGGATTCATGAACGCGATGCTGACCTGTGAAGAGCTGTTCCTGCTGCTGACCAAGGACTCCGGCAAGCCGGAGAGCCGCATGACGTACCCGGCCTACGGGCTCACCGGCGCGCTGCTCACCGATCTGCTGCTGGCCGGCCGTATCAGCCTGACCGAGGAGCGCAGCCCCCGCGTCTACATCGTCAGCTCCGAGCCGACCGGGCACCCCGTCCTGGACCGGGCCCTGGAGATCCTGCCCGCCAAGGACGGCAAGCGGTTCTCCTCCCTGGTGTCGTGGGGCAAGCTCAACCCCACCCGCCACATCGCCGAGTCCTTGGAGGCGGCCGGGGTGGTGCGCATCCACACCGGCGGGCTGTTCGGGTCACTGAACCCCAGTTACCCCACGCTGGACCCCGTCCCCGAGCGGCAGCTGCGCGCCCGCATCGACGCCGCCCTGCGCGGGGTGCAGCCGCCGACCGCCTCCGACGTCGCCCTGCTGTCGATCCTGCAGGCGCTCGGTGTCGCACCAACCGTCCTGCCGCAGCAGGAGACCGGTCTCAGCCGCGGCAAGCTCAAGCGCCGGATCAAGGAGCTCGCAGGGGAGAGCCCCGTGGGTCGTGCGGTGCAGCGGGCCGTGGAAGCCGTGACGATGGCCATCATCGCCGCAGGGAGCGTTGCGGCGGCCTCGTCGAGCTGATCGCGGCCGGCACTCCGGGAACCACCGCCCCCACTCCGGCCCCGTCGGGGACATTCCGCGCCGCGGGGGGGCACTCCGCGCGGCCGGGGACACGGCCCACCGCCTTGCGCAGCACGACGAAGGATGCGGCGGGGACATTCTGCGCGGCCGGGTGCGTGTCCTTCCGGGCGGGGACCTTCGACGCCGTCGGGGACCGGAATCCTGTCACCGAACGCGCGAGACGTCCCCGGCTGGAGTGGAACGTCCCCGGCCGCGTGAGATGTCCCCGTCGGCGAGAAGGCCGTCACTCGCCGCGGGGCCGACGACGGCGGGCCGCCCGGGAGGTGCCGCCGTGCCTGCGCGCGCGGTGCCAGCGCTCGCGCCACAGGGCGTGATCCTGCTCGATCTCGGCCAGGCGCGCGGCCAGGCGGTGCGACTCCTCCAGCGACAGCCCTCGGGCGTGCATCCCCAGCTCGGCCAGGCGCGCCATCGCCGGTGTCGCCTGCTCGCGCAGGTCGGGCAGGCCCACGAGGTCGGGCTGCGCCGGCCGCTTCACTCCTGCGGCCGGGGTGTGCTCCCCCACCGGCAGCCTGATACCACTGGGCGGCGACGCCGGTCGGCGCGGCTCCGAGACCTGCTCGCCGACCGGGGCCGTGGCCTCCTCGGGGGTGCGTCCGTCGGGGGCGGCCGGCCCCTGGACCACGCGCATCACCTCGTTGGCCGGCACGTGGTCGCTCCGGTGGCCCAGCGCCAGCCCAGCGGCCGGCAGGACCAGCACCGATAGCACCCCGGCCAGTACGAGGGTGGAGGCGAAGGAGGTCGACATGGCCCCCGCGCTGACCGCCACCTGGGTGACGGCCACGATGATGGGCAGGGCCGTCGTCGAGTAGACGGCGATCTGGAGGCTCTGGCGCATCGAGTAGGCGCGCGAGCCGTCCCTGCGGCGCTCCGCCCGGGAGGCCAGCCACACCGGCACGCCCCGAACGAACACCAGCAGTACGAAGAAGGCCAGGAGGTTGACCAGGTCCCCGGCGTCGAGCCCGGCCTCGATGCCCATGCCGGAGGTGACGAAGAAGATCGGGACGAAGAACCCGTAGGCCAGCCCGTCGAGCTTCTCCTCGAACTCGGCATCCCCCTCGGGCAGGGCGTGACGCAGGACGAAGCCGGCGGCGAAGGCCCCCAGGATGACGTCGAGGTCGAAGATGGCGGCGATAGCGCACAGCCCCACCAGGAGCAGGACGGTGGCCCGGATGGTGGTCTGCGCCGTCGTCGAGGCCCCCAGATGGATGGCCTCGACCAAGCGGCGCCCCACGCGCTTGACGCGGCTGGTGAAGCGGACGATGAGGAGGGTGATGATGAGGAAGACGCCCAGGATCACCATGCTCGCCCAGGTGGAGCGCGACCCCAGCAGCAGCGCCATGACGATGACCGGCCCGACCTCGCCGACGGCGCCGTGGTTGAGGATCGAGGCGCCCACCGCCGTGGGCAGCAGGCCGCGGTCGCGCAGGATCGGCAGGATCGTGCCGATGGCCGTGGAGGTCATGGCGGTGGCGATGGCGATGCCGTTGGCCGACGCCGCCCCTCCGGTCACCCCGATGACGCTGACCGCACCGAAGGCCAGCCCCAGTGAGAGTAACCAGGCGACGGCGGCGTGGCGCCCGCCCGCCCCGCGCAGCTCGTTGATGTCGATCTCGTAGCCGGCCATGAGGAAGAGGAAGGCGACGCCGAGCTCGCGCAGCAGCTCGATCGAGGAGTCCTCAACGGCCAGCCCCAAGCCGTGGGGACCGATGAGCATCCCGCCCAGGATGAGCAGAACGACCTCGGGCACGAGCCGCTTGGGGATGGTCCAGGAGATCAGCGGCGCCACGAAGGCCACCGCGACGATGAGCAGCAGGGAGGTGAAGACCTCGGCCATATCGTCTCCTTGTCTCCAGTCGGGTGCGGGGGTGCAGAGGATGGGGGAAGTGCGGGGCACAGGGCCGGGCCCGGCGCAGGTCCGCACGAGCCTGTGAGACTACCCCGACCTCGGCCGTCCGGGCCCGCCATCGGGGCCGCCGGGTGCACGGGTCGCCATCAGGCGTCACAATGGAAACATGCTCATGCCGTACTCACCCTCCGCCGAACCACTCACGCGCCTGGCCGACGGGACGGTCAAGCAGATCAGCCCCTTCACCGGAACCGAGGTGTGGACCGTGCCGGGCCGCGCCAACCGCCCCATCTCGCACCCAGTGGCAGAGGTCCGCCCGCTGGAGGAGGCCGACCGCACCCACAGCTGCGCCTTCTGCTCAGCGCGCTACCTGGAGACGCCCCCGGAGAAGGCGCGCGTCGTGCGCGGGGCCGACGGCGGTTTCGAGCGCCTCGACGCCGTCGCCGCCTCCGCCCTGTTCGACACGGTGGCCGAGTTCCGGCGGGTGCCCAACCTCTTCGAGATCCTCTCCTTCGACTACTGGCACATCAACCACGGCTACGAGATCCCCGACGCCGCCCGCGAGCGCATGGAGGCCTACCTGGCTGACCCGGTCGGCGTCGAGCACGTGGAGCGGGTGGCGCGCACCAAGCTGGCGGCCGCGGGAGCGGACCCGGACTCCTGGGACTCGATGGACGAGCGGACCCGCCACACCTTCCTGGCGGCCTTCTTCGCCGGGGGCCATGACGTCATCATCGGTCGACGCCATTTCGCCGATGACGCTCACGACACTACGGGCCTGGCCGGCTCGGGGACGCTGAGCGTGGCCGAGCACCGCGCCTACACGCGCCTGGCGATCCACGCGATGCACAGCCTGTACGAGGCCAACCGCTGGGTGCGCTACGTGGCCGTCTTCCAGAACTGGCTGCGGCCGGCCGGGGCGAGCTTCGACCACCTGCACAAGCAGCTGGTGGGCATCGACGAGCGCGGGGTGACCAGCCAGCTGGAGCTGCAGAAGGTGCGGGCCAACCCCAACCTGTACAACGAGATGGCGGTGGACTACGCCGCCTACCAGGGGCTGCTGGTGGCGAGCAACGAGCACGCGGTGGCCTTCGCCGGGTTCGGGCACCGCTACCCGACGCTGGAGGTGTACTCGACGTCGGCCATGCCCGAGCCGTGGCTCATGAGCCGCGAGGAGGTCGACGCCGTCTCCGACCTGGTCCACGCGCTGCACGCGGCCACGGGCGCGGACGTGCCCAGCAACGAGGAGTGGCACCACAAGCCGCTCGACGTGGACCAGCCCATGCCCTGGCACATCACGCTCAAGTGGCGGGTCTCCACCCTGGCGGGCTTCGAGGGCGGCACGAAGATCTACCTCAACACCATCGACCCGTGGACGCTGCGCGACCGCGTGGTGGCGCGACTGGAGGACCTGCGGGCCGACCGGCTCATCGCGCCGATGGCCGTGGGCGAGGAGTGCCCGACGACGCCCAACCGGCTCCTGTACAACCCGGTCCTCACCGCCCGGCCGTAGCAGCCGGCAGGCCCGGACCGACGTCGCCGGCCCAGCGCCGGCCCGGCGTCGGCCCGGCGCTGTCTTCAGCAGCCCAGGGCGCTGCGCTCCTCCGGCCCCACCCAGCCCGAGCGGCCCTCCAGGGCGCGGAACCAGCGGGCCAGCGCCGGCCAGAAGGAGATCGACGGCGCCTCCCCGCCGGGGTAGTGCTGGCGCCCGCCGTACTCGTAGGACTGGACGGTGGTGAACAGGCGGATGTCGCTGCCGGTGGGTTTGTCGCCGCACAGGTACTGGCCGATGGCGACGACGGCGGACAGGGCCGGCCCGTCGAGCATCGTCAGGCCGTCCTCGCGGGAGGCCTCCATCCGTGTGGCCCGGGCCAGGAGAGTGTCGATGACGTCGAAGCCCACGAGGACGCCGTTGGCCGCCGCCGCGGCCTTCTCCGGGTCCTGGGAGTGGGTGGCCACCGCGTGACCGACGTTGATCTGCGAGCAGATCCAGGCGTCCCAGGCGTCGGTGGAGTTGCGGCGGTTGAGCGGGTAGAGGTCCGGGGCGCCCTCGCGGTGGAGGTCCCACCAGGCGGTGGACAGGTCGAAGAGCAGGTCGCCGGAGTCGTCGCTGACGACCTGGCCGGTGGTGGTGTCCACGAGGGCTGGGACGGTGGGGGGAGGCGTATAGCCGGGGGTCTTCTCGTAGACCTCGGCCAGGGAGCGGGCGCCGAGCGCCGGATCCACGCCGGGCTCGCCGTCGGGGCCGGTCAGCTCCCAGTACCCGTCTGCGCCCTTGCCGTAGCTCCAGGACACGGGGATCGCCTCGGTCAGGCCCAGCAGGCGCCGGGCGATGAGAACGCGGCGGCACCACGGGCAGGCCCCCGACGCCACGAGTCGGTAGCGCCCCGCCTCCACGGGAAGGTCGCCGCTGGGTGAGAATCGGTGTGAGACTGCGATGGCCAAGGGGTGCCTCCCGGAAGGGTCGTCGAGGGGTCGTGATGCCCAAGGCTAATCATTCCTCGCGCGTCAGCCACCGTCACCCGATTCACACGGGGCGGAATCCTCCACCCCGCACCCGCCGACGCCGGATAGTCCTCACTGACCGGGGACATTCTGCGCGTCGGGGTGCACTATCTCTTAGCCGGGGACATCCTGCGCGTGCGGGGACAGGATTCCGGTCCCCGACGGCGTCGAATGCCCCCGTCTGGAAGGACACGCACCCGGCCGCGCGGAATGTCCCCGGCCGCGGACAACAGCGGCAGAGCCCGCGCCACACGTCAGCGCAGCGTCTCCTCCACGGAGGCCACGAACTCCAGGGCGTCGTGACCGTCCCAGTGCGGCTCGCCCAGCAGGTCGCGCACACGGGCGCAGGCGGCCAGGGCCTCGTCGCGCTCACCGCGCTCGGCGTGCAGGCGGGCCAGCATGCACAGGGCCCGCGAGGCCGAGTCGCGGTCCTCAGTGTCCATGTAGCCGTCGTAGGCGGACTCGCAGTGCTGGACGGCCTGCCAGTTCTGGCCGGTGCGCCACAGGATCCAGGCCATGTCGTCGTGCCAGTCGCCGATCTCCCAGGCCGAGGAGTAGCCCTCGGTGTCGGCCACGCCGGCGAAGGCCTGACGGGCCTCCTCCATGATCTGGCGGGCCTCGTCGAGCCTCCCCCGGGCCATGGGCAGGGTGAGGTCATCCACCAGCGCCCGCGCCGAGCGGCGCAGCGCCCGCCCCCGGTCCAGGCAGCCCTGGTCGGTGCGGGTGTCCTCCAGGTCGGCGGCCTGGCGGAACAGGGCGGCGGCGCCCACATTGTCCTTGAGGTTGGAGGCGGCCATCGCCGCGTGCGAGAGGTATTCCCCCGCCAGCGCCCGGCGGCCCTGCTCCTGCAGGATGCGGGCGGCGGCCAGCGAGTGCTCGGCGACGCTCTCCTCCTCACCCATGGCCATGCCGGTCTGGGCCAGGAGCCGGTGCAGGTACAGGGCGATGCTCTTGGCCCCGGTGCGCTGGGCCAGGGACAGCGCGGACTCCAGGACCTCGGCGCTCTCCAGGTAGCGCTCGGAGGCCTCCAGCGCCGAGCCCAGGGACAGCAGGGAGGCCACGGCGTACAGGGTGATGCCGGCGGCCAGCATGATGTTGGCCTGCTCGCGGAACTGGGCGATGGCCTCGTCGAACTGCCCCACCTCCATCGAGGAGATGCCCAGCAGGCGCCGACCGCGGGCGGCCAGGACCGGAGAGACCTTCTCGTGGCGGCGCATGACCTCCTCGGCCAGCAGGCAGCCGTTGTAGACGTCGCCGCACTCGGCCAGGACCTCGGCGCGCGCCATGTCGAGGATGTCCTCCATCCGCTCGGCGTGGCGGTCCTCGGGGACGGCCTCGGCGGCGCGGGCGACGACCTGGATCGCCCCGAGCGCCTCGTCCTTGGCGTGCAGGTCGGTGAGGACCGAGGCCCCCACGAGCAGGGCGTCGGCGGCCAGGACGAGGGCATCGGTGCCCCCGGGGTCGAGCAGCTCGGTGGAGACCAGGTCCTCGACCTGGGCCTCGATCTGCCCGATGAGGGAGGTGGCCCGCTGCAGGCGCTCATCGCGCACGGCGTCCTGGGATAGCTCGGCGATGGAGTCGGCGGTGATCTCGTTGTCGAGGTTGAGCAGGTCCACGTAGTAGGCGCCCAGCGGCCCGAAGGCCAACTCGATGAGGGGGCGGATCCGCAGGCGCTCGGCGATGGCCTCATCCATCTCGGTGCGGCAGGTCATGGCGGCGGCCCGCAGCAGTCCCGTGTGGTACTCCAGGCCCGGGATCTCCTCACCGATCGGGGGCAGCAGGTCGCGCGTGGCCACCTGGTCGACGACGTACCAGTAGTCCATCGTCGAGGAGCCGATGGTGCGGCGGTGGTCGACGTAGCGGCGCACCGCCTCCTCGCCGTTGCGCACCGGCCGGGGCCGCACGAGGTCCACCAGGGGGAAGGGCGCGTCGCCGCTCTGGTGGCTGGTGGCGGCGCGGGCGCGTCGGCCGGCCGTCTCCCGGCTCGACGACGTCGTGCGGGGTGCGTGCTCCTGAACCAGGCCGTCGTCGTCGGCCACGAGGCCCAGGAGGGAGGCGACGTCAGGTGCGGCGCCGTCCTCGTCCACGGTCAGGCTCGTCTGGGCCGCCTCGGGCAGCTCCTCGGAGGGCTCCAGGAGGTCGACCTCCACGCCCAGCCCGTGGACCGCGCCGGGGGCGGCGTCGAAGGCGGCCCGGGCCAGGGAGCGCTCCAGGTGGTCGGAGATGGTGGAGTTGCCGTTGCGCATATCGAACTGCTGGGCCAGGCGCCGGGCCCAGCCGGTCATCTCGGCGTAGACGCGCGAGATGGTGGTGGAGGCCTCCAGCCCCGGCAGCGGGTACCACAGGTCGGCGGCCGGGACCTCGACGCCGAGGGCCTCCTCGCCGCGGCCGGCCCGCTCGGCCTCGCGCAGCACCAGGCTCATGCCGCGCAGTGCCGACAGCAGCACGTAGGCGGACTCGGCCTGAGCCAGCCAGGACAGGTGGCGGCGCAGGAGCTCAAGGCCCCGGTCCACCCGTCCCACGAGGGCCAGGTACTCCAGGTGGTAGGCCAGGGAGATGAGGGCCTTGGGGTTGCGGCGGATCTCCCGGTAGGAGCGCAGGTGCGCCTCCCAGGCCGCCCGGGGCCGACCGGAGGCCAGCAGGGGCAGCAGCACGAGGGACTGCGTGGTCTGGGGCTGCACGGAGCAGCTGACGGCGCCGGTCAGCACGGGCACGGCGGTGGCCACGGCCAGCTCCCAGGCCTCGGTGCGGTAGGCGAAGGCGACCTGACGCATGGGGTCACAGCCCTCGCAGTCGGCGTTCTCGTCGCGGTGGGTGGCCCGCCAGGCGGCCAGCTCCTCGGCGGCCTCCTCCTCGAGCCCCAGCAGGCCGGCGACCGAGGCGCGCTCTCCGTGGACGACGTGCATGGAGGCGCCCCCGGAGCGGTAGAACTCCTCGAGGCTGGCCTCGAGCTGGCGCACCTTGTCCTTGGAGACCCTGGGGTTGGCGCCCGCCACGGCCACCGCCCACTTGAAGTGCCAGTGCAGGGTGCGCACCTGGGCGTCGTCGAAGGCCTCGGGGCGGCGCTGGTAGCGGCCGAGGTTCCACGAGAAGGGTGCCAGCGCCTTCCACGCCTCGTTGCCCTGCTGGTAGGCCTCGGTCAGGGCCAGCCGGGTGGCGATCCGCAGGTCCTCGTCGCCCAGCGCGTCCGCCCAGCTGACGGCCTCCGCGATGAGGGCCGAGGTCTGGGGGCCGTGGCCGAGGGCATCGGCGTAGGCCAGACGCTCGAGGATGTCTTCGCGTGTGGTCATGGAGTCTGTCCTTCCGGGCGGAGCCTGACGTTGCACCGTCATGAGGCGAAGGCTTCCACCGTGTGCTGCAAGAACGCACGGAATGCGCTCCGCCGACCCCAGGGATGCCGTGGGTGGAGCGTCATCCCGCACCGCTCACCGGTGAACGGCGGCATGGGCATCTCAGGCTCCTTTCGTCCAGAGGGCGGTTGTCCGACATCCAGTGTTACCGAACAGTTATAGAATCCGCTACTGCAACGGCCAGCGGCAACTCGGCCGCGGGGCATGTCGGAGGCGGGCACCCTCCGACCGCACCGGCCGGCCCCAGGACCGCCCACTCCGACGCCGGCTCCCGCCACTCCAGTATTTCCAACGGATGCCACCGCACCGCGTCGGCGAGGCCGGCGCGCGCTAGGACACGAGCAGGGGCTTGGGGGTGTCGGTTGTCTCAGCCCCGGTTCCGCCCTCAGCATCACCCGGGGCTGCGGGGCCCGGCCCGTCGACGACGGCGGCCATCTCCACCGTCGCATCCGCCATGCCGGCAGCTGTGTCGGCAGCCATGCCCTGCGTCGCCGCCACAGGAGTCTGCACGCTGCCCTGGGTGGACTCACCTCCCGCAACCTCAGCAGTGTCGACGGTGCCGACGGTCCGGGCGGGCCGGGGCGCCTCGGGCAGGGCGATCACGGTCGCCCCGCCGTCCTCTCCCTCAGTGTCGATCTCACCGACGGTCTCCGGCGCGCTCTCAGCCCGGGGCGCGCTCTCAGCCTCCGTCCCGGCGTCGGGCCGGCTGTCAGCAGCTGCGTCCTGGGCGGCCAGAAGGCCGAGGACCTCGCGCAGGGCCTGATCGACGCCGTCGAGGATGAAGTCCAGGGTGCCGGCCAGCTGGGCGTCGTCGAGCCCGGCCCCGATGTTGGTGAGGACCTCGGCGCACAGGCTCAGGCCGGCGTCGTCGACCTCGGTATAAAAGGCGGGGATGAGCCGGCCGCTGGAGACCTCCTGGGCCACGGCGCGCACCCGGGAGAGCTCCGCGGAGCCCGGCCGGGTGGCGGCGAGCCGGTGGTGGGCGCGCACGGCGAGGATCCGCCGGTCGACCACCATGAGCACGTAGTCGAATCCGGCCACCGAGAAGTGCACCACCCCCTCGGACAGGTCGAGGTCGTAGCGGTGGCCGCGCACGGCCAGCCAGGCGGCGAGCCGCCTGAGGGTCACGGTCGGGGTCACCGACCCCTCCGGCTGATTCCACCAGGCCATCAGTCCTCCTCCCAGGTGACGAGCTCGGGGAAGCGCTCCTCCACCGTGGAGAAGAAGGCGCGGGTCATCCCCAGGCCCATGTCCATGAAGGAGTCGAGCTGGGCCTGGCTCATGCCCGCGCCAACATAGGCCACCATCTGAGTGCTCAGCAGGAGGTGGCCGGGGTCGTGGGCGGGGGTGACGGCCAGGTCCGGGCCGTAGGTGGAGCGGTGCTGGGCATCGATGAAGGCACGCATCTCCTCGAGGCGCTCGGCCGCCGGGCGCCCGCGCCACATGCCGGCCACGACGAGGGCGTCCTCCTCGTCATGCAGGTAGACGCCGATGTCGCAGCCCGGGAAGCCCATGAAGACGGCGCCGTCCTCCTCGGGGCCGGCGGTGATGTCGTGCCGGGACAGCCAGGTCTCGACCCGCTCTAAGGTCAGAGCCGGTTGGGCGCTCATGGGATCTCTCGCCTCCTACCCGGTGCGGGACATGATGCGGATTCGGTGCGGATGGCGCCGCTTGGGGGTGCGGCGCGCAGCTGATGAGCCGGCTCGGGGCCGGTTCAGGCGCAGGGCGGGCCGTCAGAACTCGATGTCGGAGGCGATGTCCGCGACCGTGTCGACCTGGCCGGCGCCGGCCTGTGTGCTGCGCACGCTACCCGCTGAAGCCCCCCGGCCCCTAGTCGAGCGCGGGGCACCGACGGCGTCGGGGCGGTTCCCGGTAGCCGGGCCCGCTGCGCCCGCCGGTCCGACGGGGCCCCGGGAGGCGGCAGGGGCGCCGGGACCCTCCGGGAGTCGTGCCAGCGCCTGGTCCAGGGAGCGCCCCAGGACGCCGGAGGCCGACTCGGCCAGGGTCAGGCAGCGTGAGTCCATCTGCTCGGAGGCCTTGTATCCGCGGCGGCCGGCGGCCGGGCTGCGTCGCCCTTGGCCTGCGCGCACGGTGGGCTCGGTGCGCCCGGCGCGGGTGCGCTGAGCAGCACCCGAGGAGGCGGCCCCCGCTCTCCCGTCCGCCTTGGCACCGGATGACCGGGAGAAGGAGGCGCTGTCTTGGGACTTCTTGCGGAAGCCGACCATGGTGGTCCTTTCGGGAACGGTTCCGAGCGGCGTCGGGCCGCCCGGGGGACGAAGAGCTGACAGGCCGACGGGACGACGAAGGAGTCGCGCGATGCGCCGTCGGGCTCGAGCCGTCTGCGCGCCGCCTGCGTGCCAGGCCGGGCGGACGGCGGGTGGGAACGTTAGCGGGGCACCTCGCAGGAGAGCTGGTCGGCGGCATGGGCCTGCTGGCTCCACAGCTCCTCGGTGAAGGTGTTGTCCAGGATGGAGCGGGCCAGCGGGTCGTCGGGGCGCATGATGTCGCGCACCGTCTGCAGGATGAGCTCGCGGCGGTCCTCGAGGCCCTCCTGGCCCAGGATCTGGGCCGAGCGGCCCAGGCCGCCCATGAAGTTGACGTACTCCATGGCGTGGTACTGGGGGGAGACCTCGTCGGGGCGCAGCTGGTGGGTGCGGGTCTCCAGCGCCTTGCGCACGTCGCGGCGCAGGGCCTCCTGGCCGCCCTGGGAGCGCACGTAGAAGGGCAGCAGCCGGTTCATCATGAGGTGGTGGGCTATGGCGTAGTCGACGTAGTAGAAGAAGGCCAGGCCCACCCCCTCCTCGGCGGCCTGCTCCGACTCGGACTTCTGCCACTCGGCGTAGCAGGTGGTCTTGGCGACCTCCTTGGCCCAGGTGGGCGCGGCCGCCATGGCCTCGGTGGGCTGGAAGGCCACGCGCGACTTGCAGCGCGGGCAGGTGATGAACACCGGCATGTGGTAGAGCTCGGGCAGCGGCACCGGGTCGCCGCACTTGTCGCAGGTGAAGGAGAACTGGGCCTGGCGCCAGTCGGTCATGGCGCGGTTCCACTCCTCGCGGGCCTGCTCGGCGCGGCCGGGGGCGAAGACCTCCTCGATGATGTTGCGAAGGCGCACCTCGAAGCTGCCCACGAGGTTGGCCGCGTCCTGGAGGCGGGCGGAGAGCTGACGGTCCTCGTCAATGGACAGGTCGGCGTCGATGTCCAGGAAGGGGGCGAAGTGCTTGGCGAAGACCCGCTGGGCCTTGGTGTGCAGGAACATGATCTGGGCCTCGACCTCCGAGCGGAAGGCTGAGACAGAGGCCGGGTCAGTGATCTGCATCTCCATCGCGGTGCGGGCCGAGCTGACGCCGAACTCCCGGGCGCGAGCCTCCAACCGGTCCAGGTAGGTGCTCAGGCGCTGAGTGAGTGCCTGAAGCCGCCGGTAGTAGCGGACGTAGGCGGACATGTCAGGCTCCTTGCGGTGGAGGATCGGGATTATCACTGAGGAAGGCGCCGATTGCCGAGGAGGGAGACACGCGACCCCGGGGCCGGCGACAACGCCGACGCACGAGCCCAGCGCAGAGGCGCCCACGGCTGCCAGCACTGTGGATGCTACTCAACTGGAGACTTCAACTGCGACCTGTTCGTGATCTTTTGGCATCGTCAGGCTCGACATCCGGGCAGGACTCCCCCTTGCCATTCCTCCGACGCTATGGCTTCTCGCCCGCCCACAACGGCGGCGCCACACAGGAGAAAAGTCCTGGTGGAGGCCGTACCGGAGCGAGCCGGGAAACATCGACGAGTGACAAGGATCACGGCATCACCGCAGGTGTGGTCTGCCCGGCCAAGGTGTGCGGCGAGACCTTTCCGTGACCCACAGGTGGCCCAACGGCCTTTAACCGCGCGGTCGTATGGTAGGTCGCGAAGTCGTGCCCTTAACCCTCGATCCCGAGGCATAAGGCACGACCGCGATGACGGGGCCGGCAGTGGGACCGGAGGCATCTACGCGCGCACGCCCTCCACGGCCTTGAGGGCTCGACGGCGCTCGCGGCGGGCGGCCTGCACGGCCGGATCGGGCACGGGCACCGCCATGACCAGACGCCGGGTGTAGTCCTCGCGTGGGCGGGCGAGCACCTGCTCCGTGGGTCCGGACTCCACGACGCGGCCTGCGCTGAGCACCACCGTGCGCGCGGCAATGGAATCGACGACGGCCAGGTCGTGGGAGACGAACAGGCAGGCAAACCCTAGCTCGGCCTGCAGGGCGCGCAGCAGGTCCAGGACCACGGCCTGCACGGAGACGTCCAGGGCGCTGGTGGGTTCGTCGGCGATGACCAGGCGCGGGTCCAGGGCCAGGGCGCGGGCGATCGCCACCCGCTGGCGCTGGCCACCGCTCATCTCGTGGGGGTAGCGCTCGGCCATGGCGGCCGGCAGGCGCACCGCCTCCAGCAACTCGCGCACGCGCGCCCGCCTGGCCGGGGGGTCGAAGCCGCCGTGGATGAGCATGGGCTCGGCGATCGAGGCCCCCACGGTGCGCCGCGGATTGAGGGAGGAGGCCGGGTTCTGGTAGACGACGCCCGTCGAGCGGCGCACGGGCAGCAGGTCGCGGCGCCGGGCCCCGGCCACCTCGACGCCGTCGATACGCACACTGCCCGAGGCGATGGGCACCAGCCCCGTGAGGGTCCCGGCGATGGTCGACTTGCCCGATCCGGACTCGCCCACCAGGCCCAGGACCTCGCCCGGCGCGATCGTCAGTGAGGCGTCGTGCACGGCGTGGACCGTGCGGCGCCCGTTGCGGTACACGACGTTCAGTCCCTCAACGGCGACGACGGGCTCGGCCGTTGCCTTGGCCGGCGCCTCGGACTCGCGGGCGACCGCGGCGAAGGGGTCCTCCTGGCGCAGGGAGTCCAGGCGGGGCACGGCGGCGAGCAGCTCGCGGGTGTACTCGTGCCTGGGCCTCTGGAAGATCTCGCGCACGGCAGCGCGCTCGACGATGCGTCCGTGGCGCATGACGGCGACGTCGTCGGCCACATCAGCGACGACGGCCATGTCGTGGGTGATGAGGAGGACCGCCACGCCCTCGTCCCGGGTCAGGGAGCGCAACAGGTCGAGGATCCCCGCCTGGACGGTGACGTCGAGCGCGGTGGTGGGCTCGTCGGCGACGAGGACCGGCGGGTCGCAGGCCATGGCCAGGGCGATGCAGGCGCGCTGCAGCTGGCCGCCGGAGAGCTGGTGGGGGTAGGAGCGGGCGATGCGCTCCAGCACCCCACCGTCGGCACCGTCCACACTGCCCTCGCCACCGGCAGCACCGCCTCCGCCCAGCCCCACTCGGGCGAGCAGCTCGTGCACGCGGGCGTCGACCTCAGCGCGGCTGAGCCGGCCTGACCGACCTGACCCTCCGGGTCGGCCGGGTCGCCGTCGGCCCCCGCCACCGGCCTGGGAGCCGGCCTCCGGTCCGGCGCTCGCGTGAGGCCGTCGGAAGGCGTCGGGGTGGGCGCGCACGGCCTCCCCGATCTGGAAGGCGATGGTCTCCAGCGGGTCCAGGGCTGTGGTCGGCTCCTGGAAGATCGTGCCGACGAGGCGTCCACGCACGTCGTCGAGCACCGGGCGCAAGGCCCCCACGAGCTCGACGGCCTCCGCGGTCCCGGACTCTCCGCCGTCCTGGCCGGCCTCGCGGGCCACGCCGGGGTCGATGACGCGCGCCGAGCCGGTGACGGTGGCGGTGGGAGGGAGCAGGCCCAGGGCGCCCAGGGCGGTCACCGACTTCCCGGAGCCGGACTCTCCCACGAGGGCCTGGACGCGGCCGGGCCGCAGGTCCAGGTCGATCCCGGTGGAGGCGGGAGCGTCAGAACCGGCAAAGGTGACGCCGAAGCCGCGCAGGCTCAGCGCCACGTCGTCGGCGACCGGTACGTCAGCGGACTGCGCGTGGGCGCCCTGGGTCTGCCGGCTCATGAGGCGCTCACTCCGATCACCTGGTAGCTGGGGTAGGCGGGGTAGGACTCGACGAAGAACCCGGCCACTCCCGAGCCGTGCAGGAAGGAGTTGCGCCGGTAGGCCAGGGGCACCACGGGCACCTCCTCGGCGATCTTGCGGTCCAGGGCCGCCCACTGGGCCTGCGCGGCCTTGGCATCAAGGTTGGCCTGGGCCTGGGCGATGGCGGCGTCGACCTCCGCGTTGGAGTAGCGGGCGAAGTTGACGCCGCCCGAGCCGATCTCCGAGGAGGCGAACAGGGGCTGGATGTTGGCGTTGGCGGAGGGGTAGTCCGGGTTCCAGTTGGAGATGGCCAGGTCGTAGGTGGAGCCATCGCCCTTGGTGGCGCGCTCGGTGAAGGTGTCGGGCTCGACCGGCTCGATGGTGACCTTCAGGCCGGCCTCCTTGAGGGACTGTCCCACGGCCTCGGCCATCGCCTTGGAGGCGGCGCCGTTGTCGGTGAGCAGGACCAGGTCCGGCACGGTCTTGCCGGTCAGGAGCTCCTTGGCCTTGGCGGAGTCGTGGGGGTAGAGGTCGTAGTTCTGGCGGCCGGGGATTCCCGGGGTGATGTAGGTGGAGGCGGCCTGGGCGCCGAGCTCCCCACCCAGGGCGGCGACGACGGCGGCCTTGTCGACCGCGTGGGCGATGGCCTTGCGCACATTGAGGTCGCTGACGCGCTGGACGTTGATGGCCAGGAAGGCCAGCGGCCCGCCCTCGGGGCTGGTGGCCAGGCGTGACTTGGCGCTGTCGTTGGCTGAGACCTGGGCGAGCTGGGCGGCTGAGACGCGGTCGGCGCCGAAGGCGTTGCGGTCCTCGCCGGAGTCGGCGATGAGCCGCTGAGCGGAGGTGGTCTCGTCCTGGCCGAGTGAGAAAGTGAAGGTGTCGGGCAGGGCCAGGCGGATGCTGTCGGTGTCCTTGGACCAGTGCGGGTTGCGCTTGAGGGTGATGGAGGAGCCCTGCTTGTACTGGTCGATCTGGTAGGGCCCCGAGGCGATGGGGGCGTGGGAGTAGGTGGCGGGGTCGTCGCCCTCGGGCACCGGTGAGAAGGCCGGCTGGGCGACGATCCAGGGCCAGTCGCCGAAGGCGCGCGCCAGGTGGAAGACGATGGTGGACTCGTCGGGGGTCTCGATCGAGCTCAGGTGGGCGCCGGAGTACGGGCCCTGGTAGCCCTCGGCGCCGGCCAGGAGGGACTTGTGGTAGCCCAGGCCCCCGGAGAGGGCCGGCGCGAAGGAGCGCTCGACGCCGTGCTTGATGTGGGCCGAGGTGATGGCCGAGCCGTCAGAGAGCTTGAGGCCCTTCTTGAGGGTGAAGGTCCAGGTCCGGCCGTCGTCGGAGGCCTTGCCAGTGTCGGTGGCCAGGTCGGGGGCGAGCTCGACGGGCTTGCCGGGGGCCAGCTTCCAGGTGGTCAGACGCCGGTGGACCAGGCCGAGGGAGGTCATGGGCATCGACTGGCTCTTGGCGGGATCCCAGCCGACGTCGGTGGCCGAGGTCAGGATGGTGAGGTTGCCGCCGGCCTTGGCGCTGGCCGAGGCGCCCGAGGATGAGCGTGAGTTGGCCCCGCAGGCGGCCAGGGTCAGCGCAGTCAGGGCGGTCATGCCGGTTCCGGCCAGGAAGGCACGGCGGGAGGCGATGAGGGTGCGGTGGGGGTGAGACATGGGTGTCCTTCCTGTGCTGCGGTCGGCCCGTGGTGGGTCGCCGGTCGGGGTCCCGACGCCGTCGGCGCCGGAAGAGAGGTGGGGTGGGCCTTGGGGAGGCCGCTCAGAGACGGGGGTCGATGAGGGTGGCGACGGCGTCAGCCACAAGGTTGGCGACGACGACGAAGGCGGCGGCGACCAGGGTGACTCCCATGACGACGGGGACGTCGGACGTGCCGACGGCATCCATGAGGAGGGCACCCAGGCCCTGCATGGAGAAGACACGTTCGGTGATGACCGCGCCGCCCAGCAGGCCACCAAGGTCGAGGGCGAAGTAGGTGACCACCGGCAGGGAGATGTTGCGCATCACGTGGCGGCCGACGACTCGGCGCTCGGGCAGGCCAACGGCGCGCGCGGTGCGCACGTAGTCCTCGCCGAGGTTCTCCAGCATCTCGCCGCGCACCATGCGGGCGTAGACGGCGGCGGAGATGAGCGCGAGAACGCACCACGGCAGGATGAGATGCCAGGCCCAGTCCAAGGGGCTGTCGGCGAAGGGGACGTAGCCGGAGACCGGCACCATGTCGAGTGTGAAGCCGAACAGGAGGATGCCCAGCAGCCCCACGAGGTAGGCGGGTGAGGAGATGCCCAGGACCGTCCCGGTCATGATGGTGCGGTCCAGGCGCGAGCCACGTCTGAGGGCGGAGATGACGCCGGCACCCACACCGATGGCCAGCCACAGGACGGCGGCGCCCACGGCGATCGAGGCGGTCACGGGCAGCCGGGTGGCCACAAGCTCGCTGACCGGCGTCGACAGGCGGAAGGAGTAGCCCAGGCAGGGGGAGGCGCAGGCGATGGCGCCGGGACCCTCCCCGAAGGTCCGCCCCACGACAATGCCCTGGAGGTAGTGCCAGAACTGGGTGTACCAGGGCAGGTCGTACCCCATGAAGGCGCGGGCGCGCTCGAGGTTCTCCGGGGTGCAGGGCCGGCCGCAGGCCAGGGTGGCCGGGTCGGAGGGCCACAGGGAGAAGATGGCGAAGGTGATGAAGACGATGATGACGAGGGTCGCCAGGGTGCGGACGAGCCTGAGGCCGAGGAAGCGCAGGCGGTTCATCGGTGCTCACCGGTCCTGGGGTCGAGGGCGTCGCGCAGGCCGTCGCCGAAGAGGTTGAAGGCCAGGGTCACCAGGAACAGGGCTGCGCCGGGGAAGACGAGGTACCAGGGGTCGGTGGCGACCCAGGTGATGGCCGAGCCGATGGAGCGGCCCCAGGACGGTGTCGGTGGGGGCACGCCCACCCCGAGGAAGGACAGGGCGGCCTCGGCGGTGATCTTGCCGGGGATGGAGATGGTGGTGAGCACGATGATGGTGGCCACGAGGTTGGGCAGGACCTGGGTGGTCATGATGTGCAGGCCGCCGGCGCCCATGGCCCGCGAGGCTCCCACGAAGGTTCGGGCGCGCACGGCCATGGTCCGCGAGCGCAGGACGCGTGCGGTCGAGGGCCAGCCGAGGATCCCGATGATGAGGATCATGACCGGTACGCGCGGGGCGGTGGCGGGGATGATCGCGGAGATGGCGATCATGAAGACCAGGTGGGGGAAGCCGAGGGCGATGTCGGTCAGGCGCGAGACGATGGCGTCCCACCAGCCGCCCAGGTAGCCGGCGCTCAGTCCCAGGCTGATGGCGATGAGCATCGACAGGACGGTGGCTCCCATGCCGATGGAGAAGGAGGTGCGGGTTCCCTCCACGACGACGGCGAACAGGTCTCGCCCCGTCTGGGGCTCGACGCCGAAGGGGTGGGCGGCGCTGATGCCCCCGAAGCGACCGGCGGGGATACCGGAGGGTGCGAGCAGGTCGAGGTGGTAGGTGTAGGGGTCCACGCCGAGAACCCGGGTGATCCAGGGGGCGAGGAGGGCCACGAGGGTGGTCGCGATGACGACGGCGCCTCCGGCCAGGGCCCAGCGGTCAGCGGCCAGGCGACGCCAGACCTGACGGGAGCCGCCGGGGCGCTCGTGAAAGGCGCGGTCGGCGGTGGGCGCCGCGGCGTCTGCGGCAGCGGCGTCGTCGGCAGCAACGCCAACGTCGATGGCGGCGTCGGCGGGGTCAGCGGCCTCGAGGGGGCCGGCGGCGCTGGTGGAGGCAGGGGTGTCCTGGGTGGACGAGTGCACGGGGGCACCTCACAGGTGTTAGGAGCAGGCGCTCAACGAATGGGACGTGGGCTGTCGTCAGCGACAGCAACAGCTCCACATTCGCTTGGCCATGACGTTCTCCTGAGAGGCACCTGAAGATGACGAGCAGACAGTAGCAGGAAGTCTGATGAATCGCGAAAGTCGTCTCGGTCACCCGGGCCAGCGCATCGAGGTACAGCCGGCTGGCGACCCTAGAGGCGGGCGGTGCGGGCGGGGTCGAGGCTCAGGGTGACGCGCGCCCCGGGAGCGTGGGGGCACCGAGTCAGGGCGGTAGCACGGGCAGCACGGACCGGCTCACGATCCGCCGCCGCATCAGCCTCGACGCCGGCGCGTCCGGCTGGCCCGTCCGACCCCACCAGCCCGGCGAACTCCTCGGGGTCGAGCTCGACCTCGGCCTCCCACTGGCCGCGACGCAGCCGCGAGGCCAGCACAGTGGCCGGCAGTATCTCCGGTATCTCCGTCTGCACGGAGCCGCCCCGCTCCCCCGGCTCCCCTGGCTCCCCCGCCGCGGCCTCCACCACGCGCAGCGCGCCGGGGGCGAGGGCGAGGTTGCCGACGACGTCGAAGCCCAGGAACCGCGCCACCTTGCTGCTTCCGGGGTCGGCCCACAGGCGCTGGGGGGTATCGAGGCGCAGGAGGCGGCCGGCCTCCATGACGCCGACCCGGTCGGCCACGGTCATGGCCTCGTCCTGGTCGTGGGTGACGTAGAGCGCCGTCGTGCCGCCCCGACGCAGAATGGTGCGCACGTCGGTGGCCAGCTGCTCGCGCAGGGCCCGGTCCAGGGCGGACAGGGGCTCGTCGAGCAGCAGCAGCCTCGGCGCCGGGGCAAGCGCCCGGGCCAGGGCCACCCGCTGGGCCTGCCCGCCGGACAGGGTCGTCACACGTCGCCGTTCGAATCCGGGCAGGCCGACGAGCTCGAGCATCTCGCGCACGCGTTCGCTGCGCTGGGCGCGCGGCAGGCCGGTGAGCCCGTAGGCGATGTTGCTGCCGACGTCGCGGTGCTCGAAGAGCTGGCCGTCCTGGAACATGAGGCCGAAGCCGCGCTTGTGGACGGGCACGCGCACCATGCTCCGCCCGTCCCAGGCGACCTCGCCGGCGGCCACATCCTCCAGGCCGGCCACCGCCCGCAGCAGTGAGGACTTGCCCGAGCCCGAGGCCCCCAGGAGGGCGACGACCTCCCCGGCGGCCACCTCCAAGTCGACGCCGTCGACGGCGCACAGGTCCCCGTAGGTCACGGCGAGCCCGCGCACGGACAGACCCGCAGAAGCACTGGTGTCACTGGCAGTCGGGCTCATGGCCGCTCGCCTCCATCCGTCCTGGGCCCGCGCGACCGGGCCGTCTCGTTGTTTCCGCCCGTCGTGCCCGCCGCATGCTGGCCAGCGTCCACGGATACCGCGCGCTGCGGGGTGGGCCGATGCGCCGCCGCTCCACGGGACCTCGACGCCGCGCCCGCGCTCCCGCCTCGCCCGGAGCCGAACCGGGTCTGGAGCCACTCACAGCCGAGCATGACGGCGGCGCTGCCCACCGCCAGGACCACGCCCCCGGCCAGCG
>ERZ772927.209-NODE-209-length-34108-cov-58.5486_pt1 | contig 34108 bp, 37 predicted proteins | sample MGYA00512115_ERZ772927 | MGnify/ENA primary metagenome ERZ772927 (study PRJEB29015, sample SAMEA2737924) | human oral metagenome | biome: human oral; feature: human-associated habitat; material: dental | place: China | collected 2013 ... | reverse complement strand
GCGCGCTTCGTTCGGGACGAAGAGGTCGTGGGTTCAAATCCCGCCACCCCGACCATTGAGTCAACACTCAAACCCACGTCATGGAAGCCCCATGACGTGGGTTTTTGCTTGTTTTTGCTGGATTTTACGGCAGGAAGGCCATCATCTGGCAGACCGTGCAAGCCTGGCCCTTCTGATGCCAAGACGACGATGTCACTTGGCTGGCTCAATGTGACTTCGTCGTCTCCAGAGGCTTCCAGGCTGTCGTCATCTCCTACCTCCACACCCTCTTTGCTCAGGCACGGCTCTCCTCCTCTCACCCCCAGCACCCCATCAAACGGTGGCTGGTAGCGCACTATCGCAGTGAGCAGCCCGGTCTCGTCGTCTGGTGTGATGTACACCTTGTCGAAGAGCACTTGGTTGAGCATGCGCCGGATGTGCTCAGGAGCCTGCCGGTAGGCGGTGGCCATGTGCTGGGCAATATCTAACGCCTGCCCGACCAAGGCCTGCCGCTCTGTCATCTCACCCTCCAGCCCCGTCATCTGCCGCTCCACGCCGCGCAGCTCACGGCTTATCCGGCTTTGCTCACGCTTGAGGACGTCAAGCGGAATGGCGTCGGCATAGTGGGCCTGGAGGAGCTTGTCTCGCTCCCGTTCGAGCCGTCGCCGCACGGTCTTCGCTTCCGTCAGCCGCTGCGTCGACTCCGCTACCAGCATGGCCAACTGCCGCTGCAGGGCAGTTTCGAGGACAGCTCGCTGCCCAGGCCGCAACGCCACTCGGTCATAGAGCCGGACGATCTCATCCTCAATCTGCTCCGCCAGCGTTGCCCGAAACGAGCACTGCGGCTGTTTCTTGGAGTGCCGCCCCAAGCAGACGAAGTACTCATACACCACACCGCGGGGCTTCACATTCGTCACGATGAGACGGGAACCACAGATCCCGCAGTAGATCGTCGACTTCAGGTAGTGGGCGTGCTTGACCGTCCGCTCACCGTTGACGCGGGTGGCCAGCAGCGTCTGCACCGTCTCGTACGTCGCCCGATCCACCAAGGGCTCATGGCTCCCGGCATAGTGCACCCCTTGGTAGACCACCTCACCGACGTAGAAGGGGTTGTGTAGCACCTTGCTGAGTAGCTGCACCGTCACCGGCTTCTCCGGCAGTGAGGCGGTCGGCACGGTGGTCAGGCCGCGCAGCGTCAACTCTTCGGCCAAGCGCCTGAGTGTCCACTCCCCGCTGGCGTAGGCCTTAAAGGCCCAGGCCACCAGCGGACCACGTACCTCATCCACCACCACGATGCGCGCCTCCTGGCCGTTCTTCGTTGTGATGACGTTGCGGTAGCCCAGCGGCGCTCGGCCGATGCAGCCACCATTGCGGACCTTCTCTGCCATGCCCTTCTTCACCTCATTGGAGAGGTTCTTGGAGTAGAACTCGGCGATACTGGCCATAATGCCGTGCACCAGCAGCCCACCGGGCGTCTGATCGATATTCTCGCTGGTCGACACCAGCCGAACGCCGAGCTCGTCGAAGCGCTTGCCCAGCGTCGTGTCGTCGTAGCGGTTGCGCACCAGGCGGTCGAGCTTGTGGACGATGACGTAGTCGACCGGCCGCCCCGCCCGAGCCTCCTCTTCCAGGTAGCGCAGCATCGCCTGGAGAGCCGGGCGCCGTGTGGTAGTAGCGCTGACCCCGCCCTCGGTGAACTCCTTGCCGATGATGGCGCCGATGCTCATCGCCTTGCGCTTGTTGGCCGCCCGCTGAGCTGGGATGGAGAAGCCCTCCTCACGGCCGCCACGCCGGGCCTGCTCGCGGGTAGAGACGCGCAGGTAGGACACAGCGCGCCGGGGAGTCAGCTCCTGGGCCAGCTGCTCGGCCGAGTTTTGGATGGTGGGAGAGGGTGATACTTGCATACTTCTATTACCGCTCCGATCGCCGAAATTGTCCAGTACATCACCCACAATTGGTTCAGACCTATGCTCGCCACCCCCGATAGACCCTTCAGTCGAATGGGGCACCATTTTTTCGTCAGCATCGTCCTTGTTCATCACACAGCACCTCCGTATTTCGTAAGTCGTATTCTATTGAGCCGTCACAGTCCTTTTGCATTCATCACGCCGCCACCCCATTCCGTATCGTCTCCCCGATCTGCTGGTTAGTGATGACGGCGAAAAGCGCTGCGGGTAGGTGTTGATCGCTGGCGATGACGCGGCGCAGCTGCTGGCAGCGTGCAGCGCTCGGCACCACCCACAGCACGAGTGGAAAGACGCCGCAGGCTCGTTGCTCGGCCCCACTGGCGTAGTAGGCGGCGTAGCGCTGGCAGGCGGCCAGGACACGAGCGGGGTTCTCGGTGTCGCGGTCGACCTCGATGAAGTAGTGATCGTCGTAGTGCGGGCTGGCGACGACGGCGTGCAGGTCGGGCCGCAGGGTGAGCTGCTGCCCAGCCGGCCCCAGGTAGGAGCGCCAGCAGACTGGCTCGGTAGTGATGGTGGCGCTGGCGTCCGCCATGGAGCGAGCGGTCTCGGTGATCTGCACACTGGTCTCGGTGATCGCCAGCAGATGAGCCAAGAAGCTGGTGGACAGGCTACGCGGGCGCTGCCGGCTACGGCTGCCGGTTTGCACGCGGCGCCCGCGAGTCGTGAGCGTCCAGACGGAGACGGTGGAGCCGCCCTGCCAGCCGCCAACCCGTCGCTCCAGACGGGTGACCAGGTCGTGCTCCTGCAGTCGGGCCAGGTGGCGCAGCGTCTGGCGGATAGCGGAGGACAGCGAGCCATAAGCCTCAGCTGTCAGGCGGGCCAGCTGGGTCGTCGTCGCGAAGCGGTAGGTGGCCAGCAGCGCCAGGAGTCGATGCGCCGCGGGGTGGTCGCAGGCGTGGGGAAGGTGCTGTCTCATAGTGTCCTCCTCCATGGTTCGCCCTTCTCCCCCACGGGCCAGTGGTGACGCCAGAACATGGGGTCAGTCACCGCCACTGCTTGGCCGTATTGCGCACTATGGCGGGCATTGGCGGCTTGGCTCAGGCCAGCGATCCGTCTGCCGAACCGTCGTGCCAGGCGTCCTGCCAAGGTGGTGCGAAGCAGCGGCATCATCGCTGCCTCCGGCCGATTGGGCTGTCGTTATTTGTGGCTGGTGTGGGTGTCGTAGTCGTTGTCGACGAGGTGAGGGCGAGCAGCGCCTGCTCGGTCTGCTCTGCCGGTACGCCGTAGCGCGCGTGGCTGGCGGCATAGAGGGTGGCTGGGTCACGGCGCCGTGCGGCCGCCGGCTGGGTGGTGAGTGAGAACCAGTCGCTGCGCTGGCCGCGCTGCATCAGCTGGGCGTAGGCATGGAAGGCGGGCAGCAGCTGGAAGTCGACTGCCTCCAGCTCGGGTGCCAGGCGGGCGGCCGCCGCGGCGTCGGTGCTTGAGAGGCCGAAGTACAGCTTGTTGCGCGCATTGCTCTCGATCGCCTGCACCATCGCGGGCGACAGCTGCGCGCGGTACTGATGCGCCAGGTGGAAGGCTCCGCCCAGCGAGCGGGCCTGGGCCAGCGCGTCGGACAGGTCATGCGGCAAGCCACCGATGAACTCATGCGCCTCGTCGATGAAGATGCTGACGATGTGGCGCTGCTCTGGCGGCAAAGCTTGGCGGGCCAGGAGGAGCGTCCACAACCGCGACACCAGCAAGGTGCCCAGCAGCCGGACTGCACCCGCTCCGAGCAGGCCACGGTTGAGATTGACGACGACGATGCGCCGCCGGGTAAAGAGTTCTGCCAGGTCGAAGCGCGGCTGCGCTTGCCCCAGCACGGCGCGCAGATAGGGACGCAGGATGAGCTGGCGCAGTTTGTTGAGCACTGGCGCGATCTCCGTCGCTTGCGCCTCCGGTTTCTTGGCGTTGTAGGCCGCCCAGAAGGCGCCGGTACCCAGTGGATCGTCTGGCACCTGAGCCAGCACCCACCGGCGAAAAGCCGGATCCGTCAGCAAGGGCGGCAGCCATAGCAGCGTCGCCTGCGGTAGGCGGGCCAAGGTCAGCAGCGCGGCAGATAGGACATCAGCGGTGCGAATGCCCCAGTGCTCGCGAAACAGCGCCTCAAAGGTGCTCAGCATCGCCTCTGCCGTGACAGGTGCCAACTGAGGCGGCCCGGTCAGCGGATTGAGGCCAACCGGTGCTGGGTTGCTTGGGTCGATCACCACCACGTCGCGCTGGCGCTGCTCGGGCAGGCGGGCGAGAAAGTCCGTCGCCAGGTCACCCTTGGGGTCGATCAGGAGCAAACCCCGGCCCTGCGCGGCGTCGGCCAGAGCCAAGGCCAGCATGACGGTGGACTTACCAGCTCCAGTCGGCCCCAGCAGGTGCGTGTGGTAGGCGGCATCGGCGATGGCGATCCCCACTGGCTGCGCCTGGCCAGGCGCGCTGGTCATACCCACCACGCGACGCCGCTCCAGCAGTGGTGTCGACGGCAGCAAACGGCGCGGATGCAGGTTGCCCAGCAGCGGCAGTGGCGCCTCACCGATCGGCCAACCAGTCAGTGCGGCCAGCCGGCCAGAGCGCAGGCGCAGGGGCCAGCACCAGGGGCGACGGGCCTCATCGATCTTGTCTGCCGCCTCAGCCACCAGCCGGACGGACGACTGCGCAGTTTCCACCAGGCGCAGCGCCCCAAGCAGCTGAGCAAAGCGCTGGTGTGCCTCAGCACTCGGCCCACGATAGCCGAGCCGGAGGCAGACGGCGGCACCATGCTGCTCATCGGCAGGTTTGCTGGCGCGGGCGGACGACTGTGCCGCGTCGTAGCCGACCAGCAACTGCCGCCAGAGCGAGGGTGGCGGCGTCTCCGCCAAAGAGGCTGGACTGAGTCGGCGTCCCACCAGCAGTTGCAGCACTACCTGCTGCGAACCCGTCAGGCTAGAAAGGGCAGCATAGAGGGCGCGCACCGCCGCAGTGACGCGCTCGGGCAGGTGACTGACCTGCTGCCCCCGTACCATCACGCGCACCGCCCGCGTCATGGGCAGGCGCGGCTGCTCGGGTCGGTGCAAACGAACCGGCAGGTGATTGCTCAGCAGTGCCGCCAGGCCGGGCCGGCCGGTTTGCGTGCCCACCACCCAGTGCGCACCACTGGCGTCGGCGCGCAGCTCCAGTACCAGTGGCCCCAACTCCGTCGCCGTCGTCAGGCGTTCCAATGCCGTGGTGGCCAGTGCTGGGCTGATTGGGCTGTCCCAGGCCAGCTCCTGCCACTGCCAGTGCCCGGTCATGACGCCCCTCCATCTGCCCGGTTAGCTGCGGAGTCATTAGCCGCGTCATCAACCTCATCGTCATCCGGTAGCGTGGTTTTCTCATCCCGCTGTTGCTCCAGCCGTTGCAGCATGAGCAGCAGCAAGACCCGCGCCAGCGCATCGGCATCCAGCTCGCTGCGCCAGGACGGCACGGCGCGGTAGTGTGGCCGCCCCTGGTCTCGTCGCTTGCGGCAGGTCATAGCCGCCTCCGATCCATCACCAGCGCTGGCGATACCAGCGCCCCACGGCGACCAGCAGCGCCGCCACACCGGCCAGCGCCAGTACCCACCAGTAGTGGCAGAGCAGCTCGATTGCCCAGATCAGCAGCACCACGCCACCAAAGACGTACACGCAGCTGCGGAAGAAGCGCGCTGCCAGCGATCCCGGGCCGATTCCATCTCGCATCAGTCAGTCCTCTCATCGCTCTCATGACGTGCCCTCCTCGCCAGCGGCATCCATAGCGTCTGTTGCTGCTTCATCGTCAGCCGGAGCCAGCGCCGCCTGCGGCCACTGCCGATCGCTCGGCACGCGATAGCCCCAGCGGGCCAGCGAGATGGTCGAGGCGCACTCGTCGCCCCAGATGTCCCAGTGTTGGTGTGATGGTGCCGCCCGGCGGGCGAACAGCTCCACAAAAGGCCCGGCGCCCACTAGCCGTTCGACGATTTGATGGATCTCCTCCGGCTTGTGCGAGTGCTCCTGCAACGGGTGGAAGCCCCAGTTGGGCTGGGCCCGAAAGGCCACCCGGGTACCCTGTCCCCGCACGCCCAGCAACAACAGCTCGCCGGCGTTACGGAAGGTGTGCCCCATGGAGAAGCGCGGCTTGGCCCAGAAGTAGAAGCTGGTGTAGCGGAAGCCCCAGGCCTCCAGCAGCTCGATCCCCTGCGGCACCGTCGCCGTAGTCACCCAGACGAAGCAGAACGAGCGCGGCGCCGTTATCTCCCGCACTGCCTCACCCATGGCACGCAGCCGCGGCAGCGGCATCAGGCGGTAGTGCTGCGCCGCCCCGTGACGCCCCGTCTGCTGGCTGCACCATGGCGGATCGGCCAGCACCGCTCGGAACGTCCCGCGCTGCGGCGCCCCGTCTGCCTGGTTATGCGCGGCGTGCGATTGGCTCGCCAGCGCGTGATTCGTCAGATTGCTCATCACGATCCCTCCTTTACTTGCTTATGTACTATTTGCGTGCGCGCACAAAACGCGCTCACACTCCCCATTACGAACTGATTTGCTCGATTTGTGAACCCCCTCACCAGCCACAACTCCCACCGACGCGACACGCCACCAGCGATGTGCCGCTCTGTGGTGGCACCACAGAGAACAAAATGGACACGAAGGCCAAATAGTGGCGGCGAAAGTACGTGCTGTAGTTTTTGCAACAGACAGCCAGATCGGCCCGCACATGGCACTGAGGAGCGCGAATCAGCTGGGCGGCTATGTCAGCACGCGCTGTTCGCGCCGCCTGGCTCGTCCTTGCCGTTGGCAACCTCTTCAGGCTCCGCAGCCGCCTCCTGCGCCCGCCTCGTCATCGTCACGGCGCTGTAGAAGGCGGCGAGGTCGTGGGCCTGTTTGGTGGCGATGGCCTGCTGCCAGGCGTCGGTCTGGGCATGGGTGGTTGTGGTGGGCGGGGTTTCGTCGCGCCAGACGGCCCAGGCCAGCAGGGCGATAGCGATAAGAGTCAGGCAGCCGACGAAGGCCAGCCCGTTGATGATCCAGCTCATGGTGGGTATGTCCTTTCTGGTTGTGTGCGTGGTTGCTCGGTCGTGCTGGGGTGCCTCGGTATGTCGCCATCAGCTCAGAACTGCGCGATGCCCCGAGCGGCCTTGATGCCGTAGGCGCGCAGGATGGCGTGGTAGTAGGTCGCTCCGGCAGGGGCGGTCTGGTAGCAGGACTCGGCCAGAGCAGACAGCGTGGCGACGTTGCCCATGGCACTAGCGGCCAGGAAGGCGCGGGCTTGATCGGTGGCGTGGGCCAATTGGCTGTCGGCGGCCAGCTCGTCCAGGCGGCGCTGTGCGGTGCGGGCCAGGCCGCGCGACTGCGGCACCCGGGGTGGGAGCAGGTCGGCGGCGAAGATCTCGGCGATCGGCAGGATGGATGCAGCGGGCTGGGGGCCGGTGAGGTGGTCGGAGTGGTCGGTCGTGGGCATGAGGGGTGTCCTTTCGTATAGGGGCGGCGGCGAGCGCCGCCAGCGGAGTGCGGCCATGGTCAGCACGGTTCGATCAGGCCTGGTTTGCCGCGTCCTGGCGCCGTCTCTAGCGGCGCATGCGGTGCTGTGGCCTTGGTGCTTCCAGCCTGGCGCTGGCTAGGTGGTGGTGTCACTGACAGAAAACCGGCACCCTGGGCTCTATGGCCAAGGACGGTGGACTGCACGATCCGCTGCGCCAGCGGCTCGTGGCCGAGCTGCGGGTGCTGCGCCGTGGTCAGGGGGCGTGGGCGGTGCGAGTGGCGCCGCTGGTTTGGCTGGTCGATGCCGCCGGGCTGGGTATGGTGGAGCGGGCGGTGGCGCGGCTAGAGCAGCTGCACCAAGAGCTGGGCACAGACCCGCTCAGTGACGTGGGAGCCTTCTTCTGGCTAGGCGACGTCGGCATCACAGAGCCGGAGGTGTCGCTGGAGCAGCGGCTGACGCGCTATGCCGAGATGTTTCACTGCAATGAGCGCACGGCGCTGCGGCGCAGTGATCGCGGCATTGCGATGCTGGCAGCTGCCCTGCGTGATGAGGCGGAGCGGCGGCCTTTCGCCCTGATCTGGCTGTTTCAGTCGGCGGGAAGTGCCACGGTGGTGCTGGACTGCGTCATGGAAGCGCAATCCGTGCGTGAGCCGGTGGTCAGCATCAACGGTGAGGCAGCGCAGCTACCACCCTTCGTTGGCCACCGCGAGCCGGGCGTTGATGGGCAGCCGCAGTACCGCGCCCGGGCCGTCCTCGATGACCTGCCCGTCCAGACGGCACCCGGGCCGTACCTGCCCTGTCTGGCGGTGCGGGTGCTGTGGGACATGCCTGTCTGGCCGGTCTGGCAGCTCACCGGCTGGGTAGTCGACCCGCACTACTTGGTGCGCCTCCAGACCTTTCGCCAACGCGCCGCCGAGGTCAGCCTCGTCTGGCGAGACGACACCAGCAGCGTCAGGGAGGTAGTGCCGAGGTTGCATGAGGGGGGTGAAAATAGGGGCAGAGACTGAACCATAGATGGATACCATAAGTGAATACAGCTGCTTGCAAACGATCTGATCTGGGTGCCCACTCACGACATACAGTAAATACGTCAAGGTAACGAAATTGTCACAATAAGGTTCTCGCTTATGTTAGGCAGTTTACCCCAAACATGCAAAGTGATAGGCTTCATGTTGATCAAGTGAAACTCCCAAACATTCCGAGGAGATTCTATGTGTAAAAAAGATAGCAAAACTGAATCCAGCCACGAGGAATCACTCGCTAAAAAAACTGCGACACACGACGACCCCAGAAATATTTTTGAATTCCGCAACCCAGAATCGCGGATAAGCAAACTATTTGACTCGAAAGATCTGATTGCAGCCAAACAGTGGTATCAGCAGAATTACAATAGGGATGAAAGTCGAAACTGCCCTGTGTGCCAAGACCTTAGTGCAGACTTAGCAAACCTTCTCAGTCGCGCCGACACTTTTAAGTTTGTCACACCAGTTGGCGCACTTATGGCGGCATTTGTTGGGGCATATCTTGCGGTACTCTTGAAACCAGATCAATCAATTATTACCAACGCCATCATTCAAGGCTTAATAGCTACAGTCATAGGTGTAACAGCCCTCATAACGCTCATCTTCTATTGGATGGCTCAATGCGACAGTGAAGAGCGAACCAAAGTGGCCTTCAAGTTAATGGAATTTTCTCGAATGAAAATGAATGAGATCACCACAAGTACGGATAGTCAAGAATATTGCCCTCAACATCAGAAGCCAGTTCCGTCGGGAACGCACTAACTCTGTGCTCCATCAATTAATGGCAAAGCATTCCTGGGCCACCATAAACACATCAATGCAACTCGGTGAATAACCGAGTTGCATTGATTGCGCCCCGCTGTCGCCAGCGGTCACTTGTAGATCAGCAGGAATAATGACGACGCCTTTCTACCCTCCAATCAGCCACACCCCGTGCCACTCCTCACGCACCGCATCAACCAGCGCAGCGGCAAAATCTTCATAACTAATGCCATCAGTTAAGAAGGCCTGCTCGCGGTCGCCTGCAGGTAGTCTGCTGTATCGTCCTTGGTACGGGCCATCTGGTGCATACCGAGGTGGCGGGATAAGGTATGCCCATTGGCACGACTGCTCATGCTGTTCTAGATAATCACGCAAATGCGCGTGACCGATTCCCCGTGGTAAGGTGACGGCTGGGAAACCTGGCGTTTCCCAGAACCGTCGCCCATCGTCCATATGCAGAGCTCCTGCACCACCAACATGGACGACAAAGAGTTCTCGGCTTGTATCGCGCGCGGCAACAATAGACTGATGGAGCTCGACGAGTGCCGATGCAGCAATATCCTCTCGGAGGCGAATCGCATTGACCACCACGTCAACGCCCTCTAGCGCGGTCGACAAGCTTGTGTGGTCGTCGATATCGACAACCCTCGAGGCATCAGCACCATCCGGCAATGATCGTTGTCCTTCGACATAACTTGCCTGACGCAATCCGGCATACACTGTTGCGTTATCTGGCCGATGCTTACAGACAAGGCGGCCAGTCCGCCCCGTAGCCCCAAGAACAAGAATAGTTTTCATGATGACGAGCCCTTTCGTAGAATGGCTCCGAGCGTGAGAAGCGAAGTTGCTGCGATGACCAGCAGGGCAACTAATGTGAGCGTCAGAGTGCCAAACCCTCCGATTGCCTTACCAACCAATGCGCCGATGCTTGCACCGATGAACAGAACAAAACCATTGATCGCCATACCGCTTCCTCGGTGTGGCGCTGCAGTCTCACCGTACAGCATGATCATTGAGGGAATAGACAGCGCAACACCCGAGACGTAAACAATACTGGACGCGACAACGCCAGAAATCGTCTGAGCTGTGAACGTCTCTCCCAACATGCCGACTGCAGCTAAGCCAAAGCCCACCTGTGCAACTCGAATTGCACCGATGCGCTTGGCCAGAGCGCCTGCTCCGAGGCTAATGAACATCGCCGGAAGTGCCGCTAGACGAATGAGAATGATGTTTGACGCGGCAACATGAAGATCTTCGAGATGGTGACCAATGCCGGTGTATAACGCCACAAACGATAACAGCAGCGTGATATGGGCGATGCCAAGCAATACGATCGCCGGCCGAAACAGAAGCACAATGAGGTTACCAAACTGCTGCAGCAACGTCATTGATGGCCTGTGGTTGGGAACTTCTGCGACAGAAAAGAGGATGATCGTAAATATAATCGCCAGAACGACGCCGCAGGCAACGAAAAACCACGACCAACTTGCGCGCAGGGCGATTGTTGATGCCAGCACTTGCCCAAAAATTCCTGCCACCAAGAATGCTGCCGACATTGCCCCGATTGCTCGTGCCCGACGCTGAGGAGCAACAGCCTCAGTCAAATATGCTAATGCCACCGGCGCAAATCCAGACGCAGCTGCACCTTGGAGCGCCCGCACCCCAGCGAGCATCGGCAGCGACGAAGCTGCTGAGCACAGGAGTGTTGCCACCGCAAGCACGCCAATCGACGCCGTCATCACCTTCTTGCGTCCATAGCGGTCCGAAATAGGTCCCCACACCAGGAACCCTACAGCATAGGTCACACTAAAGCATGTCGATAATGCGAAGGTTGCATCAGCCCCCATCGAGGCTCCGACTGAGCCAAGTAACGGAATAGCCGCATACAACTGAGTCAAGACAAATAGTGCGGCGATAACCAGGACGGAGACAGCACCTCCATTACCCGGATAGATTGCTGCTGGAGAACCACCGCTTCCTTGTTGAGCCACCGCAATGTGGTCTCCATGATGATGTTGCTGCTCGGTCATGCTGACGCTCCTTTCCAACGTTATCGTTGGAACCAGTGTAGTATAATAAAGCGGAAGATGCAACCACAACGTTGGAGATGAAAGTGAGGAGTCCGATGGTTTGGGATACAGAAGGCACTAAACGTAAGATCAAGGAAGCCGCGACGGCCGAGTTTGCGCAGTACGGCCTTGATGGCACCACAGTCGAGCAGATCGCAAAAAAGGCTGGCGTCAACAAGGAACGCGTTTACAACTACTTCGGTGGCAAACGTACGTTATTCGCGACCATCCTTCGCGATGAACTAGCGACGGTTGCTCAGGCAGTTCCAGTTACCTCATTTGCAACAGAGGACATTGGCGATTACGCCGGGCGCGTCTATGACTACCATCGTGAGCGACCCGAACTCATCCGCCTTCTCCACTGGGAGGCGTTGGTGTTTGATAACGAAGTACCAGACGAAGATCTGCGCAGGATGTTATACCGCGATAAAACTGCTGCTGTCCTTGAAGGTCAGAAGGCGGGAGTAATCACCAAAGACATTGATCCTGCACAAATGATGCTGTTCATACTCTCGATTGCAGGCTGGTGGTCGACTGTCCCCCAAGTCGCGCGCATGCTTTGTGGACCACTATCCGAGGAGGAGCACACCAGGCGGCGAGCAGCTGTTGTCCAAGCTGCTCGCCGCCTGGCTGCACCAGAAGCTGGGGGACCTGTAACGTGATAGTCAGGCCGCACGCCTTCGAGAGCTACGGGCGCCTACGGCCGATCAACCTCAGGGACATGAAGAACTGTGTGTCCGAGTTGCCGCATGAGGTCTGCAATATCGAAGTGGGCAGAACGTTCGACGATGTAGTCTCCTTCGAAGCGATCGATGCCGATCGCAGTAAAGTCTGCACGTTTGCCACTAGGAGGTAGTCCGCGGAACGGCCCGTCTTGGGTACCAATGCAACGCACACGTGTCACCACGACATCTCCTTCAGCAATCTGCTCTTGGACACGATCATCCATGTCAGGAAACGCAGTACGGAACGCACGCACCCACTCACGTACGCCCTCTGGACCCGTTAGGTCAAACTGTGGCCAATAGAAGTTAGGAGCAAACACCTCGTCCGCAAGTTCGAGGCGGTTGTTAGTAATAATCTCCTCGAACAGGATCGCGGCGCGCTGCTTCCTTCGTGCAAGCTGGTCTGAGTCATTCATGTGATTTCTCCTATGGATGTTGAGTGAGGAAAGAAAACAAGTGAGTTCGTACTGAGTCAGCTGCTTTAGCGTTGTTGAATAGAAAGAAATGATCACCTTCAAACTTATCGAAGCTACTTTCGGTCAACGTACGGGAACACCAACCTGATACCTCTCTGGGCGGAGCAACAGGATCATTTGTCCCGGCCATCACGTATAGAGGTGTACAGCGGAGAGGCATTGGATCCCGTTCGTGAAGTGAATCACTAAACTGGAAGTCTTCTCGGAGACGTACAGCCGCAAGGGAGCGTAGTGCTGGATGCTCGAAGTACTCTGGAGGCAGGGCACCCCATTCGGCCACCCTGGTCAACAGCGTGTCATCGTCTAGCCGAGCAAAGTTATGATTCTGTCTATTACTCTTAGGGGCGCGTCGTCCGGAAATGATACATAGTCGTGGCGGATTTCCTCCTTTCTCAGCCCTTCGTGTGATTTCGAAAGCCAAGCCCGCTCCGTAACTATGGCCCAATATCGCCCAGTCTTCGTCCGACTTCGAGCAAATCTGCTGAGCTAACCTGCCAATGAGCTCATCGACTGTCTTCGGAGGACTTGCGTCCTTCTCCACACGCCCCGGGATGTTTACTGGAACCACATCGATACCAGGATATAGTTGCGACTTCATCTTGCGATATGCAGTTGTCGCAGTACCTCCGGCATACGCTAAACAGAATAGTTTCATCTGTTTGTGCCAGTCGATGTCGAAGAACTTGTGCGCTGACGTTCTGTCTCCAGACGTTTGTCGATCGCAGCATACTCCTGCTCCATCTTGCCAATTGCATAGTCGAGAGTGGTTACGGTCGGAAGATCGAGCAGTGACACGATATTCTCCACGCGATTGGTGAGCGTGCCACTAATTCTGTACAAAGGAATATCGAGCTCTGAGGCGGCGTTCCAGAGCAGTTCATCACAAAATACGCGAAACTCCTCATTCATTGGCCGATGCCCATCATTCGTGATTGGACGCTCGTTATCGAGATGTATCATCACGTCGTAGCTGGCTTTCACATGTTGCTTAAACGCATGTTCGTACTGATCAACAACCTCACGGTAGAAATTCATACCCGGCCAGTTTTTCTCATTTGGGCGTTCGGGATCCGTGGGGTTCATACCATACTTTGTTCGAGCCAAGCCGTATGCCCATTCCTGGAGTGACGATCCATCCGAAAGATAATTGTCGCCCAGCTTCGCCTCGGCTACTGCACGACCACAGTGCCGACGCATCATCAACTGCAAGAACTCGGCAGGAGTAACTTCCGAAAGTCGCTTCCCGGGAACGGCATCTGGCATGATCTCACGAATGGCTTTCGCAAGAGTACGTGGAATTCCTGAGTAGTGCGACAGGCAGATCGCCGTCGAGGTCTTACCGGTTGAATAGGTACCAGAAATAGAAATTCGCATGCATATTCCTCTCAATTATGCGACTCGGTGAGCAAACGTTGCTGAAAGATCGATGCCGCCAGAATCGCCGGCAAAATCGACGTTACGCCACTTTCCGTTGGGAAGTGTGAGGAGTTGATGATCTGTGATGCGCAATGTCGCCATTGCTCTATCGACTACAGAAGTACAACCTTCATGATCTGATGATGGACGCATCACGAGCCGCTGCATCCAAAGCGTTTCAGACTTATCGCGGCTAATACCATCAAGCTCGTACATCAGCACTTGCCCAAGTTGCAGTAGCGATACAAATACATCAATGAAGGTCACAAACTGTTGCGAATGGCTACCTTTCGTTTTTGACAGGTCGCCGAGTTTAGAAACGACATTCACTTCGGCCTCCGCAGACAATGTTTCTACATCGGCTACGACATTTTCAATGAGTTGATCTCTATGACGATAGCCCGCACCCCAGTATCTGTCAGAGTCTTCGATGAGGTAGGAGTAGTCGGGTGGATCGAGCCGCTTTGCGCGCGGTGCTTCATGGCGAACAGTCACAGTGGCTCGCATCACACCTACCTGCACGACAACGGTTGAGTCGGTTGTCTGACCGTCGGAATTGGACGTCGTATCAGTGTTCTTGATTTCGGCACTTAACTGAAGGCCTTCTAGTGACTCTTCCGGTTTTGTTCCAGCCCGTATCACCAACTTCTGCATCGTTGCTAGTTCAACCTGGTTAGGAGTCAAACCGAGTACGTTACGGAGTAGTGTTTCCGTCGACCGAACGCCAAGTATCATGACGTCGACGGTCGATAAATGTGGTCGTAGGTCCGATTCTTTTCCTTTGAGCGACCAATCAGTCGGGTAGGATACATCAACGGACGCCGACAGCTTATCGTCATCCATATGTGGTTGAATGTGATAGATCGATCGTTTGTACCCGCTACCAAAGAAGCGTTGTGACGACGGTCCTAGGTACTCGTCAATTGACTGGATGGCGGCGCTAGTGTGTTCGCGTAGTACCTCCGGCATAATCTATACCTCTTGTCCGTTCTGAGAGTATGCGCTGACCAGATTACCGACAGTGTGGACATCAACAATGGCATAGTCTCCTTCATTAAATGGGTCATAGTCGAACTTCTCAGATAGATTGACGATGAGTCTGGCAAGCATCAGTGAGTTGAGGCCGACGCTTACCAGCGAAGTCTCCTTGGTGAGACTGATGTCGTCGATGTCATCCGCTATCATCTCGTTGATCTCGGCAATTACATCGTTCTCAATCTTGTGTGAGGTTAGCATGTGAGTCCTCCGTCGATGACAATGGTTTGTGCAGTTACAAAGCTCGTTGATGGATCGGTAAGAAAGTCGAAGGCTCCTATTATGTCTTCCGGAGTGCCAAGTCGGCCGAGCGGTGTACGACGCTTTATGCGCTCTAAATTTCGACTGGTTACATTCGCCGATAGGTCACTCGCAAAATAGCCGGGCATAATGGTGTTTACGCGAATCTGCTCAGGGCCGAGCTCCCGTGCAAGGCTAGTTGTGATTCCGTTGATTCCTGCCTTCGCTGCAGAATACGAAGCGACACCTCGATGGCCACGAATTGCATTGATGGATGAAATGTTGATGATGTTGCCGCCACCTTTACCTATCATGGCGCGAGCACAGGCTTTAGTAGTGTGCAGCAAGCCTAGTAGATTGACATTGACCATCCGATCGGTTGTAGATTCAGACTCGGTGACGAACAGTCCCTGATGGAGTAGTCCGGCGTTGTTCACGAGAAGACGCAGCTGACGTCCGTTTGATCGCGACGACAACGCCTTTTTTATGGTCGGAGGATCAGTTATATCCACTTCTTGCCAGTGTGCAGTTGATACGTAGGAGCTAAGCAGTTCGTCGATACGTTCTGATTTGTTTCTGCTCCATAACTCAACCTGCCACCCTTTTTCAAGTAGTCGGTGAGCCAGCTTTGCGCCTAGTTCGCCAGAAGCCCCCGTAATTACTGCGTAGTCTTTTGTCACATCGTGGACCGTCATACTCGGGCTTTCTTAAACCGTTTTGAATGAAGGTCTGTTGTGGTAATGTCGACTACTACGGGCCGCTTGTAATCTTCGAGCACCTCAGCACAGTGCTGTTTGATTGACGATTTTAACATTTCTGTGTCGGTACCGTCTGACGGCCTAACTTTTGCTCGCACGACCTGTCCTGTTACCGCATTTGCCTGTCCGAACACCAGAGCATCGGTAACGCCACGCACTTCGAGCAGCGCTGATTCCACTTCGCTGGGATAGACTTTTAGCCCTCCCACATTAATGATTTCTGACTTTCGGCCGAGTATTTTCACATACTCGCCATCAACTTCGACCTGGTCCTGCGTGTTGAAGAATCCGTCGTCATCAAAACGGTATGGCGCGTTGAGGTATCACAGCATTGCTCGTTCAGATTTGATCCAAAGCGTACCATCGATAATTTTGTACGAGAACCCTGGGCCTCCTAGTTTTACCCACAGTGAATCGTCAGACTTTGATTTCGTTGACATGATCCCAAGTTCGGACAGCCCGTAGGTCTGCTTCAACTTTACCTCCGGTAGAGTTTCATGCAATTTCTGAAGTGTCTGTTCCGGCATGGGTTCAGTTCCGTACGTGATGATCTGGAGGCTTGATAGATCATACTGGTTAAACTTGTTGCCGATTAGACACATTGTGAGGAACGTGGGTGTTGTAGGGAGCACCTCAACAGCGGCTTTTTCGACGATCTTCAATACCTCATCTGGCGTGCGTTCTTGAACGGTTACTATCGTGCTTCCGTGAGTCAATGCGTGGAACAGTGTGTTTATCCCGCCAATATGATCGAACCCAAGGAAGGTGATAGTTCGTTGAGGCTTACGATTCGAGTTTTCATATGCATCGATAATCTTGTCAAAATCTAGCACTGCGCCCTTACTGTTTCCAGTTGTTCCTGAGCTAAATAGCACCAGGCCAGCGGCTCCGCGCGTTCGCAGCGTGTCATAGAGGTCAGAAGATACCTCGTCAACGCTTTCAAGGGTATGAATTTTTTGCTTCGTCCCGTTCAACTCGATGCAGAAACGAGCACCGCTAGTCGTTAGGATCTCTTCACGCTTCTCGTCGGGAAGCGAGCTGATCGGGACGGTGATCGCCTTTAGGTTGAGGAGGGCGATCAATGCGGCAACTGCGGCAGTATTATAATCCGCTTCTAATGCGACTACGCTGCCTGAGTGAATCCCGATGTTTTGTAATCGAGTTTTCCAGTGTTTCCACTCGTGATTGAGTTCGTTGTAGGTAGAACTGCCATTCGGACTAATGATGGCAGGAGTGCTCCCAAGGTCGGCAAGTGATGTATACAGCCTAGACGATTCCACTGACTGCTTCCCTTCTTGTATTGAAATCAGGACGTCAACGGTTCTGCGTTCCAACGCCGACGTTGGTGCCAACGTTCTCGTTGTAGACTTCCGCTGTCAACCCCGATCGGTTGGTTCGTGACCATATTGTTACGGTCGATTGCAGTGATGGTGAGGAACTATATATGGGCACACAGGATCGTGCGATTCCGTCGAACAACGAGCGTGCAGGCGGGCAGTTTTACATAGGTTCTACCTGTATATATGGAGCATCCCCAAAGGATATGCCTATCTTCGTGGGATCGTCTCGCTCTGTTACCTTCTCAGTGAGGACGTTTCTAGACCAACTCTACGGTGGCAATCTTTCGTTCAACGCTTGGTGTTGTTTCGCAGCAATTGCTGATCGTAGAAGCACGTTAAAGCCGGCAGAATGTGCGCTTGTTGCCAAAGCATCATCACGCCGTATAGCAGAGTTTTCTACTGGGCGCTACTGTGCTCGGCAAGCACTTGAGCGCTTTGGTTGCTCAGATGGAGTGGTTCTTGCCGACAAGTACGGTGCACCGATTTGGCCAGCTGGCTACATAGGCAGCATTTCGCACTGCTCCAATCTGGCGGTTGCGGTAGTTGCAAATTGGTCGGCGGACATCTTTTTTGGAGTTGACATTGAAGATGCTGCGAATATTGAAGACGGGGTGATGGCGATGGTTTCATCGCCAGATGAACTTGAGAAACTGCTTCTCCTCCCTTGCGATGATCTTTCGGTCTCTTGGAGAACGGTGTTGTTTAGTGCGAAGGAGAGTGCTTTTAAAGCCATTTTCACTGCGACAGGATGTGCGGTTGCACTTCGGGATATATCGGTGGCTATCGACGTTGATGGGATATTTAATGTCGCCTGGAACGCTGGCGATACGGCAGGTTCGGCTCCGTTGCTACTTACAGGTCGGTGGATGATATGGAAGCGGGCCGTATTTACTATGGCTTGGATTCAAGTGTAGGATATATCTAATCATCGGTTCTACTTCATTTGCCCTTCAGTGTTTGGATTAGCCGGCGGTTCTTGCAGTCTGTTCTGTACGTATGAGCAATGATCCTGACTGGTGCCACCGCCGACGAGCTGACACCAGTGAGCAAGGCGAGAGCCCCCTCCTGCAGCGACCATGCTCGAGCCATGCCTCCATCCAGCGGCCCAGGACGAACTGCGGCGCGGGTCGCCGATGGAAGCGAGCCAAAGCACTGAAGGCGGTGTGCGCGAGTTAAGGGCTGTGGATAGTGTGAACCGGCGATCGTACCGTGTGGTCAAGGCCAGCAACAGCCTTAATAACGTCAAGGGAGCAAACACGCGTGCGGACGGCTGTGACGGCATAGCGTGTGAGCATGAGTTGGATACCTAAAGACGCCAGCGTCGTCGCACTGATCGTGAGCCTGACTGCCATACTCGGGACCGTTGTTAATGCCGTGGCTGGGCTCAGTCAGTTCTCTAAGACAGCAAAAGCCTATCGGACCATCGAATGGACCAATAGCACGCTTGACCGAGATCGAGACGACGAAGCGCGCCAACGCCCGCTGATGGAACTAAGGATCTCCCAAGAGGCTCATCTTCTTGCCGCTCACTACGTGCCTTGGTGGAGGTTCATGGTGCTTCCTCTCTGGATGATCCTGGTTGGGTCTCTCTTCCTATACGCTATTGGGACTGGAAAGTATTCGTCTGACGCAGCCGGTCCTACACTATACTACCTCGTGTTTTGCACATGGTTTACATGGCTGTTCATTGGCAGCTATTGCGAGCGAGTGCGAATTGTCGAGCATCATAATGCGGGTTATCTTACAGAGTCACGCATACCGCTGTGGCGTATGGGCAATAAGGTTCTCGTCTACGCGATTTGTTTTACTGTTGCCACCAGTGCCCTCTGTGGCGCTGCGGCTCTGTCGGTTAGGCCTAAGCATTCGGAGTGGCTAGCCGGTGGAGGTATTGCGGTCGGTATGATCCTTTTTCCTGCACTCATCCCATTCGTGAGACTGCGTGCCCGAGAATGGGTCAAGGAAACGAAGGGGGAGTCGAGGTCTATTGGAAACAATAGAACTAATGTTCCACGCTTCCTCGCTAAACTGCTTGACTTCGACGTGTTCCGGGATGAGTCCGCCGATTAGTGGCTCGATCTTGCTGACTATATTTGCACGACTGAGTGCATAATGTTATTCTTAATTCAGATATGTCAGCGAATCAATCCGCGTCATTGCTCCACCGCTTCCGTCGGCTCAAAGCCGCCCTCCTGGCCGTCTCCCTGACGCTGGCTGGCATTCTCCTCATGATGCTCAACGCGTGGCTAGCACCAATGCAGTTGCGCGACTGGCAGTGGCTGCATGCCCTGCCGCTGGGCGAGCTGGGTGGGACGCTGTTTGGTGCGGGGCTGCTGTCGACGTTCTTCGAGTACGCCTTCCGGCGCGATCAGGAGCGGGCGGTGACAGAGCGCTTCCGCCAGACGATCCGTGAGGAAGCACCGGCCCTGCGAGATACCGTCATCGAGGCCTTCCGCTTCGACCGTCAGGACGTAGCGCGTATAGCCACACCTGAGCTGCTGGACGACTTGGCACGCACCAGCCTGGGTCTGCGCTTCGGTGATCCAGCCTTTGGCCGTGAGGTCTATGCCGACATCCGCCACCAAGCCATGGCCGCCGAAGAACGCTGGTACGACGCCCGCGTCGACGCGACCCTTGGTATACCAAGGGGTAGGAGCGTTGCTCCTACCCCGTTCTTTGACTTACGTGTCCGCTGGGAGTACACCGTCACGCCGCGGCACCGCTTCCGCAAGTTCGCCGTCGTCTCCGACCGCCAGCGCTACGACCAGCTAGTGGCCGAGCATGGGGAGACGAGTGTGTGGTATCGCCGGCCGGTGTCTGGGCTAGCCGTCTCCGATCCAGAGGTCTTCGCCCTGGAGCAGTTCACCGTGAACGGCACGCCAGTGCCGTTCACGCGGCAGGTGGATGAGGTCTCCCAGGTCTACACCGTTGATCTTGGCGAGCAGGTCATCCAGCAGGAGCAGGCGGTCGTCATCTCTTTCAGCTTCCGCACTCGCACGCTTCGCAGTGGCCATGTGGTGCACCTGGATATTGATCGCCCCACACGTGGTCTTGACGTCGAGCTGCGCTACGACCCAGAGCAAGTCGGCCAGATGCGCATCCTCGACTTCGCCTCCTTCGGCGAAGGAGGGCGCCTCACCCAAGTGCCAGACGCACCGACGCTGCGCTACCGCTACGACGGCTGGCTCTTCCCGCGAGCTGGCATGGTCTTCGTCTGGACACTGCCAGACGAGCAGGACGACTGGGGCGAGGTTGCTATCGACACCGATGCCAGACCACCACGCTCAGCCGGTAGTTCTGAGAACGTCATCAGGTCGGTACCAGCCACGGAAGACGACGCCCGCCAAGCTCGTGCAGCCTGACGGACATCGCCCAGCTGCCGCGTACGGGGCAGCTGCGAGATGAGTTGACCCCTACGTGGGGCGCGAGATCAGTCGCCACCCATGCTGCTCACCTCCCTCCATCTTGGCTGACATCCCTAGATTGCCATACATGTATGGTGGTGCCAAGTCGGTGACCGCTCGACGCTGGTGCTGTGCGCGATTCCTCCTCCACCAGCCAGGACGAGCAGTGGTGGCTCATCGCCCACCAGCTCGGCCTGCGGCTGCAGCGCGCCCGCATCGCCAAGGGCCTCAGCCAAGAAGCCCTGGCCCACGCCGCCGGCATCTCCACCTACACCTACCAAAAGTTCGAAAAAGGCGAGTCCCGCCCCGGCACCCCGATGAACCCACGCCTACGCACCCTCATCGCCCTGGCAACGGCGCTGGACATGCGGGTGGAGGAGCTGGTGGGAGGGGCGGCAGATACCGAGCCCGGCCGCATGTAGACGTCGATCTCGGCGTGTTGCCGCACCGACGGCTCATGTCAGCTCCATCAACTATCATGGAAAACATGAGTCAATGCACAGCTCCCGTCCAGGGACATCGCACAGCAAGCGGAGCGGCAGCTTGCCCCGTATGTGGCAATCGAGGTACCTACTACTCCACGCCGAACTACTCCCAGAGGCCACCCAGTAATGTGCGGAGCCGCGCATACTCGAGTGGTAGCAAATCTCCTCGCCCAAGTTGGTCTCCAAGTTCCTCCAGCGTGACATACACACCGGCAGAGATAAAGGCGCTAGTGCCTGTCCGCCGTCAGGTTGAATATCGGGCTCGGCACGAACCCGACCTACGCGACGTATTCCTTTGTCACGCATGGGACGATCGACGCGGCGTCGCCCATGAGCTCAGCGATTTGCTTGAAGCTGCTGGCGTTTCAGTCTGGTTTAGCGAAAAAGACATAGTACTCGGCCAACCGTTCCTGCGTGAGATCGACCGAGGGCTAGCCAATTCTCGCACAGGCATAGTGCTCGTTACTCCCGCCCTGCTAAAGAGAGTTGATAGCCGCGGCGTCTCAGACAAAGAGCTCTCGGAACTGCTTGCACGCGACCTCCTAATTCCAGTAGTACACAACACGACATACGCTGAACTTCGAAAAGTTAGCCCACTTCTTGCTTCCAGAAACGGGTTAGACACCGCGGATGATACGCTGGCAGTCGTTGCGACCAAAATCGCCGAACTCGTTTCTGTGGAAGACGCCCTGGGCGCATAAGTTCGACAACCATTCGTTGAGGTTCACATATCGGTGTCTACCGCTGTTACGAGGGTAAATGTGCTCGCGAGGAGAAATCAACGAGATAACTACTCCGCGTCAACTCTCTGACCGATTCGTCGCATCATCGCCATAAATCATGGTGTAATTGGCAGAGCAAAGCGGCATCCCAGCGAGTCGGCCACCACTCTTGCATTACCCTCGCTGTCATAAGCGTCGCATAGTTTTACTCGGTTCGCGCCAAAAGGTAGCGGTGTCGCGGATGTTATGACGATTGTGCATCACGCCAGTTGCTGGATCAATGTATGGGTCATTGGCAAGTTCTTACGCCATACCCGTAAGCGCAGTTGCCGGCCTCTATCGCTGAGGCTGGCAACTGCCTGCGCTAGCAGATCAGCGGCTAAGACGTTTCCTCGTGCGTAAGTATCGAGCAAACACTTGGTGACCTCAGCACCACAACGCCTTCAAGTTCGTGCGAGCAGATAATTTCCCGAACTAACTGCTGACATTTTGTTCGTTCTGCAACTGTCATACCTATGTATTTAGTAGAGCCATATTGCAGAATATTGCCAGGCAATACCGAACCTATGTACCAATCATGCAGCCTTTACACTCCCAGCCTGCCATGCTTAAATAGAAGTATGACTGAAATAGACTTCCAACGCGTACAAGAACTACTAACCACTAGCCTCAGCGCTGTCGAGGGGCGAATCAATAATCGCATTGACAAACTCGAGCGCGAGATAAAGGACGTACGTGGCGAAATTAAAGGCGTACGTGATGAGATAAAAGACGTACGCAGCAGCATGGAGGAGAGATTTGACGCTATCGGTGCTCAGTTTAATGAGATTGACAACCGATTCACAAAACTAGACGAAAAGATCGATCGCAACCATCAGGAAGTGACCAAGCGGATCGACGCACTCAGTAAAGACATCGAAACCCAGCACCAAGACGCCCTCGAAGCGAAAGGTGCACTACGGCTGCTCACCACGCAGCATGAGGATCTCGCGGGCCGGGTGGCAGTTGTTGAGAGCAGGTTGCAGGCGGCGTAGCGGCCTAGGCTCCTCGATCGCTCCTTTGGACGCCGACTCACCGACGTCTGCTGCTCTGTCGTACTGCGGAATTGGCGTCCTCGAGCGCTAGGAGAGACGCAAAGAGCCCTCCCCCGCACTCAGGCGCGGGCACGGGTATCCCCAAGGACGCTCTGGCTACCCCTGGCACCAGGACGTAGCCGGCAGAGCGAAGGGCGCCGCGCTTGTGCCCATCAGATCACGATTCAGCCGCAAACAGCCCGCCAGGACGGGAGACGGCCACTGGCTCACCGTGCGGCGCTCTACTATCAATTGCGGCAACGCAGCCCCGTCCCCGTTGGAGTCATCCTCCAGCCCCTGTCACCCATGGCGACACCGGCGTCGCTCGGCTCTGCACTGCCGTATATCCCTCTCAATCCTGCGGTGGAGCCTCCCATGAGCCTGACGCGCGAACTGAATAAGAAACAGTCTCCGTTCCGGCAGCTGGTGGAAGGTTGTGCCCCTGCGCTGGCCATAGCGGGTGGTAGATCCCCGGAAGGCAAGCGGGTCGCTGAACACCTCGGTTTCTACGATCTCGTCAAGGCACGCTCCCTGGCACCACTGCCGGATGGAGTGACTGACGCACGGCGACACTCGCCAACTGTCGGCATGGCCTTTGACATCCGCACCAGGATGATGCTGGGCGAGTTCGAACCACGCCGGAGCGCCTCGGCGATGGGCATGGACGTCTTCAACCATCTCCTCGCACCACTGTTGCCGAACGGCCAACACATATCAGATGTCCTTGGCGACGCCTTCCTCGAAGCCGAGCGGCTCACCAGGGACGGCGACGACGTCGACCAGGACTATGCCAGCATCGTCTTCGCCTGGTGCGAGTCGATCTACCGCGCCGGCGGGCGGGCGATACGCAGCTCGCTGGGCGAACGCCTGTCAGCAGCGAGGAACGTCGACGAGGTGTACGACTCAATCCCAACGCTCATGCTCGAAGACATCGCCCGTCTGCGCATCGTCAACGAGCGCCAGATCAAGCACTGGCGCCTGCGCATGAAGCATGGGGCCTTCTTCATCTCGAACCCATCCTTCTCCGGCGACTTCTTAGTCGGCGGCGCCGACGGCGACTGGTTCATCGACGACACCCTCTTCGACTTCAAGGTCGTGGACAAGATCAGCGCACCATGGGTGCGGAAAGTCCTCATGCAGCTCCTGGGCTACCTCATCCTCGATCTCGACAACGACTACCAAGCCCAGCGCATCGGCATCTGGTTGCCACGACAGGCGACGGTCAGAACCTGGGAGATAGAGGAGATTCTTGGAAGTGACGCCAGCACGATACTGGCGAAGGTGCGACGAGATGTACTCAGTTTGCCAATGAAGAGAATGGGGATGATTGCGTAAATTTGCCTTACAAAAGCACACGCTACAGCATATAATAAACACGACATTCAATCTTATTGGGCTAAACAAGAAGAACGACACAAAATGAGTAACAGCACCGCCTCATCGCCTAACACAATGTCATCTCAAGAGATCAATCGCGACATTATTCGATGGTTAGAAAAGCGCCCTAACTGGCAGCGAAACCTCTTTCAGCGCATTGTGCGAAATAAAGCTATCGACAATTCATACATCGAGCAACTCGTCGACTTGCTGGTTGCTAACAAAACTGTCACCCCGGAAACTCCCACGTTGACGATTGATGAACTCCCTCAAGGTGGCGACATGAAAGAAAGTATAGCGATCTGCAGTGTTGGCGACTTGCAGGGCGTCAACGCTTTGCTGGGCGGCCAGACGCTACAGTTCTCTCCGACTGGCATGACTATTGTCTATGGTGACAACGGCAGTGGAAAATCCGGATACGCACGCCTCCTCAAGCAGATAGTCGGTGCTCGCCATCATGAAGACATTCTTCCCAATGTATTTATCAATAAGCGCTGCAGTCAATCGGCCCAGATCAACTATCGCTGTGGCGGCACTGATCAAGCAGCAACGTGGTCAAGAACGTTCAACGACACGACATTTGGGCGCGTTCACTTCTATGATGAAGCATGCGGCAACGACTACCTGCAGAACGAAACAGAGCTGTCGTATCGGCCATCAGTACTCAGCCTCCTCGATCGACTCGTCGAACTCATTGATCAGGTGAGTAATGAGATTGGAAAGCGCATCGCCGTCGAAGAAGCGAAGCAGTTTTCGCTCCCAAACGTACCTGACGGAACGTCCGCAGCGAAATTCCTATCCAAACTTTCTGATCGCACAGATCCACACTCTCTTGACCAGTTACTTGATGCCCACCAGGATCTAGATAATGAACTTCAAGAACACCGCCAAGAAGAAGCGCGACTCCGAGCAACTGACCCCACAAAGGAGAAGACAAGACTCCTCGCTGTCGCAAAAGATGCCGAAGCACTCGCTGCCCACTTAGAATCCATCGAGAATACGATATCACCAGCTGCCGCAAATCGCATTCTAGCCCTAAAACAGACGGCAATGGAGCTACGCGCCAGCGCTGACGAAGTTTCATCCAACTCATTTGCAAACGAACCTCTTCCTGGCGTGGGGTCGCAGACTTGGCGAGCTATGTGGGAGGCGGCAGAACGCTACGCACAAGCAGAGGCTTACCCTGACCGAGACTTCCCAGCCACAGAGGATGACGACGTCTGTGTGTTGTGTCAACAACCATTGGCTCAGGACGCTCAAGCACGACTACGTCGTTTTCACAGCTACGTCCACGACAGCGTACAGCAGCAGGCGAAGAAAGCGGAACGTACATACAGTGCCGCAGTCGAGCAACTCAAAACGTTTGAGGTAACGACCCCAGAGATCCTATCTTGGTTAGATCATTTTGTCGATAATGACGTTTTGAGCAAGAACATTCTCATCGCTGCTCTTGATATCGCAGCTAGGGCGAAAGAGAGAATCCTGGAGCGACTTCAAAGTAACACTGATGAGGGCTGGATCGATCTTGCAGTTGTCGATACTTCTACCATGCGCTCCTTCGTCACAGCGAAACGTAATGAAGCAACCGGTATTGATGTCGATACCTTCAGGAAGAAACTCGCTTCAGTCATCAAGAAACGACAGGAGTGCGAGGGACTTCAAAAACTACGAGTGGTGAAAAAAGAAATTGTCAACGAGATTGAGCGGCTTAAGCGAGTCTCGCTTCTCGATAGCAAGAAGAGAGAAGCCTCCACTACACCGGTAACGCGCCAAAGTAGTACTCTTGCGAAAAATTACGTCACGAAGACAGTAAGTGAGCATTTCTTGTATGAGGCGAATAACCTTAGACTCGAACACGTCGTGCTTTCAGATCCGAAAGGCGTGAAGGGAGCGATTCGTCAGATACCCGCCCTAAAAGGTACATCTGACGCTTCTACAATGCAGGTACTGAGCGAAGGTGAGCAGACGGCTGCAGGGTTGGCAGGGTTCCTGACTGAGGTGTATTTCGACGAAAGCAAATCTGCGGTTGTCTTCGACGACCCAATGTCGTCGCTTGACCATCAGCGAAGGAGCAACGCCGCAGCGCGGATAGTGGAGCTCGCGCAGGATCGGCAAGTCATCGTATTTACGCATGACCTGATTTTTCTTGCAGAACTTGTGGGACGGGCCAGTAACTCCGGCGTCGCCGTACTCGAGCAAACAATCCAACGTAATAACTCAAAACAGCCCGGAATGATTCTCAGTGAATTTCCTTGGAAAGCCAAGAACGTTAAACAACGGATAGGAGATCTCAGAGAATATCTCGCAAGAATTAGAAAGCAGCAAGGTGCGATTTCAGTTGACGAATACGAAACAATGACGTCAGATTGGGCTGGCCGACTGTCGGAGACCTGGGAACGAATGATTCGCAGCGAAGTGATTTATCGAATCGTGGATCGCAGCACCACTGAGGTCAGGCCGAAGTTGGTGCGTATTCTCGCGCAGATTACCGAGGATGATTACCAGAAATTTGATAAAAGTTACTCGGTCGCTTCAACTTGGGTCAGACGACATGACAAAAGCGAAGAGTATAATTATGTAGCACCCGAACCAGAGGACATGGAGCGACAGCTTACTATTCTGACAGAATGGCACACGCGCATTAAGGGCTACGCCAATAAGTCATAGCCGTCTACCAACGACCGAAGCAATAGACAAGTGACGATATCTGTTCTAGCACAACGTCGCAGACAGAACACGTTGAGCAATCAACATGCTCGTCATGTCTCTCGACACGCACCTCCGACTGTGTCAGCCCGCGCTCGGCTCGAGCTAAGGTCCAGAGGGTGGCGCTTGTCCCCACTGATGATGTCGTTGCCTACCGCTAAGCGGCTCCTGGATGACGGTCACTCTCGCTGTAACTCCAGCTGCTGCCGCTTGTGACCAGCGGCCGCCGGAGCCTGACCTGTCCCCACTGCGACACAGGTACGGACAGGTACACGCGGTCAGCGCTTGAGCATGCTAACCACATCGACTCGCCCTGGGAGACCTGCCCCCAACAGTCGGCAGCTCCCAGGGCGGCTTTTGCGCCGTTCCTCCAACGTTCACCCATCTGCATTGGCTGCAACTGCACTATTTGTTACGGTTTCATCACACTTCGTGACCTGTGCCACTACCGACCGCTCAGGCGGTATAGCCTCAAAGTGCAGGCAAGGACGTCTGCTGGAGTCACCAGCTCCATCGCCCTCATCCCCGAGGAGGATCACGATGAGCAAGACGAGCAACAAGATCAGGCGGTTCGCACTCTTCGGCCTAGCTGCAGCCATGGCAACTGGAGTAACAACAGTGGCACCGCCGGCTCAGGCAGACGAAGTCACCGCCACAGTTTTCTCTGCCCCTGGCTGGGATTACGCCAACGTTCGGCCGAGTCCCGATACAGGCGGGCAGCCAATCGGGCGGGTCCAAGCCGGCCAAACAGCGGAGTTAACCTGCTACCAGTATGGTGGCGAGGCCAAAGGCCCCTACGGCAGTAGTACCCTTTGGTACAAGGTCAAGGGATACGGCTCAGGCTGGATCGCCGACTCGATGCTGTCGACAGGGAGCGATGAGCCAGTAACGGAGGCATGTGCAGCGACAGTGCATGCTGGGCAGATCAAAGCCACCGTTCAACCCGGCGTGGGAGAAAATGCTCTCAGAGTGGGGCCAGGTGCGTACAGGGCCTCAGGTAGTGTCGTTGGAGGAACTTCTCTCACACTTGACTGCTGGGCATGGGGAGACATAGAGGCAGGGCCGTCTGGAACATCACGTTATTGGTACAAGTTGGCGGGAAGTAACGAATACATTGCCGCCTCCAATGTCGACACAGGAAGCGATAAGCCTCTAACCCAAGAGTGCGTAAAATCATCGTCGGATAGATTTGTTGAACTTTCCTATTCCAGACAGAATCACGAAAAACTACATGTGGCGAATCGACTGCTCGGAAATTACTATCGAACAGATGAGTTCGCCGGTACGTACGTAGTTATCTCATGGGAGTTCTTCCTTGAAAGCGAGTCGCTAGTGAATACTATCAAGGAGATGAAGGTCGGCGAAGTAAAGAACTATCCTTCATCTATCTTGAAGGATGGTAATGACATGTACTGGTCACTCGGCTCCTTCTGGGTGCACAAGACTAGTGATACCTGCGTCTCGATTAGAGATTTCTACGACTTTGCGCCGAACTTGATTTTCAAGCCTCTTTATCAAGACGCTAGAAAAGGTTATGCCAAAGAGTTCATGATCTACTCGACTGGCTGTGTGTGAGGAGGTGCGACGAATACGAGCTAAATCATGCGGGCGGGCCCACCAACATGAAACTGGTGGGCCCGCCTCATTATATTGATCTATAAATATCACCTATGATAACATACAATTACTGATGGGTTGGAAGAAAGGAAATGCTTACACTGTACGCATATACCGCAAGCGCTGGTTTGTGGCTTTTCTTCTTAGTTTCTCAGTTGTCGCTGGATTAGCGCTCTCGTCAGCATCCATTCGGTATGCTCCCTTCGAGGAATCTCGCCCAAACTCGATTGTATCGGTTTTTAAGAAAAGAGTCGACGATACGGTTTTAAGCTATAGCGACGTACGAGTCGTCTACCACACAGGACAAACCGATGGGCGCAGCATTGACTCTTGGTTTAGAGGTATGATTGTTGGTTATATCGATAATCCTACAATCCGGAAGAGGTTATTGACGTCTGCGCCGTTCCGTAGTTGCCAGAAGCAGGAGGCTGCTGAGTGTTCAGCGTGGGGAACGTTCCGAGACCACAATGGTGCGGGTGTAGCGGAACCGAGCACCCTCAATAACGGCTTGGACCTTGCGTATCAGTTTTTGGGAATCCCCTCAGATGTGTTCATGCCCGGAAGAATAAGGGCGCCATCTGTTCTCAACCAAGCTAAGAGTGGTCAATGTATCGATATTGACAGCAGGCATCCCCAACCTTTGCCACCACCAGGAGTTGATGCAACCGGAAATGTCGACTTCGCGACAGGCAATAGCGTCATCTGTGTAGCACCACAGAATGGTGCTTTTGTATATGCTTTTATTGGCCATGGAGTTTTTTAGGTCTTCCACGTGCTGCATCTGACCTCATTTCACTCACCCCGCACCACCTTCCGCACAGCATCCTTACTGACACCCAGCCGCTGAGCGGTGTGCTTGACCGTGCCGAGTTCGGCATAGACCTGCCGCACTTGCTCTTGGAAGGCGGGGTCGGCTGGGTTGGTACGGAGTGTCTCCCCTGCTTGCTTGAGGTGCCGCGCCACCGTGGTGCGGTGGAAGCCGAAGCGTGCGGCAATCTGCGCCACTGTCTGCCCCGCCTGGTGCAGTGCCACCATCTCCTCCACCAGTTGCGGACGCAGGTAGCGGTTGATCCGCCGTGGTGGAGTGGTGGAAGACGTGGTAACTGGCGTGGGTGTCCGCACTGCTGAGCCGTCGGCTGGCTGATGAGAGGTGGGCGTCATTGAACCTGCGGCGGGCTGCGTTGCCGTGGTGGCTTCTGCTGGCGTGCCTAGCTCTCCATTCTGCCCAGACGTTTCTGCACCAGCCATAGTGGCGGAGCTTGGTAGAACACCTGGGTCTTCATCTCGTTCATGCTTCTCTGCGACCGTCCTGGCAGCCGGGGAGTCTGCATCGTCCTCCTGCCCAGGCTCCTCGACGCTGTCCGCGTCGGCGGTATTTGCCGGGACACTCGCCCGGTTGCCTTGCTCAGTGTCCACTCTGCCGGCCACCTCTAGCGAGCTGCCAGGATCCTCCGCCAGTGAAGAGCTGCGCCCCGTCGGCGCCAACGCAAGGTCAACGACGCCCATCACATACCGCCAACACGCCTCCCATTGTTTTGAGTGGGGTAGGGAGAGAGCGACCATTTTTGCTTTAAGTCTTACTCTCACGCTATGGATGTTTCGGACGTAAGGCTTTTTTATTTGCTTTGCTCTAGTCGTCACTCACTATAATGCAAAATACTTGCATGCATATTGCATAGATTGGTTGACTGTTTTATAATGACAACCATTATGAGCGAAAAAAGCACCCCCGAAAACAAAGCAGATGAAATGATGTTAACGCAGAGTGAAGTTCAACAGCAGGATGACACTTGGTTTCTGAGGGCTATCGCGAAAAATAGGGATAGGCGAACTTAGGAGTGCGCCGGTAACTATTCCGAAAACGAAGAAAAGGCCGATTAGACGTGTCAAAGTAACGCAAATACCAATTTATGACAGCGCTCCGCATCTGCGGGTGGAAGGCAGACAAAATTGGCATTAAAATGAACTATTTGATTTTTCCTGCATTTTACGTCAGGATGAACCAGATATTACTTCTTCCAGCCTCAGATAAGGTTCTTGTACATATCGCCGGAATTTGGGTCAATCTCGCAATAAATATGCTCCTGTTTGCACTCAACGCGATGTGGGTTCACAGTTCAGATTTAGGTCATTCGCTAGCATTCGCGGTTGTAACGCTATCCGTAAACGCGCTGCCTGTACTGAACTCAGACGGCTATCGATGCTTGCTTGCATGGACTGATGTCAACGAACATATCGATAATCGACGGAACCCTCGATGGGTGTTTGGATTGAGAATCCTTAGTTGGATCATTGTAGTAGCCTACATTGCTCGATTTTTACTGAATTATGTGGTATGGTGAATATATGAATACGTTACTTGAACTAGAAGATCTGGTCGTTTCCAGGGGGAGGAGGTTCTCCCTCGCTCCGCTGACCATTCGCTTCGATCGCCCAGATATTGTGGGACTTTTTGGCCACAACGGAGCCGGAAAGACGACGTTACTGAAGGCATTGGCCGGATTGTTGCCCATTCAATCTGGTTCTGTGAAGCTCCGTGATGCGACGATCCCGACCCTACTTCCAGACGTACCATTCATTTATAAGTTCTTGAAGGTGGGATCGGTTCCCAATGTCCTAGCAGACTATTTCGAAGACTTTGATCTTGAGCGTGGCCACTCTATTATTAATGATCTATCGCTGGACAAATCGAAGAAGGTGAGTGACTTATCGAAAGGAATGGAAGAACAGTTGAATCTTGGCATGACCCTGGCTCGCCGATCGTCGGTCTATCTCTTTGACGAGCCACTAGCTGCTGTGGATCCTGTAACACGAGATCGCATGCTCGACCTTATTAAGCTACACAAGCCCGACGATGCGTTACTCATCATTAGCACTCATCTTATCGCCGGCCTCGAATCACTCTTCGACGAATGTGTTGTGCTGCATAATGGGAGAGTGCTACTTCAATTGCAGGCTTCAGATATTTCTCCGGGGCAGAGCCTGGAGATTAAGATCAAGGAGGCAATGCTTAATGCGTGATATCTACACCGAAGCGCGCAAACACTTTGGTTTCTTCTTAGTGTGTGCATCAATTCTTTTTGGTATTTTTGTCTTGAGGGAACTTGTAGACTCATACAAATCCGTGCTCGACGTGATCTGGGCTTTCGCTGTCGTGCTAGTGTCGTCCGGTGCCACTTTTTATGTCGCTGCGCAGATCTTTATGTTTCTAGTGCTTAAACGCGACACGCTTCTTCATCTTTCTACCCACTCGACACTGCGTAAGTTCTTTGTCAAAACGACCTCGCTCTCCTTCGGTTTTATAACGGTAGGTCTCGTGTCGCTTCTGGCAAGCACAACGATGTGGCCGAAAGATGACAGGTTAACGAAAGTGGTTGCTTACGCAGTTTGTGCTAAATTGGTGTCGAGCATTACCTTGGTGTTTATGGCGTGGGTTCTTGGGGCAGTTACCGCCCACTTTAAGGGATTCTATTCGCGACTTCTTACCTATGCGGGTGGATTTGCTGTGCTAATTGGTTCACAGATTGCTGTATTGTGGCGTGTGGCAGATCTGGGTGGAACTACGTGGATGGTCGGAGGCTCTACCTCATTTGTTGGTTATCCTGTATATTGTGGGCCGTTAGCGATCTCGATCGGAACTCCATTTTCCTTTAAATTAACGGAACCTTACGTTCTTGGTCTTGGCTTAAATCTGATTTGGATCGTGTTGGGCCTGTTTGTCATTCTGCTACAATCTCGTCGACACCGCGCGAGCCTTCGAGCCAGGTGAGTTAATCGTATCCCATGATTGGGACTTAACCTCTGTTGCTTGGACACCTTCCCGGTAGCCACCACAGCAGTCCTCAGAATCATGTTCATAGATGTTCTATGGATGTGTCTTAAGGGCTCACGCTGAGTCATACGCTGCGTCTGACCTCATCTCACTCACCCCGCACCACCTTCCGCACCGCATCCTTGTTGACGCCCAACTTTTGGGCGGTGTGCTTGACCGTCCCGAGTTCGGCATAGGCCTCCCGCACCCGCTCTTGGAAGGCAGGGGCGGCTGGGTCGGTGCGCAGCGTCTCCCCTGCCTGCTTGAGGTGCCGCGCCACCGTGGTGCGGTGGAAGCCGAAGCGTGCGGCAATCTGCGCCACCGTCTGCCCCGCCTGGTGCAGCGCCACCATCTCTTCCACCAGCTGCGCACGCAGGTAGCGGTTGATCCGCCGTGGCGGGGTGACGGGAGACGCGGTAGCTGGCACGGGTGTCCGCACTGCTGCGTCTTCGGCCGGCTGATGAGAGATGGGTGTCGTTGAACCTGCGGCGGGCTGCGTTAGTGTGGCGGCTTCTGCTGGCGTGCCTGGCTCTCCATTCTGCCCAGACGTCTCTGCGCCAGCCATAGTGGCGGAGCTTGGTAGAGCACCTAGGTCTTCATCTCGTTCATGCTTCTCTGCGACCGTCCTGGCAGCCGGGGAGTCTGCTTCGTCCTCCTGCCCAGGCTCCTCCCCGCTGGCCGCTTCGGCGGCATTTGCCGAGGCGCTCGCCCGGTTACCTTGCTCAGTGTCCGCTCTGCCGGCCACGTCTAGCGAGCTGCCAGGATCCTCCGCCAGTGAAGAGCCGCGCCCCGTCGGCACTACCGCAAGGTCAACGACGCCCATCACATACCGCCAACACACCTCCCATTGCTTTGAGTGGGGTAGGGAGAGGGCGACGATGAGAAGACCCATGAGCTTGCTCATGAGACGTCCGAGGAGGAGGGGGTAAGAGGCCGCCAGGCCGAATACCCCGACCAAGGAGGAAACCCATGAGCTTGCTCATGAGGTTTCCGACGCGTAGGGGTCGACAGGCCGAAGGGCCTAAGCACCCCGACGATGAGAAGGCCTGCGGGTTCGCTCGCGGGCTTTCTGGCGTACCAGAGCCGAAGAGACCAGTTCAGCCCCACCGGAGTCGACCAGCACTATGGCTCAGTGTCCACAGCGCTGACATCAACGGCCCCGATGCCCCTGCACCCAGCTGGGATCGTTGGAATGCCGCAGTTTCGCCCAGGCATGCAGCGCCGATTCGGGGCTGATGTCAGCACCATGGACACCGACACCCCGCAGTCCCTCGGTACCATCCTTTGCCCCACCGTCAAGCCTCCCCACGTCGCGGGGGTTCGGTCGGGCGCGACTTCTCGCTTCACAGTCACGCCCGACCGCCTGCACTGCACGAGCGTCGGGCGCCATGGCACGAAGGTCGGGCGTACTGCATGGGGGTCGGGGGTTCGAGCAGTGCGCACAACCCACGGCCAGCGCCTCCCGACCCTCGGGCAGTGGGAGCCCGGGACGAGGCCGCCGACCGAACGCTCTACCCTGAGGTGAGGACACCACCGGGAAGGAGGCCACACATGCCGGATCCCAGCACCGAGCTCGAGGAGCTGCGTCGCAGGGTCGAGGAGCAGTCCCACCCAATCGATGAGCTCCAGGACGCCCTCCACACACTGTCGATCGCGGTCCAGTACCGGCAGGAGGAGCCCTACCTGGCCTTCCTGGCGGAGCACGG
>ERZ772927.208-NODE-208-length-34118-cov-381.398_pt1 | contig 34118 bp, 26 predicted proteins | sample MGYA00512115_ERZ772927 | MGnify/ENA primary metagenome ERZ772927 (study PRJEB29015, sample SAMEA2737924) | human oral metagenome | biome: human oral; feature: human-associated habitat; material: dental | place: China | collected 2013 ... | reverse complement strand
CGTACTCGTCGCGGAACCAGCGGTAGCGGGCCATGACCTGCGCCCCGTGGGGCTCCTCGGCCGGGATTCGCTGGGCATGCCGTTCAGTGGCCCTGTAGTCGTGAGCGACCTGCGAGTAGTGGCGCTGCGCCTCACCGGCCCGTCGGCGGGCCATGAGTCCCCGCCACAGGTAGACACCGATACCGGTGGCACCAAACCCGGCGACCGGGAAGGACAGCTGCAGGAGGAGGGCTCTCAGGTCGCTGCGAGGCTTACCGACGTACTTCGTGGACTTCTTCCCCATGGAGACCAGACCCCCGTCCCAGTCCTTCTCCCGGAACTGGGACTTAGCGGCTTCCTGGATGTCGTCCTCCTGGCTGCTCATCACCTTGACGTCCTCACCGAAGTAGCAGCCCACCTTGCGCGAGTCGGGGGCGACCGCCAGGATCACCAGGCCGTCACTCCAGTACTTGGGGTTCGACGTCGAGACCCACGGAACATCAGTGTCGCTCGCATGCGAACGGGCATACTCCAGCACAGCATCGTTGAGGTTGGAGACGTCCTCACCCGGCACCGTCAGGACAGCCAGGTGGACCTGCTTGCGGAACTCCAGATTCTTGAGCTTGTCGCTCAGCGCTGTGCTGTCAAGCACGCCGGCCTCGTCCTGGACCTCGACCGTGGGCCGGTAGGTGACCACCGCCTCCTTCTTCGATGGCCAGAGCCATACGATCAGCGGCGAGAGGACCATGGTCAGGCCCAGGATCATGATGGCGGTGAAGGCCACCACTGAACGGGTTCCGCCCGAGCGTGTGGCGGGGTTCTGCCCCAGCTGCTCCATCCGAGCCCCACTTCCCTACTAGCTCCCTACTGACTGGACGTTTTCAGTGCCGATCCTAGCGGGGGCGGGGCCGCCCCGGAGGCGGGCAGAGACAGCACCGACGCGGGCCCGCCCGCACCGGCTCAGAAGCTCGAGGAGGAGCCGGACCCGGAGAACCCGCCACCACCGCTGTAGCCGCCGGAGAAGCTGCTTCCCGAGAAGCTGGACCCGGAGCCGGAGCTGCTCGACGGCGTGTAGGAGGAGGCCGAGCTGTATCCCACCACCAGGTCGGAGACCGGGGTGAAGGAACTGAAGGACCCGCCGGCACCGACGCCCGAGCTGGACGATCCGGATGAGCCGATGGCAGAGATGGCCGGAGACGAGGGGTTGAGGCGGATCGTCGAGTGCGGGTTGTAGCTGCCGTGTCCCCCGCCCAGGTACCAGTAGCCGGCGTAGGCGGCATCCGTGGACGAGACCGAGTCGTCGTAGCGACGACGGCGCTCGTCGGCGTAGCTGGAGGTGTCGGCGTCAATGGCCTCGCGGGCGAGCCGGGAGGCCTTCGTCTTCGTCTCACTGGCGATCTCGTCGAGCTCGTCCAGCGCAGCCGAGGGCTGGAGCGAACCGTCCTCCAGCCCGGAGGTCATGTCGTCCAAGCGCTGCTTACGGGAGCGGACCCACTCCCGCTCCTCCTTGGCGCGCTCGGCGATCGAACCGTTCTCGGCGACAACGGAGATGTAGACCTGGTGGCACAGTCTCCGCAGCGACTGCAGGTCCTCCAGGACCGGCCCCTGCTCGTTGCTCCAGACGCGGTCCCAGCCGGGCGACAGACTCAGGAAGGTGGCAGTGTTGGCGATGACGTCGTCGAGGGAGTCCAGGAGCTCGGAACGCTTCTCCAGCTCGGTGGCCCGTCTCAGCACCGACATGCCGAACCACTGTGTGCGGTAGGGGTTGCCGAAGTCCTGCCAGGAGCGGGTGACCTTCTCATACTCCTCACGGAACCACCGGTAGCGGGCCATGACCTGGGCACCGTGCGGCTCATCCTCGGGGATCGTACCGGCCAGGAGCTCGGTGGTCTCGTAGTCGTGGGTGACCTGCGAGTAGTGGCGCAGCGCCTCGCGCGCCCGGCGTCGTGCCGCGAAACCGCGCCACAGGTACCACCAGAGCCAGATGAGGCCCACGAGTGCCGAGATTCCGGGCAGGACGTAGGTCGTGCCCACGTCGCCACCGCCGGGCCGGCCGATGACGTCAGCGGTCTTGGCCGCCATGGAGACGGTGCCCCCGTACCAGTCGGCCCGGCGGTACTGTTCCTTGGCGGCGTTCTGGATGGCGGCCTGCTGCTCCAAGGGGACCGCGACATCCTCACCGAAGTAGCAGCCGACCTTGCGCGCCTCCGGGGCGACCGCCAGGATCACCAGGCCGTCGCTCCAGTAGTTGGGGTTCGACGTCGAGATCCACGGGACGTCGGTGTCGCCCTGGTGCGAGCGGGCGTACTCCAGCACCGAGTCGTTAAGATTGTCGACGTCCCAGCCCGGGACTGTGAGCACGGCGACGTGGATGTCCTGACGGAAGCGCATCGCCTGGATCTCCTTGGCCAGTGGCTCGCTCTGGAGCACCCCGGCCTCGTCGTGGACCTCCACGCTGGGGTGATGGCTCTCCCCGAAGGGCCAGATGACCATGATCGGCAGCACGGCGATGAGGGCCAGGCTCACCACCACATTGGCGACGAAGGCCGTCACCGACCAGATTCCACCGAGCCCGACGATGCCGGACTGTTTCATGTGCCTCATCAGCACTTCCTTCCTCTGACGTGAGCGTGGCGTGTGAGGTGTGCCGACGTCAGCATCCCGGGAAGGTCCCGTCCCCGAGATATCCCGCACCGGCATTCAGGAGCCGTCGCGGACCGGCGTAGCCGACAGGCACGACGGCTCTCCCATTGGCACCAGAGCTGACCGGATTCCAGTAGCCGGCGTTCCTTCCGGGTCCGACGACGTCCAGCAGGGCGTGCGTACTCAGGCGGAAGGAGGCTTCGCCGTCGAGAGAACCGAGAGAGCTGCTGAGGGCAGGCTCCGCACCGGCCGCACTGAGCGACAGGCCATGCCCCGCCCGGCGAGCATCGGCCGCCATCCAGGCAAGCTCGTCAAGCGCCGCCGAGGGCTGCAGCAAGCCGGCCGACAGCTCCGCGGTCATCTCGCTGAGGCGCTGGTGGTGTGCCCGCACCAGCTCGCGCACCTCCACCGTGCCGCGGGGAGTGAACGCGTAGGAGTCGATCCACTGGCACTGGCTCAGGAGCAGGTCGAGCTCATGAAGAACCGGCTGCTGCTCCTGGCGCCAGAGCCTCTCCCAGTTGGAGGACAGGCTCAGGAATGCGGCATTGCTGGCGATGATGTCGTCGGTCGACTCCAGCGCGGCCGAGCGTCGCTTGATCTCACGGGCCCGCTGGAACACTCCCGGTTCGAACCACTGGGCGCCCCGGGGGCTGCCGAGGTCCTGCCAGGAGCGGGTCAGGCTCTCGTACTCGTCGCGGAACCAGCGGTAGTGGGCCATGACGTGGGCGCCGCGGGTCTCGCCTTCAGGGATGAGACGGGCATGGAGCTCGGTGGCCTCGTAGTCGTCGGTGACCTGCGCGTAGTGCCGCAGCGCCTGCTTGAACATGCGCCGTGCGGACAGACCGCGCCACAGGTAGTAGCCGACGCCGCCGGCGCCCAGCAGGGCCGGCAGGAGCGTGAGGGCGGCGAGCGAGGGCGCCCACACCGCTACGGCCACCGGTGAGAGCGCGGCCGCCAGGCCCGCCGTCATGATGGCGCAGAAGGACAGCAGCGAGCGGACCCCTCCGAGGCGGATGACGAGAGGAAGGCGCGTGGGCGGCATCGTCCTCCTCTCATGAAACCTCGACGTGGGTCCTGGCCGGCTGGTGACTCTGCGGCCGCCGGCCGTGCCTCATCCTTACCCGCGGTTACGCCGTCTGCCATGGGGAGAGCAACACGGGGCGCCCTCGATAAGAGGACACCCCGTGGACGTGGAACCGGGAAAGAGCCTAGTGAACGGGTCGCCCCACCGGCAGGGTCAGACACCCTGTGCCGGTGGGGGCGGCGCCCCATCGGATGCAGCCGGCCCCGGTTCGTACCCGTACGACCGGCGCTGGTCTGGCGAGTGTCGGCGTGGCTTCAGTGACTGCTCTTGATCGGACCAGCTCAGGGCCGGGCCGGCTCAGGACCGGGCGGCGATGGCCTCGATCTCGACACCGGCCCCCAGCGGCAGGGCGGCCACCCCGAAGGCGGCCCGGGCCGGGAGGGTCTCGCCGGTGAAGTAGCGGGCGTAGACCTCGTTGACGGCGGCGAAGTCAGCGATGTCGGCGAGCAGGACCGTGGTCTTGACAACGTCGTCGTACCCGAGCCCGGCCTCGGCCAGGATGGCGCCCACGTTCTTGAGGACCTGCTCGGCCTGGGCCTGGATGTCTCCCTCGACGAGCGCGCCGGTGGCCGGGTCGAGCGGCACCTGCCCGGAGACGAAGACGAGCGAGCCGGCCCCCTGACCGGTGGAGACGCCCTGGGAGTAGGGGCCGACGGCGGCGGGGGCGTTGGTCGTGGCGATACGGCTGACGGTCATGGGTTCCTCGTTCCTGCTGGACGCTGGGGTTCGGCCGCGTTCCCGGCGGGCGGAGTGGCGGCCCGGGTGGCAGCGCAGTGGCGCCGACGCCCGGGCCAGACTACCCATGCCTTTCACTTCGCCCGCTTCCTAGACTCGGGGTGGTCGACCGCATCGGGGTCGGCGCACCCCGCTTCGCTCCTATCGAAGGACTGCCGTGAAGCTGCCCTCCATCCCCTCGCGCGACGACCTGGCCGCCCAGGCCCGCGGCCTCGTCGGACAGGCAGCGGCCGGCGCCGCCAAGGCCGCGGACACGGTGTCCCGGACAGCGGCCGGCGCGGCCGCCCAGACCTCCCAGCGCCTCGGCGTCGACCGGCTTCCAGGCCTGCCCGGCCTGTCCCGGCTGGCGAAGGATGACGGAGCCCCGATCGACGTCGACGCCGGGCCACAGATCACGGGCACCCCCTTCGCCCGGACCCTCGCCACCGCCTTCGCCGCCCGTCCTCACACGCGCAGCGCCAGGAGCCTCCTCATGGGCGCCGACTTCCTGCGCACCGGCCTTCGACTGGGAGGCCGCGAGCGCAAGCAGCTCAAGAGCCGCGGATTCGCAGCCGAGACCACTGGCGCCACCGGCGCGCCCGACCTTGATATCGCCGAGCTCATCCACGTCCACGGCCGCCGCCTCCCCAATCTCATGCGCAACGCCTCCTACCGGATCATCAAGCGTGACGTGCGCGCCGTCACCGACCACGGATCGGCTACCGGCTCACTGCACTGGATCGGCGTCTCGGAGCAGGAGCATGCCCGGGGCGCCATGGGGTGGACCCGCCTGTGCGTGGACACCGATCAGACGGACCGGCTGCCCGTGCTCTCCGGGGACCATCACCTCGACATCGTCATCGCTCCGGTGGGTCAGGAGCCCGCCGAGTACGCCAGTGACATGGCCGGCCTCCTGCCGCAGGGGATACCGGCTGAGGCGTGGCAGGCGCTGACCGCCGACCCGACCCGCCCGGTCATGCGCCTGCACCTGCTGGGCCAGGACCGTATCGGGGTCGACGCCGGCGGAGACACCTACACGTTGTTCAGGAACGTGCCGCACACGGTGCGCGGCTCGCTGCTCATCATGGGCAACCGGGTCAGGCGGGCCGAGCTGTGGCTGGCGGATCGTGCGAACATCGACATCCTGGAGTGGCTGCCGGTGTAGGGGCACCGGGTCTCACCCATCGGGCCTCGCGCCCACCGCTGGCCACCCGCCTCCAACCCACCACCTCCAGCCCGCCGGTCGGCAGCACGGGCAGCCGCATGGCCCCGACTGGCCGCGCCCGCCCCGCCGCCCGGGACCTACGGCACTTCCATGGCGGCCCTCGCGGCGAGCCCTCCCACAACGCCGTCGTCGTCGGACATAGAGCCCCGCCGATCACCGCGTCCCGGCCTCGGAACGGCCAGTGTTTCGCACAGCGAAACGGGCTGATCCGGCCAGTGGCACGTGACACACTGTGCCCATGCACGCACGCGCAGGACAGCCAGCACAGCCCGAAGACCTCATCGACGTCGACGAGGTCGTCTCCGCCTACTACGACCTCGTCCCCGACCCCGCCGTCCCAGCTCAGAAGGTCGTCTTCGGTACCTCCGGGCACCGCGGCTCCTCTCTGGACACCGCCTTCAACGAGGCCCACATCGTGGCCACGACCGCGGCCATCGTGGAGTACCGCCGCTCCCAGGGCACCGACGGCACCCTCTACCTGGGCCGCGACACGCACGCCCTGTCCGAGCCCGCCTGGCGCACCGCCGTCGAGGTGCTCGCCGGGGCCGGGGTGACCACCGCCGTCGACTCCCGTGGCGCCTACACGCCCACCCCGGCCGTCTCACACTCCATCCTCCTGGCCAACGGCGCCGGGACCGAGGCGGGGGTGCGCACGAGCGGCCCCGGCCTGGCCGACGGCATCGTGGTGACCCCCTCCCACAACCCGCCACGCGACGGCGGCTTCAAGTACAACCCGCCCACCGGCGGCCCGGCCGGCTCGGAGGCCACGACGTGGATCGCCAACCGCGCCAACGAGCTGCTCGCCTCCGGGTGGCAGGACGTCCCGCGGGTCCCGGTCGCTGAGGCCCTCGACGGCCCCCACATCATCAAGCACGACTACCTGGAGACCTACGTCACCGACCTGGAGAGCGTCATCGACCTCGAGGCGATCCGCAAGGCCGGCGTGCGCATCGGGGCCGACCCGCTGGGCGGCGCCTCGGTGGACTACTGGGGCGCGATCGGTGAGCGCTACGGCCTGGAGCTCACGGTGGTCAACCCCGAGGTGGACCCGGCCTGGCACTTCATGACCCTGGACTGGGACGGCAAGATCCGCATGGACTGCTCCTCCCCCAACGCCATGGCCTCGCTGCGCGAGAAGATGACGCCCGACGCCGAGGGCAGGACCCCCTACGACGTCGCCACCGGGAACGACGCCGACTCCGACCGCCACGGCATCGTCACCCCCGACGGCGGGCTGATGAACCCCAACCACTTCCTGGCCGTGGCCATCGAGTACCTCTTCACCCACCGGCCCGGCTGGCCCGCCGACGCCGCCGTCGGGAAGACCCTGGTCTCCTCCAGCCTCATCGACCGGGTGGCGGCCGCGATCGGGCGCACTCTCATCGAGGTGCCGGTGGGCTTCAAGCACTTCGTGCCCGGGCTGCTCGACGGCTCGATCGGCTTCGGCGGCGAGGAGAGCGCGGGGGCGTCCTTCCTGCGCAAGGACGGCACCGTGTGGACCACGGACAAGGACGGCATCATCCTGGCCCTCCTGGCCAGCGAGATCATCGCCGTCACCGGCAAGTCCCCCTCCCAGTTGCACGAGGAGCAGGTGGAGCGCTTCGGCGCCAGCGCCTACGCACGCATCGACGCCGCCGCCTCCAAGGAGGAGAAGGCCAAGCTCGCCGCCCTGGCCGCCGAGGACGTGACCGCCACCGAGCTGGCCGGCGAGGAGATCACCGCCCGGCTGGTCGACGCGCCCGGCAACGGGGCCCCCATCGGCGGGCTCAAGGTCACCACCGAGGACGCCTGGTTCGCCGCACGCCCCTCGGGCACGGAGGACGTCTACAAGATCTACGCCGAGTCCTTCAAGGGGGCCGACCACCTGGCCCAGGTGCAGGAGGAGGCCAAGAAGGTGGTCGCCGCGGCCCTGGGCGGCTGACGACGCAGGCGCTTTCCTGTCTCGCGCCACCCTGCCCACGGGGACATCCTGCGCGTACGGGTGCGTGTCGTTACGGCCGGGGGCATTCGACGCCGTCGGGGACAGCAATCCTGTCCCCGGGCGCGCAGGATGCCCCCGGCCGGAAGAAAATGTCCCCGCACGCGCAAGACGTCCCCGGTCGCGGGGGCAGGACGCGCAGAGACGGTGGTGCATGCTCGACGTCGGCCTACCGACTGGTGAAAATATGGCCATGGGTACCACCGACTCCCCCGTCCTCCACATCCGCACAGCCCGGACGGCCCGGGCGGAGCAGGCGCAGGACGCGGCCATGGCCGCTGCCCTGGAGGCCATCTGCTTCCCACCCGAGCAGGCCGCCAGCCCGACGACGATCGCCGAGCGGATGGCTACCTACGCCGACCACTTCTGGCTCATCGAGGACGAGGGCGGCATGCTGCTGACGGTGGTCAACGGACCGTGCACCCACGCGCGCGATCTGAGCGACGAGATGTACGAGGCGCCCACGATGCACGACCCCGACGGGGCCTGGCAGATGATCCTCGGCGTCGCCACGGCTCCCGCCGCCCAGGGGCAGGGGCTGGCCACCCGTCTGCTGCGCACTGTCATCGAGACAACGCGCGTCCACGGCCGCCAGGGCCTGGTGCTCACCTGCCTCGACGACCTCGTGGGCTTCTACGCGCGCCTGGGTTTTGTCGACGAGGGCCTGTCCGCCTCCCACCATGGCGGCCTGCCTTGGCACCAGATGCGGCTCACCCTGGTCTGACCGCCCCGCAGCATTCGGAACTTCACCCGAGCGGTGCCGTCTTACCCCGCACCACCCCACGGGGACATCCTGCGCGTACGGGTGCGTGTCGCCCCGGGCGGGGGCATTCGACGCCGTCGGGGACAGCAATCCCGTCCCCCAACGCGCAGGACGTCCCCGGCCGGAAGAAAATGTCCCCGAACGCGCGAGACGCCCCCGGCTGGAGTGGAACGTCCCCGGGAGCGCCGGATGTCCCCGGCCACCACCGCCGTCACCGCCACCACCGCCGTCACCGCCACCACCGCCGTCACCGCCACCACCACCTGGCCCGCCCACCACCGCAGTGTCCCCACACGCGCGGAAAGTCCCCGCAGATGGCGACTCTCCGGGTGCCACAGGTCGCCGGGTGCATGCCCCCTCCACAAGGCTGACGCCGTCGGGCGCCTCCTCCCGCGCATCGCCCCACGATGGGAGGCATGAGTACCACCATCCTCGAACGCACCGACCTCGCACACAGTTTCAGCCCAGCACGATCGCTACCGCTGCTCCTCACCTCCGATCCGGTCATGACCGGGGCATCCCGTCTGTTCGCGGGCCCGGGGCTCACCCGCATCGCCCCGGGGACCTACGTGCCGTCCCAGGAGTGGGCGGAGGCCAGGCCGGACCTGAGGCACATGACCCTCATCCGAGCCGCGATGGCCAAGACCCGCGGCGACGTCGTCCTGCTCGGCCCATCAGCGGCCGTGTGGCTCGGGCTGCCCCTGGTGGGCCGCCTCCCCGGGCGAGTGCAGTGCCTCCGCCTCAGTGAGGCCCGGGCGCGCACGGCGCTGCTTCAACGCCATCGCCGCCCCGGTCTGGGCGACCTGCTCAACACATCCGGCGCCCATACCTCGTCCGTCGCCGACACGGTCGTTGACCTGGCCCGGTGGGGCGGGCTCACCCAGGGCGTCTGCGCCATGGACGCCGCCCTGGCCGCCCACCTGTGCACCCGCGCCGAGCTGACCGACGCCGTCGACCACCTGGCCACCGGCGCCCGCGGCATCCGCAGCGCCCGCACCGCCGTCCACCTGACCGACGCCCGCTCCGAGTCCCCCGGCGAGTCCCTCTCCCGCGTGCGCATGTGGCAGGCCACCCTGCCCCACCCCGACCTCCAGCACGAGGTCCACATCGACGACCACACCTACCGCCTCGACTTCCTGTGGCCCCGCACCAAGGTGGTCGGCGAGTTCGACGGCCACATCAAGTACCGCAAGAACAGCTTCGGCAAGGACGCCGAAGACACCGTCCTCAACGAGCGCCGCCGCGAGCTCGCCCTGACCCGCGCCGGCTACGACGTCGCCCGCTGGACCTGGGAGGAGGCCTGGCCAACCGACGCCCCCGCCATGCTGCGCGAGCTCGCCCGCCACGGCATCCACCCCACCGGGGTGCGCTGGTAAGACGCGGCCGAGCCGGGCACCGCCCTAGCCACGGGGACATTCCACGCGGCCAGGTGCGTCTCACTGCGGCCGGGGGCATTCGACGCCGTCGGGGACAGCAATCCCGTCCCCCAACGCGCAGGATGCCCCCGGCCGGAAGAAAGTGTCCCCGCACGCGCAGGATGTCCCCGGCCAGAAGGGAATGTCCCCGCACGCCCATAAGGTCCCCAGCCAGCGCTGGGGGCAAGCGATTAGGGTGAGGGCGTGAGCCAGTCACGCCCGTCGAGGCCGTCCAAGCACCACGTCGAGCACCCCTCCGCGCACACCGATCCCCCGCGCCCGACGCCGGCCGCCGGATCGGCGGACTCCCCCGCGCCTTCCGCATCCTCCGCGCCAGCGGGCTCCCCGACGAGCCCGGAGGCCACGTCGGCCGACCAGGCCCTGACTCCGCCGGGAGCCTCCACGGCGTCCTCCGGCACCACGGCGCCGCGCCGAGCCCCCTCTCAGCAGTCCCGCCCCGGCCCGCAGGACGACATCATGCTGGCCACCGGCAAGCCCCGGCAGACCGAGCGCCCCAAGCCCCCCACCCAGGAGCAGATCCGCCGCCAGCCCGGCCGCAAGGCCTGGGTCCCCAACCAGCACGGGGCCTGGTCGATGCTGGTGCTGCCGCCGATCGTCGGCTGGGTCGTGGGCGGCTTCAGCTGGGTGAACCTCCTGTTCCTTCCCGCCTGGTGGGGCGGCTACCTCACCTACTGGTCCTGGTCGCAGTGGCTGCGCACCCGCTCGGCCCGCAAGCGCGCCCTCATCATGCTGCCGCTCCTGGTCTACACCGGCTGGACGGCCTCCCTGGCCCTCATCACTCTGCTGGTGGCGCCCTACCTCATCCAGTGGGCGGTGCCTCTGGCGCCACTGTTCGCCATCGCGTTGCACCAGGTGTGGCGCGGTCACGAGCGCTCACTGCTCTCGGGGCTGTCGACGACGACGGCCGCCTCCCTCATGGCGGCCGTCACCTACAGCCTGGCGGTGCGCGGCGACGGCGGCTTCCTAGGCCTGGGGACACCGAGTTCCCCCCTTCCGGGGGCCTCCCCCAGCGGCGCACTGACGGGCTGGTCCTGGATGTGGCTGGTCACGGCGCTGACGGCCGCCTACTTCGGCGGGACGGTCCCCTACATCAAGTCGATGATCCGCGAGCGCTTCAACTACACGCTGCTGGCCGGCACGGTGGCGGCGCACGCGCTGGTGGCGGTGGTGACGTGGTGGCTGGCGTCGTCGGGGATGCTGCCGTGGGGGCACGCCGTCCTGTGGGTGGTGCTGACGGTGCGGTCGCTGGTCATGCCGCTGTGGCAGTGGCAGCTGGTGCGCACCCGCCACCGCCCGCTGCGCCCGGGGACGATGGGCATCGTCGAGGTCTTCATGTGCGTGGCCTTCCTGGTGACGATCTCAGTGTGACCAGGCCTGCGACGACGCCGTCACCCGCCCCGCCCTGTCGGCGGCACCCGCTCCGGCGGGGCTCAGTGCTCGGCGCGCCAGGCGGCCGCGGCGGCCAGGACCCTCTCGTTGTCCGACGTCGTCCCCACCGAGACCCGCACGCCCTCACCGGCGAAGGGCCGCACGAGGATGCCGGCGGCGCGGAAGTGCTCGGCCAGCGTCGTCGTCTGCTCGCCCACGCCGAGCCAGAAGAAGTTGCCCTGGGCCTCGGGAACCTGCCAGCCCTGAGCGCGCAGGGCCTCCACGACCCGGTCCCGCTCGGCGGCGACGGCGGCCGAGCGCTCAGCGGTACGGGCCAGCTCGCCCTCCCCCAGGGCCGTGGTGGCGGCGGCCTGCGCGGGCAGGTTGACCCCGAAGGGCGTGGACACCGAGCGGATGGCGGCGGCCAGGCCCGGCTCGCAGATGAGGTAGCCCACGCGCATCCCGGCCAGGGCGTGGGCCTTGGAGAAGGTCCGTGAGACCACGAGATTGGGGGCTCCGGCCAGGAGGGTGAGGGCGTCGCCGGCCCGCGGGTCGGTGACGAAGTCGAGGTAGGCCTCGTCGATGAGGACGACGACGTCGCGCGGCACCCCGGCCACGAGCTCGGCCAGCTCCTCGGCGGTCAGGATCGTTCCGGTGGGGTTGTTGGGGGTGCAGGCCATGACCACGCGGGTGCGGGGGGTGATGGCCGCCAGCATGGCGGGTACGTCGTGGCGGGCGTCGGGGGTCAGCGGGACGCGCACGGCCCGGGCGCCCGCAACGGCCACGCAGATCGGGTATGCCTCGAAGGATCGCCAGGGGATGACGACCTCGTCGCCGGGCTCGCAGACGGCGTCGAGCAGGTGCTGGATGAGGGCGACCGAGCCGTTGCCGACGACGACCTGCTCGGCCTCCACGCCCCAGCGGCGGGCGAGGGCCTGCGTGAGGCTCTCCCCAGTCATCTCCGGGTAACGGTTGACCCCGGTGGCGGCGCGGGTGATGGCCTCGACGACCGCGTCCTGCGGCGGATAGGGCAGCTCGTTGGAGGAGAGCTTGGCGATCTGCGCCGCCGTGGCGGCGTCGGGGCGGGCCCCGGGCACGTAGGCGGGCAGGGCGGCGACGTCGGGGCGGATGCGCACCGTCGTCGAGGGGGCGCTCTCCGAGCCCGCGGCGGGGGATGCGGGCCTGGGGCCGCCGGGCACTGGGGTCGCTGCAGGATTCATGCCTCCATCTTGGCACCGGCACAGGTTGCCCGGGCACAATGGACCCATGGAGATCGTGGCACGAACCATCGGAAACGCGGCCGGCCTGTGGCTGGCCACGCGCCTGCTGTCCGGGCTGAGTGTGCCCGAGGGTGTGGGCACCTCCCACATGTGGCTGAACCTGCTGGTTCTGGGCCTGGTGCTGGCGCTGGTGAACTCGCTCATCAAGCCAGTGGCGAAGTTCCTGACCTTCCCGCTCTACATCATCACCTTCGGGCTGTTCGCCCTGGTGGTCAACGGCGCGATGCTCTCGCTGACGGGCTGGCTCACCGACCACATCGCGGCACTGGGCGCCGGCGGCTCGGTGCCTCTGGGACTGGAGGTGGCCTCCTTCGGCTCGGCGGTGGCCGGCTCGATCATCATCTCGGTGATCTCCTCGATCATCGCCGCGATGCTCGTGCGCCGCGAGGACTGAGGTCGACGACGTCGGAGGTGCGCCGGACGGCTCAGCTGATGCCGGCCGGCGTCGCCCAGCGTCACCCGGCGTCGCCCAGTGCCTCGCGGAGCAGGCCGGCACCCGCGTCCCAGCACACGTCACCACCGTCATGACCTCACACCTAGTGCTCGCCCGTCGACTGCGGGCTCGGGGTGGGCCGGGGGTAGGAGGGTTGCGCCGAGGGCACCTTGCCCCGGTAGGTGGCGCCGCCCTTGTAGATCCCGTTGGGGTCGGTGTTGCGCTGGACCGCGAAGGTGTACTCGGTGGTGGTCGTCCCCTGCTCGCCGGCGCCCGAAGCCCGCGAGAAGGACTTGTTCCAGTCGGCCAGCTCGGGCGCCTTGTCCTCCAGCCCCTCAGCGGCCTGGGCGTAGGCGGAGGAGGCGTGCGGGTAGCCGTTCGTGCTCGTCTGGTGGGTGTCGAGCATGGCGACCTGCCGGTGGGGGCCGGTGGGTGTGGGGGCGGCGTCGAGCCCGGGGACGGCGTCACCGGTGTTCTCCAGGTGCAGGGCGTGGACGTCGTCGGGGATGTCGGCTCCCGCGGTGGGCGAGCCGGCGGTGAGGACCGTGGTGATGTTGTAACGCCCCTGGATCGCGGGGTCGGCGGCGATGTTGGAGACCGTGATCCCGCCCTGGGAGTGGCCGTAGAGGGCCACCTCCTCCCCCGGTTGGATACCGGCCTGGCGCATGGCGGTGACGACGCCGCTCTCCATGGCCGTGGGCGTGCCACCCACGGCCTCGAGGTTGGTGAGCAGGTCCTGCGGCTCGCCGTCGCCGGAGGTCCAGTCCGTGGTGCCGGGGACGTAGACGACCCAGGAGATTCGGCCGTCGGCGTGCTCGACCCGCTGGATGGAGATGACCCCGGCCTCCTCGTAGCCCTGCCCCAGGGAGTTCTTCGAGGACTGCACCTCCTGGCAGTGGGTGATGGTCTCGGAGATGCTCTGCGGGGACTTGGCCTCCTTGCCCTTGCCGGTCATACCGGGATTCACGGCGCTGGCGAGCCCGAAGGGGTCCTTGGCGGCGGGCGGCAGCACGGTCGATCCGGTGCCGCCGACGGGGGTGACCGTGACGCCGCTCTGGGTGCCGTAGACCCCGGCCCCGATCGCGGCGGCGTTCGCGCCCAGGACCATGGCGACGCGTTGCATGGGCGTGAGGCTCGTGGTGTCGACGGTCTGTGTCCCGACGGCGACCTGCCCGGGCAGGCGCTGCTTCGCCCAGGGGTCGAGACGTTGGGAGACCTGCTGGAGGTAGGCCTGGACCGTGGCGGCCTCCCGCCCGGTCTTGGCATTCTTCAGCCAGCGCGTCAGCAGGACGATCCTGACGAGGTCCTCCTTGACCCACTGCTCGGTGGTCGGGTCACTGAGCAGGAGCTGGAGGACCTCGACGGCGGCCTGCCCGTCCTCGTTGTCCTTCACCAGCTCATAGAGCAGCCAGCTCGTCGCCGGTGAGGACGCCAGCAGAGTTGCGATCGTGGGGAACTGAGAGGCGATTGCGACGGACCCCAGCGCCATCTTGAGGAGACCGGAGTCGAAGGCCCGAACGTCCACGGGTCCCACCAGACCATTGACGGGAGTGGCCTTCCCGTCGGCCAGGGTGTGGGCCTGGGAGCAGGCGGTGACGTCGGAGGCAATGCCGCGCAGCGTACCGGCGACGGCCTCGAGCGACCCCGGCCCGGTGGTCAACGCATCCAGGGCCTGAAGAGCGACGGACTTCTCCAGATCGAGGCCCGCCAGGATCGGGTAAGGGATGCTGGGTGGGGATACCGGTGGAGGCGGCGCCTCATTCACTTCAGTGACCACATTGGCAATGAGGGTTCGCGCGTCATCCAAGGAGCCTGCCGCCGAGTTGAGGCTGCTGGCCAGGGAGTCGAGATCACTCGTGTTGACGGAGACGGTTCCGCCCGACACCACCACCGCAGGGCCCCCACTCCATATGGTCCAGCTGTGGCCGCTATCCTCCGGGGCGGCCGAGGCGGGAGGAGTCTTGGGTTTCGGGGGCGGCTGGTTGGCATAAGGCGGATCCGTCGCGTGGGGGTCCTGCTTCCAGGCGGGGTAAGGACTGTCTCCGTCCATGGCAACTGGACTCATAATCAGCTCGTTCCATCCGGTGAGTTGCGTGACTCGATGACACCGACCTTGGAGGCGGCCGTGTCATAGCGCGTCGCCAGCGCGGTCAGGAGCCCGGAGGCATTCGTGAGCGCCGTCTGGCAGGCGGTGGAGTCCGCCCCCACCCAGCTGGCGGGGACCGATGTGGGGAATTGTGTAACGGCGGCGTCGTAGTCCGCCCTGGAGCGTGACAGTGAGAAAGACATGACTCGACGGTAGGGCGGCCCAGAGACGGCCGCAGCGCCGGCTTGCAGCCCTGTGGATCAGCCCTGCACTCCGGCGCCTGTGGCCCCCGGTGAACCGCACGTCCTCGCGCCGGGAGACGGAGAGGGGCTCGCCGCATTAACCGGAGGCTGGGTCTCAGCCGCGCACCCGCTCAACAAAGGACTCGGCCCGCGGTCCGGTTTCCCGGACCGCGGGCCCAAGCCTCGCGAGGTCCTCCTGCTACCCGGCTTCCCATAAGGCCGGGGAGGCAGGACCTCCTTCACCAGAACGTCCGGTCCGGGCTCCCTAAGACCCGTTCCAGACTCGGAGACCTGCCAGTCATCGGGCTCCCCAACCCTCGTGACCGGTTCCGTCCGGCGGCAGTAACTATGTAACCCACCGATCCTGAGCGGACCCCCCGAATTCCCCTATGAACACGCTGAGAAATAGGCGTCATTCCGCCATTTCTACGTAGTATGCACCACATTCCGGCGATTACCCAGAATATTCCGGCACTTCTTCGGGGCCTTTCCCACGGCTTGTCCATCAAACCGAGGCCGGCGGCCTGCGCAGGCACACGACGGCGTCGGCCCGGCGTCCCTCCTGGCCGTCGGGCCCCGTGGCCTGCCGGTCCCGCTCCTCGCCGACGACGACCTCCCAGCCGGCCGTCGCCTCGGCCAGGCCCTCGAGGAGCTCGGCGGCCGTGTAGGTGCGGGCGTGGTGGGTGTGCCAGGGCGGGTTGACGGCGTGCACCGCGGTGAGCAGGTGCCCGCCGGGGGCGACGCGGGCGGCGGCGTCGGACAGGAGGGCCACGAGATCCAGGGAGCCCGGCTCATGCCCGCCGTGGACGTAGAAGCTCGTCACCAGGTCGAAGGGGCCGACCGGCAGGCCGTCTCCGGCGTCGTGCACGCGGCCGGTCACGCGCGAGGCGACCCCGAGCCGCTCGGCCTGCCCGGTCAGGCGCCCGATGGCGGTGGCGGACAGGTCCAGCCCGACCACCTGCCAGCCGCGCTCGGCCAGCCACAGGACGTCGGCGCCCTCGCCGCAGCCGATCTCCAGGGCGGTCCCGGGGCTCCAGTCGGTGGCGAGCTCCGGCAGCCAGTCGTTGGGGCGCCCCGACCAGAGCTGCTCGACCGAGGCGTAACGCTCCTCCCAGCGGGAGGCGGAGTGAGCGGCGTCGGACTGCTGATCGGAGTGCTGCTGGCGGGGCTGCGTCATGACTGGATCCTACCGACGTCGGTTCGCCCGGCAGGCGGTTCGGTGACGGCGCCCGGCGGCCCGGCGGGGACGCGAGCGCTCCGCCCGATCTATCCTCTGCCTCATGACAATCGACACCTCCTGGGTCGCCCAGCGCAATGCCGCCTTCCTCGCCGACCCCGCCGCCCGCCTGGCCGGCAACGCCGTCGCCACCACGGACGTGGAGCAGGTCTCCCTGGACCGGACCACGGTGACCTCCATCGACACCTCCGTGTCCGACCTTGTCCCGGACGCCTCGATCACCGACCAGAAGCAGTCGGGGCGCTGCTGGGCCTTCGCCGGCCTCAACGTGCTGCGCGCCTCCATGCTCAAGGAGCTCGAGCTCGACTCCCTGGAGCTGAGCCAGGCCTTCCCCTTCTTCTACGACAAGCTGGAGAAGGCCAACGCCTTCCTCACCCGCGTCATCGCCGAGGCGGACCGCCCCCTGGATGACCGCGAGGTCGTCGACTCCTTGTACTCCCCCATTCCCGACGGCGGCTGGTGGCCGGAGTTCGCGCGCCTGGTGGCCAAGTACGGGATCGTCCCGGCCTACGCCATGCCGGACACCGTCTCGGCCGGTAACTCCGAGGCGATGAACGAGCACCTGGCCACGCTGCTGCGGCGCACGGCCCTGCGGCTGCGGGCCGCGGTGGCCGACGGCGTCGATCCTGAGCCGCTGCGGCTCACGGCCCTGGAGCAGGTTCACCGGATGCTGTGCATCCACCTGGGGACCCCGCCCGAGGAGTTCGTGTGGCAGTACCGCGATAAGAACAAGGAATTTCACCGGGTCGGGACGCTCACGCCGCGACAGTTCGCGCAGCGCTATGTCACCGGGGTGGAGGAGTTCGTGGTCGTGGCCCACGACCCGCGCCCCGAGATCGCGGTCAACACGCGCTACGGCATGGGCCGCAGCGACGTCATGGTGGGCGAACCGGTCCAGGATCACGTCACCGCCGAGCTGGAGGTGCTCAAGGCCGCCGCGATCGCCGCGATCCAGGACGGCGAGCCGGTGTGGTTCGCCTGCGACGTCGCCAAGCAGCGGGATAAGAAGGCCGGGATCTGGGACGCCGCCCTGCACGACTACGAGGGCCTGTACGGGGTGGACCTGTCGATGACGAAGGCCGAGCGGCTGGTGGCGCGCGAGTCGGCGCTCACGCACGCCATGTGCCTGACCGGCGTCGACCTGGTCGACGGCGCACCACGGCGCTGGCGGGTGGAGAACTCCTGGGGCGACAAGTTCGGGGACAAGGGCTTCCACACGATGAGCGACTCCTGGTTCGACGAGTACGTCTTCGAGGTCGTGGTGCGCGCGAGCCGCCTGCCCGAGGAGGTCCGCGCCGCCCTGGAGACCGAGCCCATCATGCTGCCCAGCTGGGACCCGATGGCCTGAGGCGGCGGGGGCAGGCAGCTCGACGACGGCCCGCTCCCGGCCGTCCCGGCCACCGCGGCCGCCCGGGCTCGCCGGGCACTACCCCGTCCAGAACCCGCCCACCGCCGGAATTCTTTCGGCATTTTCTCCTGTGTTCTCAGCAGCAGGTCCTAAGCAAGCCTTCAAACATTCCGGTTATGGTTCGCCTGAGCGCGAGATCAGACGACCGGGAGGCGGACACGCAGATGGCACGTGGTGGGAGGGGATTCCAAGGCACAGTGCTCAAGGCGCTGCGGGCACCTGAGCACAAGCTCACGATCACCGCAGTGCGGGAGCTGGCGCCCTACACGGAGCTGACTGTTCACTGTCCGAGCCTGCTGGGCACCGGCGCCGCCATGCTGCCGCCCACCGCCTGGGTGCGCATGTGGATCCCGCAGGGCGGCCGCCAGCACCAGCGCGCCTACACCATCACCCGCATCAACCGCGAGCAGGCCACCGCCATCATCCTGGTCCTGCACCATGAGCCCGCCGGCCCGGCGTCGCGCTGGTCGAAGCGGGTCAAGCCGGGAGCCACCGTGTCCGTCCAGGTCATGGGCGGCACCAGCTACCGCCTGCCCTCCCCCGGCGACAAGATGCTGCTAGTGGGCGACCAGGCCTCCGCGCCAGCACTCGCCGACGCCGTCGCCGCCTCCCCGCCGAGCAGCCTGGCCACCGTCGTCATGCTGGCGCCCGAGACCGGCTTCCTGCCCCTGGCCGCACGCGACCATCGGCTCATCCGCGTCAATCCCGGGATCTCCGAGGAGAAGCTGCTGGCCGCCGTCGACCGCACCCTGTGGGCGGACACCGGGGACCTGGCCCTGGACTGGGTGTTCATCGCCTTGGAGACCAGCGCTACTAAGGCGGTGCGGCGCCACCTGATCGCCTCCGGTCTGAGCCGGCGCAGCATCCAGCACCAGGGCTACTGGACCCGCGGCCGCGCCATGGGCACCACCCCCGAGGACTGAGGCCCAGGCCCTGCCCCAAGGCCCAGGCCCCGAGCCCGGCCTCCGGCCACCAACCGGCGTCGACTCACCCTCACCGCCGGCCGGCCTTCGACCAGGGCACCGGCTTAGACTGGGGACGTTCGCGACCGCAACCCGTTCGCCGAGGTGCTCGACATGCGACTCATCAAGCCCGCCATTCTTGTCCTCGCCCTGACCGTCCTGGTCAACTCGATCGGGAGCCTGCTGCTCGGGTGGCAGCTCAACAGCCTCACCTCATCGCTGTGCATGCTCCTGCTCGGCCTCATCCTGCTGCAAGCCCAGAACTCGGGTCCGGGCGAGCGCAGCCTGCCGCCGTCGGGCGTTCGGCTGCTGGGGGCCGTCGGAGTCATCCTCTCCGGGCTCGTTCTCGCGCGCGGCCTGTACCGGTCCGATGTCGTCGTGCTCCTCGCCCTGCCCGCGCTGGGCCTGCTGGGCTACGTCCTGGTACGCGGAGTAAAGCGAGCCCGTTGACGCTCCTCGTTCACAGCGGCACCGCCTCTCGTGCGGCGTCAGTCAGCTGAACAGGTAGGGGGGAGTCGGAAACGACGTCGGTCGGGAACCCAGTGAGTCTCTCAACGTCATCGACGAACAGGGCCAGGTCGAACAGGTCGGTACTGGTCGACGGCGTGACCAGAAGGTCGATGTCAGAGTCGAAGTCATCCTCCCCCCGGACCGACGACCCGAAAACGCGGAGGTTGCTGAGGCCATGAGACTCGGCGCAGGCGAGAATCTTGTCGGCCTGCATGGCAAGCGGGAGTGACGGTCGGTAACCGGCTGCACGCAGCACCACCTCGAGCAGCTCGTCGGACACCGCACGCGCCCCGGACTCCACCTGCGTCAAGACCGACTCGTTCAAGCCAGCACGCTGGGCCAACTGAACCCGTGAGAGCCCTGCATCCAGACGCGCAGCACTAATGAGTGCTGGTGCGTCATCAGTACGGAAGCGACCCATGAGGTCAGCATATGGCACAACCAGCCGCCCGGGACCTTCGGCGACGTCGATCGAGGACGTACTTTCGCGACGAGGACTGCGCTGTCCCCCAGATGACTGGGGGGCGGAGACACGACATTTGGAGGAGAAGCACGTCCTCGGCGCGAAACGCAGTCCTCGACATGCGCCGTTCGGAATCAGGACCGCCGCACGCATCGGTAGCGGCGGCGCCCCGGCCAGCGTGGGTCCGACGGCGCAGGGTCGATGTCGAAGTCGAGCGCCCGGTAGAAGCCGACGGCGTCGTCGTCGGTCTCGGCGACAACCTGCCCCGACGCACTGGCAAGGGCATCAACAAGCGCCCGCCCGATTCCGTCGCCACGTAGCCCCGGAGCCACGGCAATGTACTCCAACACGACGCCATCGGGTCGAGACACGTAGGCAGCTACCGACGTGGGCGCGCCCCGCGGGCCCGTACCCACGACCTCCATGAGCACTAGCTCCTCAGCAATGATCCTGCGCAGCTCGGCGTCGGGCAGTCCCGCGGCCTCGCGCATAAGAGCCAGCATCTGCTCACTGGCCAGGTCCTGCTCCACCAGAACTCTGACTGCCGCTCCGTGCTGGACCCGGTCCGTCGTCATAACCGCATTATCCACTGACCCGCACAGCACCCAAGGCATCACAGAGGCATCACAGAGGCATCACATTCTCCCTGGTCGGAACTTACTTCACGGGTCCGGGGCCGGCGGGCCGTATAGGCTGGTGGCGACCGGGGAGTGCTCCCCGTCAACGACGACGGACCACTTGTTGAAAATGCCACAAGGATCCGGCAGGATTTTGCCCGGTCATACCATTCCCCACCTTGTCCGCCCTAGAAGGTCATCTACCATGCGACTCCTCCCTCCAGTCGTCTTCACGCTTGCCACGACCGTCCTGGCCCTGACGGTCGGCGGCGGCCTGTTCGGCTGGGAAACCTCCCTCCTGACGCCTCTGAGCCTGCTGACGGTCAGTCTCATCCTCTTCCAGGCCCAGCACGTTCAGCGCGCCGAGCCGTCCCAGCGGATCCCGGGCCCCTCGGTCCTCGCGCTGGCCGTCATCGGCCTGGGGCTGGCGGCTGCCCTGCTCGGCCACGGCCTCTACAGCCATGAGCCCGCCGCCGCCATCAACCTGCCGTCGGCCGGCATCCTGCTGTTCGTCGTCGTGACCGCCTACCGCCGACGCCGCCCCGAGGCACAGCCCGCCCTCATCTCGACCCAGGAGGCCCCACTCGCAGAGATCGGTGCCAACCTGCCACAATGAGCGGCATGGTCGATCTCTCCGCAGTCTCCCCCGCCATCGCCCTGGGCCCCCTGGACGGCCGCTACCGCGCCGTCGCCGCCCCGCTGGTCAACCACCTCTCCGAGGCCGCGCTCAACCGGGCCCGCCTGCAGGTCGAGGTCGAGTGGCTCATCCACCTCACCGACGGCGGCGTCCTGCCCGGCGCCCCCCGCCTGAGTGACTCCGAAAAGGCCTACCTGCGCGGCGTCGTCGAGGACTTCGGGGCCGAGGAGATCGCCGAGCTCGGTGCCATCGAGGCCGAGACCCGCCACGACGTCAAGGCCGTCGAGTACCTCCTCAAGCGGCGCCTGGCCGCGGCCGCCCAGGCCCCCGGCGTCGTCGGTGCCGACGGCGGCCCCACCGTGCTGCCCACGGTCGGCGAGATCGTCCACATCTTCTGCACCAGCGAGGACATCAACAACCTCTCCTACGCCCTGACGATCCGGGGCGCCGTCGAGCAGGTGTGGCTGCCGGCCGCCCGCGGGCTGGTCGAGGACCTGGCCGCCATGGCCCACGAGCACGCCGACGCCGCCATGCTGGCGCGCACGCACGGCCAGCCGGCCACCCCCACGACGCTCGGCAAGGAGATGGCGGTCCTGGCCCACCGGCTGCGCCGCCAGGTGCGCCGCGTCGAGGCCACCGAGTACCTGGGCAAGATCAACGGCGCCACCGGCACCTTCGGCGCGCACGTCGTCTCCGTGCCCGGCGCCGACTGGCAGGCCGTGGGGCGCGGCTTCGTCGAGCACCTGGGCCTGACCTGGAACCCGCTGACCACCCAGATCGAGTCCCACGACTGGCAGGCCGAGCTCTACTCCGACGTCGCCCGCTTCAACCGGATCGCCCACAACCTGGCCACCGACGTGTGGACCTACATCTCCCTGGGCTACTTCCGCCAGCGCCTGAGCGCCCAGGGCTCCACCGGCTCCTCCACCATGCCGCACAAGGTCAACCCGATCCGCTTCGAGAACGGCGAGGCCAACCTGGAGATCTCCTGCTCACTGCTGGACACGCTGGCCGCCACGCTCGTCACCTCCCGCCTCCAGCGCGACCTCACCGACTCCACCACGCAGCGCAACGTGGGCGTGGCCCTGGGGCACTCGCTGCTGGCCGTCGACAACATCCGCCGCGGCCTGGCCGGGCTCGACGTCGACCGCGCCCGCCTGGAGGAGGACCTCGAGGCGACCTGGGAGGTGCTCGGCGAGCCCGTCCAGCAGGCGATGCGGGCGGCCGCCGTCGCCGGGGCGACGGGCATGGCCGACCCCTACGAGCGCCTCAAGGAGCTCACCCGCGGCAAGAAGGTCACGCCCGAGGGCATGCGCGAGTTCATCTCCGGGCTCGGCATGCCCGACGACGTCGAGGCGCGGCTGCTGGCCCTGACGCCCGCCACCTACACGGGTCTGGCCGCCGAGCTCGTCTCCCATCTGGACGACTGAGGGCGCGCCGGCGGGTCCGGCACTGGCACAGACCGCCAGCCGGCCAGCAGTTCCTTTATGGACACATGACGTCCTTCATCGACACTCATGGTCGTTGATCGACACTTTCGGGCCCTTCATCAACACTCTACGGCCCTTCATGGACATCTCATCGACACTTCATGGACACTCTGGGACCCTTCATCGACACTTCATGTACAATTGACATGTGATTGTCGATCTGACTGACCTCACGGAAGCCCTCGCTCGTTTGGCACTGGAGGGCGGCGACTGCCTTGAGATCGAGGCGAAGACATTCTCCGAGTACTCCCGCAGCGCCCTCGGTCCCACACTGTCGGCCTTCGCGAATCTTCCTGGAGGCGGCACCATCCTCCTGGGTGTCGGCGAGGATCCGGTGTCCGTCGTCGGAGTCCAGGACCCGCACGAGCTCCAGCAGGCCCTCATCTCCCAGGCTCGTCAGGGCTTCTCCACCGAGATCGCTGTCGATACGCACGCCATCACCGTTGAGGGCAAGACCGTCGTCGCCGCCAACGTGCAGGAAGTTCCCGTCAACAGCAAGCCATGCCGGTGGAGGGAGACGGGGGCGGCGTACCTCCGCCAGTACGACGGCGACTACCGCATGTCGCAGCAGGAGGAGCAGCAGCTCCTTCTGCGCCACCAACGTCCTCGGCAGGACTCCGTTGCCGTTCCCGGCACCTCCATCGACAGCCTCGACAACGATCTGGTTCAGCGCTTTCTCCGAGCGGTTCGCGCCGGCTCCACCGCACTCAGCGGACAGTCCGATACCGAGGTCCTCCTCAACCTGAACATCCTCACCGAGGACGGAGAGGCTACCCGGTCAGGGCTGTACGCATTGGGCCGTTATCCCCAAAGGCAGTTCCCCGGCCTGTCCATCACAGCCGCCGTCACCGACACGAATGACGCGGTCAGGGCAACAGATCGGCTCACGATCGCGGGCCCCCTGCCTCAGATGCTCGCCGACGCCGTCGACTGGGTCGCACGCACCACGCAGACACGCATCCAGTTCGGGGATGACGGACATGGCCGCGATGTCCACGAGTTCCCGCTCGTCGCGGTTCGTGAGCTCATCGCCAACGCTCTCGTCCACCGAGACCTCTCCGAGCCAGCGCTGTCGAAGGGGATTGAGATTCGTCTGCTGCACGACCGCCTCGTCATCTCCAGCCCAGGTGGTCTGTGGGGGCTGAGCGTGGATCAGCTCGGCACACGAGACGGGAAGTCTGCCGTCAACGAGCACCTCTACACCATCTGCACCTTCGCCACGGACCACGAGGGACGGCGCGTGATCGAAGGCCTGGGCTCCGGTATTCGGGAGGTCCGTCGCGCCCTACGAGAGGCAGACATGGAACCCGTCCGCTTTCAGGACACCGGCGTGCGCTTCACGGCTCTGCTTCCCCGAAGCGCGCTCCTCTCACCTGAGGATCTCACCTGGCTGTCCGGCCTTGAAGCCCAGGGCCTCGGCATCGAGCAGCGCCACGCACTGGTCGAGATGCGGCACGGAAAGTCGTGGACGAACTCCTCCTATCGCCGTCGCTTCGGCTGTGACTCCCAGCAGGCCCGTCGTCAGCTCCAGGAGCTGGTGAACCGGGGCTACGCCGAGGCCCAAGGACAACGCGGCTCCACCTCCTACGTTCTTGCCTCCGACAGCACTCGACCGACTTCCGGCACTACAGACATCACTGTTCCCACCGAGATCTCCGCCCTGTCCACCAACGCGCCCGCCGTCTGGGCCAGCCTCGAGGACGGGCCGCGCATGCGCCAGCAGATCGTCGAGGCCACAGGCCTGTCACCGCGCCAGGTGACGTACGCGCTCAAACATCTCGAGGAAGCCGGATTCGTTGAGAAAGACGGCCGTCGAGGTGACACCACCACCACGTACCGCCGCGCCTGATGGGCGGGCCCGCCAAAGTCATCTCCCATCTGGACGACTGAGGGCCCGCGGGCAGGTCCGGCAATGGCCACGTGTCCACAGCGCTGACATCAGCGCGCCAGCCCTCGAAGCGCCTGACACAGATTGTTGGAATCCCGGGGTTTCTTCTCAGGATGGAAAGTCAGCGCGGTGTTGATGTCAGCACCGTGGACACCGAGACCTCACCAGGCCTCTTCCCTTCGGCCCCACCCTCGCCTCTAGGACCACCAGCCTGCCCCGGGTTCCCGCCCGAGCGAGTGTCTCAGAAGTGAGGAGACAGCACAGAAGATCCCCGGCTCGTGGAGTACATCCGAACCGTAAGGCAGCGATCCCTCCGATCATCGCCGCCTCCTGCAAACCCCGCACGATTCAACTTCCCCACTATATACAAAGCCAACCAGAGGCAATTCATGTGTGAGTGGATGTTCTGTCTCTATAAATTGAGAACGTGCAGAGGTATTGAATCCAGAATGATTCACTCAACTCCAGGTCAAACCGTAGACCGTCGACGATGCCACAAACAGGAGAACGGACACTATCGCGAGCATCGCCTTAGCCCCCGCCCCGGAAGATCGAATTGAGCCGACAGCACCAAGCAACGCAGCAACCATTCCGACAGCACCCAACATCCGGGCGGCCAGCATATGTCCACCATCGACAGCGACGAGAATACCGGCCGTAGCTGTAGCGGCGACACCGACGACAAGCCCGACGATTGTCCTCACACGAACAGAATTTCCAGGACCGGCAGATTCACTCATAGAAAATACTCCTGGTTAGAAGGGCGCTAGACATCTCTACACCGAGGGATCATCGTAGAAACTCAACTTCCGACGATTATCGATGCGATTGACGATCATTGCGAGCATGACGCTGACATGAGAGGGAGAGTCGCCCAACATCAGCTCAAAGCCAACATCAGGGGACAGCACTGATGAGGCACCACTTATCAGAATAGCACGGATCACGTCCACCTGGGCCCGAAAGACAACCAAGATCGCCCCGGCAAATCAGGAAGTCGGGGACCGGAGGAAGTGGCCGACGAGACTCATCTGGAGTGCCCGCGAAGGGGATTCAGTACCTCACTGAAAAATGCCCGCAAAACTCGTGGGCCGTGGTGCGCACGATAAGTGGGTTGCCCGGTGCAGGCCGGGGCCGTGATCTCCCCAACCTGTCGGGGACGGCCTGTTGCATCAGGTACTTTCCCAAGCCCGGGCAGTCAGCCCCGTAGGTCTGGATCAGGCGCTGGTAGACGCCCCCGGAGGCCTGGACCGGAGCGTGGTGCTCGCCGGCGAGCAGAACCTCGAGACGCCTGGCCTGGGCGTCGATGAGCAGGTTGGCTCCGGTGTGCAGGGTGCGCCTGGGCGAAGGGCAGGCTCGATCAGAGCCTCAGCCCGACCATCAGACCTGACACCACCCGAACTGCGCGAGGGTCGGGATCCACTGGCAGAGGGTTGGGTGTACTCCACAGGGTCCGGGGGTTCGTGCAGTATGCACAACCCTCGACCAATACACCCCCACCCTCGTGCAGTAGGCCGCTCTGAAGAGGACCAGGCTCAGATCGTCGTCGAACTATAACTTCTGGGGCCCCTGCGCGAGCGCCGGAAGCGGCCAGGTACGGACCAGTGGGGTTGCCCCCGAGGTGAGAGAACCTGGATGCGTCGCCAAGACCCTGGCGGACTCACTCCCCGCACAGCCACGTGTCCACAGCGCTGACATTAGCGCGCCAGCCACCGAAGTACCCACCGGCGATCGTTGGAATCCCGCGGTTTCTTCTCGGCGAGCGGCGCCGGTACGGGGTTAATGTCAGCACCGTGGACACCTCTGGGTCCTTCATGGACACTTCGGCGCGTTTCAGGGCTCCCGGGCGGTGCGGCGCCCGGCTACCCGACGGCGGCTGAGGGCTGGGCCGGGGGCACGGCGCCCCCGGTCAGGAGCTGGCGGGCGCACAGCCCGGCGATGCACTCCTCGGCCGGGTTGAGGCCGAGCCGGTTGACGTCGATGTGCAGCAGGTCCAGGGCCCGGCGCCCGCCGGTGCCCGCCCCCATGACGCCGATGGCGCGCCCGGCGTCGTCGGCCAGCTCACCCACGGCCGCCGCTGCCTGACTCCAGGACGGGATCTCGTCGAACTGGAACTCGATGACCTCCAGCAGCTGCTGAACGATCGGCCCCAGGGCGCTGCCGTCGCGCAGGTGCGCGGGGAGCCGCGAGCCCCACATCCGCAGGTGGGCGGAGAGCAGCTCGGCCTCGGGCAACGGCGCACTGCGGGCCGCCAGCGCCAGGAACCGCGCCGCCAGGGCCGCCCGCGGCACCGGCCGTGGGATCTGCCACACCTGGTGGTCCAGGCACCATCGGCTCGAGACGTAGAAGTGCCGCTCGGCCTCCTCGACGCCGGCCACACCCCCGTACTTGTCGTACTCGGGGCCGTAGACGCCGAAGGTGATGCCGGGCCGGCTCGCGCCGATCCCCCCGGTCATCGGATCGGAGACGAGACGCTCGACCGTGCGCGCCTCGGTGCGCTGGGCCACGGCCCCCAGCTCGCGCATGCTCGCGTAGGCCTCATCCAGGACGCCCTCGACGGCCTTGAGCCGCAGCCGGATGTGGTGGCCGCGCAGGTCGACGAAGCGCAGGAAGTGCGCCGAGCGGATGTCCCACTGGCCGCGGGCCCGATCCAGCCACTGGGCGACCTCGGGCAGCAGGGCGTCGGTGTCGTCCCCGCCGGCGCAGTAGATCCGCGCATACAGCCAGCCGACCCCCTCACGCTGACCGGCCATCGCCGCACCCCGCTGACGCATCGCGCTGTGCTGGGCGCGCAGGTTGCCGAAGTCGGCGGCCGCCATCTCCAGGGGCTGGATCCCCGGGATCGAGCCGCCCGCCTGCGGCTTCGCGCCCCCCATTCCGACCAGTCCGGCCTGGCCTGCCTGACCGGCCTGACTGGGCTGGCCACCCTGGCCCACCTGGCTCGCCTGGCCCACCTGGCTCTCCTGCCCGGTGCGCTCCGCCTGCTCACTGGCCCGCGAGCGCCCCCCGAGCCAGCGCAGCCTGCGGGAGCGGATGAGCCGGCTGGGCTGGTTGCGCTGCTCGCGCCGGCTGGACTGGACGTCGTCGTGCGTGCTCATGCCATGCCTCCCAGGTTCTTGGGCCACTGGAGTCCCACCAGGTACTCGGCCACCGTCGGCTCACCGTCCTGGGTGAGCCCCAGGGCCTCGCCGCGGGCCGGTAGGGCCTCGACGAAGCTGATGTGGGCGGCGCCGGGGTCGATCCAGCCGCGCAGCGCCAGCAGTGACACCGGTGAGGTGAGGTCCACGTAGCGGGGCTTGTGCTGGTCGAAGGTGGCACCCTGGGAGGGCATGTGCTGGTGGACGAACACCTCCGTGGGTACGCCCCACTGCTTGCGCAGGTCGTCCATGTGCAGCAGGGTCGTGGTCAGGTCTCGGTCCATGAGCGGGGCGATCTGGTGGGCCGGGAAGGTCCAGGACTCGCGGCGGGTCACCAGGCGGCCGGCCACGGTCCGCTCGGAGTGCATCACCTCGTCGGGCAGGGGCCCGCTGAGGTCCCGACGGCGGCTGGTCCAGTGGTCCGCGAACGGAGGCAGCCGGGACCAGGGGTCGCTCAGCAGCACCAGCCAGGACAGGTAGCCGCCCAGGAGGTACTGGGGGGTCAGACCCAGGTAGGCCAGTCCCACGGGCCCGGCGTCGTCGGCCAGGAACAGGGTGCTCGTGGCCGGGTCGTGGACGAGCCGCAGGGAGCTGAGGGGGACCGCCTCCGGCGCCCCCGGCTCACCGGGCAGCCCCAGCGGCGGCAGGAGCCCGCAGGAGACGGCCTGACCGGTGTTGCACTCGGTGCTGGCCTGGATCTCCAGGACCCTCTCGGTGCCCCAGGAGGTGCGGATCCGTGTGGCCAGGCGCTCCCGGAAGCCGGAGCCCAGGAGCCGGTGGAAGCGGGCCTGGAGGGAGCCGTTGGCGTTGGTGAAGGCGTTGACGACGGTCAGGCCCCCGCCGGCGGCGTAGGTCCGGACGCTGGGGGCCACCGGCTGGAGGAAGGCGCCCAGGTGCCTGGGCGAGCCGGAGAGCCCGCCGGACAGCGCGGCGCGCTCCTCGTCGGGACCGGCGGCATAGTCGAGCCCGGCGGCGCGCAGCATCTCCTGATCGCCGTCGGGGGCGTGGGCGATGGTCATGAAGAAGGCCAGCGGGTCCTTGCACACCCCGCCGTTTCCGAACAGGGAGACGAAGCGGGCCACCATGAGGTCGTAGATGTGGGAGCGGGCCACCCAGGGGTCGGCGAGCTCGCCCAGGGTCTTGACGTCCTGCTCGAAGGGGGCGTCCTCGAGAGGGTCGACCCAGCTGCGGGTCGACTCGCGGTCCTCGTAGAGGAAGCCGCTGGGGCGCTCGCCGAGCTCGCCGTCGGGGAAGACCCGCTCGGCCAGGCGCACCGTGCGGTTGAGGAGCTCGGCGCGGCCGGGCCCGTCAGCGGCGCCGACGGCGTCGTCGAGCCGGGCCAGCCAGGCCAGGTCCTTGCCCCACTGGCGCTGCTGCTCCGGTGAGAGCGAGGCGGCCAGCAGCGGGAAGGGGTTCTCCCCGCGGTACCAGGGCACGTGCGGCACGATGGCGCCGGAGGCCAGCAGCCGCTCCAGGCGCAGGCGCGGGTCGGCGCCGCCGACGCGCTCGCAGGCGTCGCGCACACTGAGCACGGCGTGCATGCCGCCGCCGGTGAGGGCGTCGTGGGTCTCCTGGAGCCAGCGGGCGGGCTGGATGGTCTCCTGGCGGAAGACCATGCCGTTGCCGTACTCGTGCTCGCCGACGACGGTCAGCGCCTCCGCCTCGACCTCCCGGGAGGGGTACTGGCCGTAGGCGCCGGCCGCGTCCGGGCCGGGGGCGGCGCGGTAGGACCGGCGCACGGGGGCGGGCTCGAGGTAGAGGGCGCCGTCGGCGGCCAGGTCCTGGGCGGTGGCGCTCAGGATGCGGTAGGCCAGGTGGGTGGCCACCATGCGGTGGCTACGCCCGGTGGAGGGCTGGCCCGCCTCGTTGACGGTGGTCAGTCCCGAGAAGGGGCTGGTCTTGAGGGCGGCCCGGGTGGCCAGGGTGTAGAGGGTGCGCAGGACTCGGGGGTCCTCGAGCCGACGGCCGCGGGCGGCCAGGGTGGAGACCAGGGCCGGGGCGGCAATCGCCAGGGCCTCCTGGTAGCCGGGCTCGTCGAGGCCGGCCGCCAGCAGCTCGCGGCTGCGGTCCAGGTCGACGTCGACCAGGACGGCCAGGCGGGCTCGGGTCTCCTCCTTGCGGGCCACCAGGGCGTCCCAGCGCTCCAGCAGCGCGCGCAGCTCGGCGGGCAGGGCCGCCAGGACCTCCTCGGACAGGTCGGTGGCGCGCCCCTGGAAGACGCAGCGCTTGGCGCGCAGGACCGGGCGGCGCTCGGCTTTGTCCAGGGTGGGGACGATCTCGTAGAGCGGGTCGAGCAGCTGGTCGGCGGCGCCGTCGAGCACCTCGTCGAGCCGACGCAGGTAGTCCAGGGTGCCGATGACGGCGGCGCTGGTCTCGGGGACGGCCCGCACCGGCAGCCCGCCCAGGCGCACGAGGGTCGGCAGGGCCACGGCGGGCTGGGCCAGGGCCGGGGGCTCCGGCTCCGGTGCCGGTACCGGCGCTGGTACGGCGGAGGTCGGAGCGGATGGGATGGGCTCCCCGGGGGTCACGGCGGATACGGGCTGCGGCTGTGGCTGTTGGGAGGGGGAGGCACCGGCACGAGAGAGAACCGGCTGCGTCATAGGAGGAAACCTTTCAAGAGGGCGTACAGCCAGTAGCCTATCCATACAATGCTCATCACGAAGGCCACCAGTCCGAGAAGAGAGCACGCCAGCCCGTAGATGAAGTAGCCCCAGCGCACCGCGGGCCGCATGACGGCCAGGCCCGGCGGCAGCGGCTGGCGCGTCAGGACGCAGCGCAGCACGAACATGGAGCGCCCGCGCAGGTTGACCGAGCCGGTGGCCGCCTCGACCGCGGCGACGCCGTCGGACTGGGTGAGGGGGTTGAGGTTGGTGACGAGCATGGTGAGCTGGAAGGCGCACAGGGTCAGGGCCACCTGGCGCACCGTTCCCGTCGAGGCCCAGGCGACGGCCGCCTCCAAGCCGCAGACGACGCCGTCGGAGAAGATGCCGGCCAGGGCCAGCATGGTCAGCCCGCGCCGGGAGCGCACCCGGTAGGAGTCGGTGCGGTCGACGTAGGCGATGGGGATCGCCCAGAACATGAGCGCCACCCCCAGCCCGCGAATGGGGGTGCCCAGGTAGCCGGCGACGATGGCGTGCCAGGACTCGTGCAGCAGGATGCTCACCAGCTGGATCGCCACCGCCGTGACGAAGACCAGGACCCCCGGGCGGGGGCCCCCGGCCAGGGAGCTGAGCGCCATGGCCCCGGCCGCATACCCGCAGGCGGCCAGCGCCAGGAAGACCCAGCTGAGCGCGGGGGCCGGCAGGCGCTGGAGCAGGGTGACAACGGGAGCGACGATCCGGTGGTACTTGCGGGCAATGATGATGCGGGGCAGCCACCAGCCCCCGCTGCGGCGGGGCCTCTCGACCTTGAGGTGGCGGGCCCGGCGGGGCTGGGCCGTGTGGCGTCCACGGCTGCGCCTGGTGCGCGCCGGGGCCGCCGAAGCGTCGGGGGCGGCGGGGTCGGCGGGAGCGGGGTCGCCGCCCGCCAGGAGGCCCTTGTCGCGCAGGTTGTCGACCAGGCCCGTGATGCGCTTGGCGCCCGCCTCGTCGATGTCCTGGGGCAGCTCCTCGATGATGGTCGGCAGGGGGCGCACCCCGTCGAACTGGCCCACGATGAAGGCGGCGGCCGCGCCGAGCCGGTGGTACTTGCCCGAGTCGGAGTCGAACAGCATCGGCTGGTTGTCCATCCCGACGATGAGGCTCACCCCGCGGCGCAGGCGCGGGATCGGGCTCGTCGGGCGGCTACCAGGGCTCGTCGGCGTTGTCCTCGCCGTACTCATCACCGTGCTCATCGTGGGCTCGTGGCTCCCTCCGGTCGGTTCGCGGGCATCCGGGGTACCGCCAGTGGCGGGCAGGGGACCCCGGTCCCCTGCCCGCCACCATGGGGTCGTCAGCAGGACGTCGTCGACGCGCTGGCGGCGCAGGCCGGGCACGAGGCCGAGGCCGCGCTGGCCGGGCACGAGGCCGAGGCGGCGCTGGCCGGACAGGACGCGCTGGCGCTGCTGAAGGCACAACCCAGGGCGTTGCCCTCGGGCAGCTCCTCGACGCCGAAGTCACTGTCGGCGAGGGTGAGATCGATGGCGCTGTTCGTCATATGCTGTTCACCTCCTTCTCTCAGGTGTCTGGTGGGCAGGAGCGGGGCCCCTTTCGGGCCCCGGGGGTCCGGTCTGCCGGGACCGGGCCCCAACCCCGCGAACGGGGTGGTCTGTGGAACTCTGTGACGCGGTATGCAGTTCTGGGTCCATCTGGCCGGCGGTGGACCAGCAGGTGGGCCGACGGCGCTCGCGGCGGGCGGGCCGGGACTAGCCGGCCGCCTGATAGGGCGGTTCTGTCTGCCGACTGGCGATGGTGACGGCGAACATCTGGTGGCGGCTGACGCCGTCGGAGTCCAGCAGGTGGCGCACCGCCGAGGTGGCGAAGCCGGCGAAGACCGTCCCCACCAGTCCCCGAGCGGCGGCGCGCAGGTGCAGCGAGTAGATGAGGGCAGCGCTGCGGCTCATGGTGAAGCGGTAGCCGGCGGCCCCGCCCCAGGCGTCGGCCTCATCGAGGTTGGCGGCCACCGAGACGATGGCCCCGGCGCGGGCGAACTCCTTCTGCACCGCCATGCCCTCGATCTCCTCGGCCGGCGGCAGGGGGCGGACGAGGTCGACGCCGTCGAGCCGCACCCGGTAGATGCCGGGCTCGGCGCCGCGCGGGCGCAGCAGGAGCACGAAGGGCTCCAGGGGGCAGGCCGCCGCGTCCGCCCCCCAGGTGCGTGCGTCGTCGGCCAGGGCGTCACGGACCATGCCCAGGAGGGCCTCGGCCTCGAGCGGCTCGGTGCCGTAGCTGGTCGACGACGAGCGGCGCTCGAAGGTCTCGTGCAGGCTGTGGGGGTAGGGGTCCTGGGGGCCGGGGACGAGCGCGTCCGGCAGCCGGCAGTCCAGCGGCGGGCGCGGGCGGCGCGCGGCCAGGCCGTCGGAGGTCGGCTCGGCGGGGCGCGTGTCCGTTCCGGCAGAGAAGCCGGAGATGAGCTCGCGCAGCGTCTCGAAGTCAGTGCGCACGGCGGCCTCCCAGGTCGACGACGATGCAGGCCGGTTCCCGGGCCGGGTCGGTACCCAGCGCCCGGGCGATGCGCTGCTCGTCCCAGCGGGCCCGGGCGCGCAGTGGCACCCCCAGGGCCTCGGCGACCAGACGGAGCACCTCGAAGGAGCAGCCGCAGTCCTGGACCGCGATGCGCAGGGCGAAGGAGAAGTACTTGCGGGCCACCTTGTCCACGTTGCCGGTCAGGACGATCCGGGCGCCGACGCCGTCGGGCAGGAGATCCGACCCGGCCTCCGCCGCGGCATCAGTCCCTGCGTCCGTCCCGGTGTCAGCCGCCACGGGGGCGGGGCCGATGAGGGCCAGGGCGTGGTCGCGCTCGATGTAGACGTAGGTGCCGGGGGCGAGCCGCTGCCCGGCCGCCGCCCCCGAGACCTCCCGGCCGCTCTGCTCGTACTCGGGCACGAGGACGTAGGCGGTCACCGAGCCGATGTTGCCGCCGGCGGCCGTCCAGCGGCGCAGCTTGGCGCTCAGCGGGGCCTGAGGGGCCTCGGCCGACTCCGGGCCGGTGGGTTCGGCGCCGAGCGGCTCGCGCACACCGACCGACAGCGCCAGGATCGTGGCGAGCTCGCTCAGGGTGGGGCGGGCGAGGACATCGGGCTCGGCGCCGTCGTCGGTGAACGGGTGCGCAATCGGCCAGGGCTGGTCGAGGCGCTCCAGGTCGGCCGGCGGCAGGGGCGTGCGCGGGCAGACCGGCCAGTCGCGGAACTCGCGCTGAAGGCGCAGGTTGGAGGGCTTGTAGTGCTGCTGGTGGCCCTTGGAGTCGACGAAGGCGGCCGGCGGGATGGCCACGGACTGCTCGTAGCGGGCCCCCACGGGGGCCGAGGGCGCCACCGGCACCGGCTCCTCGCCGGCCCCGGCCACCGAGCAGATGGGGCAACCGGGGCGGGAGACGACCGGGCGGTCGGAGTAGGTGAAGGTGGCCAGCTCGGTGCGCCGCGCGTCCCCGGGCAGGTGGGTGACGGTGGCGCGGGCGATGAGGGCGGCCACGGCCCGGGCGGCCAGGCCGACGATGATGTCGTGGCGGGCGGGCTCGGGTCGCGGGCCGATCTCGGGCTCGTCGGCGCAGGCGCAGGCCAGGCAGGGCGAGAAGGACTCGTCGACGTAGGGGCCGACCGTCACCGCCTCCTGCTCGGCGCGCACCCGCAGCAGCGCGATGTCCTCCTCCCGACAGCGGCGCGCCACCTCCTGGGAGCGGGCCACGGAGTCGGCGGTCTCGATGAGGACGGTGAGGGTGTCCCCGCGGCGGGGGGCGCTGTCGAGCCGTATCTCGGGCAGGGTGGGCTCCAGGGCGGCGACCATCTCTCCGGCCAGCTCGGCATCCCCCACGACGGCGACCCGGGCGGCGGCCAGGCGGCGGGCGGCATCCTGCCAGGAGTCGTTGACGCCGGTGGAGTCGCCCAGGCGGGAGAGCAGCCGGG
>ERZ772927.206-NODE-206-length-34476-cov-12.1164_pt1 | contig 34476 bp, 30 predicted proteins | sample MGYA00512115_ERZ772927 | MGnify/ENA primary metagenome ERZ772927 (study PRJEB29015, sample SAMEA2737924) | human oral metagenome | biome: human oral; feature: human-associated habitat; material: dental | place: China | collected 2013 ... | reverse complement strand
TTAGAAGTATGATGTTGGCACGGCTGTCCTTGGGATGGACTTCCCGCATGATCAAACCTTTCTTGACCAAGAGGCGGATGATTTGGGATACGGTCATAACATCCATGTCAGAAAATCGGGCAATATCGGTCTGACTCACCCATTCTCGCTGACGCAGAAGCGCTGCAAGAGTGGTCAGAACGACAAACTGAGGATGGGTCAAATCAATCGTTCTCAGTTTGTTTTTTATCAGCCCATGCCACTTGTGGTAGGCACGGATAAAGAGCAGACCGGTTGATTTTTTGTATTCATCCTTGTAGATGGAGTTGAACTGCGATTTTTCCATTAGCTTTCCCTCTAGATATTTTGTAAGTATACTTATTATAATCTGACATCTTATTTTTGTCAATAAAAACCCAGTTTAGACTAAAAAGTCCGAACTGGGTTCTGTTTATAGTTTTTCTACATAAATCTGTTGGGCAATCATAGGATTGATTTGGATTTCTTGGGTTTCTGTCTTGAGAAGATAGGCCTGAGCGAAAGAATCGTATTGGATGAAGGTGATGGTTTGGCCGATTTGCAGGTTATATTTTTCCAAGTATTTGAGCAAGTCAAAGTCGTCGTGTACGCGTTTGATGATATAGTCACCAGGGGCAGAAGCCTCTTCCAGAGTCAGTTGGTTTTCTTCGTCCAGAAGCTCTCCCTTGGCTGGGATGGTGCCTCCGTGAGGACAGGTCTTGGGGTACTGGAGCATGGCATCCAGACGCTCAACGAAACGCTCAGAAACAGTGTGCTCTAGGACTTCGGCTTCCTCATGGATTTCATCAGTCGAGTAGCCGAGATGATTGACCAGAAAGACCTCAATCAGCCGGTGCTTGCGATAGAGGTCGGAAACTAGCCTTAGCCCCAAATCAGTCAGCAGGTAGCCGGCTTTTTTATCCTTGACCAGAAGTTCTTCCGCCAGCATTTTTTTCATCATTTCCGTCACAGCTGGAGGTGAAACCTGCATGAGCTGGGCGATTTCTTTATTGGTGATTTTTTTGTGGCGGCTGCCAATCTCATAGATACACTTGAGATAGTCTTCTTTATTTGGGGTCATCTTGCATCCTCGCTGAACTTTCTATCACTAGTATAACAAAAATCACTGTAAGAATACAGTGTCTAAGCCTTTCTTTGATGTTTAGTTTTTCTTTATTCGCTTGTAATCGTTTTGCGATTATTATATAATCAAAGCGTACAATTTAAAAAATAAAAAGTAAAAATTCTTTAGCTGGTTTGCAGAAAATTGGCTTGCTTTTTACTTTTTTGCAAAAGGAGAATCCTATTATGAAAAAAAGACGAATGATGGCGTCTCGAGCAGAGAAGTTTACTCGTTTTGGCATTCGCAAATGCAGTCTGGGAGCAGTCTCGGTAGCGATTGCGACTGGTCTGGCCTTTCTTGGAAGTGGAGCAGTGCAGGCAGAACAGCTGACACCTAGTCAGACAGCTGACAGTGTCGCTGTCAGCCAGGCTGTGGAGAACCAAGCTAGCACAGCTGCAACTCCGACTGTGACAGAAACCAGTCTGTCAAGTATGGATAAGGCTGCACCAGCGCCGGAGGCTGTTACTCCTGACGCTAGTCAGATACCTACGTCTTCCGATACCAGTGCTCGGCCTACTTCATCAGATCCTGTAGAAAATGCCCATCCGAAAAGTGATACTGTAGCTTCGACAGAAAATCAACCTGCTGTAGCTGACGACTCTGAAAAAAGTGATGCTTCTAATCAGCTGGCGCAAGCAGCTTCTGCTACAGAGCGTCCATTGGCAGCAGAGGTCAAAAAGCCTCAAGGTAAGATTACCATTCAGAACAACAATCCGCAGACAGGTGAATTTGATATTGTCGTATCCGATATTGTTGCCCCAGATGGTCTGAAGTCCGTTTACTTGCCGACTTGGTCAGCTGCCAACGACCAAGACGACGTGCAGTGGTACACCGCTGAAAGACGAGCTGATGGGACCTATTTCAAACATGTCAGCTACCGCAATCATAAGAACTCCTTGGGCGAGTATAATGTTCACCTCTATTTTGTGAATGATGCAGGCCAGCTGCAGGGTGCAGGCTCAGCTAAGACGGTGGTTGACCGCGCGCAACCAAAAGGCAAGATCACCATTCAGAACAACAATCCGCAGACAGGCGAATTTGATATTGTCGTATCCGATATTGTCGCCCCAGATGGCCTGAAGGCGGTCTATCTGCCGACTTGGTCAGCTGCTAACGACCAAGACGACGTGCAGTGGTACACTGCTGAAAGACGAGCTGATGGGACCTATTTCAAACATGTCAGCTACCGCAACCACAAGAACTCCTTGGGTGAGTATAATGTGCACCTCTATTTTGTGAATGATGCAGGTCAGCTGCAGGGTGCAGGTTCGGCTAAGACGGTTGTTACTCGCGCGCAGCCACAAGGCAAGATTACTATTCAGAACAACAATCCACAGACAGGTGAATTTGATATTGTCGTGTCAGACATTGTTGCCCCAGATGGTCTAAAAGCTGTTTACTTGCCGACTTGGTCTGTTGCTAACGACCAAGACGATGTGCAGTGGTACACAGCCGAAAGACGCGCTGATGGGACCTATTTCAAGCATGTCAACTACCGCAACCATAAGAACTCTCTTGGTGAGTATAATGTTCATCTCTATTTTATGAATGATGCAGGTCAGCTGCAGGGTGCAGGTTCGGCTAAGACGGTTGTTACTCGCGCGCAGCCACAGGGTAAAATTACCATTCAGAACAACAATCCGCAGACAGGTGAATTTGATATTGTCGTTTCTGATATTGTTGCCCCAGATGGCCTGAAGTCTGTTAGTCTTCCAACCTGGTCCACCGCTAACGACCAAGACGATGTGCAATGGTACACAGCCGAAAGACGAGCCAATGGAACCTATTTCAAGCATGTCAGCTACCGCAACCACAAGAACTCCCTTGGTGAGTATAATGTTCATCTCTATTTTGTGAATGATTCAGGCCAGCTTCAGGGTGCAGGCTCAACAAAGACGGTGGTTACTCGCGCGCAACCACAGGGCAAGATCACCATTCAGAACAACAATCCGCAGACAGGCGAATTTGATATTGTCGTGTCTGATATTGTTGCTCCAGATGGTCTGAAGGCGGTCTACCTGCCAACATGGTCCAGCAAGGATGACCAAGTCGACGTGCAGTGGTATATCGCTGAGCGCCAAGCTGACGGCACCTATAAAAAACATGTCCGAGCTCAGGATCATAAGTTTTCAGTAGGTGAGTACAAGGTTCATCTTTACTATCTGAACGAGGATGGCCAGATGCAAGGTGCGGGTGGCGAGAAGCTGATGGTTTCTGTAGCACCTGAAAATATCCGTGCGACTGGAAAAATCAATATCCAAAACAATAATGCGCGAACAGGAACTTTTGATGTGGTTGTGACAAATGTCTCCAATCCAGGTGGAATTCAAGCAGTCTATCTGCCAACTTGGTCCACAGATAAGGATCAGGATGATGTCAAATGGTATTTAGCTCAAAAGCAGGCGAATGGCACCTATAAGATCACAGTCCGAGCTAGTGACCATAAGCTTTCTACCGGCGAGTACAAGATTCATCTTTACTATAAGCAGGACAATGGTCAGCTCATCGCTGTTGATGCTACTACGACCCAGGTATCAAAAGCGGTTTACAATACTCCGTACTACTCACAGCGTGATGGTCGCTGGGGTGGCAGGAAGTATGGTCCTTACAGCATGGATGCGACAGGATGCGTGCCGACAACGCTAGCCATGGTTATTTCTGGAATTACTGGGACAGAAGTGCTTCCAACAACCGTTGCGGATTACCTATACAATAATACCAATGAATTTAATAAAGATGGATTTGGCACCAGCAGCCGTGGTATTGTTCGCGCTGCCCAGCACTGGGATCTGACGACTGAGACCCTGTTTACAGCTTCTGCAGTCAAAGAAGTGCTTTCGCAGGGGCATCATGTCCTAGGTGCCGTTGGTACCAGCATCTTTGCCCATTATCCAGTCACTCATGAGCTGGTTCTCAAAGGCTATGACAATGGAAAAACCTATGTCCGTGACCCTTATAATGCAGCTAATAATGGCTGGTATCCAGTAGACTATCTCTTTGGAGTCAAGAGTGTAGATCCGACGGATAATACAGAAGGAACACCCTTTATTGCCATCAAAGGATAAGAAATTCGTGAATAAGAAGACCGCTCGTTGCTTGACGGGCGGTTTTCTATGTGGGTATAATAGAAAAAAGAAAGGAGGGAAGCCATGTATCCGAAAGAAGAGAAAGAGCAGCTCTTTCAGCAATTGCAATCAATTGGTTGGTCTCGGGCAGCACTGGAACGAGTTTTTGCAGAGATTAGTGTGCAAGGGAAAACATTGACAGAAGAAGGAGATTACCTTCAGGAAGCTCAGCTTTTTGGCAGTCCCTTTTTTCAAAAGCTCTGGCAGGCTGAGAATGCTCAGAACAGCAGGTTAGGAGCTCAGGAACTGCTGGTTATGGCTATGAATATTGTTAATATGCCTGAGGAGTTGAGCGGGGACAAGTCAGAGACAGATTTTTTGCTGGCTCGAATTGCTCCAGGCCTAACACCGCATGATGGCTTTTGGAAGATTTTCTCAAGGACCTTGCGCCAGGCTTTTCCGGCAGATGATTTGAGCCAAAAGGATGGTAATCAAAAGCTCAAAAAGCAGCTGCATCAGTTTCGCTATGTCATTTCCTGCCAGCAGGCCCAGTGGGTCAGGGAGCGCTACCGTCAGGCTGGTATGACAGATGCAGAAGCCTTGGCTTCCTATCTAAAGGATTGGCCAGGGCTGACTTATAGCTTTCAAGAGTCCTCTCGCCTGCACAATAAAGCCTATATTGATAAGAAGTCAGAGCAAGCTGTCTATCCGGATGGTCAAGCAAGTCAGGCCAATATAAAAATCCTGATTGATTTTCATACAGAGTTTATTCTGGATCAGACAGGCCGTTTTCTCAATATCATAGATCCAGAGGGGGCTAGCCAAAATGGGATTGTGAATGGCGCCAGCTTTAACTACGGTGAGCGCAATCGTCCGGTCAATCAGGCTTCTCATACCCGCTATGACGTCAAAACGCCTGCTATATGGGATCCTCGCTTTCGCAGGCTTGTCATTGAAAATGGCGGCCGCAAGTTCAAGTCACCTCAGAATAATCGTGGTCCGCTGGGCTATCGTTCGGCTAAGAGCCCTTATGCTCGAAAGGGACGGAGTGCTTATAAACAGGCAAAGGCAGAGATTGCTCAATTCAAGAAATTGCTGAATCGACCATCCTTTCTCTTGCGTTCCTGGGCTTGCTTCCGTCAGTTTTGGCAGAAGTTTTTCGCACAAAAAAATACGGACTAGCAAATCCGTATTTTTATCTTTTACAAACTCTTAACTGCAGCAATCGCTGCTTCAAAGTCTGGCTCGGTATTGATATTGTCTACATACTCAGCGTAGGTCACAGTGTTGTTTTCGTCCAAAACTAGAACTGCGCGAGCCAAAAGGTGCCATTCATTGATAAGGACAGCATAGTCGCGACCGAAAGAATGATCGAAGTAGTCAGAGAGCATGACAGCATTCTCAATGCCTTCAGCAGCACACCACTTGCCTTGAGCAAAAGGCAAGTCAACTGAAACCGTGATCACAACGGTATTGTCCAAGTCAGAGAGTTCTTGGTTAAAACGACGAGTCTGAGTCGAGCAGACACCAGTATCGATAGATGGGATGATGCTCAGGACTTTCTTTTTGCCAGCAAAGTCAGCCAGAGTTTTCTTTGAAAGGTCAGTAGCTGTCAGGCTAAAATCGTGGGCGGTATCGCCGACTTGCAGTTGCTTTCCAGTAAAGGTTACAGGATTTCCGAGAAAAGTTGTCATAAGGAGTCTCCATTCATGTTTGATAGCTTCATTGTACAGCGAATAGTGATTTTTTTCGAATAATTTGACCGGAAATTTGAGAGCGACTCCATGTGAAGCTCCTTCTCCAAAAATAAAGAGGTTAGGATTTTGTCTTCCTAACCTTTTATCATTATTTTGCCAAGCCTTCAGAAATTTTATCCAAATTGTATTTCATCATGCTGTAGTAGCTGTCGCCTTCTTCGCCTTGGTCAGCGATTGAGTCGGTGAAAATTTTAGCATGGATTGGGATATTTGTGTCTTTAGAAACAGTTTTCATCGGACGATCGTCCACACTTGATTCGACAAAGAGAGATGGCACTTTGGTCTTGCGTAGTTTTTCAACTAAGCTTTTGATTTGATCTGGAGTTCCTTCTTCCTCGGTGTTGATTTCCCAGATGTAGGCCGACGGCACGTTGTAGGCTTTAGAGAAGTACTTGAAGCATCCTTCACTGGTCACAATCATTTTCTTTTCTTCTGGGATATTGTTGAATTTCTCCTTGGCTTCCTTATCCAGAGCGGTTAGCTTTTCCACATAGGCTTTGAGATTTTTCTCGTAAGTGGCCTTATTGTCAGGGTCTTTTTCAATCAAACGCTTGGCAATATTTTGTGCATAGATGATACCATTTTCCAAGTTGAGCCAAGCATGAGGGTCTTCTTTGCCCTTTTCACTTTGCCCTTCAAGGTAAATGACGTCAACGCCATCGCTGACAGCATAGTAGTCCTTGTTTTCTTCCTTATTGGCATTTTTGACCAACTTGGTGAACCAAGCATTGCCGCCAGTTTCCAGGTTGATACCGTTGTAGAAGATGAGATCCGCTTGAGAAGTCTTTTTGACATCTTCAGGCAGAGGTTCGTATTCGTGGGGGTCTTTGCCGACTGGTACAATGCTGTGCAGGTCAATCTTATCGCCAGCTATATTTTTGGTAATATCAGCGATAATTGAGTTGGTTGCAACAACCTTGAGCTTGGATGACTCACTGGACGCCTTCTTCTGACCGGAGCAGGCAAAGAGAGTGCAGACTGCTAGCAAAAGCAGGGATAAAAAACCTAATTTTTTCATGGGATTCCTCCATCAAATTTTATTTTAGTTTAGGTTGGTTTTTAAGTTTTAAATAGCGTTGTTTAGGGGCAATAAAGAAAGAGATGAGAAAGATGATGGCTGAGGTCAGGACAATGCTGGAACCTGCAGCGACATTAAAGCTGTAGCCGATAAAGAGGCCCAGTACAGAAGCTAGAGCGCCCAGTCCTGAGGACAGCAGAATCATGGTTTTCAGACTGTTGGCATAGAGGTAGGCCGTTGCTGCCGGCGTTATCAAGAGAGCGACAATCAGAATGGTTCCCACGCTCTGCATGGCTGTCACAGAGACCAAGGTCAAGAGAATCATCAGCAGATAGTGATAGAAGCTGACCGGCATGCCCATGGCTTGAGCCAGCAGGGGGTCAAAGGAGGTAATCAATAGCTGCTTGAAAAAGAGGATGATGATTAAGAGCACAGCTATTCCGACTCCAATACTAATCCACATATCAATGTCCTGTACGGCCAAAATATTCCCAAAGAGAATATGAAAGAGGTCAGTGGAGCTATTGGCAACGCCAATCAGGATCACACCCAGAGCTAGGAAGGAAGAAAAGGTAATCCCAATGGCTGTATCGCTTTTGATAATGGAATTGCCCTTGATGTAGGTGATAATAATCGAGGCCAAAAGTCCGAAGGTGATGGCTCCGATAAAGAAATTAATCCCTAAAATGTAGGACAGGGCCACACCGGGCAGAACCGCATGAGAGATAGCATCCCCCATGAGTGACATGCCGCGCAGAATGATAAAGCAGCCGACAGCTCCAGCAACAATCCCAATGACGATGGCTGTGATGAGGGCATTTTGCAGGAAGTGAAAGTCCCGCAGCCCTTGGAAAAATTCTAAAATCATCCTAGGCACCTCCATTCATAAAGAGCTGGGAGCCGTAAGTCTTTTTCATATTGTCCTTGGTAAAGCTGGTCTCGGTAGGACCGAAGGCAATCAGCTTACGATTGAGCAGGATGACCCGATCAAAATAATCAACCACCTTACTCAGGTCATGATGGACAATCAGGATAATCTTGCCTGCGGCTTTGAGACTGCGCAGGGTAGACATGATAATCTCTTCGCTGACAGAGTCAATCCCGACGAAGGGCTCGTCCAAAAAGATACAATCCGCTTCTTGAACCAAGCAGCGAGCAATCAAGACCCGCTGAAATTGCCCGCCGGACAGCTGGCTAATCTGACGCTCTGCCAAGTCTTCTAAACCGACAATTTTCAATGCCTCAGCCACCTTGTTCCAATGGGAACTCTTTAGTCCTTGAAAGAGTTTGAGCTGCGGGTAAAGTCCCAAAGAGACACACTCTTTGACTTTGATAGGAAAATGATAATCAATATTAATCTTTTGCTCTACATAGGCGACGCGCTGGAGAGAGTTCTGCAGCGGCTTTTGATCCAGCAGAGTCTGGCCTTGGTGGTCAATAATCCCTAGCATGCCCTTGAGCAGGGTGGATTTTCCGGCTCCGTTAGGGCCTATAATCCCAGTAATGGTTGGCTCCTTAATGGTTAATGAAAGGGGCTCAAGAGCCAGCGTATCCTGATAGCTGACAGTCAAATCTTTAATCGTAATCATCTCATACACCTCTATGAGATTAATATACATTAAAATAAAAATTAAGTCAAGTTAATTTTTAATAAATCTCTAAAATTAATATAAGAAATGTTTGAAAAAACAAGTAGATTTTGATAAGGTTATATCAAAAGCATGAAAGCGAGAAGAAGATGACACGACTACAAGATGATTTCTATGATGCGATTAATGGTGAGTGGGCCAAGACGGCGGTCATTCCTGATGATAAGCCAGTGACGGGCGGCTTCATGGATCTGGCAGATGAGATTGAAGATCTTATGCTTGCCACGACTGACAAATGGTTGGCTGGCGATGGAGTACCAGAAGATGCCATTCTGCAGAATTTTGTTGCTTACCATCGCTTGGCAGCGGATTATGACAAGCGGGAAGCAGCTGGGATTGAGCCAGCGCGTGCTTACATTGATGAAATTCGCAACCTAACATCTTTTGAAGAATATGCTTCTAAGATTGCTGATTTTGAACTAGCTGGTAAGCCGACTTATTTCCCCTTTGGTGTGGCGCCTGACTTTATGGACGCTCGAATCAATGTCCTCTGGGCGGATGGACCGGGAACGATTTTGCCAGACACGACCTACTATGCAGAGGAGCATCCACAGAAGGAAGACCTGCTTGCAAAATGGCGCAAGGCTCAGGAAGATTTGCTGGCAACATTTGACTTTGCGGAAGAGGAAATCAAGGATCTTTTGGATAAGGTCTTGGAGTTGGATGCTGTTTTTGCTCAGTATGTTCTGTCTAGTGAAGAAAGCTCTGAGTATGCTAAGCTCTATCATCCTTATAAGTGGGACGATTTCAAAGCCTTGGTACCGGAGTTGCCTCTGGCGGATATTTTCACCAAGTTAATCGGTCAAGAACCCGACCAAGTCATTGTGCCGGAAGAGCGTTTTTGGCAGGCGGCTAAGGATATCTATACAGCCGCTAACTGGGATAAACTCCATGCTCTGCTGATTCTCTCTGCGGTCCGCAATACAACCCCTTATCTAACGGATGATATCCGTGTCTTGGCAGGAGCTTATCATCGTGCTCTATCAGGGACTCCTCAGGCTCAGGACAAGAAAAAAGCAGCCTTTTACCTAGCCCAAGGTCCCTTTAATCAAGCTGTCGGTCTTTGGTATGCTGGTCAAAAGTTCTCACCAGAAGCCAAGGCTGATGTGGAGCAGAAAGTGGCGACGATGATTGAAGTTTACAAAAACCGCCTGGCCCAGAATGACTGGCTGACACCAGAAACTCGGGACAAGGCTATTGTCAAACTCAATGTCATCAAGCCTTATATTGGCTATCCGGACGAGCTGCCTGAACGCTATTCCCGCAAGGTTGTGGATGAAAATCTGACTCTCTTTGAAAATGCTCAGAAGCTGAGCCAGATTGATATTGCTTATAGCTGGAGCAAGTGGAATCAACCAGTGGACTACAAGGAATGGGGAATGCCAGCCCATATGGTCAATGCCTACTATAATCCACAGAAAAACCTGATTGTCTTTCCAGCGGCTATCCTGCAGGCACCTTTCTATGACCTGCATCAATCCTCGTCAGCCAATTACGGTGGTATCGGAGCGGTCATTGCCCATGAGATTTCTCATGCTTTTGATACTAATGGTGCTTCCTTTGATGAAAATGGTAGCCTAAACAATTGGTGGACGGAGCACGACTACCAAGCCTTCACCGAACGGACTCAGAAAGTTATTGACCAGTTTGAAGGCCAGGATTCCTATGGTGCTAAGGTCAATGGCAAGCTGACCGTTTCAGAAAACGTGGCAGATTTGGGCGGCATTGCAGCAGCCCTAGAAGCAGCTAAGAAAGAAGCAGATTTCTCTGCTGAGGAATTCTTTACCAACTTTGCCCGCATCTGGCGAATGAAGGGCCGGGAGGAATATATGAAGCTCCTGGCAAGCGTCGATGTCCATGCTCCAGCCAAACTTCGTACTAATGTGCAGTTGCCAAACTTTGACGACTTCTTTACAACCTTTGATGTGAAAGAGGGAGATGGCATGTGGCGGAGCCCAGAAGAGCGGGTGGTCATCTGGTGATGCAGAGATAAGACGTTTATCGAATCTTGCTCAAATCAAAAATAATCGAGTGCATTTCAATAGTCTGCTTTTGGTTTTGAAAGCAGACTATTTTGTCAAAGAAAATATAAAGCGTTTACATTTTTCTAGCCTTGTGCTATACTGTAGTTGATAACAAAAAATAAACAAAACATCCAAATAGAATAGATTTCAAAGTGTTTATTAATGAATAATAAAGAAAAGAGATGTTCTTATGGTAAAACGATTCATTAGTTCAAATGCTTCAGAAATTTTAAGTATGACTGCGCCGGAGCTGAAACAGAGCATCAAGGCCAGTGAGGGCCGCGTTATCCTGTCTGAAAACGTAGCTTTCAAAGAATCTTATATCGGTGATGTGACCAATGCAGAGATTGCTAGGTCTTTTGGTGCTGACTTGATTTTGCTGAATGGGATTGATATCTTCCAGCCTTTTGTGGCTGGTCTGGATGCCAAGGAAGATTTTGTTAAGGAGCTGCACCGCTTGGTGGGGCGTCCTATCGGTATCAATCTAGAGCCGGTGGACAGTCAGGCCCAGATGGCAGGAGAACGCCTGATTATCAATGAGGGGCGTCAGGCTAGTCTAGCGACCGTTCAGCGAGCAGAAGAGTTGGGCGTTGACTTTATCTGCCTGACGGGTAATCCGGGAACTGGTGTCACCAATCAAGCCATTATTGACACCATTCGAGTGGTCAAGGAGAATTTTTCAGGTCTGCTGATTGCAGGCAAAATGCATGCTTCGGGTGTGGATGAGCCGGTAGCAGACCTAGAAGCAATCGCTCAATTTATCGAAGCTGGTGTTGATATTGTCCTAGCACCGGCAGTCGGCAGTGTGCCAGGCTTTGATGAGCAGGACTTGAAGCAGATTGTCCGACTGGCCCATCAAAAGGGGGCTCTGGTTATGAGTGCTATCGGTACCAGTCAGGAGAGTGCTGATGAGGATATTGTCAAGCAAATGGCTATCCGCAACAAAATCTGCGGTGTAGATATCCAGCATATCGGAGATTCAGGCTACGGCTGTCTGGCTCCGGTTGAAAATATCTTTGCCATGAGCAAGGCTCTCAGAGGACAGCGCCACACCATTTCCATGATTTCACGTTCGATTAATAGATAGTAAAATGAGATAGACTTTTAAGGGGGAAGCTCCTAGAAAGCCTATCTCTATTTTTTATAAAAGAAAGACCGAGATTCTTGTCTCGGCCTTTATAGGTTTCCTTTTTTATCTAAAAATTCATGATAGACACAGAGACTGACTGCAGAGCGGGCGATGCTGTATTTAGAGTAGGGGATAATGACAATCTCTGCTTGTTTTTGTTTTGGAAAGAGAGGTACTTCCTGCTCTAACTGAGCCAGGACCTGTTCGGCAATAACCGGATAGGAGAATATTTGGCCGTCCAGATAAATCCTTTCGCTATCAATAAGCTGGCAGAGGTTGGAAATGGAAATGGCCAGATAGCGGCAGGCAGTATGAATCAACTCAATGCTGCCCAAGTCTCCTAATCGATAGGCGGTCATCAGACTTGTCAAATCAATGTCATTGACGTCCTCTACAAGAGTCTTTAAGAGCGATGTCTGGGAAGCCCGATACAGGATAGCTGCTTTATCAATCAGAGCGCTCTCACTGGCATAAACCTGCAGGCAGCCGTGCTTGCCGCAAGGACAGCGCTCGCCTTCAGGATTGATGACAGTATGCCCCACCTCCCCGATAAGATAATTTTCCTGGCTGTAAATACCGCCCTTGTACATGTAGGAGCAATGAATACCTCTAGCGACATGATAGACGATAAAATTACTGTCTGTCGGATGATAGCTAAAGAGGCGTTCAGCCAGTGTCAGGCAGTGGGACTTATTGGCAAAGTAGACAGGGAGGTCAAAGGCCTCTTGAATAGTCTGTAGGTTAATCTGTCCCCAGTGGGGGTTTTTAGAAATAATAAAATCACTCTCAGAGAGATTCACATGCCCCGGCAGCCCGAGGGCAATCGCTGAGATGGGGTATTGGCTGTTCTTTTTCAGAAAACCTTGAATCAGCCGGATGATTTCCTGGTCAGACGGCCCGCCTGTCACCTCGACCTGATAAGTCCGAATGCTGCTTTCTGCAATCTCACCGGTATTGTCAGCGATGACGATGGCCAGCTGTTTTTCAGAAATCTCAAAGCCCAGATAGTAGCGGCTACGAGGCGCAATATCTAGCAGGGTTTTCTTGCGGCCTACGCTCTCGTCATTGAGCTCGCCCAGCTCTAGAACCAAGCCTTCCTTGATCAGTTCATTGATGATGCTGCCGGTCGTGGCTGGTGTAATTTGAGTTTCTTTTGAAATATCAATTCGAGAAATCGGTCGTTTGGCATAGAGCTGATCCAGAACAGTTGCCCTTAGCTCGTTTTGTTTTCTAGTTCGTGTCATCTTGTTTCCTCTGCTGCTATACTATCAAAAAAAGCTAGAAATCTCAAATGTAAGCGTTGACATGGTACAGAAAAATAGTTATAATGTTTATAGAATATTAATAACATGGTGAAAAATATTCTATTTTTGGATTTTTGTTTATATATTAAAAATAAATGGCGAACGTCGTTGCTGGCTAGGTCAGATTCATAAAGGAGGATGCCGATGGAAACAAAACAGATTATGTTAGTCTGTGCGGCTGGAATGAGCACCAGTCTCATGGTCAATAAAATGCAGAAAGCTGCAGAGGAGCGAGGTTTAGCTGCGACGATATTTGCGGTGCCAGTGTCAGAAGCAGAAGACTATCTAAGCGAGAAAAAGGTTGATGTCCTTTTGCTGGGGCCTCAGGTCCGCTATCTGCTGGAGGATTTACAGGAAAAACTAGCTTCAAAAGGCATTCCGGTCGATGTTATCCCTATGACGGACTACGGAATGATGAAGGGGGATAAAGTTCTGGATCTGGCAGAGTCGCTCATGAAGTAGGTATTCCTATGGAAAATAAAGATTCCTTAGAGGTCGCTATGACCCTCATTATGTATGGCGGAGAGGCCAAGTCTTGTGCTATCGAAGCTATTGCAGCTGCTAAAAAGCAGGACTTTGACCGGGCTCAGGAGAGGCTGAGTCAGGCTCAGAAGGCCCTGCTGCAAGCCCATCACGCTCAAGCTGATATGCTGAGCAAGGAGGCACAAGGAGAAAAGACAGAACTTAGTTTATTTATGGTACATGGGCAGGATCATCTCATGACCAGTATCGCCTTTGTTGATTTGGCAAAGGAGATTGTTGATTTGCATAAAAAATTTGATGAATAGGAGAAATGCAGATGAGTAGTTTGGTTGATAAATGGCAAGCGCGTCTCATGCCTATTGCCAATAAAATCGGCAACCAAAAATTTCTGGTTGCCCTGCGGGATTCCTTTATTGGAACCATGCCTGTGATTATGACGGGCTCTTTCGCTCTCATGGTCAACGCCTTTCTATCTGACTTGCCAGGACAGTTCGGCTGGACCTGGATTTCCTCTACCTTCCAGTGGCTGATTGATATTAACTGGCTGGTATTTAAGGGCAGTATTCCTATCGTTACCCTCTTGTTCCTCTTTACCTTCGGGGTCAATATCGCTAAGATTTACAATACTGATAAGGTGTCTGCTGGTCTGGTAGCTGTTGCTTCCTATATTATTACCATTGGTGGATCAGTTACTAAAACCTTTGAGTTGGCTGGCAAAACACCAGGGCTGAGCAAGGCGATTTCAAAACTTCCGGAGCTAAAACTTGACGGCAGTAATCTGTCTGTGACGATTAACAGTGTCATTCCAGGTGACCAAATCAGTGCGCGTGGTTACTTTACTGCTATTCTGATTGGTTTTGTATCTGTTATCATCTTTTGTAAGGTCATGAATCGTAACTGGACTATCAAGCTTCCAGATTCCGTTCCGCCAGCTATCATGAAGCCGTTCCTGTCTATCATTCCGGCTGCCATTGCCATGTATGTCGTGGGAATTGCGACCTACCTCTTTAATCTGGTGACAGGCGAGCTGTTGATTGACTGGATCTATAAGATTTTGCAGGCACCGCTTCTCAGCTTGTCTCAAAGCTTCTGGGCTGTACTGCTCATTGTCTTTCTCAATAAGATTTTCTGGTTCTTCGGACTGCACGGCGGTAATGTGCTGGCGCCAGTTATGGCTAGTCTATTTGGTGTGACCATGCTGGCCAATCTGGAAGCTTATCAGGCTGGGCATGCGATTCCTTACATGTGGACGGATAATTCTTTCGGTGCTTTTGTCTGGTTTGATGCGATTGGTGTTGCCATTGCCATTCTCTGGCAATCTCGGAACAAGCACTATCGCGAAGTGGCTAAGTTGGGAATTTTCCCAATGGTCTTCAACATCGGTGAGCCGGTCATGTACGGTCTGCCAATCGTTTTGAATCCAATTATGTTTATTCCATACGTCCTGACGCCAATGGTCATGGTAACAGTAGCCTACTTTGCAACCTCTATGGGCTTGGTTGCGCCGGTTACTCAAAACGTCACCTGGGTCATGCCACCGATTCTCTACGGTTTCTTTGCGACAGCCTTCGACTGGCGGGCAATTATTCTTTCGCTGGTTAATATCGCTATTTCAACCGCTATATATCTGCCCTTTGTCAAGATGGCAGATAAACAGGAGGAGCTTGGATAGATGGCAAAATTTGAAATTAAAGAAGAATTTTACCTGGATGGCAAGCCTTTTAAGATTTTATCGGGAGCTATTCAGTATTTCCGGCTTCATCCAGACCAGTGGCGAGATACCCTTTACAATCTCAAAGCCCTGGGCTTTAATACGGTAGAAACCTATATTCCTTGGGCATTGCATGAGCCTCAGGAAGGTCAGTTTCAGGCAGAGGGCATGCTGGATTTTGAAGCATACTTCAAGTTGGTTGAGGAGATGGGGCTTTATCTCATTGTCCGGCCGACGCCTTACATCTGCGCAGAGTTTGATTTTGGAGGCCTGCCGGCCTGGCTCTTGAGATATCCTTCGATGCGCCTGCGGGTCAATCATCCGCTTTTTCTGGAGAAGGTCAGTCATTTTTATGACTGGCTCTTTCCCAAGCTTCTGCCCTATCAGAGTGATCAGGGCGGCACTATCCTCATGATGCAGGTGGAAAATGAATACGGTTCTTACGCCGAGGACAAGGCCTACATGCGCAGCATTGCGCAGATGATGAAGGTTCGTGGCGTTACGGTTCCCCTCTTTACTTCTGATGGGACATGGATAGAGGCTTTGGAATCTGGAACCTTGATTGAGGATGATATTTTTGTGACGGGGAATTTTGGCTCTCAGCCCAAGGAAAATACAGACAATCTACGAGCTTTCATGGAGCGCTATGGCAAGAAATGGCCTCTTATGTGTACTGAGTTTTGGGACGGCTGGTTCAGCCGCTGGAGCGAGGAAATCGTTCGGCGAGAGGCAGAAGATTTGGCCCAGGATGTCAAAAAAATGCTGCAGCTGGGCAGCATGAACCTCTTCCTCTTGAGAGGTGGGACAAACTTTGGTTTTATCAGTGGCTGTTCAGCCCGCAAGACCAAGGATTTGCCACAGATTACCTCCTATGATTTTGACGCACCCATTACTGAGTGGGGGCAGCCGACCGAGAAATACTACGCTGTTCAGCGGGTGACCCACGAGGTCTTTCCAGAGCTTGAGCAGATGGAGCCGATTAGCCGACAGGCCAAGGCCTATGGCAGTTTTCCACTGCTTGGTACTGCAAACCTGCTGGATGTGGCAGCGGATATCACAGAGGAAATTTTGCTGGATTATCCGCAGCCTATGGAGCAGATTGAGCAGAATCATGGCTATATCCTCTACCGTTCCGATATCAAAAATCAATACCATGAGGAAAGGCTCAAGGCATTGGAGACTCATGACCGCTGTCATTTTTATATCAATCAGGAGCACCTGGCTACCCAGTATCGGGAAGAAATCGGTGATGAGATGCTCTTCTCAGCTGATACCGAGCGGATTCAGATTGATGTGCTGGTGGAAAATATGGGACGTGTCAACTATGGTTACAAGCTAGGCGCACCCAGTCAATCCAAGGGAGTCAAGGGTGGTATCATGATTAACCACCAGTTCCGAAAGGGTTGGAAGCATTATGCGCTCAAGTTTGACAAGGAAATGCTGGCCAAGCTAGATTGTTACTCAGATCCACCGGAAAAAGTCAAAGCACCGACCTTCTATCGCTTTGAAGCGAAGTTGGATGATATCGCTGATACCTTCATTGATTGCTCTAAGTATGGGAAGGGCTGTATTTCGGTCAATGGGTTCAACCTTGGCCGCTACTGGAATGAAGGACCGATTCACTATCTCTATGTGCCGTCTGGCTTGCTTAAGGAGAAGAATGAGTTTATCGTCTTTGAAACTGAAAATGTCAAGATTGAAGAGTTGACCTTGCTTGACCATCCAGTCTATAAGAAATGAGGTGTTGCGATGAAATATATGACAGTCGGGAATGAACTGAAAGAAGCCAGTCAGCTGATTTTGGGTTGCATGCGACTGGCAGAGCATGATCCTAAAGAGGTTGTTTCCGTTCTTGAAACAGCATTAGAAGTGGGAATTAATTTCTTTGACCACTCAGATGTTTATGCTGGAGGCCAGTCTGAAGCAAAGTTTGCACAGGCTCTTCGCTCGGCTAAGATTCCCCGGGATCGAGTTCTCATCCAGTCCAAGTGCGGACTGCGGGATGTTCACACCAACTACCATTTTGACTTTTCTAAGGATTATATTATCAGCTCGGTTGAAGGCAGCTTGGAGCGTTTGCAGACAGACTATCTGGATGTGCTCCTCCTGCACCGGCCAGATGCTCTTGTAGAGCCGGAAGAGGTGGCTGAAGCTTTCTCACGTCTGCACCAAGCTGGGAAGGTCCGCTATTTCGGAGTCAGCAATCAAAATCCTTATCAAATGGAGCTGCTGCAAAAGAGTGTGGAGCAGCCCTTGATTGCCAACCAACTGCAGTTTGGTCCAGCCCATACTCCGATGTTGGATGCTGGGCTCAATGCCAATATGCTCAATCCTTTAGCAATCGTTCGGGATGGTAGTGTGTTAGACTATTGTCGATTGCATCATATCACGATTCAGTCTTGGTCACCATTTCAGGTTGACTTGAACCAGGGACTCTTTATAGAGCATCCTAAATATGCTCAGCTTACAGAAACTCTGCACGCCTTTGCGTCAGACTATCAAGTTTCTTTTGAAGCCCTAGTTCTCGCCTGGATTTTGCGTCATCCAGCACAAATGCAGCCGATTGTTGGCTCCATGAATCCACAACGAATTCGCTCAATGGTGGCTGCTTTTGATATTGAGCTCTCTCGGGCTGACTGGTATAAGATTTACAAGAGTGCGGGGAATCCTCTGCCCTAAGCTTGTTTTTGCTGGGAGATTATTTGTTATTCAGAATCAATGAAGGCTAAGAGCAGTGAATCAGTCTGCATACTTCATTGATTAAGCTCGACTCTGCACCTTATGAAAGGAGAATGATATGAATAATAAGTTTTCTTGGCAAGCTATAACAAAATCTGCTTCTGCTGCCAAGTATGGGAGCGGCTTGCTGCTATGTGCTTCCCTCTTGTCCTTAGCAGCTTTTACAGCTGTCTCAAGAGTTGAAGCAGAAGATGTTGCGCCTGCCCCTGCCGCAGTGGCTGAAACGCCGGCTTCTCCAGCACCGCAAGCAAGTCCTGAGGCTGAAAATCCAGCTGTGGCTGAACCCCAAGCAGCTCCTGCAAATCAGGCTGAATCAGCTGCAGCCGCTAGCGAGTTGCCAGCCAATCAGGTCATGTCCGATGAGCAGAAGCAGCGCGCCATTGCTCAGATGGGAGCCAATCAAGGGGATGTCTGGGTTTGGTCGGAGGAAAATGTCGTTGAAGAAAATGGGGAGCGTCAAAAGCGCGGTCCTAATGGCGGTCCTGGCCAATTTAATGGCGGAGCCGTCGTGTTAGGCGGTCGTCCGACTTATGACCCAGCAGCTGATTGGTACTACCTAGCTTATAAAGGCGAAGGGATGACTGACGAAGAAGCGAAGGCTGTCTTTGACAAGGAACGCGGCAAATGGATGAATGAATTTGATCCTTGGGGTGTTGTGATGGAAATGACGGACAATAAGGCCAGCAATGCTTGGGCGGATATTCGTAACATGCAGGCTTTCGTGCTCCGGAAGGACTCCAATGTTTGGGAGAAAATTGTGGATCACCCTCAAGGGGTTCAATGGGTTTCTCAATTCAAGGGGAATATGTCCAGCAACGTAGGAGATGCCCAGCAGGAAGCCTTGGCTGGCGGGGGAACAGCTATTGAGGTCTTACCTAAGCAAGATCGGGTTGCCCACTGGGGTTCTGATCAAGCCCGTGATATTCCAAATCCTCAAACCATTCGGGCTGTTTTAGTTTCCGTAGAAGCTCGTATTTCTGAAAAATCTGATCCAGATGCCAAGCTTGGTATTCAAGTTGGTGGTGACTGGAAATTTGCTGAAGAAGTGAGCAAGCCGCTCTGGTATCCAGGAGCTGGTCTGGCTGGTATTCAGCGACTGACCAAGGATTGGGCGCGTTATTATTTTGTCAGCCTCACTGGTATTCAAGATGCAGTTGAAGAAAGGGCCATTTCACAAGATGAGTTTATGAAGAGTATCGTACCGTTGGCCGATATGGAGCAGGCCTCTCAAAATCAAGCCCAGCAGCAAACTCCTGCAAGTCCTGATTCAAAGAGTAGCCAGGTGGAAAATCTAACCTACAAAGCAAACGGCCAGACGGACCCTCAAGCATCGTCTCAAGAGCCAACTCTTCAACAAGCTTCTTCCAAACAACTACCTAAGACCGGCAGCCAAAGCAGTCTATTGACCAATCTGCTTGGACTCGGACTCTTAGGGCTGGGAGCTGGCTTCCTTGGCTTGAAGAAAAAATCTTAGTTTTGCAAGCTAGAGGAAAAATAATCTACAAAAAAGCAACAGCAGATTCTAGCTGTTGCTTTGTGTTTGGTTTAGGTTTTGTATGATAGGCTGTCCGAGATTAGATGCTTGAGCAACTTGCTCGGCAAGCGGGTTGCAGACAGGCTCTTGGTATTTTTGAGTAAAGCGGCATCTTGGGAAATTGGAGCAGCCCCAAAATTGCTGACCGGCCTTAGAACCTTTGGCTGCTGTACGGAGCACTAATCCATGCTGGCAGCGAGGGCAGATCTTTTCTGCTTCTCTACGCTGTTTATTTTGAGCAATGCTATTAATATGGCGCTCTTTGATGACCTGCTTTCGCTTAGTCAGGGGCAGGAGCATACGATAGAGGTCGTCAATCTGCTCGGGCGACAGGTAGACTGGACTTTGGCAGGCCTGCTGGTCAATTGCCCCAATCACTTGCCAGGTCTGAATAACCTTATGCCTGTCACTGTTTAGATGGATTTCTTTAAGCTGACAGTCATTGCCAAAGACGATATAGGAATATAGATTTGGGGTGTATTGGTTGAGATAGTAGCTGAGCCATTTGAGATGGACTTTATTTTGAATAATGGGATTGAAAAAAGAATTCTTGTAGGATTTTCCTCGGCCTCTGGAAAGAACCTGAGTCCAGTATTGCTGATTTTCTGAGCCGAAAATCCAGCCCTTGTAGTTTTTGGACTCAAAAATGTAAATTCCAGATGGATGAATCAGCAAGGCATCAATCTCAGTGGTAGTGCCATCTTCTTTGAAGATGTAGAGATTGTATAAAATCTTTTTATAGCCATAGAGCTGGTTCAAGACCTGACCAAGCTGGTACTCTCCCTGTTTTCCCTTGTTGTATTTGAGTTCCCAAGGGGCAGTCTGGGTTTGCTGGAAATAGTCAGGCTCTGGGCTTTGGCTGGACGACCAATCCGAGTCCCTATCTTCCCTGTCTTCAAGCAGCTTATAACTGATAAAAAAGACGATGCCAAAGACAGCCATAAATGCGATGAAAAAGAATCCAAACATTTCCTAATCTCCCTTAAAATCCCTAATTCGAGTATAGCATAAAATAAAGGACGGAAGATTTTTATAAGTGTAAAAACAAAACAATTGAACAACAAATCAAAATATGTCTAAAAAGCGGAAACTACCCTTTAAAAATTTATTTTCCCAAAAACACCTCACAAACCTAAAAAATCATGTATAATAAAAAGACAGGAAAAGAATAGGAGTTATCATGTCTCAGGAATTAATCAGTGTTATCATCCCTGTTTACAATGTTGAGCAGTATTTAGCAGAATGTGTGAACAGCGTCTGTCGTCAGACATATCAAAATCTGGAAATTATTCTAGTCAATGATGGTTCAACAGATGCTTCTGGCCAGATTTGCCAAGAGCTAGCTGATCAGGATGCGAGGATTCGTCTCATTCATCAGGAAAATCAAGGCTTGTCCGGTGCCCGCAACACAGGGATTGAGCACTCTAGTGCAGACTATTTGATTTTTGTAGATTCGGATGACTGGCTGCCTGAGCAGCATGTTGCCCGCCTTTATGAAAAGCTCAAGGAGTACGATGCGGATATTGCCATTGGTCACCACTGTAGCTTTCGTGCAGAGGATTCAGCCTTCCTCTACTATTCGACAGAGCATTTTGAAACCCTCTATACGCGAGAAGAGATAATCGAGGAGTATCCTAGACGGCGCATGCTAGATGGTGTCTTTCTTTGTGCCTGGGCCAAGCTCTATAAACGTAAGCTCTTTGATACAGTGCGCTATCCAGTCGGCCGAGTGGCCGAAGATGCTTTTACGACTTATAAGCTGTACCTTCAGTCAGAAAAGATTATCTACCTCAATGAACCGCTCTATTACTATCGCTTGCGGCCAAATAGCATCTCCATGACTTGGAATGAGCAGTGGTTCCGAGACTTGATTATAGGTTTTGAGGAGCAGCTAGCCATTTTGGGTAAGCTGGGCTATGACCTGAGCTTCTACTACAAATACTACGCTTTCCTGCTCCAGTATTGTCGCGACAGCGCTGCAGCTGTCGGTATGCAGTCCAGTCTGGTCTATCAGGAAATTGAAAGCAAACTCAAACTATTTGGAGAATAAACAAAACAAGCCACCTTTCAACCGTAGGGTTGACAATGTGGCTTGTTTTTTGGTGTTTGAAAATTAAAGACTAAAAATAACAATTAATGTCATGCTTCAAAAAGACATCTTGGTATTCAAATAAGTCTTCAGGGTGCAAGGCCTTGACATCTTCCATGGCATACTTTCGGCCAAGTAATTTGTATTTATTTTCGCCAAATTGATGGAAAGGCAACAGCTGGACTTGATCGATGGATAGTTCATTAAACAAAGTCGCAAACCGCTCTGCATCTTCTAAAGAGTCATTAAAATCTGGAATGACAGGAATGCGCAGAACAATCGTCTTTTGATGAGTGAAGGCGTAGTGGATATTCTGAACAATTAATTCGTTTTTTACTCCAGTCACCTTGCGGTGGTTGACAGAGTTATAATGTTTCAGGTCTGTATAGATAAAATCAACGTACTGGATGAGATCCACGAATTTTTCATGTTCTACAAAGGCAGTTGTTTCAATAGCGGTATGAATCCCTTTTTCCTTAGCCGCTTTGAGAATGGCCTTGGCAAATTCAAACTGGGCGAAAATCTCTCCGCCAGATAAGGTTAGGCCACCGCCAGATTCTTCATAAAAATCTCTGTCCTTTAGGACTTCGTTGATAATCTCCTCGACACTTCTTTCCTCCCCCATAGTGATGCTTTTTTTGGTAGTAGCATCCAGCATAGGCTCGGGTCTGAATTGCTGTGATTCTGGATTAGAGCACCAAGGGCAGCGCAGAGGACAGCCCTTGAGGAAAACCGTTGTACGAATCCCTGGTCCATCATGAATACTGAAATGTTGGATGTTGAAAATAATTCCTTTTGTTGTTTCCATACTCAGGCCTCCTTTGGATATAATCATTATAACTTATTTTAGAAAGAAAAACAATTACGAATGAAAGTTATTTTTATTTTATTTTTAAGGCGTCTTTTGTTACAATAATAGCAGAGGTGATAGAATGGAACGTTTAGATGAAATTGTTAAATTAGTATCTGAATTTGAACGAATTGATGTCAATACTTTGTCTGACCGGTTAAAAGTGTCCAAAGTAACGATTCGCAAGGACTTGGATAAGCTGGAAACCAAAGGTCTACTGCGCAGAGAGCATGGCTATGCTGTTTTAAATAGCGGCGATGATCTGAATGTCAGACTTTCCTTTCATTATGATACCAAGCGCCGAATTGCCCAGGAAGCAGCAAAAATCGTTCAGGATAATGAAACCATTATGATCGAATCAGGTTCGACCTGTGCCTTGCTAGCTGAGGAAATCTGCCGGACGAAGAAGAATGTCAAGATTATTACCAATTCTTATTTTATTGCGGATTATATAAAACAAACTGATTCTTGTAAAATTATCTTACTGGGCGGAGAATTTCAGAAAGATTCTCAAGTGACAGTAGGGCCTCTTCTCAAGGAAATGATCCGCTTTTTCCACGTAGAACATGCTTTTGTCGGAACAGATGGCTATGATGAAAATCTAGGCTTTACAGGCAAGGACCTGATGCGGAGTGAGGTTGTGCAGTATATGTCAGAGGCATCTGACCAGATGATTGTCTTGACGGACTCAAGTAAGTTTACCAGAAAAGGAACGGTTAAGAGATTTGGCTTCAAACAGATTGCCCAAGTGGTGACTGACAAGGCGATTCCTAAAGAGGCTGTTGAGCGCTTGAAAGCTGCCGATATCAAGCTGACTCTGATCTAGCAGAGAAGGAGATAAGATGAAAAATGAAAGAAAAAAACTATTGGCAAAAATTGCTTATCTCTACTACATAGAAGAAAGAAGCCAGTCTGACATTGCGGCTGAGACAGGGATTTATCGCACCACTATCAGCCGAATGCTGGCAGAAGCTAAAAAAGAAGGCATTGTGAAGATTGAGATCGAAGATTTCGATACCCGCTTGTTCCATTTGGAAAACTATGTAAAAGAAAAATACGGGCTCAAGGGAATCGAAATTGTCAGTAACTTAGTAGATGAATCTCCAGCAGACCTGGAAGAGAGGTTGGCTCAAGCTGCTGCAGGTATGCTGCGCGGCCTGATTAAAGACAATGATAAAGTGGGATTTTCTTGGGGAAAGAGCTTGAGCCTTTTAGTAGAGCACTCTAGCAGCAAGCATTTGACAAATGTCCATTTCTTTCCTTTGGCAGGTGGACCGAGTCATATCCATGCACGCTATCATGTGAACACCCTCATCTATAGCATGGCTGGAAAATACCATGGGGACTGCCGTTTTATGAATTCCACGATTATTCAGGAGAACGAGCAACTGACAAATGGAATATTGGCTTCTAAATATTTTGAAGATCTGAAAAGCAGCTGGCAGGAGCTGGATGTGGCTGTGGTTGGTATTGGAGGGCAGGTTGACACGAGAAATCGTCAATGGCTGGACATGCTGACCTCAGAGGATTTTCTTGCTCTAGAGAGTCAGGATGCTGTCGGAGAAATCTGCTGTCGCTTCTTTAATAAAAAAGGGGAGATGGTCTACCAGCATTTGCAAAATCGAACGATTGCCATCTCTTTGGAAAATTTGAAAAAAGTGCCGCTTAGTCTGGCCTTTGCCTATGGCAGTCAAAAATCTGCTGCTATCTTAGCGGTGTTGCGAGCTGGCTATGTCAATCATTTGATTACGGATGAGGCGACTATTTTGAAAATGCTAGACTTGGACGGAGATAGGAGTTTCCTCACTTCCTGATGGCATTAGAATCTCAGGTGAATAAGATTTCCAAAACGAAATTTAGGAACCCTATTTTTTATGTAAAATTAGCACTTATGTATGGAGGTGGATTGTTGATTTGAAAAAGTTAATGAAACGAAAATTGACTAGTTTAGCCACAGGGGAGCTAGTCGCTGTGCTAGTATTTTGGATGAATTTTTTCCTTCTCAAAAAATGGATTCTTACTACTGGAGCTTTGATTTCTATTTCTTTCTCCTTGTTTGTACTGAGTTTTATTTTGATACAGGGCTCTGTTTTCTGGTGGATTTTGATAAAAAGGATTTCCAATCCAAGATTTGCTGAAAGATATACAGGCAAGATTTACAGAATACTAAAGATCTTAGACCTTATTTTACTAGGTGTAGGGGCCTTGATAATTATTTTAAATTACAGTGAATTTCCCACATCCATAATCTTTTTAGCAATTTGTTTTTTTGCTGTCATCGAGTGGATTAATTATTTTAAATTACAATTATCCTATAGTCTGAATCCTGCTGTTTTATTGAAATATATCCTCCAGAGGAAATTGCGGAAAAGTAGAATAGCAAAGGAAATTGAGAAAGCTGCATAAAAAGATAAGTTTCGGTTTCTTAAAATAGCATATATGAGGAAGTAGAAGCGAATAGCTGCTACTTCTTTTTTGTGCCGAATCTGCTTATCGTTCTTATCTAATAGAGTGCCTTTGAATCGCAGATGAATACAGCTGTACAGAACTGTCCTTTATCGGGGGAGTTTTTATTCTGCACAAATGTGCAAAATAATTTAAATAAGCTAATTTGTTCTATAATATATTGACGGACTGAGATAAAGGTGATACATTCTAGTTACAAACAAAAATAAATCACTTTCAAACAAAAGAACAAGTTTTTGTTAATCATAAAGATAGGAGCGATTGTAACATATGGAAATGATTGTAGCAGATCAAATTATCATGGGTCTTATCTTAGACGCTGGTGATGCCAAGCAGCATATTTATCAAGCTTTATCACTAGCTAAAGATGGTAAGTTTTCAGAATGCGATGAGCAGATTGAGCTGGCAGATAAGGCGCTGTTAGAGGCCCATAACTTGCAGACCAAGTTCCTAGCTCAGGAAGCTGGAGGAACGAAAACAGAGATTACAGCACTGTTTGTTCATTCTCAAGATCATTTGATGACTAGCATTACAGAGATTAACCTCATCAAAGAAATCATCGACTTGAGAAGAGAATTACAAGGGGAAAAATAAATCATCAGGAGGATGAAAAGATGGTTAAGATTGGTTTGTTTTGCGCGGCAGGTTTTTCAACAGGAATGTTGGTCAACAATATGAAAATAGCTGCAGCTGAAAAAGGGCTGGAAGCTGAGATTGAAGCCTACTCTCAGGCTAAGTTGGCTGATTATGCAGCGGATCTGGATGTCGCTTTATTGGGCCCGCAGGTAGCCTATACACTAGACAAATCTACAGCTATTTGCGACAGCTGCCATACTCCGATTGCAGTTATTCCGATGGCTGATTACGGTATGCTAGATGGCGAAAAAGTGTTAAACCTCGCTTTGAGTTTGTTGGATAAACATTAAAATCAAGGAGCTTCGTTATGTCTAAAGTGGATACTCAAAAAATCATTGCGCCGATTATGAAGTTTGTCAATATGCGCGGGATTATCGCCTTAAAAGACGGTATGTTGGCAATTTTGCCTCTTACAGTTGTGGGAAGTCTATTCTTGATTGTAGGGCAATTGCCGTTTGAAGGTCTAAATCAAGCCATTGCTGGTGTGTTTGGGGCTGACTGGACAGAACCGTTTATGCAGGTTTATTCAGGAACCTTTGCCATTATGGGGCTGATTTCCTGTTTTTCAATTGGTTATTCTTATGCCAAGAATAGCGGTGTAGAGCCTCTGCCGGCAGGGGTGTTGTCTCTTTCTTCTTTCTTTATACTTTTGAAATCCTCCTACATACCAGAAAAGGGTGAGGCGATTGCAGATGCGATTGCCAAGGTCTGGTTTGGCGGACAAGGAATCATTGGAGCCATTCTCATTGGTCTGGCAGTTGGCAGTATCTATACGATTTTCATTCAAAAGCATATTGTCATCAAAATGCCAGAGCAGGTTCCTCAAGCGATTGCCAAGCAGTTTGAAGCCATGATTCCTGCTTTCGTTATTTTCTTGCTGTCAATGCTTGTTTATATTATTGCCAAGATAGTGACAGGTGGCGGTACCTTTATTGAGATGATTTACGATGTCATTCAGGTGCCTCTGCAAGGTCTGACAGGCTCTCTGTATGGAGCTATCGGTATTGCTTTCTTTATTTCTTTCCTGTGGTGGTTCGGCGTCCACGGTCAGTCCGTTGTCAATGGTGTCGTAACAGCTTTGCTACTGTCAAATCTAGATGCCAATAAGGCCCTGCTTGCTGCAGATAAGCTGTCCGTTAGTCAAGGCGCTCATATTGTGACCCAACAGTTCTTGGATAGTTTTCTTATCTTATCGGGATCCGGTATTACTTTCGGAGTGGTCGTGGCCATGCTCTTTGCTGCCAAGTCCAAACAGTATAAGGCTCTGGGGAAAGTTGCTGCTTTCCCGGCAATCTTTAATGTCAATGAGCCAGTTGTCTTTGGTTTTCCGATTGTGATGAATCCGGTCATGTTTCTGCCCTTTGTTTTGGTACCGGTTCTAGCCGCTTTGATTGTCTACATGGCGATTGCGGTCGGCTTTATGCAGCCATTCGCAGGTGTGACTTTGCCTTGGAGTACACCGGCTATCATTTCTGGCTTTATGGTCGCTGGCTGGCAAGGGGCAGTCATTCAAATTGTCATTCTAGCTATGTCTGCCTTTGTCTATTTCCCATTTGTGAAGTTTCAGGATAAGATTGCCTACAATAACGAATTGAAAAATGAAGAATAATCTGATTTTGATGGATAAAAACACAAAAGTTTCTTGGCTCAGATGGCACAAATGTGCAAAAAATCTTTAATTCAGTAATCGCCTATAAATGATTGAATTCTAGGATTTTGCATGTTACAATAGTTACGAAAGAAATAAATTAAATTTCATAAGAAAGGTCGTGGCCAAATGATCCAAGTAAAAGAAGTAGAAAAAACAACAATAAAAACAGACTATTTTGGTAGCTTAACAGAGCGGATGAATAAATATCGGGAAGATGTTTTAAATAAAAAGCCCTATATTGATGCAGAGCGTGCTGTCCTAGCTACTAAGGCCTATGATAAGCATAAGGAAAAACCAAATGTGTTGAAACGTGCTTATATGCTTAAAGAGATTTTGGAAAATATGACGCTTTATATCGAAGATGAAACGATGATTGTCGGCAATCAGGCTTCATCTAATAAAGACGCGCCTATCTTCCCAGAGTATACTTTAGAGTTTGTACTCAATGAACTAGATCTTTTTGAGAAGCGGGACGGAGACGTCTTCTACATTACAGAAGAAACCAAAGAGCAGCTCCGCAGCATCGCTCCTTTCTGGGAAAATAATAACCTCCGTGCGAGAGCTGGAGCTTTACTTCCAGAGGAAGTTCAGGTTTATATGGAAACTGGCTTCTTTGGCATGGAAGGAAAGATGAACTCTGGGGATGCCCACTTGGCGGTCAACTATCAAAAACTCTTGGCCTATGGACTGAAAGGTTTTGAAGAAAAAGCTCGCGCAGCTAAGGAAGCCTTGGATTTGACCGATCCGGCTAGTATTGATAAATACCACTTCTATGATTCCATTTTCATCGTAGTAGATGCTGTGAAAGCTTATGCGGAGCGTTTTGTGGCCTTGGCCAATCAGCTTGCTGAAAAAGCAGAGCCTAAGCGCCGTCAAGAGCTCTTAGAAATCGCTAGAATCTGTTCTAAAGTGCCGTACGAGCCAGCATCAACCTTTGCTGAAGCTGTTCAGTCTGTTTGGTTTATCCAGTGTATCCTTCAGATTGAGTCCAACGGACATTCACTCTCTTATGGCCGCTTTGACCAGTACATGTATCCTTATGTCAAGGCAGATTTGGAAGCTGGACGTGAGACAGAGGCTAGTATTGTGGAACGCTTAACCAATCTCTGGATTAAGACGATTACCATTAATAAAGTGCGCAGCCAGGCCCACACATTCTCATCTGCGGGCAGTCCCCTTTATCAAAATGTGACAATCGGTGGCCAAACGAGAGATAAGAGAGATGCAGTCAACCCGCTTTCCTACCTTGTCTTGAAATCTGTAGCTCAAACTCATCTTCCTCAGCCGAATCTGACTGTTCGCTATCATGCAGGCTTAGATGCTCGCTTTATGAATGAGTGTATCGAAGTCATGAAGCTTGGTTTCGGTATGCCGGCCTTCAATAATGATGAAATCATCATTCCGTCCTTTATCGCCAAAGGCGTTTTGGAAGAAGATGCATACGATTACAGTGCTATCGGCTGTGTGGAAACTGCTGTGCCTGGTAAATGGGGCTACCGTTGTACAGGCATGAGCTACATGAACTTCCCTAAGGTACTCCTGATTACTATGAACGATGGAATTGATCCAGCATCTGGCAAGCGCTTTGCACCAAGCTTCGGTCATTTTAAAGATATGAAGAGCTTTGCTGAGCTGCAAACGGCTTGGGACAAGACCTTGCGCCATTTGACCCGCATGAGTGTCATCGTGGAAAATTCTATTGACCTGTCTCTTGAAAGAGAAGTGCCGGATATCCTCTGCTCAGCTTTGACAGATGACTGTATCGGACGCGGTAAGCATTTGAAAGAGGGCGGAGCTGTCTATGACTATATTTCCGGTCTTCAAGTCGGTATTGCCAATCTATCAGACTCATTGGCGGCTATCAAAAAGCTGGTCTTTGAGGAAGGCAGGCTGACTCCGGCTGAACTCTGGCATGCACTTGAAACGGACTATGCAGGTGAGCGGGGTAAAGAAATTCAAGAGATGCTGATTCATGATGCACCAAAATATGGTAATGATGATGATTACGCAGATAAGCTAGTGACAGATGCTTATGATATTTATGTGGATGAAATCGCTAAATATCCAAATACCCGTTATGGCCGCGGTCCAATTGGCGGTATCCGCTACTCAGGAACGTCTTCTATTTCAGCCAATGTAGGTCAAGGTCGCGGTACCTTGGCGACACCAGATGGCCGCAATGCCGGAACACCGCTCGCTGAAGGCTGCTCTCCATCCCACAATATGGACAAGAACGGCCCAACCTCCGTATTGAAATCTGTTTCTAAATTACCGACAGACGAAATCGTAGGTGGCGTTCTGCTTAATCAAAAAGTCAATCCTCAGACCCTGTCTAAGGAAGAAGATAAAGTGAAACTTATTGCCTTGCTTCGTACATTCTTTAACCGTCTGCATGGCTATCATATCCAATACAATGTCGTTTCTCGGGAAACCTTGATTGATGCTCAGAAGCATCCTGAAAAACACCGCGATTTGATTGTTCGTGTTGCAGGGTACTCTGCTTTCTTCAATGTGCTTTCCAAGGCGACGCAAGATGATATTATTGGACGTACGGAGCACACATTGTAAAAGAGGTCCAATTTATGGAATTCATGCTTGATACCTTAAATTTAGAGGAGATAAAAAAATGGTCGGAAGTCCTCCCCTTGGCGGGAGTGACTTCTAATCCGACCATCGCAAAAAAAGAAGGAAAAATAGACTTCTTCGAACGGATTCGCGCTGTTCGGGAAATCATAGGAGAAGGTCCATCTATCCATGTGCAGGTTGTTGCCAAGGATTATGAGGGAATCTTGAAAGATGCTGCTGAAATTCGAAAAAAATGCGGCGATGCTGTCTACATTAAAGTTCCGGTCACACCGGCTGGGCTGGCAGCTATCAAAATTCTCAAAGCAGAAGGCTACAAGATTACAGCGACAGCCATTTATACAACCTTTCAAGGTCTATTAGCCATTGAAGCGGGGGCTGACTATCTTGCTCCTTACTATAACCGCATGGAAAATCTTAATATTGATTCAGATGCTATCATCAGCCAGTTGGCTCAGGCGATTGAGCGGGATCATTCCGCCAGCAAAATATTGGCAGCTTCCTTTAAGAATGTTGGCCAAATCAATCGTGCTTTTGCTGATGGGGCTCAAGCTATTACAGCAGGACCAGATATCTTTGGAGCAGCCTTTGCCATGCCGTCTATCGCTAAGGCGGTAGATGACTTTGCTGCTGACTGGTCAGCAATTCACAATCAGGAACACATTTAACAGGCATATATAATGCTCTATCTATAAAAAAGAAAGAGGTGCTCTATGAAAATTTTTGCAAGTCCGTCTCGTTATATTCAGGGAGAAAATGCTCTGTTTGAAAATGCGAAACAGATTCTTCAGTTAGGCAGCCATCCAGTCTTGCTTTGTGATGATGTGGTTTACCAGATTGTTGGGGAGAAATTCAATGACTACCTTACTCGTTATGGCTTTCATGTGCTGCATGTAGCTTTTAACGGAGAAGCTTCTGATGCTGAAATTGATCGGGTCGTTGCTCTGGCTGAAAAAGACGGAGCAGACTTGGTTATTGGTCTAGGTGGTGGAAAAACGATTGACAGTGCGAAGGCCATTGCAGACATACTAGGACGTCCTGTGGTCATTGCGCCAACCATTGCCTCTACAGATGCCCCAACGTCAGCACTTTCTGTTATCTATACAGAAGACGGCGCCTTTGAAAAGTATATTTTCTATAGTAAAAATCCTGAACTCGTCTTGGTGGATACGAAAGTGATTGCTGGAGCGCCAAAACGACTTCTGGCTTCTGGGATTGCAGATGGTTTAGCGACTTGGGTAGAGGCGCGTGCTGTCCAGCAGAAAAATGGCACTACCATGTTGGGACAAAGACAGAGTCTGGCTGGTGTGGCGATTGCGAAGAAGTGTGAAGAAACACTGTTTGCAGATGGCCTGCAGGCTATCGCAGCCTGTGAAGCAAAAGTTGTAACTCCAGCTCTGGAAAATATCATTGAAGCCAATACCCTTCTCAGCGGCGTCGGCTTTGAGAGCGGCGGTTTAGCGGCAGCCCATGCTATCCACAACGGCTTTACAGCTCTTACAGGCGATATTCATCACTTGACCCACGGCGAAAAAGTTGCCTATGGAACTTTGACCCAGCTCTTATTAGAAAACCGACCTAAAGAAGAATTGGAAAAATATATTCGCTTCTATCAAAAGATTGGTATGCCGACAACTCTGAAAGAAATGCATTTAGAAAATGCCAGCTATGAAGATTTGCTCAAAGTTGGTCAGCAAGCGACGATTGAGGGCGAAACCATCCATCAGATGCCATTTGAGATTTCAGCTTCTGACATTGCAGGTGCCATCCTAGCAGTCGACCAATATGTCAGGGATTTGGATAAATAAAAGCAAAATACAAAACAAGCCACCTTTCAACCGTAGGGTTGACAATGTGGCTTGTTTTTTGGTGAGATTACCAGATGTAAGGAAAAACTCGGTATCTAACCTTTTGGCAATAAGCTTCGTAATTTTTCCCAAAGTGATTGCCTAAAGCTTTTTCTTCTACTCTAAGTCGAATGCTATATCCTAACACGAGTAAAATAAGACTGATAATGATTGTAAGAGGATTTAATGAGGTAATCGATAGGCCAAGGATAGACAAGATACTGCCAGTATAGGCAGGATTTCTTACAATAGAATAAGGGCCATGGTCTACTAATTGTTGACTATCGGTTGTTTGAACGGCCAGTGTGAAGTTTTTTCCGAGATAATTGACTGCATAGAACCGCAATACGAACCCTGCTAGAGAGATGAGAATTCCAAGATAGATAGTGAGGCTGGGTAAGTGGGGGACAAAGTCGAGAAATTGTCCGTTTATCAAAAATAAGCAGCTGATAACACTGCCGATAATGATGTAGCGGCTCCCTTTATCTGCAGAGTCGTTTACATTGTTTGACTTAGTTTTATTTTTAATCCACATTTCTGTGCTAATAAAAATAACAAAGAAAATATAAGTGAAAATAGTTTGTAAATTCATGATTATTCCTCCGGTCAGAATTATACAACTTTTAATTTTAGAGGTCAATCAGAGATTAACTCTTTAGAAGTGAGTTATAGTTTTTGTCAGTGAAAACTGGATTCCATCTTTCAAAATCCCTTGAAAATGGTATAATAGAAACAGTACAAAAAATGGAGAAAAGAATGGCTTATTATAATCACAAAGAAATCGAGCCCAAGTGGCAGAAATATTGGGCGGAGCACCATACATTTAAGACAGGTACGAATAAGGACAAGCCTAACTTTTATGCGCTGGACATGTTTCCTTACCCATCAGGAGCTGGGCTCCATGTAGGGCATCCGGAGGGCTACACGGCGACAGATATCCTCAGCCGCTACAAGCGGGCTCAGGGCTATAACGTTCTTCATCCTATGGGCTGGGATGCCTTTGGCCTGCCGGCTGAGCAATACGCCATGGATACAGGCAATGACCCAGCTGACTTTACAGCAGAAAACATCGCCAACTTTAAGCGTCAAATCAATGCTCTGGGATTCTCCTATGACTGGGATCGGGAGGTCAATACAACTGACCCCAACTACTACAAATGGACCCAGTGGATTTTCACCAAGCTTTACGAAAAAGGCCTGGCTTATGAAGCTGAAGTGCCAGTAAACTGGGTGGAAGAGCTGGGAACGGCTATCGCTAATGAGGAAGTTCTGCTAGACGGTACATCTGAGCGCGGTGGCTATCCAGTTGTCCGCAAGCCTATGCGTCAGTGGATGCTGAAAATCACAGCCTATGCAGAACGTTTGCTCAATGACTTGGAGGAACTGGACTGGCCAGAGTCTATCAAGGACATGCAGCGCAACTGGATCGGTAAGTCAACCGGTGCCAATGTAACTTTCAAGATCAAGGACACAGACAAGGACTTCACCGTCTTTACGACTCGTCCGGACACTCTTTTTGGTGCGACCTATGCTGTTTTGGCTCCAGAGCATGTTCTTGTTGATGCTATTACAAGTGCAGAACAAGCCCAGGCAGTTGCAGACTACAAACATGCAGCTAGCCTCAAATCCGACCTGGCTCGGACTGATTTGGCTAAGGAGAAGACTGGTGTCTGGACAGGAGCTTATGCAATCAATCCTGTCAATGGCAAGGAAATCCCAATCTGGATTGCCGACTATGTGCTAGCTAGCTACGGAACAGGAGCCATCATGGCCGTCCCTGCACACGATGAGCGCGACTGGGAGTTTGCTAAGCAGTTTGATTTAGAGATTATTCCGGTTCTAGAGGGTGGCAATGTTGCTGAAGCTGCTTACACAGAAGACGGTCCGCACATTAACTCTGGCTTCTTAGATGGCTTGGATAAGGCTGCCGCGATTGACAAGATGCTTGCTTGGCTGGAAGCAGAAGGTGTCGGAAATGAAAAAGTCACCTATCGCCTGCGCGACTGGCTCTTTAGCCGTCAACGCTACTGGGGTGAGCCGATTCCCATCATTCATTGGGAAGACGGGACTTCAACGGCTGTTCCTGAAAATGAACTGCCTCTTGTCCTGCCTGTAACCAAGGATATCCGTCCTTCTGGTACCGGTGAAAGCCCTCTGGCCAATCTAACTGACTGGCTGGAAGTGACTCGCGAAGACGGTGTCAAAGGACGCCGCGAAACCAACACCATGCCTCAATGGGCTGGTTCTAGCTGGTATTACCTGCGTTACATTGACCCACACAACAATGAGAAATTAGCAGACGAAGAGCTGCTCAAGGCTTGGCTGCCAGTTGACATTTATATCGGTGGCGCAGAGCACGCTGTGCTCCATCTCCTCTATGCTCGCTTCTGGCACAAATTCCTCTATGATATCGGAGTGGTTCCGACCAAAGAGCCTTTCCAAAAACTCTTTAACCAAGGAATGATTCTGGGGACTAGCTACCGTGACAGCCGTGGTGCTCTTGTGGCGACAGATAAAGTAGAGAAACGCGACGGTTCTTTCTTCAACATCGAAACGGGAGAAGAACTGGAGCAAGCACCAGCCAAGATGTCTAAATCTCTGAAGAATGTGGTCAACCCTGACGATGTAGTAGAGCAGTATGGTGCCGATACGCTTCGTGTCTATGAAATGTTTATGGGGCCGCTGGATGCTTCCATCGCATGGAGCGAGGAAGGTCTGGAAGGTAGCCGTAAGTTCCTGGATCGGGTCTATCGTCTCCTTAACTCTAAGGAGCTGGTCTCTGAAAATAGCGGAGCTTTGGACAAGGTCTACCATGAAACAG
>ERZ772927.203-NODE-203-length-34870-cov-366.909_pt1 | contig 34870 bp, 16 predicted proteins | sample MGYA00512115_ERZ772927 | MGnify/ENA primary metagenome ERZ772927 (study PRJEB29015, sample SAMEA2737924) | human oral metagenome | biome: human oral; feature: human-associated habitat; material: dental | place: China | collected 2013 ... | reverse complement strand
TTGACGACGGTGGACTCGATGGCCTTGGCGAAGGCGACGACGAGCCAGGTCACCGAAAGAATGAGGGCGATGGTGACCCCGCGCTCGATGATGACCATCGTGGTCGAGTCGTCCTTGGTCTGTCGCAGCCCGGCCAGGGCGATCTGCGTGCCCAGGAAGGCACCGGTCATGGCGCCGACGGCGTAGGCGGGCCGGCGCCCGAAGTCCACGATCTCGCGGTACAGGAGCCGGCGCCGACCCATGAACCTGAGGATCGCCACGGCCACGACGGCGATCAGGATGCCGATAAGGGCACCGGCACCGGCCTGCCAGGCGATGGTGACGAGGTCGTTGGTCGTCTTGGTGACCGCCTGGACGGTCTCGTCAACGTTCACGGACGGCACGCCGGTGGGACCGGGGGTGGGCGTGGGAGTCGGGGAGGCAGAGGGATCCGCACTGGGGGTCGCGGGAGGGGTGGTGGCTGCGACGAGCATGAAGCCACCTTAAGCAGCCCGGCTGTGCCTGGGCTGTGACGTATGGCCGCCAGCCGGAGCCACACCACAGAACTCCGCTTGACGTACTACGTGTGCCGTAGTACGTTAGATGCACACAAGGACCTCAGGGCCCCGCCATCACGAACCAAGGAAGGAGGGTTCACATGATTAGCGCAGACGCCATTCGCGGCTACATCGACCTCATCGTCCTGTCCCTGCTCAAGCGACAGCCGTCCTACGCCTACGATCTGGCCAAGACCATCACCGAGGTCTCCGACGGCGAGTACACCATCAAGCAGACCACGCTCTACACGGCCCTCAAGCGCCTGGAGTCCACCGGCCTGGCGGCCTCCTACTCAGGAGTGTCCGACTCCGGCAAGTCCCGCACCTACTACCGCCTCACCTCCGAAGGCACCACCCACCTGACCGCCAAGGTCGCCGAGTGGGAGGACACCAAGACCCTCGTCGACCGCTTCGCGAAAGGATCCCACTGATGGACACCATCGAGACCTTCCTCGACAACATGTTCGCCCCCTACCCCGCCACACCTCGCCTGATCGAGGCCCGCTCCGAGCTGCGCGCCATGATGGAGGACGCCTACAACGACGCCATCGCCCAGGGCAAGACCCACAATGAGGCGGTCGGGCAGGTCATCACCGACTTCGGCAACCTTCACGAGCTGGCCCCGGTCCTCGGGATCGCTCAGGACATCCAGCCCGGCGGCGCCCCGCAGACGGCTCCCGCCGGCGCTCCGACGACATTCGCCCCCAATCGTCCCACCACCCCCGCCCCTGTCGGCCAGCCGTCCTCCTGGCAGGGCGAGCAGGACGATGACGACCCCTTCACCAACCTCGTGGCCGGGATCTACTGGCCGGCCACGGTGGTCATCTACCTGCTGTGGAGCTTCATCTTCGACGCCTGGGACATCTCCTGGATCATCTGGCCGGTGGCCGCCGTCGCCTTCGGCATCTTCGCCACCGTGCGCCGCTACCGGCGCGACCGCCAGTGAGTCCCTCCGCCCCGGCGCGAGGCTCACCCGGTCATGAGCGAAGGCCCGGAACCTTGTGGGTTCCGGGCCTTTCGCAGTGGCTCCGACCGGCGTCGATCCGGTGACCTTTCGATTTTCAGTCGAACGCTCTACCAACTGAGCTACAGAGCCTTGGGATGGAATCGGTCCGACCATTTCTGATCGGACCGACCGTTCCGCGACCTCGACGGGACTTGAACCCGCGACCTCCGCCGTGACAGGGCGGCGCGCTAACCAACTGCGCCACGAGGCCAGTGTGAATTCACTGTGTTATTCACTTGTGCGAATCCGTACCCCCAACGGGATTCGAACCCGTGCTACCGCCGTGAAAGGGCGGGGTCCTAGGCCGCTAGACGATGGGGGCCATGGGCCTTCGACGTCGTCGCGCCTCGAACCGGGATGAACACTAAGGGCACAGTCTTCCGCAGCGCAAATCCCAGGAGCGTGACCCTCCTCACCGCTCGGTTTTCGGCGGGATTCCGGCCCGCGAGGGCTCCCGGGGCGGAGCCGGGCGGTCTGGCAGGCTGAGATCGTGAGCCACGAGCAGCAGCAGGAGCCTGACCGACCCTGGGAGCCGCAGCCGGTCAGGATGTCGCAGCAGGACTTCGAGGACGTCGTCGGCGACGCCCTCGACCGGATCCCGGAGGACCTGGCCGAGGTGATGGATAACGTCGTCGTCCTCGTTCAGGACGAGCCCGATCCGGAGATGCTCACCGAGGAGGACTATGACGACACCGGCCTGCCCACGCTCCTGGGGCTGTACGACGGCGTCCCCCTGACCGAGCGCGACGAGGGCTGGTCCATGGTGCTGCCCGACCGCATCCTCATCTTCCGCGGGCCGTTGGAGCGCTGGTGCACGAGTCGCGAGGAGCTGGAGGAGGAGATCACCGTGACCGTCATTCACGAGGTGGCCCACCACTTCGGCATCCCCGACGAGCGCCTCCACGAGCTGGGCTGGGAGTAGCGCCGCGAACAGTGCGTGAACAGACCGTCAGGGTCATTACCTCGCGAGCACCCAGGGACCTGTCTTAGTGTGGCCGGCATGAACGACCGTCATCGGCCTGCAGCTCCGGATGCCGGGGAGACTCCCGCCCCCGCCGACCCGAGCACGTCCCCGCAGCACCACATGAGTCGACGACCAGTGCTCCTGGCGGCCCTGGTGGGCGCCGGGTCCCTGGCGGGATGCTCCCTCATCCCCGGCTCCTCATCGGCCGGCTCCTCCTCCAGTGCGAAGCCCAAGGCCCCGGAGCCGGCGGCGTCGAGCGCCACCCCCTCGCCCACCGCGGCCGCGAGCCCGGCTCCGTCGGCCACGGTGACCGCGACGGCCACTGACGGACCACTGGCCGGCTGGAGCCTGGAGGAGAAGGTCGGCCAGCTCATGATGGTCGGGGTGGACGCCCAGGCCCCCAAGCAGTCCTCCAACGAGGCCGTTGACACCCACCATGTCGGCAACATCTTCATCGCCGGGCGCACCACCGCGGGCAGCCAGGCGACCCAGAAGGTCATCAGCTCCTTCACCTCCAAGGTCGGCCCGGGCACGACCCACGCCACCCCAATGCTCGTGGCCACCGACCAGGAGGGCGGCGAGGTCCAGGTCCTGGCCGGATCGGGCTTCTCCGACATCCCCTCGGCGCTGGACCAGTCGGCTCAGCCGCGCGACCAGCTGGTGGCCTCGGCGCGCACCTGGGGCAAGGAGCTGGCCGACGTCGGCGTCAACATGAACCTGGCCCCGGTCGCCGACCTGGTCGACATCGCCCGGCCGGCCTCCAACGAGCCCATCGGCCGCTGGGGGCGGGAGTACGGGCACGACGCCGCCACGGTCTCCTCCCAGGCCGGGGCCTTCGCCGAGGGGATGCAGGCCTCGAAGGTCATCCCCACCTACAAGCACTTCCCGGGCCTGGGGCGGGTGAAGGACAACACGGACACCTCAGCGGGCGTCGTCGACTCCACCACGACCCGCAGCGCCGACACCGCCGTCAGCGTCATCTTCGGCGCCGCCATCGCCGCCGGGGCGCCGGTCATCATGGTCTCCTCGGCCACGTACTCCCTCATCGACCCCTCAGCGCCGGCGGTCTTCTCCTCGACGATCGTCACCGACATGCTGCGCAGGGAGATGGGCTTCTCCGGGGTGGTCATCACCGACGACGTCTCCGCCGCCGTCCAGGTCCAGGACGTGAGCGCGGGCGATCGGGCCGTGCGGGCGATCCGGGCCGGCTGCGACATCGTGCTGGCCTCGGCGGACCCGACGGTGGCCGCGGACATGGTCAAGGCCCTCATCGCCACCGCCCGGTCCGATCCGGCCTTCGCGGCACGGGTGGACGAGTCGGCCACGCGGGTGCTGAACCTGAAGAAGAGCCTGCAGTCCTGACGCGCGCCGAGATGCGCATCGGCCCGCCTTGAGCCAGTGGCTCGAGGCGGGCCGATCACGTTGTCGGGCGAGCCGGCTCAGGTCTCAGCGAAGCTTGGTGGTGCCCTGCGATGTTCCGTTGGACTCGATGCGCTTGGCCAGGCAGTGGTCGGAGTCGTAGCCCTGGGCGTCGCACCAGGCGTTGGCCTGGTCGCCGTCGGAGTAGGTATCACCCTGCAGAGTCACCCACCAGCCGCCGGTGTCGTAGACCGGCCACTGACTGGTGTCGATGATGACGGCCTTCGGGTTGGCCTGCTGCGTCCTGAGGTACTCGGCGAGGATCGAGCGCTTGGTCCAGGTCTGCCCGTCGGCCACGAGCCCCACCTGCTTGGAGGACAGCTGCGGGGTCCACTTGCCCCGCAAGCTGTTCATCACGATGGGGTAGTCGTGCTTGATCTGCCACTGGATGGCGTCTCCGGCGGCCTGCTCGTCCTGCGCCTCCTGGTTGGCGTTGGAGCTCGCGGAGGAGGCGATGGTCATCGCGGAGTTCGTCGAGCTCTTCGCGGTGGCGGTCGATGAGGAGCCGCGGTCGAAGGAGGGCCGGACCGTCAGGCCCTTGAGGTCGAGGTCCTTGGCGGTGCGGAAGTAGTGCTGCTCGCCGAAGCGCAGCGTCACCGCCCGCCCGCCGTTGGGGATGATGAGCGGGTCGCTGGAGAGGTCGAAGGTTCCCGAGGCCACAAGGTGGTCGACGTCGGCGCCGCCGGTGGGGCTGGTGGAGCTGTAAACGAGGACCTGGCTGGACGATCCGGCCAGGAAGTCGCCCTCGGCGCAGGAGGTCGCCATGTTGCCGTGGACCTTGAGCTCGCCCTGGCCGTCCTCCACCGAGGTGATCGTGAAGGTCGGCATGCTGGAGCAGGCCTTGACCGCGCCCGAGGGCAGGGCCGCCGCGGTCGACGTGGCCGCGGCATCGGCCTGACCGTTCTGCTTGCCGCCCTTGTCACCGTTGCTGTCGGCCTTGTCCTGGGAAGTGTCGGAGGAGCCCCCGTCCTTGCCCTTGTTGGCGAAGTGGCTGCCGGCCCACGCGCCGCCTCCGCCGACGATGACGAGCAGGAGGACCACGATGATCGCGACCAGGCGACCGCTGCTGGACTTCGACGGCTGCTTCTGCTGGGGAGGCGGCATCTGGGCCACCATCTGGGGGCCGAACATGTCCAGCTCCACGGCCGGCTGAGCGGCGGAGAAGCCCGACGGCGCCCCACTGGGGGTCTCGGCCCAGGCGGCGATGTCCTCGGCCGACGGCGGCGGGGGCACGGGGAAGGCCACCGACCCGGCCGAGCCCGCGGCGGGAGCGGCCGAGCCCGCTGTCCAGCCGGAGGTCACGGCCGCAGACTGGGCTGACGCCGTGGAATCAGTCGTGTCAGCCGAGTCGACCTCGTGCCGCTGCGAGCCGGGGGCGAGGACGGTCGTGTCGTTGTTGTCGGAGTCCGCAGCCTCGTCGGTTGCGGTCTCCGCCTCCGCATCGGGATCGACGGCGGCCTCAGCCGCGTCAGAGTCCTCGACGTCATCCGAGGCATCGTCCTCAAGGACGACGGTCTCCGCCTCCCGAACCTCGTTGGCACCCGCGGCCACCTCGTCGGCGACCTCCGGCTCTGCATCGGGCTCGGCGGCAGTCTCAGCCGCGTTGGAGCCCTCGGCGGGGTCGTCTGTGTCCTGCTCGTCGCCGACCTCGCCAAAGTCGTCGACATCCGTGGCCTCCTCCGCAGAGTCCTCCGCATCGGGCTCGGTAGCAGCCTCAGCCACAGACTCCGCGGCCTGCACATCCTCGACCTCATCAGCAGGCTCCACGCCACGCTCGTCGGCAGACTCGTCGGCGGCGGTGTCCTCGACGTGCGGGTCCTCCGGAGCCGGGCCCTCAGCCTCTGCATCCTCGGTGCCCTCAGTGCCCTCGGAGTCCTCGTCAGACTCCTCTGTCTCCGGCTCGACACCAGCTTCGCCAGAGTCGGCATCCTCAGCATCGTCCTCTGCCTCGTCACCCGAATCATCGGGGCGCGGCGCCTGAGCTTCGCCGGTTGCGGTCTCCGCATCGGGCTCAGTGGCAGCCTCAGCCACAGATTCCGTGGCCTGCACATCCTCGGCCTCATCATCGTCAACCGGCCCGGGCTCATCGGCGGCCTCGTCCTCGTCCACCGGCGTGCCGCCGTCTCCGGCCGACTCCGCCGACTCGGTCGGCACCGTCTGCGCCGGGTCCCCCTGACTGAAAGCAGGATCCACAGTGGGCTCGCCGGCCGCACTATCAGCCGCAGCCGCAGCCCCTGCGTCACCCACGCCACCAGCAGCACTGGCGGCCGCGTCGTCGGTCAGGTAGCCGCGCGCACGGAGATTGGCGAGGACCTCGACGTTCCCGGTACTGGCCAGCCAGCCGAGCAGGTCGGGATAGGCGGCCGGGTTGGTCGACAGCGGCGCCCACAGGTCGGGCCGGCTCTGTGCGATGGCGGCCTGCAGGGCCTGGTCCGGAGTCTGAGCGGCAACGGTTGCATCGGCCTGATGCGCCGCCATCATGAGCTGAACCGGATCCATGCAGAGCCTTTCCGGGAGAACGTATGGGGAACCTCGACTGATCGGGCGCGCAGCCAACCCATCCTGGGTCCTTCACCAGGCTCCGATCATCCCCGATGGTAATCACGAATCGTCGGAAAAGTTAGAAAACGGACTCCACCTCGACGAACACCCTCATCCTCCATGCGCCCCGTCCACCCCTCGTCTCAGGGTCATCCCCTACCGCAGGTCAGGGTGGACTGGCCAAGAGGTCAGGGGCTGGTCCTCCGCCAGGAGGATTCACCCGTCCCATGCCACTGCCAGACTGAACCTATGAGTAGTTCCACCCCCGTCGCCGCGTCCTCCGTCCTCACACCTCACCATCCGGTGGATGACCCCGTGGTCTCCGCACGCAACCTCACCAAGGTCTACGGCCGTGGATCGGGCGCCGTCACAGCGCTCGACTCCGTCAACGTCGACATCGCCCGCGCCCGCTTCACCGCCATCATGGGGCCGTCTGGCTCCGGCAAGTCCACGCTCATGCACTGCCTGGCCGGCCTGGACTCGATCACCTCCGGGGAGATCATGCTCGACGGCGACATGGTCTCCTCCATGAACCAGCGTCGCCTCACCCGCCTGCGCCGCGAGCGCATCGGCTTCATCTTCCAGTCCTTCAACCTGGTCCCCACCCTCACGGCGGCGGAGAACATCACCCTGCCCCTGGATATCGCCCGCAAGAAGGTCAACCCGCAGCGCTTCGATCAGGTCATCGACGCCGTCGGCCTCAGGGAGCGCCTGTCCCACCGGCCGGCCGAGCTCTCCGGCGGCCAGGTTCAGCGTGTGGCCTGCGCCCGGGCGCTCGTGGGTGAGCCGGCGGTCGTCTTCGCCGATGAGCCCACCGGGAACCTGGACTCCGTCTCCACCGACCAGGTCCTGGACATCCTGCGCCGCAGCGTCGACGACCTGGGGCAGTCGGTAGTCATGGTGACCCACGAGCCGGAGGCGGCCGCCTGGGCCGACACCGTCATCTTCCTGCGCGACGGGCACGTCGTCGCCCAGCTGGACGACCCCGACCGCGACCGGGTCCTGGACGCCCTGCGCGAGCTGAGCGAGACCGAGCCCTCCCCCGTAGCCGCTGCCCCGTTCACCGGCTCGGCCGTCGAGGGGGCCTGAGCCATGAGACGAGTCGCCTGGCGCTCCGTGCGCGCCCACGCCAAACAGTTCTTCCTGACCACTTTCGCCGTCATGCTCGGGGTGGCGTTCCTGTCGGGCACGCTCGCCCTGCGCGCCTCCATGTCGGAGACCTTCTCCAAGCTGGTCTCCTCCACCGCCACCTCGGACCTGTATGTCCAGGGCCCCAAGATCGCCTCCGACAACAACAGTGGCGGCAGCGGCTCCTCCAACTCGACGCAGACCGAGCCCATTGACGGATCCCTGGCCGATCAGATCAAGCAGATCGACGGAGTCGAGGCCGCCAAGCCCAATGCCCAGATGACCGGAGTCCTCGTGGGCGCCAACGACGCCCCGGTCACCACCACCGGCGCCCCCACGCTCTTCGTACCGCTGTACGACAACGAGAAGGGCCTGACCTGGGTCCAGGGCCACAAGCCTCAGGGGGCCGGTGAGATCACCCTGGAGTCCGGGGCCCTGAAGAACTCCGGCCTCAAGGTCGGGGACAAGACGCACATCGTGGTGCAGGGCTCACCCACCGAGGTCACCGTGGTCGGCGAGTTCCACTATGAGTCCTCGATGGCCAGCGCGACGGTCGTAGGCGTGGATCCGAGCTGGCTCATGCCCATCGCCGCTCCGGACGGGAAGGTGACGACCATCGCCGTCGACGTCGCTCAGGGCTCCTCAGTGGACACCGTCAAGTCCGAGATCACCAAGATCCTTCCCGATGGCGCCGAGGTCCAGACCCGCGCCGAGGTCATCAAGGAGCAGAACAAGGCCATTGAGGAGCAGCTGGGCTTCATTCAGGTCTTCCTGCTGGTCTTCGTCGTCGTCGCGATGTTCGTGGGCTCCTTCATCATCATGAACTCCTTCGCGATGAGCGTGCGTCAGCGGGTCAAGGAGTTCGCCCTGCTGCGGGCGGTCGGGGCCTCACCGGCCTCCGTGTTCGGCGTGGTGTTCCTGCAGGCGGTCGTCATCGGCGTCGTCGGCTCCGCCCTGGGCGTGGCCGCGGGCGCGGGGCTGCTGGCCGGGTTGTCCGCGCTGCTCGACGCCATGGGCATGCCGCTGCTGGAGGGCACGGGCCTGAGCGGAACGATCATCGCGATCTCGCTGGCGGTGGGCCTGGCCGTCACCGTCGTCGGCGCTCTGCTGCCGGCTCGGGAGGCCGCCCTGACCCACCCGGTCGAGGCCATGCGCGGCGTGTCGGGCTCCCGGGAGAAGTCCCTGGTGCTGCGCACGATCCTGGGCGGGCTGCTGCTGGCGGCCGGAGCGGCCGCGATCGCCGCCGCGTGGGTGAACGCGGACCTGACGCAGCGCGGCCTCATCATGGGGCTGGGCGCGGGCGGCACCGTCCTGGGACTGCTCATCGTCTCCCCGACCCTGGCCCGCCCGGTGGTGGCGGTGCTGGGGCTGCCCTTCCGGCTGCTGCGGCCCGCCGGGCGCCTGGCGGTGCGCAACATCGTCCACAACCCGCGCCGCACGGCCAACACCTCCGGCGCCCTCATGGTGGGCATGGCCCTGGTATGCGCCGGCGCCACGCTGGCCGCCTCCTTCCAGTCCTCGACCTCCGATGAGATCGACAAGTCCCTCAAGGCCGACCTCGTGGTCCAGCCGGCCACCGTCGGCAGCCTGAGCACCCGGCTCTCGGCCGACAAGGCCAAGGAGATCGCCGCCATTGACGGGGTCAAGGAGACCTCCTCCTACTCCATCTACGCCGACTCCATCACCAAGCCCGACGGCAGCCAGAACGCCACCGCCACCGTCATCGTCGTCGACCCCGGCACCTACTCCAAGGCCTACGACGTCTCCGCGAGCGCCGGGTCCATGACGGATCTGGACGCCACCCACGTGGCCGCGAAGAAGGACGAGGGCCTCAAGCTCGGGGACAAGGTCTCCGTCACCGGCCCCACCGGGTCGGTCGAGGCCACGGTCAGCGCCGTCGTCGACCCAAAGGGAACCGGCGGCAACTACTACATCGCCCCCGAGCTGGCGGCCGCGGTGGGCTCCTGGAACTCCCCGGGCACCACCACGGACCCGGCCCACGTCCTGGACTCGCCGCAGGGCATGCTCCTGACCCTCAAGGAGGGCACCGACCTCGACACGGTGCGGGGCAAGGCCCGCGACATCGTGGCCGACACCTACCAGTACGCGGTGCGCGACGCCAGCGAGATCTCCGACCAGGTCGGCCAGCAGATCAACCGGATGCTCGCCGTCCTCTACGGCCTGCTGGGGCTGAGCATCGCCATCGCCATCCTGGGCATCGTCAACACCCTGGTGCTCTCGGTCTCGGAACGCACCCGGGAGATCGGGCTCATGCGCGCCGTCGGCCTGGGCAAGGCCCAGCTGTCCGGGGAGATCATCACCGAGTCGGTCCTCACCTCCCTGTACGGCACCGTGCTGGGCGGGGCGACCGGTGTGGTCCTGGCCGCCGCCCTCAAGGAGGTCCTGGAGGATCAGGGGCTGACGAGCCTCAGCATCCCCTGGGGCCAGATGGTGGGCATGCTCGTGCTCTCCGTGGTGGTCGGCGTCATCGCGGCCCTGTGGCCGGCGCTGCGCGCCTCCCGGATTCCCGTCCTGGACGCCATCGCCACCGAGTAAGCGGCGTTCGCCGAGTAAGCCGAGCAAGCCCGGCGCCCCGGCCGACCCCCGAGTGGGGCGGGCCGGGGCGCCAGCACGTCTGCGCGGCCCGTCCGGCAGCTGCCCGAGCCGTGCCCGGCTCGTATTCCCGCGCCCGGTATCTTCCTTGTCACCGCCTCTGCCTCTGCCGCGACGGCTTCCCCTCCGATAGCCTCATGCGATCATGCCCGAATCGTCCTCCCGGTCGTTCCCGACCGTCCCGACCGCGCTGTCCGCCCTGACCGCACAGTCCATGACCCCCGACGCCCCGCTGCCCCATCCCCCGTCCTTGGGGGCCGGGGCGCTTCTGCGCTGGCTGCTGCGACGCGCCGCCGTCCCGGTCACCCTGGCGACCCTGGCGGCCTGCACCTCCAACATCATCCAGGCGATCGTGCCGGCCTTCCTGGGCCAGGCCCTGGACGCCGGCATCGAGAACGGCCTCAACGGCCGCGTCTGGGGCATCGGCGCGCTGCTGCTGGTGCTGTTCGTCGTCTACGCCGTCGGGGACACGATGCTGTCCTACTTGGGGGTGACGGCCTGGATGCGCACCGCCTTCGACGTCGACCGGCTCGTGGGCCGGCAGATCTCCGCCACCGGCAAGGACCTGTCCCGGCAGGTCTCCACCGGTGAGGTCGCCACCATCATCGCCTCCGACGCCGACTACCTGGGCAAGCTCATCGAGCACCTGCCGTTTTTGCTGGGGGCGGCGGCCAGCTTCCTCGTCGTGGCCGTCCTCATGCTGCGCACCTCGGTGAGCCTGGGGCTCATCGTCATCCTGGGCATGCCGCTGGTGGCGGCCATCGTCACCCTGGTCATCCGCCCCCTGCAGAAGCGGCAGGCCGTCCAGCGCGAGGCCCAGTCCGCGGTCACCACGATCACCACGGACACGGTGGCGGGCCTGCGGATCCTGCGGGGCATCGGCGGGGAGGACGTCTTCGCCCGCCGCTACCGGGACGCCTCCCAGGAGCTGCGGCGCCGCGGCGTCGAGGTGGCCTCCTCCCAGGCGACCCTCATGACCCTCCAGGTGCTGCTGCCCGGGCTCTTCGCCGCCATCGTCGTGTGGGTGGCGGCGCGCATGGCCGTGGCCGGCAGCCTCACCCCCGGCGGGCTCATCACCTTCTACGGCTACACCGCCTACATGTCCTGGCCGCTGTGGGTGTTCACCAGCTCCGTGCAGGACTACACCCGGGCCGTCGTCGGCGCCCGGCGCCTGAGCCACCTGCTGGAGGTGGCGCCGGCCGCCGGCAGCCTCGTGGAGCGCCTCAACCTGGACCCGGCCGCGGCCCGCCCCGTCAGCGGCGACCTGGTGGACACCGGCAGCGGCCTGCGCCTCAAGGAAGGCCGCATGACGGCCCTCGTGTGCCCCGACCCGCAGGTCTCCGCCGACCTGGCCACGCGCCTGGGGCGCTTCACCGACGCCGGCCCCACCGTGACCCTGGCGGGCCGGCCACTGACCACCATGCCCCTGGAGCAGGTGCGCGCCAGCGTCGTCGTCTCCGGCGCCACCGCCCAGCTGTTCACCGGGACCCTGCGTGAGGCCCTCGACGTGCGCGGCGGCCCCGACCCGCAGCCGGCGGGCCTGGAGGACCTCGTGCGCGCCGAGACCGAGCGCACCACCGGGGCCGACGTCGACCAGCAGGTCCGCCCCCAGGAGCGCGAGGCCCCCGGCGACGACCGGCTCATCGAGGCCATCGGGATCGCCGACGCCGGTGACGTCCTCACCTCCCTGAGCGAGGGCCTGGCCGGGATGATCACTGAGAAGGGCCGGTCCCTGTCCGGCGGGCAGCGTCAGCGCGTGGCCCTGGCCCGGGCGCTGCTGACCGAGGCTCCCACGCTCGTGCTCATCGAGCCGACCTCCGCCCTGGACTCCCACACCGAGGCCCGCGTGGCCGCCCAGGTGCACCGGGCCCGCGCCGGGCGCACGACCGTCGTCGTCACCGCCTCGCCGCTGGTCCTGGAGGCCTGCGACGAGGTCGTCCTCCTGGACTCCAGCGGGACCGAGCTGCTGCGCTCCACGCACCGCGAGCTCATGGCGATGGCCCGCGACGGCCACGCGCAGGCGGCCGACTACCGCGCCGTCGTCTCACGGGCCATGGGTGAGGACGCGGAGGCGAACTGCTGATGGCGCTTCCCGTCGCGCCCGGGCCCGTCGCCCTGCGCAAGACCTTCCGGATCATGGCCTCCTACCGGGGGCGCTTCGCCGTCGTCCTGGTCCTCCAGATCACGGCGGTCCTGTCCACGCTCGTGGCCCCGCAGCTGCTGGGGCGGCTGGTCGGGCGGGTCTCGGCCGGGCGGGCCGACGCCGGCTACGTGGACCGGATCGTGTTGACTATCATCGCGGTCACGCTCGTGGGGGCGCTCATCAACCGCTTCGCCCAGAAGCACGCCCGCACCCTGGGCGAGTCGGTTTTCGCCGAGCTGCGCGAGCGCATGATGAACCGGGTGGTGCACCTGCCGCTGAGCGCGGTGGAGTCCGCCGGCACCGGCGACCTCGTGGGGCGCACCACCACCGACGTCTCCCGCATCGAGTTCCTCGTGCGGGTGGGGATCCCCCAGATCCTCGTGTGCGTGGTGACGATCGTCTTCACGCTCCTGGCCGCCGCCGTCGCCGACCCTCTCCTGGCGCTCGGGCTGCTCGTCATCGCCCCGCCCGTGTGGTCGATGATGCGCTGGTACCTGCCGATCTCCATCCCCGCCTACCGGGCCGAGTCGGCCGCCCAGGCCCGCCTCAACGGGGCGGTCTCCGAGACGGTCGAGCACGCCGAGACCGTGGACGCCCTGGGCATCGGGGCGCGCCGCGAGCGGGCCATCATGGCCTCCATCAAGGAGGCCTGGTCCCTGGAGCGCTACACGGCCGCGCTGCGGGTGCGCCTGTTCATGGTGCTCGACGTCGCCTGGCGGGCGCCCGTCGTCGTCATCCTCCTGTGGGGCGGGTTCCTGGCCGCCCGCGGCTACGCGACCCTGGGGGCGATCACCACGGTTGCCCTCTACTCCATGGAGCTGCGCAAGCCGGTGGGCCAGCTCATGTTCTGGATCGACCAGGTCCAGATCGCCCAGGCCTCCCTGTCCCGCATCCTGGGGGTGGAGGAGGTCCCCGACGACCGCACCCCCACCGGCCAGGAGCCCCAAGGCACGCGGATCGTGCTCGACGACGTGCGCTTCTCCTACCGGGAGGGCGTCGAGGTGCTCCACGGGATCGACCTGGAGCTCGTGCCCGGGGAGCGGCTGGCCGTCGTCGGGCACTCGGGGTCGGGCAAGTCCACGCTGGGGCGGATGCTGGCGGGCATCAACCCGCCCACCTCCGGAAGCGTCACCGTGGGCGGGGTGGCGCTGACGGACCTGACCGAGGACGAGCTGCGCCGCCACGTGGCCCTGGTGACCCAGGAGCACCACGTGTTCGTCGGCACCGTGGCGGACAACGTGCGCCTGGGGCGCCCAGGCGCCTCCGACGACACGATCCGCGAGGCGATCGAGGCCATCGGGGCCGATGCCTGGGTGGACGGGCTGCCCGAGGGGATGGACACGATGGTCGGCTCGGGGCACCTCGAGCTGAGCCCCGCCCAGGCCCAGGAGGTGGCGCTGGCCCGGCTGGTGCTGCTGGACCCGCACACGCTCATCCTGGACGAGGCCACCTCGCTGCTGGACCCGCGCGCCGCCCGCACCCTGGAGCGGACCCTGTCCACGGCGCTGGCCGGGCGCACCGTCATCGAGGTGGCCCACCGCCTCTACACGGCCGCCGACGCCGACCGGGTCGCCGTCGTCATGGACGGGCGGATCGTGGAGCTCGGCACCCACGACGAGCTCGTGGCCCTCGGCGGGGAGTACGCGAGCCTCTGGCAGGCCTGGAACCAGGAGTAGCCGGGCGGAGGTGCGGTGGGGAGGCCGGTGGGTCGGCCATGCCGACGTCGGACGCCGGGCCGGTCCGCGCCGTCGGGACGGATAGGGCCACCCTGCCGCTCAGGGCGACGATGGCGGCCCTTCACAGATCGCCGGTGGCGAAAGCCGGCCCCTATCGCCCAAACCTACAAACCCGCTCGGGCCTGCGTTGTTCCACGAGGGCGCAGGCTGTGAGATTCTTAGGGCGGCGAGTCGTCCCACTGTCGCGATCCCGCCGCCTCGCAGTCAGCTGACTGCGTCCAACGCCGTGCCTCACACAAGAAGGTTCGTTCATGCCCAACAACCAGCCACCTCCCCCGCCGTCGCAGGCGACGCCGTCGGCCTCCACCACGCCTCCTCGCAGGGCCGCCGGCAGCGCCCAGCCCACGCTCGGGGAGCTCATCGCCCGCATCTCGGAGAACATCTCCGCGCTGGTGCGCGGCGAGATCGACCTGGCCAAGGCCAAGGGCCAGCGCATGGCCAAGGAGATGGGCCTGGGGGCCGGGCTGCTCGCCGCCGCCGGGGTACTGGCCCTATTCATCTTCGGGCTGGTGCTGGGAGCCCTGACGACCGGACTGTCCCACGTCATGCCGCTGTGGGCCGCCTTCCTCGTGGTGGCGCTGATCCTCACCCTCATCGCCGTGCCGATGGCCCTGATCGGCATCAAACGTCTCAAGGCCGCCAAGGCCGACACGCCGACGCCGCAGGAGGGGCTGAAGGAGTCCGTCAACGCCGTCAAGGGGGCCGTGACCTCCGGCCTGCAGAGGGGGAACGCCCAGTGAGCACCCACGCCGCACCCACGCCCGTCCCCGCCGCGCCGGCCGCGCCCGCCGTGGATACCGCTCCCGCCGCACAGGCGGCGCCGTCGGCTGACGACGTCCTGTCCGACCTGGCGGCCCGGCGTCTGGCGCTGGCCGCCGACGTCGACGAGCTCGCCGCGCGCCTGGCCCCGAACAACCTGGCCAAGGTCGCCAAGCTCAAGGCCCGCGAGAAGGTCCAGGAGCTGCGCAGCCAGGCCGTCAGCAAGGCCCAGGAGACGGCCGGCCAGGTCAAGAACCGCCTGGCCTCCCTGGCCGGCGGCGGCACCGATCCTGAGGGCGGGGTCGACACCTACGATCCCAGCACGCTGCCCCTCGGCCAGCGCGTCTCCCGCCTGTTCGACGACGCCCGCGACGGCGACCCCGCCTCCCTGGGGATCGTCACGGTTGCGGGACTCGCCCTGGCGGGCCTGAGCGTGACGGCGACCGTCGCCGCGGTCAAGGCCTTCCGCGCCCGGGCGGCTCGGGCATGACCAGCGGACAGCAGGCCGGCACCTCCGGCACTGAGGGTGCCGGGGCCGCCGGGTCCGGGTCGCTGAGCCCCGAGCAGATCGAGGAGCGGTTGCGCGCCCAGCGCGAGGCCCTGGCGGCGAGCGTCGATGAGTTCGCCTCGCGGGTCGACCCGCGTACGCAGGCGAGCGCCAAGGCCGAGCATCTGCGTGAGCAGGCCGTGTCCGGGGCCGACCGTTTGCGTGAGCAGGCGGAGGCCGGCGCCGGCCGACTGCGCGAGGGGGCCCGACGCTGGGCCGAGCAGGCGGAGGAGACCTGGGAGCGCGCCAAGCAGGGCGACTCCGAGGCGTCCTCCAAACTCGCCAAGGCGGCCGCCGTCGCCGGGGGCGTGGTGACCGCCGGCATCGTCCTGACCCGCCTCGCCCGCCGCTGACACAGAACCACCCGTCGAGGACGCACCATCAGGCTCACGGGCTGCATCCCTAGGATCAGTCCTCAGTCCCTATGGTGCGTCCTCGCGTCACACCGGCGCTCCGCCGTACTCCAGCACCAGGAGCCAGTCGGCCCGCATCGGGAACTGCGATGTCCGCCGGGGACGTACTTCTCCTCCAGATGACTGCGTTCAAACCTCAGTGACCTGGAGGAGAACGCAGTCCTCGATCACAAAGTACGTCCTCGACACCGAGGGTACGTCCTCGCGCACTGATAGCCGGGAGAACAGCTTCCCGTCATACCTGAGCAAGGCAGGAGGGGAGATACACCACCAAGTGAAATGTGTTCCACGACACACTTGTGTCATCTGGTCTCACACCCCGCAAGCCCCTAACCTAATCCCATAACTCCCCGCCGTCCTCCGGGACTGGCGGGGGCTACTTTTCTTTGCAGGAGGCTACTCGTGGCCCTCAAAATGGCAGTCGTCGTTGACTACCAGAACGCCCACCTCACGGCGGCAGGCCTGTACATGCCGGGGCGCCCTCCCGAGGAAGCCCTCATTGACCCTTACCGGTTTGCCAGCCAGCTCGCCCGAGCCCGCAACGCGACGAACGACGATGCGCACCAGGTAGAGGTCTCCAGGGTTGAGGTATTTCGTGGCCTACCAATCCCGGAAGATGACAGCGATGCATACCGGCGCAACCAGGCCCAGAAGGCGCAGTGGACCCGAGGGCACCACGGAGTAGTCAACGTAACGCTGCGGCCACTGAAGTACTCATGGGAGTACATCGATGGAGTCCGGCGACCTGTCCGCTCATCGAGACAGGAAAAGGGTGTCGATGTCCTGTGTGCCTTGATGCTCGTTGACTTGGCTCGCTGCGGCTTGTACGACGTCGTAGTTCTCGCCTCCCGGGACACAGACCTCGCTCCAGCCCTCGACAATGCTGCCCGAACTGGCAGCGCCAAAGTTGAAGCGGCCAAGTGGTACCACCCTGGAGTCCCAAGCACACGAGGCCGCATCAAGACAGAACGCAGGCTGTGGACCACTTCCATGACTGAGCAGCACTTCCTCTCCAGCCTGGACCCACTCGACTACGCCTGACACAGCGCCCCTCCCCACCTCCATCACCAAGCACGCCCGCCGGCTCCGCTCGCCGTCGTCCCGCACCGGCCCGCAGGTCACAGATCAGTCACTGCCCCGAATTGGTCTCGACCACCTGCGCCGGCGTCCTAAAATCACTTCCGTGACAACGGCGCCCACGACTCCCCAGGATGCGGCTACGGATCCTGCCCCCTCCCTCCCTTCTCTTGATGTCGCTCCGGGCTCTGTGGTCCGGGTGCGCGACGAGGACTGGCTGGTCACCCAGGTTTCCACCACGTCTGACGGCATGCTGGTGACGGTGCAGGGCCTGTCCGAGCTGGTTCGGGACACGACGGCGCAGTTCTCCGCTGGTCTTGACCACATCGTCCCGGTGGATCCGCGCCGCACCCGGGTCATCGCGGACACCTCCACTCGTCACCGGCTCTCGCGCCTGTGGCTGGAGGCGACGCTGCGCAAGACGGCCCTCCCGGCCACCTCCACCGACCTGGCCGTGGTCAGTGACGTCCTCGCCGACCCGCTGGCCTACCAGCTGACGGCGGTTCGCCAGGCCCTGGACCCGGCGAACCTGCGCCCACGCATCCTCCTGGCGGACACCGTGGGCCTGGGCAAGACCCTGGAGATCGGCATGATTCTGGCCGAGCTCGTGCGCCGCGGCCGGGGCGACCGCATCCTTATCGTCACGCCCCGCCACGTGCTCGAGCAGATGCAGCACGAGATGTGGTCGCGCTTCGCCCTGCCCTTCGTGCGCCTGGACTCGGTGGGCATCCAGCGGGTGCGCCGTTCGGTGCCGGCCTCACGCAACCCGTTCTCGGTGTTCCACCGCGCGATCATCTCCATCGACACACTGAAGTCGGACCGCTACCTCAACCATCTGCGCAAGCAGCGCTGGGACGCGGTCGTCATCGACGAGTCGCACAACGTCACCAACAAGGGCACGCTCAACAACCGGCTCGCGGACATCCTGGCCCGCCAGACCGACGCCCTCATCCTGGCCTCGGCCACACCCCACAATGGTGATCCGAAGTCCTTCGCCGAGCTCATCCGTCTGCTGGAGCCGACGGCGGTGCGCGCGGACGGCTCTCTCGACGAGGAGGCGGTGCGTCGCCTCGTCATCCGCCGTCACCGTCACTCCGACGAGGTGCGCGACGTCGTGGGCGGCCGCTGGAAGGAGCGCCTGACTCCGGTCAACAAGCTGGTGGAGCCCTCCCCGGCTGAGGACGCGGTGGCCGGTGAGCTCTCGCGCACCTGGCTGCACCGGCCCGACGGCGCCTCGGCACCGGGCGGCCCCGGGCCCGCCGCCCGCGGCGGCGACTCCCTGTTCGCCTGGACCCTGGCCAAGTCCTTCCTGTCCTCGCCGGCGGCCCTCATCCAGACGATCGACGAGCGCCTGGCCCGACGCCGCAGCCGGGCAGCAGCAGCCGGCTCCACCCCGGAGCCCTCGGAGCAGTCCCAGGCGCTGACCCGCCTGCGCGAGCTGGCCGTGGAGGCCAACACGACGGCCTCGGGCAAGTACCAGGCGCTGCTGGCCGAGCTGCGCCGCATCGGGATCGGCCCCAGGTCACCCGAGCGCGTCGTCGTCTTCGCCGAGCGCATCGCCACGCTCACCTGGCTGGCCGAGCACCTGCGCGAGGACCTGCGCCTGCCCGCCGACGCGGTGCGGGTCATGCACGGGAGCCTGTCGGACGTGGAGCAGCAGGAGATCGTCGAGCAGTTCCGCCAGGCCCACACGCCGGTGCGCGTCCTGGTGACTGGCGACGTCGCCTCGGAGGGCGTCAACCTGCACGCCCAGTGCCATGAGCTCATCCACTACGACATCCCCTGGTCGCTCATCCGCATCGAGCAGCGCAACGGCCGCATCGACCGCTACGGCCAGTCCGTCTCACCGCAGATCACGACCCTGCTGCTGAGCCCGTCGGACCCGCGCTTCTCCGGCGATGTCCGCGTCCTCACGCGCCTGATGGAGAAGGAGGATCAGGCGCACCGGGCCCTGGGCGACGCCGCCTCCCTCATGGGCCTGTACTCGGGTGAGAAGGAGGAGGAGGCGATCCGCCAGGCGCTGGCGGCCGGGCAGGACATTGACGACGTCGTCCCCGACGCCGACGACGCACTCAACCTGGATCCGATGGCGGCCCTGTTCGCAAAGTTGACGGGCACGGCCGAGGCCAAGAGCGACGGCGCTGCTGCCCCCCCCGGCGCCGGGGACCCCCCCGCCGATCCGAGCAGTTCCGGCGCCCCGGCTGGTCCAGCCACCGCCACCCAGCCCGCTGCCCCGCTGGCGACGTCGACGCTGTACGAGACCCAGCTGGACTATCTGCGCCAGGCCCTCACCGAGCTTTATGAGCGCCCTGAGGAGCCCGAGCAGCGCCAGACCGGCGGCGGGGGCGTCTCGTGGCGCGAGCACGGCACGCAGCACGTGGTGGAGATGGTGCCCCCGGCGGGGCTGCGCCATCGCCTGTCGGTGCTGCCGCAGTCCTACCTGCGTGAGCGCCGCGTCCAGGAGCACCTCAAGCTGGCGACGACGCAGACGAAGGGCGCGCGTCTTCTCACGGAGGCCCTGAGTGACTCCTCGGACTCCTCCTGGCCGGAGGCCCACTACCTGGGGCCGCTGCACCCGGTGCTGGACTGGGCCGGCGACCGGGTCCTGGCCAAGCTCGGCCGCTCCTCCGTGTTCGCGGTGCGCGGCGACGTCGACTCACCGACCGTCCTGCTGCTGGGGACGCTGACGAACCAGGCGGGCCGGACGGTGTCGATGGTGTGTGTCAGTATCGCCTTCCCCTACCTGGACCTGGCGGCCGCGCAGTCGGAGCTGGATGCGGGCCGGCCGGTCGAGGCGGTGCCGATCGGGCAGGTGCACGACTCCCCCGCCGCCATGTTCGAGGCAGTGGGCATCTCCCGGGAGCTGCGGAACTCCGGGCCGGTGACGCAGACCAGCCTGCTGGAGGCGCTCATCCCTCCGGCGGTGGATACGGCTAAGGACCACATGAGACTGACCCTCGACGCAGCGGAGGAACAGGCGACGGCTCGGGTTGAGGCCTGGGCGGAGCGTGCGAATGTCTGGGATGACGAGGCCGGTCGCCTCATCCAGAACCGCCACCTGCGCGAGCAGCGGATCACGGTGGCTCAGGAACGCGAGCTCATGGATCAGCACCGGCCCGCACACACGCTGGTGCGCCCACTGCTGGTGGTGGTGCCGCAGGACTTCGGGATGGAAGGGGATCTCTGATGGCGGTGTCGGATGCGCTGGTCGTCGGCGAGGACTGGATCAGCGAGCACTACTTCACCACGGACGCCACCAAGGAGTCCTTCCTGGCGCGCGTGCTGGAGCGTCGCAAGGAGTGGGAGGCCCTGGAGAAGCCGGCCGATCCTGGTACCGCTCCGACGCCGACGCCCCGGTCCCGGTTCCGTTCCGAGCGTTCCCGCTTGGAGGAGCTGCTGGCGGCCCTGCCCGCCGACGACGCAGGCTCCCTGACCGGCGCGGCCCTGGAGGCGGCCGGCGAGCTCGATGCGCTCCTGCGCGAGATCCTGGGCTTCGCCTCGTCGGAGTACCGGCTGACCGAGCGGGGCCCGGTGACCCTGGTGAGGCCGGTGGGCGATGAGGGCCCGGCGCCGCTGGCGCTGCTGCGCGCCCGCCCGGTGACGACGGTGGAGGACCTGCTGGTCAAGGACGCCCCCACGCTCGCTGAGGCCTGGGAGCCGGTGGACCTGGGGGACCCCGCTGCGCCGGTCCTGGAGGGGGCTGAGCCGGTGGAGTCGGTGTCTCGGGCCCTGTCGACGCTCATGACTGATGAGCACGGTCCGGCCTTCGCCCTGGTCCTGGCGGGCCAGTGGGCGCTGGTGGCGGAGCGGGAGCGGTGGCCGGAGGGCCGCTGGCTGGCGGTGAACGTGCAGCTCGTCGTCGAGCGCTATGAGACGGCGCGTGGCGGCGAGGTGGAGCGGGCCCTGACCTGCCTGGATGCCCGTTCGCTGCTGCCGACGGCAGAGGGCGAGACCTGGTGGGCGGCCACCTTGGAGGACTCGGCGGCCCACACGGTGGGGGTCTCGAAGGATCTGCGCGAGGGCGTGCGCTCCTCGATTGAGATCCTTGCGAATGAGGTGGTGCGCCGTCGCGCCGCGCGGGGGCTGGAGCCGCTGCCCCAGGAGCGGGCGCAGGACCTGGCTCTACAGTCGCTGCGCTACATCTACCGGATCATCTTCCTGCTGTATGCGGAGGCGAGCCCCGAGCTGGGGGTCCTGCCGGTGGGTGCCGCCGAGTATGACGCCGGCTACGGCCTGGATCGTCTACGTGAGCTGGCCTTGAGGGAGTTGCATGAGGAGTCGTCCCAGGCGGGCACGCACATTTACGAGTCCTTGGACCGGCTGTTCCGCCTGGTCGATGAGGGGCACAATGAGCAGGTGCCGGCCGCCGACGAGGGCAGCTTCGATGGCTTGGTCTTCCGGCCGATGCGCGCTGACCTCTTCCGCCCGGTGGCGACCGCCCTCATTGACGAGGTGGGCCTGGGCAACGGGGCGCTGCTGCGGGTGCTGCGCCACCTGCTGCTGACTAAGGAGAACAGCAAGAGCGGCCGCGGCTTCATCTCCTATGTGGAGCTGGGCATCAACCAGCTGGGCGCCGTCTACGAGGGGCTCATGAGCTACTCGGGTTCCTTCGCCACCGAGCGCCTGTGGGAGGTGGCGCCGGGCGGGGACGCCTCGAAGGGCTCGTGGGTGGTGCCCGAGGACGTCATGAAGGGCCTGGAGGAGAAGGACTTCGTGACGGTGGAGGATGAGGTGACGGGCGAGCGCCGCAACGTCACCTATGAGAAGGGCCAGTTCGTCTACCGGCTCTCCGGCCGGGACCGGCAGCGCTCGGCTTCCTTTTACACCCCGGAGGTGCTGACGCGTTTCACGGTGCAGCAGGCGTTGGCCGAGCTGCTGGATCAGGACGGGCGAACGACGAGCGCTGAGGAGATCCTGCACCTGACGGTGTGTGAGCCGGCGCTGGGTTCGGGGGCCTTCGCGATTGAGGCGGTGCGTCAGCTGGCGGAGCAGTATCTCTCGCGGCGTGAGCGGGAGCTGGGCCGGCGCGTGGATCCTGAGGAGCGGCCCCGGGAGCTGGCGAAGGTGAAGGCCTTTATCGCCTTGCACCAGGTCTACGGGGTGGACCTCAATGCGACGGCGGTGGAGCTGGCGGAGGTGTCCCTGTGGCTGGACACGATGGTGGAGGGGCTGGCGGCCCCATGGTTCGGGCTGCGGCTGCGGCGCGGTAACTCCCTGGTGGGGGCGCGCCGGGCCCTGTACTCCACCTCCCAGCTGAAGAAGCGGGCGTGGCTGTCGGCCGCACCGGTGACCGAGCCGCTGAGCCAGGTGGCGGCCGTGCTCGACGACGCCGATGCCGCCTCCCGGCACCGGATCGGCGGGGCGCTGGACGTCTCGGGGAGCATCCATCATTTCCTCCTGCCGGCCAAGGGCTGGGGCAGCGCGGTGGAGGTCCCCAAGCAGGTGCGGGACCTGGTCGATGCCGGCAGGCTCAAGGCCCTCAAGACCTGGCGCAAGGAGATCACGAAGGCGCTGAGTACCACGCATGCCTTGCGGCTGACGGCCCTGGCTCGGCGCGTGGAGGTCCTGTGGGAGATGACCCTGCGGCGCCTGCGGGTGGCGGAGGCGGAGGCCTCGCGCCGCATCGACCTGTGGGGCCGCGAGGCGCGGGACGACGCCGGTTCAACGGTGTCCCGCGAGGAGATCGAAGACTATCTGGGCAACCGGGGCTCGGCGTACCGGCGGCTGCGGCTGGTCATGGATGCATGGTGCGCCCTGTGGTTCTGGCCGCTGACCACGCAGGTGACGCCACCGAGCCTGGATGAGTGGCTGGGCGCACTGGAGGGCCTGCTGGGCAAGCAGGTGAAGGACGCCAAGGGTACCGACGGGACCCTGGTCGAGGGTTCCTCCTGGGCGGAGCTGGACTTCATGGAGGAGGTGGAGCTCGGTCTTGCCGGCGCCCGCCGGGTGGAGGCTGTAGTCACCGAGCACGAGTGGCTGGAGGTTGTGCGGGAGGTAGCCGAGGCTCAGGGTTTCTTCCACTGGGAACTGGACTTCGCCACTGCCTTCGCCCGCGGCGGCTTCGACCTCCAGGTGGGGAACCCACCGTGGGTGAGGCCTGAAGTAGCGGTTGAGACGCTTCTGGCCGACGGCGATCCATGGTGGATGCTGACGAAAAAGCCGTCAGTGGCGGCAAGGAACGAGCGGATGCCACGCACTCTCGCACGCCCTTGCGTGCTCAGTACCGTGCTAGACGGCGCCGCCGAGACCGAGGTCCTCGCCGAGTTCATCAGCGATCAGGCGTTATATCCCGTGATGGAGGGGCGGCCAGATCTCTATCGAGCCTTCATGTGCCAGGTCTGGGAACACCAGAGCAGAACGGGGACTGCAGCGCTCGTTCATATGGAGACCCACTTCACCGATGCGAAAACCCCTGAACTCCGAGCCTGCACGTACCGGCGCTTGCGACGCCACTGGCAGTTCATTAACGAACTTCAACTCTACGATGTCGACCACCACAACGCCTACGGCATCCATATCTATGGAACCGAACGGGCTCCGCATTTTCACCATGCAACTTCGCTCTATCACCCGGAAACGGTACTGCGTTCCCTCATGCATGACGGCAGTGGAGAAGAGCCAGGATTCAAGGACCCCCACACCGGCACGTGGGACCTTCGTCCACACTCGTCACGTATAGAACAGATCGACGAGTCAGCACTGAAGATCTGGCAACTAGTCACTGGAGCGGATGACTGGCGCTCGACTCCGATGGTTTCCACCGTCAACTCAGCAACAGCAAGTACACTTGCAACATTAGCATCCCAACCTCGCATCGGAAGCCTTAACCTCCATTTCTCCACGGGTTGGAACGAGACAACAGACTTCCAAAAAGGAATCTTCACAAAGGAATGGGGTACGTCACCCTGGGAAGACGCCATCCTTCAAGGACCTCACCTTCACGTCTCAACTCCGCTGTACAAGCAGCCCAACAAGTCCATGAAGCACAATCTGGACTGGACCTCCACCGACCTGGAAGCGCTCCCCACGAGCGCGCAGCCCGTCACCCAGTACAAGCCTGCCGGCGACCGCGCCACCTACGATCACCTCTACACCCACTGGGATGGCTCTCCCGCTCGCGATCACTACCGCATCGCCTGGCGCGCCATGGCAGCTAACACTGGCGAGAGAACACTCATCCCGGCCATCATTCCACCTGGAGCCGCCCACCCAAACGGCGTCTTCTCCGCAGGGGCTCCACGCTTCTCTACATCAAGTCTCGTAACCCTCCAAGCAGGTGTTTCCTCGCTTCTCACCGACTTCACTCTTCGAGCACTCCCCAAATCCGGCATCTACTTCCCAGACTTCTCTCGGCTACCCGCTCTACCCCACAATCATCCTCTTTCCACACGCGTCATCCGGCGCACCCTCCGTCTCAACTGTGTCACCGACGCCTATGCGGATCTGTGGACCGAGTGTTGGGATGAGTCGTTTGAGGCCGATTCACCGATTTTGGAGCGTTATGACGAGCGTCTGATTGGTCCGGAGTGGACGGCGGACGCACCTTTGCGTCGGGCGGAGGATCGTCGTAATGCTCAGGCTGAGATCGATGTCATGGTGGCGATCATGCTGGGAGTGCCGATCGAGGACTTGTGCACGATTTACCGCACCCAGTTCGCGGTTCTCTACGACTACGACCATGGCCGCGGCCAGGGCGCCTACGTGTATGACGCGAATGGCCGACAGCTGCCGACCCCGGTCCGCCAAGCCTGGGAAAAGCGCCAGCGCCCCACCTCCAATGGGGACATGCCACTATCAGAGCGCACTCACACCCACCCTGGCTCTGGCGTCTCCTACGTCTACGACCTCCCCTTCCGCATCCGCGACCGCGAATCCGACTTCCGCCGCATCCACACCGCCCTTTCAAATAGAGAAAAGGCATAAACTTCCACTCTTCCCAGCAGCAAAGCCATAGAGACTCATTTATCACCAGTCTCCCAAGCACCTACCCCACAAGGAATAATCATGGCATTCAAAAGATCAGTTCGAAAGACAACACGGTACGCCACCCCCGGAGAACTCTATCGCGACCTACCACAACGTACCGGAGCAGTTCAAGGTTTATGGGCACATCAGGCCGAAATGCTCAAAGCATACACAGATAAAGTCAACCATCCCGACATTGCTCTCGAACTACCAACAGGCACCGGAAAGACACTTATTGGGCTCCTCATCGCCGAATGGAATCGTCGATACCACAACCAGCGCGTTCTATACGCATGCCCAACACGGCAGCTAGCAGAACAAGTTTATGTCTCTGCCAATCGCGAAGGTATCGACACGACATTATTAACCGGCTCTCATGTAAAATGGGACCCACTTTCTAGAATGCACTACGAGTCCGCTCAACGTGTTGGCATCACCACTTACAGCAGCATATTCAATTCACACCCAAAGCTAGCAGAACCATCAGTCATGCTATTCGATGATGCCCATGCGGGAGAACAGTATGTTGGAGAGGCGTACAGTCTTAGTCTTAACAGATACAATGACACCAACGAATACCAGCGGACCCTCGAGGTCATAAGTCCAGCAGTTGACAAAGTATTCCTTGAGCGCTTAAAGACCGACCAGTCAGATCCGGCAATTACAAGCGAAGTTCGTCTAGTAGTGCCGTTGCGGCAAGCAGGAATGGTAAAGGAACTCACTAAAACGCTGTCTACACTCAGAGAACCGTATTCATATCGCTACTCGATGATTCACCAGGGCATAGCGTCCTGCCTGATTTACGTTTCATACTCAGAAATACTAATACGTCCATACATACCGCCCACAAACCAAAATTTTTTATTCACACAAGCGAGACAGCGCATCTATCTTTCAGCCACACTTGGTGACGGCGGTGAACTTGAACGCGCGTTCGGTCGGCACACCATCGAGCGACTGCATCAGTTAGATGATAATACTGCACCACGATCGGGGCGACGTTTTTTTGTATTCCCGGAGTTCGTTCCTAATTCTAAAGAAGAAGCTGCAGAACTGAGTAAAGCCATTGTTACCCAAGCAGGGAAGGCCCTTATCCTCTCTCAGAGCAACGAAGTAGCAATGAAAGACGCTAAGGAACTAGCACAAGACGGCTGGCGCACCTTTGGCATAGACGATGTATCCACAAGCATGCAGACATTCATCGACGCAGAACATGCAGTATGCGCCTTGGCCGCTCGCTATGACGGCCTCGACCTTCCCGGAGACGCCTGCCGGCTGATTGTGTTTGACGGCACACCCGATCAGCTGAATCTTCAGGAGCGTTTCCTTCAGCAAAATGTGCAAGCCGGGGTTGCCCTTGAGACTCGCATCCGTACTCGGATTGTTCAAGGTAGTGGACGCTGCACTCGAGGCCCAAAGGATACAGCGGTTGTTCTAATCAAGGGAGAACTATCTCACTACTTGACGCGTCCAGAAACGAGGCTACCCCTTTCTCCTGAACTCCAAGCAGAAATTCTTTTTGGGTTAGAGAATTCTCAAGACCGAACCAGAGAGGACATACTAGAAAACACTCGTGCGTTCTTAAGCCAGGATACCGATGACACTTGGAGATCAGACGCGGAACCAATACTTACCGACTACAGGCGCGAGGCAGTTCAATCCCCCTCGCCAGGTTCCTGCTATCTATCCGCTTGCGTGGACAAAGAGATCGACGCATGGAATTCAGCGTCAGTGAGTTCGTGGCGAGATGCCGCCGATAGTGCTCACTCCGTCTGCAACACACTTGGAAATGGAGGCAAAGCAACCCGACAGTATCAGGCATTCTGGAAATATCTGGAGGCAGCATGGACCGATATGGCTGCAGAAGAGAGCGGGGACTCTCTGCTGAAATCTGTATCTCGAAACTTACTATCCGAAGCCTCATCTATGGCCGGGAGGTGTCTATGGATCAATCAAATGGCACAGTTTCCAGAAACAGAAGCACCAACAATGAGTCAAGCAGACAACGTCGCCATTAATAGTATCGTGGCGATACTCAGAGGAGACCTCAAGGAAAATCGCCATCGAGACAAGCTAATCCGTATGAGGGACGAGATTTCTCAACGGGATGCCGGTAGGTTCGAAGCCGGACTGACAACGCTTGGTCGTATGCTTGGGGCCGATGCATCGAAACCGACACGGCGGGGCCGCTGCGACTCCACGTGGTGTTGGGATAACGAACTGTGGCTTGCACTTGAAGCCAAAAGTGAACACAATACTGCCGGCACACTGTCCATCAAGGATGTTCGACAATCTAATGGACAACTACAACTACTGGCCGACGATCGCAACTGTTCAACTACTCCGCCAGACAGCGCAGTTGTCATAATTTCCCCTAAGCCTGGTGTGCATAGTGACGCCATCACCATCGCACACAACGATGTTTATCTTGCACATCCGAACACAATTAGAACTATCGCTGCCGACACAGAAAATGCATGGAAACGCCTTTTAACTGGGATTAGCGGCATGAGCGCGGAAGATCTACATACTCTTGTCGCCCAGACACTTCGAGGGTTTGAGCTCCTACCTTCGGACATCCGTAACCGCTTGACCAGAAATCCTATTGGTCAAACTAAAGTCATTCCCGAGGATTGATGACGATTTTCCTCTCCCCTAACCTTCAGGCCGAAGGTATCCGGCACTCCAACACCGGCCGCCTCTCGACAACCTTCTCAAGAACTTCGCGAGGTTGGTGATGACGTCTCAAAATGGGCAGGCGTAATAGTTATCCCCTTCTTCCAAATCCTCCCTCGGATCACCCGTTCTCCTTGCCGGGGAGGGAGGGCCTGGGAAGGAGGTAAGGGCCGTGCCCAAGCGAAAGGCCGGAACGCGAAAGTCCGCCGGGGCAAGGTAACGGCCCGGAAGGTGAGCGAACTACTGAACTCCATCGCTCGCCTGATCCGGGCCGTCGGTGTCCTTGTGAATGCCCTCAGCAAGTGGATCGGCTAGGCCATCCCCTTGCTAGGGGAGTCGCCCGGATGCGACCCGGGTGGCTCCCCACCATTATGGCTGGCCCCGCTCACCCCTGTCCACAGCGGGACGAGACTCACTAAGGATCTCCGCAAACGAGGCTCGTAGCCTCACGTTGCACCGTCCTCGCCCTCTCTCTCCCGAGGTCAGCCTTGACCTCATCCCAGGGAATGGTGCCGTGCTTGGCGATCTCAGCTCGGACGGCGTCGGCGGCCTCAATGTCCGCCAGATCCTCCGCCGCCTGGGTGAACCGCTCCAGGTCCTCGACATCGATCACCGCGGCCACGCGACGGCCCCGGCGGGTCAGGAACACAGGCTCACGTCTGGCGCGGACATCGTCGACAATCTCATCGAGACGGCTACGCGCAACAGAGACAGGCAGATCGAGCATGACCCCAGTATGGGTGAAAGTCGCAGTTTTCACGCCTCGTCACCAAGAAGTGACTCGGGCCGTTTCCTCTTCCTTTCCCTCGCTGCGGTAGCCTCTGATCTGCGGGATCACTCCCGGAACAACGACGATCCGCACGAGGTGGCGCCGGCCCCGGCAGACACCACTCCCGTACACCATTCGCCGCCATCCACCCCACCGCCCATCACCACCACGCTCCAGCTATGACGCTCCTCCTCCCTAGCCTCCAGGCCGAACGCATCCGTCGGTCCATCGTCGACTACCTCTCGACGACCTTCGCCCTCACCGATGCCGAGCCACGGCGCGTGCTCACCGACTTCCTGGAAGACGAGAAGCAGGGAGTCTTCGTCGGCCCCTTCGTCCGCCTACGCCTGCCCTACCTGGCCGCGAGCGCCCGCCCCGGCACAACCGACCCGGCCCACCCCACCGACCGTCCCCTCGACTGGGACCCGGGCCTGACCCCCTACCAGCATCAGGAGGACTCCTACCGGCGCCTGACCACCAAGGGCGGCCACCGCCCCGAGCCGACCATCGTCACCACCGGCACCGGCTCAGGTAAGACCGAGTCCTTCCTCCACCCCGTCCTCGACCACGTCCTGCGCGCCCGCGCCCAGGGAGTCACCGGCATCAAGGCCCTCATCCTCTACCCCATGAACGCCCTGGCCTCCGACCAGGCCAGCCGCCTCGCCAGCCTCATCGCCAAGGACCCAGCCCTGGCCGGCGTGCGCGCCGCCATCTACACCGGGGACTCCTCGGCCAGCCCCCGCAAGCACGTCACCGCCGACTCCCTCATCACCGACCGCTACGTCATCCGCGACAACCCGCCGGACATCCTGCTCACCAACTACAAGATGCTCGACCAGCTCCTCCTGCGCCCCGAGGACAGCGAACTGTGGCGGGCCTCAGCCGGGTCGCTCACCTACCTGGTCCTGGACGAGTTCCACACCTACGACGGCGCCCAGGGCACCGACGTCGCCATGCTGCTGCGGCGCCTGGGCCTGACCCTGCGCGCCCACCTGAGCGCCGACGACCCCCGCCAGGAGGCCTTCGCCTCCGCCCCGCTCGGCCCCGTGTGCCCCGTGGCCACCTCCGCCACCCTCGGCGACGGCGGAGATCCCTCCCAGATGCTCGCCTTCGCCCGCGATGTCTTCGGAACCGACCTGCCCACGAGCGCCGTCGTCACCGAGACCCGCGCCGACCTCGACCAGTGGGCCGCCACGCACCGCCAGGTGGCCGAGTCCAAGGGCCTGGCCGGCCGCGCCCTGCGCCTGCGCTCCCTGCCCGGTGAGAACCTGCAGGCCCTGGCCCGCCTCGCCGAGGCCGGCTCCCCCAACCCCGAGGAGCTGCTCCGCGGCGTCGTCGCCCACCTCTACGACCTGCCCGAGGAGGTGGAGGACACCCTCGACGCCGCCGGCCTCGCCTCCGCCCTCCAGGCCCACCCCGACGTCCTGGACCTCGTGCGCGCCGCCGAGCGCTCCACGTCGCTGGCCGACCTCGCCCGGGGCCTCCTGGGCCCCGTCCCGGAGTCAGGTCTGGCCCGGCGGGTCCTCTCCGCGATCCTGGCGGCCCTGTCTGTCGTGCGCGCCGGACTCGACGGCAAACCCGACCGCAGCGCAGTCAACGTGGAGGTCACCCTGTGGATCCGGGAGGTCACCCGCGTCGACCGGGCCCTGAGCTCCCTGCCCTCCTTCCGCTGGGCCGACGCCGCCTCCGAGCAGACACAGGTCGAGGAGCCCGCGCGCCCCGCCCTGTACTGCCGCTCCTGCGGGCGCTCCGGCTGGGGCATCGTCCTGGCCCCCACCGGCCAGAAGGAGAAGGACGACCAGACCCACGTGCGCCGAGACCGCAAGACCGGCGATCCCCGATTCCGGGCCCTCCTGCACGCCCCCGGGGAGGACGCCGATTACCGCACCCGCGCCGAGGCCAGCGAGATCAACCTGGAGGCCCGCCACCCCGGGCTGCGCTGGTACTCCATCAACAGCCGCGAAATCCTCACCCGCCGCCCGGACCAGGAGAGCACCGAGGCCAAGGAGGGCCTCGTCCTGCCGGTCCTCATGCTCACCGGGGACGAGCGCAGCATCACCGAGGACTCCACCAACGACGTCTGCCCCTCCTGCGGCGCCAAGGACTCCATCCGCTTCCTCGGCTCGGCCGTTGCCACCCTCCTGTCGGTGTCCCTGACCACCCTGTTCGGCGACGACGCCCTCGACAACACCGAGAAACGCGCCCTCATCTTCACCGACTCCGTGCAGGACGCCGCCCACCGCGCCGGCTACGTCAACCAGCGCTCCCACACGATGAGCCTGCGCTCGGCCCTACGCGGGGCGCTGCGAGCGGAGATGCCCATCGAGGAGTGGGCCGAGGCCGCCCTCGACGACGCCCAGGCCAGCGCCTTCGACCGCTACCGGCTGGTCCCCGCCGCCCTGTCCGAGCACCAGCGCTTCAAGCCCTACTGGGACCCAAAGGCCCCGGCCTCCAAGCGCAGCCGGGCCAAGCCGCACGTGCGCCGTCGGCTCCTGTTCGACATCGCCCTGGAGGTGGGGCTCCAGTCCACCTACGGGCGCACCCTGGAGGCCACCGGCTCGGTCACCGTCCACGTCAGCGCCGGGCGCGCCAACACCCTGGTGGCCCTGGCCCGTCAGGCCCTCGGCACCGACCAGCAGGGCGTCCTCGATGGCTTTAAGGACACCAGCGACGCGGCCCTGCTCGCCTGGGTGCGCGGCACCCTGGAGCACATGCGCCGCGAGGGCGCCATCGACCACGAGTGGCTCTCGCACTACAAGCGCGACGACGGCAAGCGCCTGTGGATCTGGTACAGGCGCGACCGCGATCAGGGCCAGCCGGCCTTCCCCACCGGGCGCACCGCCCCGGCCTTCCCCCAGGTCGGCGGCGGCCTCGACACCCGCAAGTCGGCCTTCACGCCGGTGAGCTCCTCGAAGTCCTGGTACGCCACCTGGGCCCGCAAGTGCCTGGGGGTCGTGCCCACCCACGCCTCCCGCCTGGCCTGCGCGCTCCTGGCCCACCTGGCCGAAGCCGGGATCCTCAGCGTCACCACCACCGACTCCGGCGGCACCGTCTACGGGCTGCCGGCCGGCCGCGTCGTCGTCTCCCCGCTGCGCGAGACCACGCGCGAGGCCCTGCTCCTGGTGTGCGACACCTGCCGCACCCAGCTGCCCGCCGCCACCGCCACCGTCGACCAGCTCGACGCCGCCCCCTGCCTGGCCGCCGCCTGCCCCGGCCACCTGAGGGCCCAGCCACACCCGGCCGAGAGCTTCTACCGCAGCATGTACGCCGGGGCCCACGTGCGCCGGGTCGACTCCCACGAGCACACCTCCCTGCTCGATGCCAAGGAGCGCGCCGAGGTCGAGACCGGGTTCAAGCGCCCCACGCAGGTGCCCGGGGACCCCAACGTCCTCGTGGCCACCCCCACCCTGGAGATGGGTATCGACATCGGGGACCTGTCGACCGTCATGCTCGGTTCCCTGCCGGCCACCGTCGCCTCCTACGTGCAGCGGGTGGGCCGCGCGGGCCGCCGCAACGGCTCGGCGCTCGCCCTGGCCTACGTCCCCGGCAGGCGCAGCCAGCTCCCGATCCTCGACGCCCCGGATCGGCTCCTCAACGGCTCCGTCGCACCGCCGTCGACCTACCTGGGGGCCGAGGAGATCCTGCGCCGCCAGTTCCTGGCCTCCGTCATCGACACCCTCGCCCGCGAGAACCACCCGGCCATCCCCTCCGGCGGCCACGGCGGCGGCACCGCGAAGACCGCCCTGGGCGCCACCGGCGAGGGCTCGCTCATCACCACACTGTGCGAGCGGATCGAGCGCGACGGCGCCCTGCTGGTGCAGGCCTTCACCGACGCCTTCCAGGAGCGCACGCCGGCGCTCGATCGGCTCAGCAGCTGGGTGACCCAGGACGCCGGCGCCAGGCCTCGCGAGATGCTCCAGCGGGCCGCGGCCGAGCACCGCGCCGAGTCCGAACAGCTCCACCGCCAGGAGCGCCAGATCCGCGAGGCCCTGCCCGAGCTCAAGGTCGCCGCCGAGCGCCCCAACGCCACCGAGGAGGACAAGCGAGCCCACCGCTCCGCCGAAGGAGCCCGGAAGGCCGCCGAGTCCCGGATCTTCGACCTGGACCGTGAGCACTGGGTCTCAGCCCTGGAGCGCCACGGCATCCTGCCCAACTACACCCTCATCGACGACTCCGTACGCCTGTCCGCCCGCGTCTCCTGGCGCGACCCGGACAGCGACGAGTTCCACTCCGAGCCCTGCGACGTCGACAGGGCCTCCGTCCACGCCCTGCACGAGTTCGCCCCCGGCGCCACCTTCTACACCCGCGGCCTGGAGATGGAGATCGAGGGTATTGACGCCTCCGACCTGAGCAACCAGGCCCAGTGGTGGTTCTGCTGCAAGGCCTGCGGCTACATCGACGTGCGCGATCCGCAGGAGACCCGGCCCGCCGCGCCCACGGAGTGCCCCAGGTGCCGTGACACCGACATTGCCGAGGTCGGACGGGCCCGGCGGGTCCTGCGCCTGAGCCGAGTCTTCGCCGACGTCTCCCAGGACGACGCCCGCATCGGGGACTCCAGCGACGAGCGGCTCCGCACCCACTTCGAGGTCCTGCCCCTGGCCGACTTCGACCCCACCCGCGCGGTGCGCCAGTGGAACGTGGCGGCCTCCGGGTTCGGGGTGACCCGCTACCGCGGCATGAACCTGCGCTGGCTCAACACCGGGCGGCCCCTGGCCGGTCAGAGCGTCGACCGGGTCTCCGGCAACGCCCTCTCCTCGCGGGACTTCCGCCTGTGCGAGGCCTGCGGCAAGCTCGACACGGACACGCGGGCCTCCTCCGCCCGCGAGCACCGGCCCTGGTGCCGCTACCGCAGCGACTCCGCCGAGCACGTGATCGCCGTCGACCTCATGCGCGAGCTGAGCACTGAGGCACTCGCTTTTGTCCTGCCGCTGGGTTTCGCCACCGACCGGGTGGGGGTGGACTCGCTGGCCTCCGCGATCCTCCTGGGACTGGAGATCACCACCGGCGGCTCCCCCGACCACCTGGGCATCGCCTCCGTCCCCCACCCCGTGGCCGGCGGCGCCCCCGGTGAGACTCGTCCCGCCCTCCTACTGCACGACACCGTGCCCGGGGGCACCGGGTACCTCACCGACCACGACGACTCCTCCCGGCTCTGGAACCTCCTCATCCGCACCGGCCAGCACCTGGAGAGCTGCCCGTGCCGCGCCGAGGGCAAAGACATGTGCCCGGACTGCCTGCGGCCCCACGCCGTCTCCGCTGAGGTCACCCGCGCCGCAGCCCTGCACGCCATCGGCCAGCTCCTGGGACGGGAGGACAACAGCGCCCAGGACACCGAAGGCATGTTCGCCGAGCTCGACCCGGAGGTCCCCCAGTGGACGGTCACCGACGAGGCCGTGTGCGCCGGCACCGGGGAGAGCCCCCTGGAGGTGCGCTTCCGCGCCGCACTCGCCGAGCTCCTGAGCAAGCAGATGGCCGTGCGCACCACCAGCGACCCCTCGGGCGCACCCGCGTTAGAGATCGACGGGGGCTGCTGGCGGATCCGTCCCCAGCTCGACGCCCGCGGCACCCGCCCCGACTTCACCTGCCTGCGCCCCGGCGGCCGCAGTCCCATCGCCATCTTCACCGACGGCCGCAATTTCCACGCCAGTCGCGCGCACAACCGCCTCTCCGACGACGCCGACAAACGTGCACGCCTGCGCGCCGCCGGCTACCGGGTCATCTCCGTAAGCGTCGAGGACCTGGACGGGCCGTGGAACCCGGCCTGGCTGAATGAGGCCACCGTCGCTCAGCTCAAGAACGGCTCCCTGGGGGCCTCGCGCGCCGGCGGCGTCACCGACCAGGCCATCGACGCCTGGCGCGGCGGGCCAATGGCGCTGCTGGAGACGATGCTCAGCGATGACAACGAGGACCCCGAGGCCAGTCCGACCACCGCCGCTCTGGCGGCTCTGGCCGACGCCGCCTGGGGGCCGCTCATCGTCGGGGCCGCCGGCCACCTGCCCCTGGGACAGAACGCATCCCTGCGGTACTCCTCCACCCAGGGCGCCGGGGCAGACCCGCTGTGGGAGGCGTTGCGTGTGCTGCGGCCTGAGACCGAGCTGCCCGAACCCGCCGGCGCTGCTGATGCCGCAGGCGCTCCTGCGGCGTCGACGCACTCCGGTTCGGTTTTCGCCATCCCCCACCTTGCCCTGGCGGTCCAGCTCACCGGTACCTCCACCACGGGGATGGCCCTCGTGCTTGACGACTCCGATGAGGCTTTGGGGAGTCCCGAGCACTCAGAGGCCTGGCTGGCCTGGCTGCGTCTCAGCAACGTGCTCGCCCTGGCTCAGGTGCCCGTGGACATCACCACAACCAGCCGGGCCCTGGCCGAGCTGCGCGCCCGCGCCCAGGCCGAGGTCGCTGTGGCCGACGTCGCCGGCAGCCCGGCCACCATGAGCGATCTCGGCTGGGACGACGTCGACCAGGACCTCACCCCCGAGCCGATCCTCGCCCTTCTGCCCCACCTGGCCACGGCCGGCCTCCCCCACGAGGGCGACGGCGTCGAGGTCGGCGGCATCATGACGGACCTGTCCTGGGCCGCG
>ERZ772927.200-NODE-200-length-35561-cov-382.116_pt1 | contig 35561 bp, 31 predicted proteins | sample MGYA00512115_ERZ772927 | MGnify/ENA primary metagenome ERZ772927 (study PRJEB29015, sample SAMEA2737924) | human oral metagenome | biome: human oral; feature: human-associated habitat; material: dental | place: China | collected 2013 ... | reverse complement strand
CGTTCGTGGCCGGGGTCGCCGAGGAGCCTGCCGCCTTCTGCGCCTTGGCCTCCAGCGCGGTGACGTCGCCGACCTCCACGTGTTCGATGACGAAGCGGTTGAGAGCCCAGGCGCTGGTGCCGGTGGCGGCCAGGCCCAGGACGGCGGCGCCGCCCAGGAGGAAGCGGCGGCGCGGGTGCTTGCTGGACGTTGAGGAGCGGTCGCGCTGGCCGGAGTCGTGGTCCTGGCCGGACTGGGGTGGCTCGGTTGGGCTGAGGGTGTCGGAGCTGTGCATGACTCAACCGTGTCGGCCCCGCGTATGCCAGGCGTAGGTTGACCTTGTGGGTCTCCTGTGAAGCCGCGGCGGGCGCAGGGGCCGCTTGAGCACGGGGTCATCTCGATGGACACTCGAGCCGATCCCGAGGCACAATGAGTGGGAGCCACCCGGCGGCTATCCGGGCGACTCCCGAAGGGGCTCAGCCCCTCAGGAGCTGAATCAAGCTAATCAGGACTCCGACGGCGGTTGCGAGCGAGCCAACAATCTCGCACTACGTCGGGGTTCTGCGCTGTTCAGCATCCTTCCGTGCTGCATGCCGAAGACGGTCACGCATACCCCTTCACCTCCTTCCGGTGGATCGACACCCTGCTGAATCAAGCAGGAAGGTGCCAGGGCAGATCCGCCGTTGAAGGCCTCCCCACCATGCCACAGCCCTCCGACATCGTGCCGGCGGCCCAAGAACCGGTTTGAGCGATGTCGGAGAATGGCGCCGCATCAGGTGCCAATACTTCCGGAGGGTGAGAGTCCTGCGCAGAGATGGTCCCTGAAGTCCTTGGATGGGAACTGGCCTGTGCCTACAGTGATGGGGTGGCGGGTAGCCGGTGCCCGCCGTGAGAATCGGCGGCAAAGGAGGCGGTCGTATTGTCGGAACGGACTCTGCGCATTATTCGCATTGTGGTTGTGGTGCTCAACGTGATGGTGGCTGTCGTCTCCTTCCGGCGGGGAGACACCTCGGCCATGGTCATCGCCATTGCTGTTGCCGCGCTCTTCCTGATCCAGCTGGCCCGTTCATCCTCCGACGGTCGAGGCCGTGGTCGAGACGACCGGACGCCTCCGAGCTCATGAGCGCCGTCGGCGATGCCCCGGCCCACCTCCTCGAGGTTGAGGGCCTGTCCGCCTGGTACGAGCGCGATCGCCCGGTCCTCACCGACGTCTCCTTCACCCTCGAGGCTGGCGAGGCCGTGGGCCTCATCGGCCTCAATGGCGCCGGCAAGACCACGATGCTCACCTCCCTGTGCGACGTCCACCGTGGAGCGCGCTTCGATGTGCTGCGCTATCGGGGGCGGGAGGTGGACCCTGGCGACGAGCGCTTCAAGGCTGCTCGCTACCTCAGCCTCGCCGACGACTCCTCCTTCCCCACCTGGAACCTGGATGCCTTCATCGGCTTCCTCGAGCACGCCTATCGCCTGCGCCCGGACCGTGGCCGCCTCGAGGAGCTGATTGAGGGCTTCGACTACGGCCGCTACCGGACCACAGCCTTCTCCCGCCTCTCCAGCGGTTCACGGAAGAAGGCCAACCTCATCGCCGCCTTCTACCTGACCACGCCCCTCCTCTTCCTGGACGAGCCGGTCGACTTTCTCGACTTCGCCGCCACCGAGTTCCTCTACCGCTGCATCAACGACGCTGTCGCGTCCGGCCGCTCGGTCCTGCTCAGCTCCCACATCGCCGAGTCCTTCACCCGCTGCACCCGGCGCCTCTACGTGCTCTCCGCCGGCCGGATGACCGGTCCCTTGACCACCCCCGAGGACTCCGATGCCGTGGCGGCGCTGGTCAGTTAGCCGGGCCGCCCTGAAGGCGGTGATCGGACAGTTCGTGGGGCGTCAGACCGTCCTGGTTGCCGTCATCCTGTGCGCCCTGGCCGTCTGGTTCGGGGCGTCGACCGACCTCCGTGTCAACCCGCGCGTCGCGGTCACCGGACTAGTCCTGGCCGCCGTCGGCCTGACATCCACCATCGCCTCGACCTGGATCGGCTCCGGCCGCTGGGACGACCTGGCCCGCTTCCCTCTCCGGCGCGACGAGCTCGCCCGAGCCACCTGCCTCGTGGCCAACGCCGTCGTCATGCTGGAGGCGGTCGTGCCCATCATCCTGTTCGTCCTGCTCGCCGGTGGCGGAGGAAGTGGCCGGAGTCCCGGAATGGGCATGACTGCGACGACGGCGGTGGAGATGGTCGTCGTCGGGCTGGGGGCCGGGGTGCTGGGGCTGATCCTGTGGGCGGGGGAGCGGGCCCGCCTGCGCTGGACGGCCGCTGGGGCTCTCGTTGTTGGGACACTCCTCTGGTGGCTCGCGCCCGCGGCCTCGGCCCTCCTTTGTGAGGCCTGTGCTCTGACTGCGATGGCGCGTTCCCGAGATCTGCAAGCGCGCCGCACACAGGTGGGAACTGTCCGGGGTGGCCGCCGCAGCCTGGTCCTGGGCGAGCTGGCCACCGTGCGCACCACGCAGGTCAACACTCTCGTGATGCTCGTCGTCGGCCTCCTTTTCACCTACACCATGGCCCGCCGCGGTCTAACGGTCTCGTTGCCCATGGCGCTCGTCGTCACCAACACGCCGTTGAACGCCTACTTCTCCCGCTATCCCAGCACTCGCGCGGTGGTGCTGGCCGCGCCCGGATCGAGGTGGGTCTTCGTCGCTTATGCCCGAGACCTCACGCTGTTGTACATGATGTCCAACTGCCTGATGGGCGTGCTGATCGTCTGGCTGGGAGGAGGTCTTGTGGAGGTGGTTGCAGCCGGAGTGGCAGCCTCGCTCGCCGGAGCGACGACGGCGGTCCTCCTGGAGGTCTACCGCCCGCTGACGGGCTGGAAGTCCGAACGTGACGTCATGCGTCACCCACGCAAGTACCTCCCGACGGCTGCGGCGCTGCTCGCCGTCATGGTCGTCCACGCGCTCGCGCCGTAGTTGGCCCGCTCGGCCTGCGGCGACTCGTCGCGAGCGGTACCTGTGTCAACCTCTACATACCTCCCGTGAAGTTTGTATGACCTTACTAAAATCAGGTCGGACAACTTGGCAAATTAACTGAGGTAGACCTAAGGTCCTGGGTGATTCGTTCCGCCCTCGCGTCACCGAAGGACTCTTATGCGCCGTCGTACTCTGCTCATGGCCCTCCCGCTCACCGCCGTCCTCGCCAGCTGCGGAGTCGCCTCCCGCGCCGGCAAGGGCTCCAGCGCCGGCGCCTCCGCGGGCGCCTCCGGCGGCGGCTTCGAGGTCACCGACGTCGTCGGCCGTAAGGTCACCTTCAGCGCCCAGCCCAAGAGGATCGTCCTGAGCGAGTCCCGCCACGTCTACTCCCTGGCCTTCCTCAACAAGACCAACCCCATCGACAAGGTGGTCGCCTGGGGCGAGGACCTCCAGAAGGCCGCCCCCGACTTCTACGAGAAGATCCTCTCCGTGGCCCCCAAGGCCGCCGACCTGCCGAAGATCGGCAACATCGCCAAGGACGGCCTGCCCATCGAGACCCTGGTGAGCCATAAGCCCGACGTCTTCATCCTGACCCTGGACGCCTACAACTCCGCCAAGGAGAAGGGCTACCTTGAGAAGCTGGACGGGCAGAAGATCACCTACGTCGTCACCGACTTCCGCCGCGACCCGGTGAAGAACACTGTCCCCTCGGTCACCCTCATGGGCGCCGTCTTCGACAAGCGCAAGGAGGCCGAGGACTTCGTCAACTTCTACAAGAAGCAGGTCGACCCCATCGTGACCAAGGCGAAGTCCCTGTCCTCCAAGCCCACCACCTTCCTGTGGCGCGGCCCGGGCGTCAACGACCCCGGCGCCACCTACTCCACCGCCAACCTCGGCGCGATCGTCACCGCCACCGGCGGCACCAACATCGCCGACAGCCTCCTGTCCGGCGAGGAGGGCGTGCTCACCCCCGAGCAGGTCATTGCCTCCAACCCCAAGAACATCATCGCCACCGGCGGCGAGTGGCAGCAGCAGAAGATCAAGGACACCGCCCAGACCAGCTACGTCCACCTCGGCTACAAGGCCGACGAGGCCTCCGCCAAGGCCAGCCTGGAGCAGCTGAAGAACCAGCCCGGCTACGACCAGATCCAGGCCTTCACCGACCGGCACGTCTACGGCATCTACCACCAGTTCTACGACGCCCCCTACAACTTCATCGCCTACCTCACCTTCGCCAAGTGGCAGAACCCCGAGGCCTTCTCCGACGTCGACCCCGCCAAGGTCTGGAAGGACTTCCACGAGCAGCACATGCCCTGGAAGGCCGAGGGCGTCTTCTTCGCCGCGATCTGATGGGGGACCCCCACGTCACGGCTCCTTCCGACGACGTCGCAGCGCACCAGTCCGATACCGGCCGGGTACCGGACGGTGCGGCGTCGACGACGAAGGCCGACGGGCCGGCCGATGCGCCCACGGACACGGCGGCGTCGGCCTACGCCTCCTACCGCCGTCGAACCGCGCGGCGCGTCGCGATGCTCCTGGGGCTGACCACCCTGCTCCTGGCCGTCTTCCTCGTGGCCCTCATGGTGGGGCCCCTCGGGTTCAGCCCGGCCCAGGTGCTCGGAGCCCTCTTCGACGCCGACTACGACCCGTGGGTCGCCAACATCGTCATCAACCTGCGCCTGCCGCCGGCGCTGCTCGCGGTCCTGGTCGGCGGGGCACTGTCCCTGGCCGGCGTCCAGATGCAGACGATCCTCGACAACCCGCTGGCCGAGCCCTTCACCCTGGGAATCTCGGCGGCCTCGGCCCTGGGGGCGGCGCTGGCCATCGTCACGGGCCTCGTGCTGCCTGTGGCCACCGGCGCCACCCTGCCGATTGTGGCGATGACAGCGGGGCTGGCGGCCTCCCTGGCCATCGCGATGGTCTCCAGGCTGCCCTCGGTGACCAATGAGATGACGATCCTGCTGGGCATCGCCCTGGTCTTCAGCTGCCAGGCGCTCCTGGCGCTCGTGCAGTACCGGGCCTCCACCGAGAGCCTCCAGCAGATCGTCTTCTGGTCGATGGGCTCCCTCATGCGCGCCACCTGGCCGGCCGTGGCCACCGTCTGGGCGGCCCTGCTCGTGGCTACGCCCGTCTTCTGGGTCAATGGCTGGCGGCTGACCGCCGTCACCCTGGGGGAGGCGCGGGCCGCAGCCATGGGCATCAACGTGGCGCGCCTGCGTGCGTGGACCCTGGTCGGTGTCTCGTTGCTGGCCGCCCTGTCCGTGGCCTTCGTCGGGATCATCGGATTCGTGGGGCTCGTGGGGCCGCACATGGCCCGCGGCCTGGTGGGGGAGGATCAGCGCTTCCTCGTGCCCGCCTCCATCCTGTGCGGCGCCACCCTGCTGACCGCCGCCCACACCGCCAGCCAACTCATCGTGCCGGGTGTCGCCGTACCCGTCGGCATCCTGACCGCCCTGGTGGGTGTGCCGGTGTTCCTCACCATCATCTTCGGGCGCCAGCGCTCGGCGGTCAGGAGTGGTTCATGAGCCTGACGCTGAACAGCCTCACTTTCTCCTATGGCAGGCGGGCCGTTCTCAAGGGCGTCGACGCCACCTGGGAGACGGGCCAGACGGTCGGGCTGCTCGGCCCCAACGGCGCCGGTAAGTCCACTCTGGTCACCTGCGTGGCCCAGCTGCGCCGCCACCTGGGGGAGGTGACCTTCGCCGGGCGGCGGGGCCACGACCTGCGCGGCATGATCGGATACATGCCGCAGGGCCTGCCCGGCGACGCCGCCCTGACCGCCTTGGAGTCGGTGCTCACCGCTTCGCGGCGCGGCATGACCTGGCACACGAGCCGGGCCGATATCGACCTGGCCTGGAGCGCCCTGGACGAGCTCGGGGTGGCCGAGCTGGCCGACCGCCCGCTGGGCCAGCTCTCCGGCGGGCAGCGCCAGCTCGTCGCCCTGGCCCAGACGCTCGTGCGCGAGCCCGGACTCATCCTGCTCGACGAGCCCACCTCCGCCCTCGACCTGCGCCGCCAGGTCTCGGTGCTCTCCCACGTGCGTCGGATCTGCCATCGGGACACCGGCCGCCTCGCCGTCGTCGCCCTGCACGACCTCAACCTGGCGGCCCGCTTCTGCGACCGCCTCGCCATCCTCGCCGGCGGGACGATCCGAGCCGAGGGGCCGCCCGCCGAGGTGCTCCAGCCCGACATCCTCGCCGAGGTCTACGGGCTGCGGGTGCGGATCGTGCCCGACGGCGACCACGTCATGGTCGCCCCCGAGGCCGAGCAGGGGGCTTGAGTGGAGTCTGCTGTCAAGTGTTCCGACGTTGAATGAAGGGCATCAGCAGGGAGCCACCCCAACCGAGTACCAGGTGGCCGATGCTGATTCCCAAGGTGCTGGAGAGAACGGCGTCGTCTCCCTGGATCGCACGGATGACGCCGACGATAAGGATTAGCCAGATCACAGGAACCGCTGCACCCCACAGTATGAGATACCTATGGTGTCGAATGCAGGCGCGCAGCAGGCGCCAGCAGCGGCCTGCGAAATAAAGGCGAAAAGCTCGGATTCGTGCAAGCGTTGCCCAGCATGTGAGGGCCGCCGTCAGAAACAGGGGAAGAAGCAGGATTTCGCTGGTTAGGTGGGAGGTCCTGACCAGGGCGAGGAGTGTCGTCGTCAGCAGCACGCACCAGAGCATTCCGAGGTGGGTAACGCTCAGGAACTTTATGATGAAGGAGTTGACTGCAATTCGCGCCATAGCGGGCTGGGAGGTGTGGGCTGTGTAGGCGGCAAGCGCCTTGGCCGCCGCATGGGGCCTCGTGCGGCGATCGAGCATCTGGAACTGGAGGAGGAGGGCCTCCTCGCACAGAGGGTCGAGCCTGAGAGCCTCTTGCAGGGAGGCTCTGGCCGCCTCCGGGTCGGTTGTTCTCTGCACGGCTGCCAGGGCTGCGTGGCTTTCGGCCCTCTCTGGGGCGACCCTGAGCGCCTCGCGGGCGTACAGGAGTGCTTCCTCGGTGCGTCCCATCCTGCTCAGCGCCGTCGCCATGAGGGAGGACAGGGAGTAGTCCTCGGGGGATTGCTCCAGAGCGGTTCTCAGTAAGTGCTCCGCCTCTGGCTCCTTGCCCTGGTAGATCAGGGCGTGGGCCAGAAACCGGTAAGCCTCGGGATAGTCCGGCGCTGCTGCAATCGCTCGTCGGGCCGCGGCCTCGGACTCCTCGAGCCGACCCGCGGCGCTGTATGCGACCGCCAGGACCGTGTAGGTGAGTCCGGCGTTACCCGGGTAGTCGGCGAGCAGACGGGTGAGGATCTGTATGGCCCGTTCGTGCTGCCCGGCCTCGGTGAGCTGGAAAGCCCAAGTGAGCTCGCGCTCGTAAGCATCCTCCAAGGATCCGCCTCCAGGCAGGGCTGCCATAGGACTCATAGTAGGCGGTGCCGTTTCATCCACTTGCGCAGGTCCTCGTACTCCCCGGAGGCATCGGAGTACTCGACGACAGCGCGCGCGGTCTCGAACCAGGGGCCGGTCGAGGGTCGGACTTCCTTGAGAGCCGCGTCCATGTCCTGCATATTCATGAGCCGGGGCCGGCCGGTACGCACCGAGTCCAACAGTGCCTTCTCGGCAGCGGAGTCACACACGTGTGACAGGTCGGCCCCGGTCAGCCCGTCGGTCACCCGTGCCAGGGCCTGCAGGTCGATTCCCTCCACGGGTCGCTCACGCAGGTGCGTGTGCAAAATGGCGGCGCGCGCCGGCTCGTCCGGTGGCAAGACGAGCAGGGTCCGGTCCAGCCTCCCTGGGCGGCGCAGCGCTGGATCGATGTCCCAGGGAGCGTTGGTGGCGGCCAGCAGGTAGACGCCCTCGTTGTTGCTGCCGACACCGTCGAGCTCCTCGAGGAGCTGGTTGACGGTGCTGCGCATGCTCGAGTTGCGTGAGAGAGACCGCTTCATGCCGATAGCGTCGAGCTCATCGAGGAAGAGGACGCAAGGGGCGTGGTCGCGGGCCTGCTGGAATACGTTATGGAGGTTGGCCTCGGAGTTGCCGATGTAGGGATCGAGGATGTCGGAGATCGTCACGGACAGGAAACCTGCTCCCATCTCACCGGCGATGGCACGGGCGATGAAGGTCTTCCCCGTCCCCGGCGGACCGTACAGGAGCAGGCCGCCGCGCAGGCTCTTGCCGTAGAGCCTGCGCAGTTCGGGATTGCGCAAAGGCGCCAGGAAGGAGGCCTCGAGCCGGTTCTTGACCTCGGTCATCCCCCCGACGTCGGCCAGCCGCACACCGGCCCGTTCCACCTCCCAGTCCGCCGGGTCGCCGTCGGTCCCGACCAGGCGAGGTTCGGAGAGGGGCGAGTCAGAGCCGGAGGGCTCTGAGGGCCTCGAAGACACGAAGGGCGCAGCTGGTCCACCGAGGTCCTCCTCGGCCCGCCGCCAGTCGAAGTTCCCGGTGCCGTCCGACGTCGTCGAGCTGTTGAATTCCGGAGCCTCCGGTGACTCGGGCGCCGGCGGGGTGGCGACAGCCTCTGACGGGGCCTCCTCTTTCTGTGGCGCGCCGGCGGCTGACGTCGATACGTCGGTCACCGGCTCTTCCAGCATGCTTGCCGCCTGCTCGGCGGGGGTCTGCCTGGCTTGCGGCGAGAGTGCCCTGGCCATGAGAGCGCGTGCGGCGTCATCGGTGGGGGCGTGCTGAAGGGCGATGGCGCAGTGAGTCACCGCTTCAGCGCCTCGACCGATCCCGATGAGGAGCTCAGCCAGATGGGTGCGCAGCCGGACGTCGTCCGGAGCGGCTTCCACCGCACGTGTCAAAGAAGCAATCAGTGGGTCGGTCACCCGGTCAGTCTAGAGGCGGACAGTGACACGGGTACTGGTGCCACCGTGTGGAACGGACCCTTCTCTCCGTGCACCGCATCACGGACGTGTGCACTGACTCCTCGGTCGGAAGCTTCTCTACTCTCAGGGCATGACAGCTTCGCCGGCCGCTCCGTCCGACCACGGGCTGAGGACGGCTTTCCCCGCCACGCTCCTCATTGCCCTGGCCGCGCTCGCGGCCGTCGCTCCTCTGGCCACCGACGCCTACCTGCCGGCCTTCGCCCAGATGGCCGATGATCTGGGCGTCTCCGCCTCCAGCGTTCAGCTGACGATGACCACGTTCCTCGTGGGAATCGCGCTCGGCCAGCTGGGCATCGGGGTCCTGTCCGACCGCGTCGGCCGGCGTCCCCTGCTGCTGTGGGGCAGCGTGCTCGCCCTGGCCGCCAGCATCGGCGCCGCCCTGTCCCCGAGCCTGTCCGTTCTCCTCATCGCCCGCTTCTTCCAGGGGCTCGGGGGAGCGGCCGGCATGGTCCTGGGGCGGGCAGTCATCTCCGACCGTTCCCGTGGGATCACCGCCGCCAGGGCCCTCAGCGTCGTCATGGCGATTCAGGGGATCGCCCCGGTGGTGGCGCCGATTCTCGGGGGCGTGCTCGTCGAGCCCATCGGGTGGCGCGGCATCCTGGGGGTCGTGGCCGCCTTCACCGGACTGCTCGTGGTCATGGTCCTTCTCTGGGTACCCGAGTCCCTGCCCGCCGAGCGGCGCCACGACGGCGGCCTACGGATACTGCTCGACGGCACCCGTGAGCTGGCCCGCGACCATGTCCTCGTGCGTCTGCTGTTCATTAATGCCCTGTCCTTCGGGCTGCTCATGGCTTACCTGTCTGCGGCGCCCTTCGTGCTTCGCAACGTGCTGGGCATGGGGACAGTGGCCTATACGGCGGTCTTCGGGCTGTGCGGGGCGACGGTGACGGTGACGATCGCGGTGGCGGCCTCCCTCGTGCGCCGCTTCTCCCAGGCCCGCCAGGTGCGGGTCGGGCTTATCGCGGGGCTGGTCGTCGACACGGTCTTCGCGGGGGTCTGCCTGACGTGGCTGCGTGAGCCGGTGACCGGACCGGAGCGGATGCCGCTGCTGGTGGCGGTCGTGGCCCTCTTCCTGGCGCACGTGGCCTGCCTGGGACTGTCGATGGGCAACGCCCCCGCGCTCGCGCTCGACCGCACCGGCCGGTGGGCGGGAACCGGCTCCGCGCTGCTCGGTTTTCTGCAGTTCGTCGGCGGCGGGCTCGTCAGCCCGCTGGTGGGGCTGACCGGTGAGGCCAGCGGTGTGGCCTTCGGCGTCGTCATCGTGGCCGTCGGTGCCGTCGCCAATGTCCTGGCGGTCTTCGGCCTGCGCGAGCGGGGCGAGAAGCAACGCCTGGCCGCTCAGGTGACCGAGTGCCGACAGCAGCGCCTGGGCCAGTGACGGCTCCGGCCGGCAGCGCACTCAGGAGGCTGAGCGCAGCCGCGTCGTCGGAAGAGGTAGCTCGATGGCGCCGATGAGGTCCACGGACTTGGCGATGTTGGTGGCCGAGAGGTCCTCCATCGCCCTGGCGACGATGACGCGGTCCCGGTGAATCTCGCGGATCCTGACCCGGGTCCAGCTCGCCTCGCCCGTCTGCAGATTGTCCTCCTCAAGGAGCCAGTTCTCCGCCAGAAGCCGCAGACCGATCGCATCCAGGACCGCCTCGGCCTCATCGAGCTCCATGGCCTCGCCGCGCCGGACCCACAGCCGGTCATACGGGATGAACCGGCCGTCCGCACTCATCTCGATATAGCCCACGTGCTCGCCGTCCTCGCGACGCAGATGATCGAAGACGTCCTCGGGATCGGGCAGGCCTTCCGGTGGCGGGGCACTCATGCGTGCCAGGTTATCGGGCTGGTGAGTGCCGCTACGTCAGTGCAGGCCTGTCGCTTCCGATGTGGCCTGATCTGTCTCACGCCACGAGTGGCTGATAGCGCTGGCGGGCGGCTTCACCGGAGGTTCCGACCATATTTCCGATGGCTGCCCAGGACATCCCAGCGTCCCGAGCGCCTCTGATGGCATCAAGGACATGCCGTTCGGCCTGGGCCTGTTCAGCAACTGCGTCTCGCAAGGCCGCTAATGCGGCCACGTCGACCTCATCGGCTGCGACTGGCTCGTAGTTCTCGAAGCGGGCGGCCAGCTCGTCGGCATGCGCCAGGATCTCGTCAACAGTACGGGGCATCGTCATCACCTCAGAAACTTCTCTCGGGCACGCATGGCGTGGACGATGACGATTGCGGTGATGCCTTGAATGTAGCCAATCTCGAGAACAAGGGCAGCCCGGTTGGCTCCCAGGAGCATGGTGAAACCATCGCCCATATCCCAGGCTCGGATGGGGTGGTGATAGGCGTGAAGGATGTCGGCCTAGCTCAGGCCGTGCTTCAGCGTCGATCTGGCAATGATCGGATCGTCCACAGATCCAAGGTAACTTGCGGCGCGCTGTGTGGTCGAGGGGTGTGGTCCCGGGGTGACGCTGGTGGATGTCGCAGGTTTGACTGCCCGGTGGGTGTGCGGATACCGCAGATGCCTTGGGCGACATCGGCGTCGAGCGGGGCACTCATGTCCGTGAGGCTACCGGGCTGGCGAATGCCTCCCCATCAGCGCAGGCCTGTTGCTTCTGCGGGCCGGTGTCACGATCGGCGACTTTTCCGGGGCCGGTACGGCATCTACCGGCAACCTCGCAGAGGTGACTTGGGGGCGTCTGTGCTGGTCAGGGCTGGTTGCGGGGAGGGGGAGTGTGGCGGGGCGAGGCTGGTGGGCTCTGAAAAGTCGCCAATCGTGACACGTCGGTGGTGCGTGGGGCTGGGTGGACTGATCGAGAACGTACTTTCGCGCCGAGGACTGCGTTCTCCCACAGAACTCTCGGGTGGGGCCTCAGTCATCTGTGGGAATGCGCAGTCCTCGGCGCGTATCGCAGTCCCCGTATGTGGCTGGGATGCCCCGCCTGACGCGGCCGGAACCGTCCGTCGCCCTGTCGCGGCCAGGGCGCTTCGCGAGGCAAGTGGCTCGCGCTGTGTTCGCATGGCAGGTCTATGACGCAGATCACTGTCGGCTCCGGGAATGGACTGCGACCCACCAAGGTTGAGCCAGTCAGACTCAAGGTTGTATGCAGTCAAGTTGACAGAGCCTGACTCAATCACAATCCTGAGTGCATACGACTCAACCTGAAGGCGCCGGAACCTCCGGCCCTCACCTCGAACATCGACTGACAACACCTCAGCAACCACAAGGAGCACATCACATGGCACGCGCTGTCGGTATCGACCTGGGTACCACCAACTCTGCTATCGCCGTCCTCGAGGGTGGCGAGCCCACCATCATCCCGAACGCCGAGGGCGGTCGCACCACCCCCTCCGTCGTCGCCTTCTCCAAGTCCGGCGAGATCCTCGTCGGCGAGATCGCCAAGCGTCAGGCGGTCACCAACGTCGACCGCACCATCTCCTCGGTCAAGCGCCACATGGGCACCGACTGGTCCGTGGAGATCGACGACAAGAAGTACACCGCCCAGGAGATCAGCGCCCGCATCCTGGCCAAGCTCAAGGCCGACGCCGAGGCCTACCTGGGTGAGCCCGTCACCAACGCGGTCATCACCGTCCCGGCCTACTTCAACGACGCCGAGCGCCAGGCCACCAAGGAGGCCGGCACCATCGCGGGCCTGACCGTGGACCGCATCGTCAACGAGCCCACCGCCGCGGCCCTGGCCTACGGCCTGGACAAGGGCAAGGAGGACGAGCTCATCCTCGTCTTCGACCTCGGTGGCGGTACCTTCGACGTCTCCCTGCTCGAGGTCGGCAAGGACGACGACGGCTTCTCCACCATCCAGGTGCGCGCCACCAACGGCGACAACCGCCTGGGCGGCGACGACTGGGACGCCCGCATCGTCGACTGGCTCGTCAAGCAGGTCAAGGACAAGAACGGCGTCGACCTGTCCAAGGACAAGATCGCCATGCAGCGCCTCAAGGACGCCGCCGAGCAGGCCAAGAAGGAGCTGTCCTCGGCGACCTCCACGAACATCAACCTGCAGTACCTCTCCATGAGCGAGTCCGGCCCCATCCACCTCGATGAGAAGCTCACCCGCTCCAACTTCCAGGAGATGACCGCGGACCTGCTCGAGCGCACCAAGATCCCCTTCCACAACGTCATCAAGGACGCCGGGGTCAAGGTCTCCGACATCGACCACGTGGTCCTCGTGGGTGGCTCCACCCGCATGCCCGCCGTCGCGGACGTGGTGCGCGAGCTGACCGGCAAGGACCCCAACAAGGGCGTCAACCCCGATGAGGTCGTCGCCATCGGCGCGGCCCTCCAGGCCGGCGTCATCCAGGGTGACCGCAGCGATGTCCTGCTCATCGACGTCACGCCGCTGTCCCTGGGCATCGAGACCAAGGGCGGGGTCATGACCAAGCTCATCGAGCGCAACACGGCCATCCCGACCAAGCGCTCCGAGGTCTTCTCCACCGCCGAGGACAACCAGCCCTCCGTGCTCATCCAGGTCTACCAGGGCGAGCGCGAGTTCGCCCGGGACAACAAGCCGCTGGGCACCTTCGAGCTGACCGGCATCGCCCCGGCCCCCCGCGGCGTGCCCCAGATCGAGGTCTCCTTCGACATCGACGCCAACGGCATCGTGCACGTCTCGGCCAAGGACCGCGGCACCGGCAAGGAGCAGTCCATGACCATCTCCGGCGGCTCGGCCCTGCCCAAGGAGGACATCGACCGCATGGTCAAGGAGGCCGAGGCCCACGCCGAGGAGGACAAGAAGCGCCGCGAGGACGCCGAGACCCGCAACTCCGCCGAGCAGCAGGCCTACTCCATCGAGAAGCTCCTCAAGGACAACAAGGACAAGCTGCCCGAGGACGTCCACTCCGAGGTCTCCGAGGCCGTCACCGACCTCAAGAAGGCCCTCGAGGGTGACGACATCGAGCCGGTCAAGACCGCTCAGGAGAAGCTGAACTCGGTGGCCCAGAAGGTCGGTGAGGCCCTCTACCAGGCCGACGCCGCTGCCCAGGCCGCGGGTGACGCCTCCGCCTCCTCGGCCGGCTCCACGTCCTCCGACGACGAGGACATCGTGGACGCCGAGATCGTCGACGACGAGGACTCCAAGTGACCTCGGCCGGCCCCACCCCCGAGAACGAGGGCATCGACCCCGAGCTCCAGGCGGCCGTCGAGTCGGCCTTCGAGGAGGTGCCCGACGGCGTCCGTGAAGGACTCGCCCAGGGCTCGCCCGAGGGCGCGGCCGGCCAGGCCGACGCCGCCTCCGATGAGGCGGCGGGGGAGGACCCCCTGGCCCAGGCTCAGGCTCAGGCCGCTCAGGCGGCCGACGACCTGGCCCGGGCCCGGGCGGACCTCTACAACCTCCAGCAGGAGTACCAGGGCTTCGTGCGCCGCTCCCGTGAGGGCGCGGCCTCCCACCGGGACGCCGGTGCCGCCGGCGTCGTCGAGGCCCTCATCCCGGTCCTCGACGAGATCGAGCTGGCCCGCCAGCACGGCGACCTGACCGGCACCTTCGAGACCACGGCCGGCAAGCTCGAGTCGATCCTGGCCGAGAAGTACTCCCTGGAGCGCTTCGGCGCCGTGGGTGAGGTCTTCGACCCCACGCTGCACGAGGCCCTCATGGCCACCGAGTCCAGCGAGGTCACCGAGCCCACCATCGCCGCGGTCCTCCAGCCCGGATACCGCCTGGGTGAGCGCGTCGTGCGCGCCGCCCGCGTCCAGGTCGCCAACCCGGCCTGATACCCACCGCACCACACACCCCGGCCCGACGGCGGACCCGAGCCAGCAGCTCTGGCGGGTCTGAGTCCGCCGTCGGGCCGGCAGGTGCACCAGGGCGCCCCAGGCCCAGGGCCGCGGAGCCGTCCACCCCCACAATCTTCAGCTTCAGTAAGGAAAACCCACGATCACCCGGATAAGGAGGCGGTGAGACGACCATGGCCAGTCAGGACTGGATGACGAAGGACTTCTACGCGGTCCTCGGCGTGAGTAAGGACGCCGACGCCGCCGCGATCAAGAAGGCCTACCGCACACTCGCAAAGAAGTACCACCCCGACCGCAACCCCGACGACGCCGCGGCGGCCGAGAAGTTCAAGGAGATCGGAGAGGCCTACGCGGTCCTGTCCGACGAGGCCGAGCGCAAGCAGTACGACGCGATCCGCTCGATGGCCGGAGGCGGCGCCCGCTTCCAGGCCGGTGGCCCGGGAGGGGCCGGCGGCGCCGGCTTCGAGGACATCTTCTCCTCCATGTTCGGCGGCCAGGGCGGCGGCGTCCGCTTCGAGACCGCCGGCGGCGCCGGCGAGCCCGACCTTGACGACCTGCTGCGCATGTTCGGCGGCACCCCCAGCCCCACCCGCTCCGGTGGTCGCTCCGGCCCCTTCGGATTCGGTGGCTTCGGCGGTTTCGGTTCCCAGCCCCAGCCGCAGAAGGGCTCTGACGTCCTGACCTCGGCGACGCTGGACCTGCGCGACGCCGTCGCCGGTACCACCGTGGAGCTGACCGCGGACGGGCGCACCATGAAGGTCCGCATCCCGGCCGGTGTGCGCGACGGCCAGAAGATCCGCCTGCGCGGCAAGGGCCGAGCCGGCCTGAACGGCGGCGAGAACGGCGACATGGTGGTAACCATCAGCATCAAGAAGCACCCCGTGTACTCGGTCGACCCGGTCGACGGCGCCAACCTGCGCATGGACCTGCCGGTCACGCTGCGCGAGGCCGCCCTGGGGGCCACGGTCGAGGTCCCGCTGCTCGACGGCGGCACCTCCAAGATCAAGATCAAGCCCGGCACCTCCTCGGGCACCGTCATGCGCCTGCGCGGCAAGGGCGCCACCACCCGGAAGAAGACCGGCGACCTGCTGGTGACCATCCAGGTGGCCGTCCCCAAGAAGCTCTCCAAGGCCGCCAAGGAGGCCCTTGAGGCCTTCGATGAGGCCATGGGCGACACCGACCCGCGGGCCACCCTCATGGAGGAGGCGGCGACATGAGCCGGCACCGGGCCGGACAGGGCCTGGGGCACCTGGCCGACGACGCCGCCGAGCGCGCGGTCTACGTGGTCTCGGTGGCGGCCGACCTCGCCGGGATGCACCCCCAGACCCTGCGCCAGTACGACCGGCTCGGACTGGTCAGCCCCGCCCGGACCCGCGGGCGGGGCCGGCGCTACTCCCACCGCGACGTCGAGCGCCTGCGCCGCATCCAGTCCCTGTCCCAGGAGGGCATCAACCTCGAGGGCATTCGCCGCATCCTCGCCCTGGAGGCCCGCGTGGAGGAGCTGGAGGCCGACAACGCCCGCATGCGCAGCCGCGAGGCCGTCGTCCAGCGGATCTTCGCGGCGGCCGCCGACGGCGAGGTCCAGGTCGTCGCCCCCGGGCGCCAGGGCCGCGGACCCGCCCCGCGACACCCCGAGGCGGGGCGCGCACGCGCCGCCGGTACAGCGGGAGGCGCGAGCACTGCGCTCGTGCCCGTGCGCCGGTGGCCCTGACTGACACTGACTGACACTGATCGGGACTGACGCGCGCTGACGAGCGCCGGCGGGCAATGATGAGCGCCGGCGCGTCCTGGACGCGGCACTGAGACGCCAGCACCGATGCAGCACTGAGCCCATCGGCCGCTGCGGCGGAACAGACGGCCGGCCCGTGCGCATCATTCTCTGGGTGGATACAGCCGATCTTCAACCACCCGTAAGGTTCCGCTCATGCGGATGACGACCTCCTTCACCGGTTCGCGGGGCGTGCGATACCCCGCCCCCGACGTGGCCCGTGGCTTCATGCTCCTGCTCATCGCGGTCGCCAATGTTCCGTCGTGGAACAAGATGCCGAACGGGGCCGAGCCTCCGGTCTCCTCCGTTGACGGCTGGTGGATGTTCGTCCGCACGCTGGTGGTGGACCACCGGGCCTACCCGTTGTTCGCGATGCTCTTCGGCTTCGGGCTCATGACCATGATTAACCGGCGCATCGCCTCCGGGACCCAGACCTACCTCGCCTCCCTTCCCGGCGCGCCGGAGGGCCGCGAGCCGATGCCGCACGAGGCGGCCTGGGCCCGCGAGATGGCCACCATTGACGCCTACCGCCTGGTGCGACGCCGCGGCTGGTGGATGCTGCTGATCGGATTCGTCCACGGCCTCGTCTTCCCCGGTGACATCATCGGCGCCTATGGGCTGGTCGCCGTCCTCCTGGCCAACCTGCTGGCCCGCAAGAACTACTCGGTGCTCTACCTCATCGCGGGCATCATCTCCGTGCTGGCCCTGGCGACGTATCTGGCCTCAGGGACCCTGTCGGGCGGCGACACCCTGACGGCCTCCGGGGAGCAGTCGGTCTCGCTGACAGTGGCGCTGCTCTGGGTCGTCACCAATGCCCTGCAGTGGGCCGTGGTGCTGGTCGTGCAGGTGCTCATCGCCCTTATCGTCCCGGCTGCGGTGATCGGTGCCCGCCTGGCCGACACCGACCTCCTCACTCATCCGGAGCGGCACCGGCGCCTGTTGATCTCCGTGGGCCTGGGCGGTTTGGCGCTGGGGGCGCTCGCGGCGTTCCACGGCGCGCTGACGCTCGCGACGACGGCGCAGCTCTGGCCGTGGGACTTCGCCATGACGGAGTTCTTCGGCCTGGCCGGCGCCTGCGGCTGGCTGGCGCTGCTGGCCCTGTATGCCGGTGGGCCCAGGCCGGATGGCCGGCTGACTGGCCTGCGCTGGCTGGCTTCCGCCGTCGGCCGCCGTTCCATGACCGTCTACCTGAGCCAGACGATCCTGTTCGGCATCATCTTCGGCGTCGTTCCACTCCTGGTGACGGGCAGGCGCCTGTGGATGGGGCAGGCCGCGGCCGCCCTCGTCGCCCTGGGTGTCTGGCTGGCGAGCGTGGTCCTGTGCGCCGTCCTGGAGCGTGGCGGTCATGCCGGACCCTTCGAGACCCTGCTGCGCACGGCCGTCGCCCGCAGCGAGCGCAGGAGGCCGCCGCCCCCGCCCGCCGTCTGGCCCGGGATGCAGGCGGGACCGTGGCCGATGATGCAGATGGGGACTCACCCGGGAGTGCCGGTGCCGATGCAGCCGGGCATGCCGCCAGTGGCTCAGCCGGGAGTCCAGCCGGAGGCACCGGTCCAACCGGGCATGCCGCCTGCGCCGCAGCCGGGACCGCAGCCGGCCCCCTGAGCCGGCCCGACCCGGGTCCGTCCGCCGGAAGAATGGCCGGGCGGCAGGCTCCACCTTTCGGTGGACACGATCTCGGCGCTTAAGGCGGACGCCGCGGAACCCTTGGTTTTCATACGGTCGAGTCATGAACACGACGACTTCCTCCGCGACCTCATTCACTGGTTCCCGCGGCCTGCGCTACCCCGCCCCCGACGTCGCCCGCGGCTTCATGCTGCTGCTCATCGCCCTGGCCAATGTGGGGTTCTGGGTGGCGGGTCCCGAGGGCCGTGGGCCATCGACCGCCGACAGGACCTGGGCCTTCATACGTGCCCTGTTCATCGACCAGCGCGCCTACCCGCTGTTCGCACTGCTCTTCGGCTTCGGGCTGGCCACCATGGTCAACCGGCGCATGGCATCGGGCATCGACGCCTACTGCCAGCAGTTGACCGGCGGGCTCCGGGCGCCGTCGGCGGCTGAGCTCGACCAGGCCCGGGAGCAGGCCGCCATCGACGCCCGCCGCCTCGTGCGGCGCCGCGGCCTGTGGATGGTCCTGTTCGGGCTCATCCATGGCGCCTTCTTCCCCTCGGAGATCATCGGCACCTACGGCATCGTCGCCGTCGTCTTCGCCGGGTGGTTCGCCCACAAGCACCACAAGCGCCAGCTGGCGGTGTGCGCCCTCATTCTTCTGTTCCAGATCGTGACGGTGGTCCTGGCCATGCTCATGGGCCCCGGAGGTGAGGCGGCCGGTGTGGCGGGGCCCGCTGCCCCGGTGGCGGCACCCACCGGAGCAGCCGAGTCCGTGGCGTCAGCGCTGCCCTGGTTCGTGACCAACGTGAATGAGTGGTTCTTCACCGCTCTGGGCGCTGCCTTCACCACGATGATTCTTCCCGCCGCCTTCCTGGGGGCCCGCCTGGCCGACACCGACCTCATCTCCCACCCCGAGCGCCACCGCGGTCTGCTGACGGTCGCCGGGATCGGTGGTCTGGCCCTGGGGGCGCTCGGTGCGCTTCACGAGCTCCTGGTCCCGCTCACCAGCGCTCAGCCCTGGGCGGCCGACTCCGCCCTGATCATGGTCCTGGGCCTGGCCGGGGGCTGCGGCTGGCTCGCCGTCCTGGCCCTCTACGCCGGCGGGCCGACGTCGGACAACCGGCTGACCGGCCTCAGGTGGCTGCTGTCCAACGTGGGGCGCCGCTCCATGACCGCCTACCTGTCCCAGACGGCCATGTTCGCCGGCATCTTCGTCATCGCGCCGCGACTGACCGGGAGGTCCGTGTCGCTGGGGTTGGCGGCATCCGCAGCAGTGGCGGTGATGGTCTGGCTGACGACCGTGGTCCTGTGCGCGGTGCTTGAGCGGCTCGGCATGCCCGGTCCCTTCGAGTCCCTCCTGCGCATCGCCGTCGCCCGCAGCGAGCGCAGCCGCACGAACCCGTTCCCCCAGCAGGTCCCCGACCAGCGCATGGCCCAGCTCCTCGGCCAGCCGACGAGCACCCCGGTCACCGCGGGAGCCTGAGAGCGGGGCGGTGCCCGATGCCATCGCAAGACGGAAGAGCCCTGGTCCTCCGGGAGGAGGACCAGGGCTCGGTCCGCTCTCCGGGGAGGAGAGGATCAGCCCGTCACGATGGCTCCGCAGGGGGAGGTGGCGCTGGCGGCCGCCCCCTAGCGTGGAGGGCATGAAACTCGCGACGTCATTCACCGGCACTCGGGGGGTGCGCTATCCGTCCCCGGATGTGGCCCGTGGCTTCATGCTCCTGCTCATCGCCCTGGCCAACATCCCCTTCTGGACCAATGTGACGCACGCTTCCGCCCCATCTGACGCGGTCGACACGGCATGGCTGTGGGTGCGCTCCCTCCTGGTCGACTCGCGGGCCTACCCGCTGTTCGCGATGCTCTTCGGCTTCGGACTGGTCACCATGGTCAACCGGCGCATCGCCTCCGGTGCCGCGTCCTACCTCAGCTCCCTGCCCGGCGTGGAGGACGGCCGTGAGCCGACACCGCAGGAGGCGGCCTGGGCCCGTGAGCAGGCCACCGTCGATGCGCGTCGCCTGGTGCGGCGTCGGGGCCTGTGGATGATCCTCTTCGGCGCCGTGCACGCCGTGCTCTTCTCCGGTGACATCATCGGCCCCTACGGCTTGGTTGCCGTCATCTTCGCCGGCTGGATCACCCGCAAGCACTGGAAACGGGCCGTGGCCTTCTGCATCTTCGTCGTTGTTGCCGGCACCACCACCTTCCTCAACATGGGCAGCTTCCTGGCCTCCCAGGGCGCGACCTCGGCGGCGGACGCGCACCAGGGATCCGCTGAATCGACCGGAACGGTCCTCTCCTACATCTCCGACGGCATCCTGTCCTGGTGCGGAAGCCTGGTCTCGTCGCTGTTCTTCTCCATGGTCGTTCCGGCGATGTTCCTCGGCGCCCGCCTGGCCGACACCGACCTCATCACCCACCCCGAGCGCCACCGCCGGCTCCTGGTCGCCGTCGGCCTGGGCGGTCTGGGGCTAGGCGCCGCGGGCGGTATCGGGTTCGCCATGTGGGCCGCGGGCGGCCCCCTGGTCGCCTGGACCATGCCCCTTCACGCGGCCACGGGCGTGGCCGGGGCCTGCGGCTGGTTGGCACTGTTGGCCCTGTACGCCGGCGGGCCGAGGCCGGATGGCCGGCTGACGGGGCTGCGCCGGCTGGCCTCCAGTGTGGGGCGCCGCTCCATGACGGCCTACCTCAGCCAGACCTTCCTCTTCGCCATCATCTTCATGGTCCTGCCCGCCCTGACCGGGATCGAGCTTCACCTGGGCGAGGCCCGGGCCGCCGGGATCGCGTTGGCGGTCTGGCTGGTGACAGTCGGTCTGTGCGCCGCCCTGGAGCGCGGCGGTCACGCCGGCCCCTTCGAGACCCTGCTGCGCACCGCCGTGGCCCGCAGTGAGCGCCGACGCCGGCTGCCGGCCCCTCCTGCCCCTGCGACCCCGGCCTCACCGGTGGGCACCTCCAGCACCTACGACCTGGTGCGCTGAGAGCCCGGAACACAGATAGGCGCCCAGGACGATGGGGAGGGCTTCCCCGCGGGCCGGCGGGTGCGTGCCACCACGGCCTTCAGGGATTCTGTATGGTGGGACGGCCCGTTGACCGCCTTCAGGGCGCGTCATCGCACCATGTCCTGAGGACTGTGAGTCGCCTCGCAGAACGTGAGGGGTGACTTGAGCGTTTCACAGGGCATCGTTGACACGGTAGCCTGCCTGCGTCCCCAACTCTGAAGGAAGCGAACAGTCCTCATGACTCAGCCCCCCAACCCTGGTCAGCCCTTCTACCAGCAGCAGCCCTCGGCGCCCTCGGCTCCGGCCCCGGGGCAGCCCTACCCGCCCCAGCAGCAGTTCCAGGGCGCTCCCGGCGCGCCTGCTGCTCCCGGCGCCCCCGGTGCCCCGGGTCAGCCCTTCCCGCAGGCTCCGGCGGGGGACAGCTTCATGGGCAACCTCTTCGACACCGCCAAGCCCTTCGCCGAGAAGTTCGGCAAGGTGTTCTTCTACATCGCCGCCATCGCCCTGGTCGCGAACTGGCTCTACTCGGCTTACAACGCCGGTGACATCGCTGGTAACTACGACATCGAAACGCAGAGCCGGAGCTTCAACTTCGGCAAGTTCCTGCTGAGCCTGCTCTTCGACGCCCCCTGGATCGTGACGCAGATCGGCCTCATCCGCCTCTTCATCGAGCTGGTCATCAACTCCGGCAAGAAGAACTAGCCACTGCCCGGCGGAGTCTCGTCTCCGCTGCAGCCAGCTGCTCGACCCTGACGGTCGCCGGCCCCCGTGGCCGGCGACCGTCAGTCGTTGGAGCCGCCTGCGCCCGAGTCGTCCTCGGCCCCTCCCACCGGCAGCTCGAGGACGGCCGTCAGCCCGCCGTCGGGGTTGGCGCTCAGACGCAGCTCGCCGCCGTGCGCGGTGGCCACCGCCGTCACGATGGCCAGGCCCAGCCCGTGCCCGGAGCCCCGGGTCCGCCCCCGCCCCTCGCCGCGCACGAAGGGCTCGCGCAGGGACTCCACGCTCTCGGCCGCCACCACGGGGCCCTCGTTGCGGATCGTCAGGCGCACGCCGTCGTCCAGACGCGCCATGCCTACGGTGATGCGGCCGCCCTCGACGTTGTAGCGGGCCGCATTGCGCAGCAGGTTGGAGACGCTCTGGCGCAGCAGCACCGGATCCCCGGGGACCCGGGCGGGCAGCAGGTGGGTGGAGACGTGAAGGTGGTGCTCAGCGACCTCCGGAGCGATGAGGCCCAGGGCGTCACGGACCGTGGCCTCCATATCCACGTCCTCGACGGCCAGCTTGCCGGACTGGGCGTCGGCCAGGTCCAGCAGGGCGTCGATCGTCTCCCGGTTGGCGCGGTTGGTCTCCAGCACCCGGGTCAGCACCCGGTGCAGATCCTCGGCCGAGGCCTGCGGGTCGGACAGGGCGACGTCGATCATCGTCTGCGTGGTGGCCAGGGGAGTGCGCAGCTCGTGGGAGGCATTGGCCGCGAACCGGCGGTGGACGGAGAAGGACCGCTCCAGGGAGGCCAGCATGTTGTCGAAGGTGTCCGCCAGGTCGTGGATCTCGTCGCGCGGGCCGGACAGGTCCAGCCGCTGACTGAGGTCGCCCGAGGCGGCGCGCTTGGCGGCCGCATTCATCGAGGACAGCGGCTGCAGCATCCGTCCCGCCAGGATCCATCCGACGGTCCCGGAGAGCACCACGAGCAACGCCAGCGCGCCGACGGCCGAGCGCATGATGCTGCTAAGCAGATCGAACAGGTTCGTGTCCACCTTGGCGGCCTCGCCGACCTGCGAGACCGGCACGGCGGCGGTCTCCCCGACCGGGTCGCCGATCTGGATGCTCAGCGTGACGTAGCGCGTGTAGAAGTAGACCAGGGCGATGAGGACCACGCCGGCGGCCGTCACCATCCCGGCGTAGGTCAGGGTCAGACGGGCCCGGATACTCAGGTGCCGGGCGCGACGCATGTGCTCCGTGCGGCCAGGCCGTACGCCGTGGGGCCCACTGTCGGCGCCGGGCTGCGCCGCGTCGTCGGCCCGGATCCCCGCAGCCCCCTGCCCGCTCATGCGCTGAACCTGTAGCCCGCGCCGGGGACCGTCTGGATCACCCGTGGCTCACCGAGCTTGCGACGCAGGTGGGAGATCGTCACCCGCGTGGAGTTGGTGAAGGGGTCGGCATTGGCGTCCCAGGCCTTCTCCAGGAGCGTCTCGGCGCTGAGCACCCCGCCCTCGGCCTCCATGAGGACCTGAAGGACCGCGAACTCCTTGGGGCTGAGGTGAATGAAGTGCCCGTCCCGGTAGACCTCCCGGCGGAAGGGATCCAGGCGCACCCCGTGGGCATCGAGGACCGGGGTGCGCGCCGGCTGGCTGCGTCGCCCCAGGGCCCGCAGCCGAGCCACCAGCTCGGGGAACTCGAAGGGCTTGGTGAGGTAGTCGTCCGCCCCCAGCTCGAAACCGCCCACGCGCGCGTCCAGCGTCCGAGACGCAGTGAGCATGAGGACCCGCGTGCTGGGGTGGTCGCGCACCACCCGCCGGCAGACCTCGTCGCCGTGGACCACGGGCAGGTCCCGGTCCAGGACGATGATGTCGTAGTCGTTGACCGCCACCTGCTCCAGGGCGCTGGCCCCGTCGCCGACGACGTCCACGGCCATCGCCTCACGCCGCAGCCCGGTGGCGATGGCCTCAGCCAGGTACTCCTCATCCTCCACGACGAGCACGCGCATCGCCCTGCCTCCTTCACTGTGGATTCTTTCGGCTGGTCCCTCAGCGAACCAGCCCCTGTGTTGCCACAACATAAGCGAATTTGTGAACCCCGTGGCAACACCGCTCCCGGTTGGCTGTTCCCCGAACGAACGGACGCCACCGCGCCCCGACCCACGTGAGCCGAAAGGACCCTCTCCCATGAAGCAGCCCCTCAACACCCGGATCCTCACCCGCGCCGCCACGGTGCTGACCTGCGCCGTGTGCGCCGTCGGCCTCATGACCGGATGCTCTCAGGGCTCCAAGGCGGACTCGGCCGCCTCCGCCTCCGCCACCAGCGGGGACGACTACCTGCTCAAGATGGCCAAGTGCATGCGCGATAAGGGCATCGACGTCTCCGACCCCGACGCCAACGGCAACGTGCAGTTCCCCGACAACGAGGCCGCCACCAAGGCCGCCCAGGAGTGCGAGCAGATCGTCGGCCCCGCCCCCGGCACCGAGGACCTCGCCAAGCCCGAGACGCAGCAGGACCTGGTCAAGGCCGCCGAGTGCCTGCGCAAGGAGGGCTACGACGTGCCCGACCCCGAGGCCGGCAAGGGCATCCAGCTCAATGGCGACATCCCCCAGGATGTCATGAACAAGTGCTTCTCCCAGGTCGGGAGCAAGTAACACCGCGCCCTTGCAGGCGCCACCAGACCACAGGTTCGCGCGGCCGGACCGCCACGCAGACACACACTCAGACAGGCAGACACATGGATCAGACCACCACCTCCACGCAGGCCGACGACGGCTCGACCGGCACCGCGGACAAGCCGGGCACGGCCCACCGCACCCGACGCCGGGCCTTCCTGGCCATGGGGGCCGCTGCGATCCTGGCGGCGGGCGCTGGTGCGGGCGCCTTCGCCTCCAGGTCGGGCCCCTTCGCGGCCAAGGCCAAGCCGACGACGTCGACCTTCAGCGGCGCCACCGACACCATCACCAAGGGCGACCTCCAGGGACAGACCTCGGTGTCCGGGACCCTGCGCTACTCCGACTCGCGCAAGTTCAAGTCGGGCTTCGAGGGCGTTCTCATCCAGGTGCCGGCCTCCGGGGCCGTCCTGACCCAGGGCGACGTCCTCTACCGAACCGGCAACGAGACCGCCTACCTCATGCGCGGCAACCTGCCCGCCTGGCGCAGCTTCGAGGCCGGCATGGAGGACGGCGAGGACATCCGCCAGCTCGAGACGGCCCTGCGGGACCTGGGGTACTTCGACTACGAGCCTGACGACCACTTCAGCTGGGCCACCACCAGCGCCATCCTGAAGTGGCAGAAGGACCTCGACCTGCCCCGGACCGGGACCCTCCCACTGGGACGGATCGTCTTCACCCCCGGGGACCTGCGCGTGGGGACGGTCACCGCCCGCGTGGGGGACCGCGTTGCCGCCGACACCGAGCTCTTCGACGTCACCTCCACCACCCAGGTGGTCGACGCCAACATCAAGCTCTCCGACCAGAAGCTCGCCGTTGCCGGCACCGCTGTGACCATCAAGCTGCCCGACGCCAAGAAGACCGCCGGGAAGATCACCTCCGTGGGCACCCCCACCGAGAAGTCCTCCGGCTCCGGGTCCGGCGCCGGCTCCGGCTCAGGTGAGTCCAAGGAGCGGGTCATCCCCATCACCGTCACCCTCACCGACGCCTCGGCGACCACCAACTTCCAGGAGGTCTCCGTCACCGTCGACCTGCCCAGCGAGAAGCGCACGGGCGTCCTGTCGGTGCCGGTCGGGGCCCTGCTGGCCCTGAGCGCCGACCAGTACGGCGTCGAGATCGTCGAGGCCGGCGGCACCACCCGCAAGGTGCCGGTCACCATCGGGCTGTTCGCCGGCGGGCGCGTGGAGATCTCCGGTCAGGACATCTCCGAGGGACAGCGAGTGGTGGTGCCGCAGACATGAGCCGCATCCTGTCCCTGCGCGACGTGAAGCGCACCTACGGGGAGCCGCCCGTGGCCGCCTGCGCGGGCGTGAGCCTGGAGATCGACTACGGCGAGTTCGTCGCCATCGTCGGCCCCTCCGGCTCGGGCAAGTCCACGCTCCTCAACCTCATCGGCACCCTGGACCGGCCCAGCTCCGGCACCGTCGAGATCGACGGCGTCGATGTCGGCTCCCTGTCCGACGCCAAGCTCTCGGCCCTGCGGGCCAGCCGCATCGGCTTCGTCTTCCAGCAGTTCCACCTGGCAGACGGCGTCAACGCGGTCGACAACGTCGCCGACGGCCTGCTCTACAGCGGGATCCCCCGCTCCGAGCGGCGCCGGCGCGCCCGGGCCGCCCTGGAGCGCGTCGGCCTGGCCCACCGGCTCGACCACCGCCCCCACCAGATGAGCGGCGGCGAGCGCCAGCGGGTGGCCATCGCCCGGGCCGTCGTCGGCGAGCCCCCGCTGCTGCTGGCCGACGAGCCCACCGGGAACCTCGACTCCACCTCCGGGGCCTCGATCGTCGAGCTCCTCCACGAGCTCCACGCCCAAGGCACCACGATCATCGTCATCACCCACGACAACGAGCTGGCAGCCCAGCTCCCCAGGCAGATCGCCATCCGCGACGGCCGCATCGTGGGGGACTCAAGCCTGAAGGAGATCGTCCATGACGACGTCTACGCACCGGCGTGACCGGTCCGCGGCCGAGCGGGCCGGCCGCGCCCCGGCCCGGCGGATCCAGCGCTCGCGGCTGCGTCTGGCCGACGTGCTGCGCCTGGGAGGCACCGGCATCAAGGCCCGCCCCACCCGCGCCTTCCTGTCCGCACTGGGGATCGCCATCGGTATCGCCGCCATGATCTCGGTGGTGGGCATCTCGGCCTCCAGCCGCGCCCAGCTCTCCGCCCAGCTCGACTCCCTGGGTACCAACCTGCTGACGGCCACCGCCGGCCAGGACCTGTTCGGCAACTCCTCCTCCCTGCCGCAGGACAGCGTCGGCAAGGTCCGCCTCATCGACAACGTCCAGAGCGCCTCGAGCACCGGGCTGGTCAAGAACTCACTGGTCTACCGCACTCCGCTCATCGACAAGAACGCCTCCGGCGGCATCACCACCCTGGCCGCGGACAAGTCGCTGCTCGACGTCGTGGCCGGACAGGTGGACAAGGGTGCCTGGCTCAATGAGGCCACCAGCAAGTACCCGGCCACGGTCCTGGGCCAGACGGCGGCCCAGCGCCTCGGCGTCGTCTCACCGGGAACCAAGGTGTGGATCGGCGGGAACTGGTTCACCGTGGTCGGCATCCTCAAGCCGGTGGTGCTGGCCCCCGAGCTCAACAATGCCGCCCTCATCGGTCAGGGCGTGGCCAGCGACCTGCTGGGGCACGACGCCAAGCCGACGACGGTCTACACGCGCAGCCAGGACGCCGCCGTCCCCACGGTGCGCAAGCTGCTGGCGCCGTCGATCTCGCCGCAGGCCCCCAATGAGGTCAAGGTCTCGCGCCCCTCGGACGCGCTGGAGGCCAAGAACGCGGCCGACAAGGCCTTCACCGGTCTGCTGCTGGGCGTGGGCTCGATCGCCCTGCTCGTCGGCGGCATTGGGGTGGCCAACACGATGATTATCTCGGTGCTCGAGCGCCGTCGGGAGATCGGACTGAGGCGGTCCCTGGGGGCGATGCGCGGACACATCCTCGTGCAGTTCATGACCGAGGCGCTGCTGCTGGCCTCCCTGGGCGGTGCCCTGGGCTGCATCATCGGGATCGGGGTGACCGCCGGGATGTCGGCCGCCAACGGCTGGCCCTTCTCCCTGCCGGTGATCGCGGTCGTCGGCGGTCTGGGAGTCACCATCGCCATCGGCGCCCTGGCCGGCGTGTACCCGGCCGTTCGGGCCTCCCGCACTCCTCCGACCGCCGCGCTCAACGCGCAATAGGCGAGCGCCGCCGGCCCGAGGGGAGTCCGATGAGACGTCCCGGTGGGAGACGGCTGGGCCCCGTGGTGGCGGCACCGGACTGTGGCGGCCGGTGCTTGAAAGAGATGGGGAGAGCCCAGCTGGCCGGGAACGCGTGAGGGCCCCGCACTGAACGGTGCGGGGCCCTCACTCCTGCGATCAGAAGACCGCGGTGCCTGTGGGTAGGCAGGCTCTCAGCCGGGTCACTCCGTGCCGAGCTTGCCGTCGACGGCGTCGCGGGCGGCGTCGATCTTGTCGTCGTACTTGCCGCCGGTCGCCTTCTTGGCAGCACCGGCTGCGGCGTCCAGCGCCTTGTCGCTGATCGCCTCGGCCTTGTCGGAGCTGAGAGCGTCACCGGCCTTCTTCGCCAGGTCATCAAGTCCCATCTGTGTCTCCTTCCGTCGGGTGGCCAGACGTCGGATGACGACGGCCTCGGCTGAATAGTGCCAGGTTTGCGCAGCCGCGTCATCTGAGGGCGGCTCAGCCCCTGGGCTGCGGCCGGGGGCAACTGACGCGGCGGGGGACTTTCTCTTGCGGCCGGGGTCGGTGGGGTCTGGTGGTGGATGCACCGCTCGTGGGAGGGGACACTCCACGCAGCCGGGGACTTTTCCTTCCAGCCGGGGGCATTCGACGCCGTCGGGGACCGGAATCCTGTCACCGAACGCGCAGGACGCCCCTGTAGGGAAGTATCCGCACCCCTACGCGCGCAATGTCCCCGGCCGTTCTGCCAGGGCGTCAGCGGCGGCGGGCTTCACCACTGCCAGGTGGGGCGGGCGGGGGAACCTGCGGCGTCGGCCAGCAGGACGGCCTCGCGCACGCGGCGGGTCAGGAGGGACAGGACGAGCCGGTAGGAGTCCTCGACCATGGCGGTGGCCTCGTCCGCGCGGTAGTCGGGGCTGGTGAGGTCGATGCTCACCCAGTGCCGCTTGGACTGGTGGAAGCCCGGCTCCACCCACTCGAAGGTGGCCCGCACGGCGACGACGTCCTCGGGGTCGAGCTTGACGTTGGCCAGGAGGCGGCCGTCGGTGTGGGGGATGAGCAGCAGAAAGAGGCGAGGGCCCACGGAGGCGACAGGGATGTCCCACTCGGGCTTGTGCCCCGCCCAGGCGCCGGGCAGCGTGGCCGCCTTGGCCAGGAGCTCGTCGCGCCGGGCAGCCACGGTGGCCTCGTCGACGCGCGTGGAGGACCCGTCGGGGCGAGGGCTGCGGCGGAGCGGTGCGGTCATCGACGTCGAGCCTACGTCCTCCCGCGGCTGGGGGGACATCCTGCGCGGCGGGGTGCGGAACCTTCCGGCCGGGGACATCCTGCGCGGCGGGGTGCGGAACCTTCCGGCTGGGGACATCCTGCGCGTGCGGGGACGGGATTGCTGTCCCCGACGGCGTCGAATGCCCCCGGCTGGAAGGAAAAGTCCCCGGCCGTGTGGAGTGCCCTCTCCCGCGCAGCCCCCGGACATGAGAGAAAGTCCCCGGCTGCGTGGAGTGTCTCCGGCTGTAGGGAATAGTCCCCGACGGCGAGGACTGGCGGCGGGAGGGGCGCCGGTGACGCGTACTGGGCGGGTCAGTCCGACACGACCTCCAGGAGTTCTCCGACCGAGCACCCCAAGGCCTCGCAGATGGCGCAGAGTGTGGAGTAGCGAATGGCCTTGGCGCGGTCGTTCTTGAGCACGGAGAGGTTGACGGTGGTGACCCCGACCTTCTCGGAGAGCTCCACGAGCGTCATCCCACGGGCGGCCAGCAGCTCATCGAGGTGGCAGACGACGCGACTCACACGAGCCCCTCGGTCTCCTCGCGCAGCACGGTGTTCTCCGCGGCCAGCCTGCCGGCGCGCTGATACACGCGGTGCAGGGCGAGCAGCAGATGCATGGCGAGGATGAGGATGATGATGCTCTTGAGGGTCGGGATGTCGTTGCCGGTGGGGATGAACCCGGTCAGCTCTCCGTCTGCTCGGGCGCCGGTGAGGTACTCGTCCGAGATCGCCATGCCTGAGATGTGCAGCGCTAAGGCGCTCAGCTGCTGTCCCAAGAGCAGCCAGAACAGGTGACCGCCCCGAGTGAAGAGGTGGTCGACGAATCCTGCTCGGTTCGGGCGGATCGCGGCGATGAACCGGACGAAGGCCACGGCGCAGGCCGCGATGAGGAGGAGGTGGATGACGATAACCAGGCCGACGAGGAACCGCGCGCCGCCGGACATCCCATGCAGAATCCCGTGGCTCACCGAGTAGCCACCGAGCATCTCCATCGTCGCGTGCTTGAAGGACAACTGCTGGTCCAAGGCGGGGTCGCTGTCGGTGAACTCCAGCAGCAGTCCGCGGCCGTCGATGAGGCCCCACAGGTTAGAGCCGAGCATGTAGAAGGGGGACAGGCACAGCAGGAACACCAGGAATGAGGTGAAGGCCAGGCTGCCGGTGCCGACGCCGGCGTCGGCACCGGGGGTGACTCCGGCGTCATCCGTTGGGGACTGGTCGGCGGTCACCCCGCCGTCGAGGTCGGTGCCGGGGATGGTGCCCGAGTCGACTTCAGAACTGGTCGTCATGATGACACTCCGTATCGATTATCGATGTATCGATAGTCGATATGGTGCGCTTGAGGTTCGCCCGTGTCAAGCATTCATCCGGGGTGGGGTCCTGCCGTTCAGTCACTGTCGACGGCGTCAGGTGGAGGTCGTGCGTACCGCTGAGGACATGGTGTGCGGTGGGGGACATTGCACGCGATGGGAGACGTTGCGCGCGGTCGGGTGCGGAAACTTCCGGCCAGGGACATCCTGCGCGTGCGGGGACGGGATTGCTGTCCCCGACGGCGTCGAATGCCCCCGGCCGCACGAGAAAGTCCCCGGACGGAGTGACACGCGCGGTGCTCAGTGGATTGTCTCGAGGATGGTTGTCTTCAGCTCATCGATGGACTGACCGCTGGAACCGGCGTTGACGGAGATGATGGCGTACTTCCCCTTCTCCTTGGTGGGGGTTGCGATGAGGGCGCCGTTGATCGTCTGGCCCCCGATGTTCGCGGTGTAGTTGAGCACGGCCGCCTCGCCATTGGCGGTCTGCTCGGTGGAGTAGCCGGTCGAGGTCGCTCCGGGGGTCGAGGTGAGGGCGGGGCTCAGCTCGGCCTCGGTCAAGGGCTTGGTGGCGGGAATGGTGGTCTTGGAGACGTTGGCGTTGCCGAGGTAAGGAGTGAAGCCGTCGTCGGGGGCCTTGTAGTAGACGTCGGATGTAGCGTCCAGGGGGGTGGCCTGCCAGCCCTCGGGCACCGCGAAGGTGATGCCGACGGTGGGGGCGGTGACCTCCTGGTACCCCGCGGGTGTCGCCTTGGGCAGGTCGCTCTGCGTGGCGCTGGCGCTGGCGGAGGCCTTGTCGTCGCCCTTGTTGGTCTTGTCCGCCTCGGCGTCCTTCTTGCTGTCCTTGGTGTCACTGTCCTTGTCGTCGCCCTTGTCCGATTCTGCCGAGCTGTCGGAGGTGGCCGAGTCGGAGGAGGCGGAGCCGTCACTGCTCTGAGAGCAGGCGGTCAGAATGGGGGCGGCTGTCAGGGCGAGGCCGGCCAGCAGGGTCGCAGCGGTGCGTACGGGTTTCATGATGCTCCAGTGTGTGAGTGCGAGTGTGATCCCTAGGGCATCACGTTCTGGTGGGAACGCACGATGGGGATGCTTCCCCATCGTGGACTGAAGGAGGGTTCGCGGTCACTGGGCCGTGACAGGCTCGCTGTCGCCTCTGCCCGTCAGTGGGCCGTCGTGAGGATGGTGGACACGATGGTGTCGACCTCCTCAGCGCTGCCGGCCGTCACGGCGATGCGCACGTAGGTGCCCGACGACGTCGGAACGGCGACCACCGCGCCGGCCGTCTGGGTGCCCTGAACCTGCGCAGTGGAGGTGTCGACGGCGGCCTGCCCGTAGGTGGACGGCTTGGTGGAGTAGCCCGTCGGCGTGCCTCCCTGTCGGGTGATGATCTCATCCAGGCTCGCCTGGGACGGGGGCGTGGAGGAGGTCTCGGCCTCCTTGGCGACCGCGACGCTGTTGAAGGACAGGCCACCGCTCTGCGAGAACCGGCCGTAGAAGGCGTCGGTGCTGCTCAGGCGCTGGGTGAGGGTGGAGGGGTCCACTCCCTGGGCCCGGGCGAGCAGCGCCTTCTGGGCCTCGGGAAGAGCATTGAGGTCCTCCCAGTCCTCGGGAATCGCGAAGGTGAGGCCGGATGTCGGTGCGGTGACCGCCTGGTGCCCCGCCGGGATGGAGGGGGTCGTGCTGCCGGAGGCGCTCGCGCCGCCCCCGCTCGACGACGTCGCCGCGGCCGCGGGGCCCGATCCGGTCGCTGTCGCTGCGGCCGAGCCCGCCGACGAGGGGCTGGTCTGCGAGCAGCCCGCCAGAATGAGGATGGTGGCCAGGGCCAGGGTGGCGCGCGTGGTTCTCATGATGTCTCCGGGGTGAGGACGGGGTCGTGATGTGACGATAGCGGCGTCGTGGAACAACGGTGTTTCAAGCGGTTGGTTGGCATGTTGCAGGTCGGCGCGATGACTGGCTGAATGTCACTGGCAGCACCCCGAGGAGTAGCCCACGTCACTGCCGGTCTCAGAAGTTGAGTGGAATAGACTCAACTCTGCGAAGGTTGTGGTGACCAGAAGACGCAACACGTCACTACCTCTTAAGGAGATCCGCATGGACACCAACTACACCACCAAGTCGCAGGAGGCGATCTCCGGGGCCATGCAGGCCGCCGCCGCGGCCGGCAACCCCCAGATCGAGCCCGCGCACCTGCTCGTTGAGCTCCTCTCCCAGCCCGACGGCGTCGCCGCCGGACTCCTGGCCGCGGTCTGCCCCGACGCGGCGGCCCGCCAGGCTGTCGGCGCCTCCGCGCGCCGCATCCTCACCCAGCTGCCCGCCTCCTCGGGCTCCTCCATGACCCAGCCTCAGCCCTCGCGCTCCCTGCTGGCCGCCCTCGAGGCCGCCTCGACGGTCGCCAAGGAGCTGTCTGACGAGTACATCTCCACCGAGCACCTGCTCATCGGCCTGGCCAAGGGCGACGCCTCCGGCTCCGCCCCCACCGTGGCCCGCATCCTGGCCGACGCCGGCGCCACCCCGGAGGCCCTCATCGAGGCCCTGCCCCAGGTCCGCGGCTCCTCCCGCGTCACCTCCGCCAACCCCGAGGGCACCTACAAGACCCTCGAGAAGTACGGCACCGACCTCACCGAGGCCGCCCGCGAGGGCCGCCTCGACCCGGTCATCGGCCGCGACGCCGAGATCCGCCGCGTCGTGCAGGTCCTGTCCCGGCGCACCAAGAACAACCCCGTCCTCATCGGCGAGCCCGGCGTGGGCAAGACCGCCGTCGTCGAGGGCCTGGCCCAGCGCATCGTCGCCGGCGACGTCCCCGAGTCCCTGCGCGGCAAGCGCCTCATCTCCCTGGACCTGTCCGGGATGGTGGCCGGCGCCAAGTACCGCGGCGAGTTCGAGGAGCGCCTCAAGGCCGTCCTGAAGGAGATCAAGGACTCCGACGGCGAGGTCATCACCTTCATCGACGAGCTGCACACCGTCGTCGGCGCCGGCGGCGGCTCCGAGGGTGCCATGGACGCCGGCAACATGCTCAAGCCCATGCTGGCCCGCGGCGAGCTGCGCATGGTGGGAGCCACCACCCTGGACGAGTACCGCGAGCGCATTGAGAAGGACCCCGCCCTGGAGCGCCGCTTCCAGCAGGTCTTCGTCGGCGAGCCCTCGGTGGCCGACACCGTCGCCATCCTGCGCGGCATCGCCCCCAAGTACGAGGCCCACCACCAGGTGACCATCTCCGACGGCGCCCTCGTGGCCGCCGCGACCCTCTCCGACCGCTACATCACCGGTCGCCAGCTGCCCGATAAGGCCATCGACCTGGTCGATGAGGCCGCCTCCCGGCTGCGCATGGAGCTCGACTCCAGCCCCGTCGAGATCGACGAGCTGCGCCGTCGCGTGGACCGCATGCGCATGGAGGAGGCCTACCTGGATGAGTCCATCGAGGACGTCTCCAAGGCTGACCCGGCTGATGTCGACCGCCTCGAGCGCCTGCGCGCCGAGCTGGCCGACGCCTCCGAGGAGCTGGCCTCGCTCAACGCCCGCTGGGAGGCCGAGAAGGCCGGCCACAACAAGGTCGGTGAGCTGCGCGCCGCCCTGGACGAGATGCGCACCCGCGCCGACCTGGCCGAGCGCGAGGGCAACTTCGAGGAGGCCGGCCGCCTGCGCTACGGCGACATGCCCGCCCTGGAGCGCCAGATCCGCGAGGCCGAGGCCGCCGACGACGCCGCCGAGCAGACCGCCGGCGAGCCGATGATCGCCGAGAAGGTCGGCGCCCCCGAGATCGCCGAGGTCGTGGGCTCCTGGACCGGCATCCCCGTGGGCAAGCTCCTCCAGGGGGAGACCGAGAAGCTCCTGACCATGGAGGACGTCATCGGTGAGCGCCTCATCGGGCAGAAGGCCGCCGTGGCCGCCGTGGCCGACGCGGTGCGCCGCTCGCGGGCCGGCATCTCCGACCCCGACCGCCCCACCGGCTCCTTCCTCTTCCTGGGCCCCACGGGCGTGGGCAAGACCGAGCTGGCCAAGGCCCTGGCCGAGTTCCTCTTCGACGACGAGCGCGCCATCGTGCGCATCGACATGTCCGAGTACTCCGAGAAGCACTCCGTGGCGCGTCTCGTGGGCGCCCCTCCCGGGTACGTCGGCTACGAGGAGGGCGGCCAGCTCACCGAGGCCGTGCGGCGTCGGCCCTACTCCGTGGTCCTGCTCGACGAGGTCGAGAAGGCCCACCCCGAGGTCTTCGACATCCTCCTGCAGGTGCTCGACGACGGCCGCCTCACCGACGGCCAGGGGCGCACGGTCGACTTCCGCAACGTCATCCTCGTGCTCACCTCGAACCTGGGCAGCCAGTTCCTCACCGACCCGCTCACCAGCCCCGAGGAGAAGCGCAACGGGGTCATGAGCGTGGTCCAGGCCTCCTTCAAGCCGGAGTTCCTCAACCGCCTCGACGACATCATCATCTTCGAGGCCCTCTCCAAGGAGGAGCTGGGTGAGATCGTCGAGATCCAGCTGGCGCGCATCGCTCAGCGCCTGACGGACCGGCGCCTGAGCCTGGAGGTCACCGACGCCGCCCGCAGCTGGCTGGCCGACGAAGGCTACGACCCCGCCTACGGGGCCCGGCCACTGCGCCGCCTCGTCCAGCGCGAGATCGGCGACCGCCTGGCCCGCATGCTGCTGGCCGGGGAGGTCCTCGACGGCCAGAAGGTCGTCGTCGACAAGGTCGACGGCTCCGACGGGCTCACGCTGCGGGCCGAGGGCGAGGCGCACCTGCCGTCGGCCTCCTCGGCGGCGTCGCCGGCCTGATCCCGGAACCCGACCGAGCCGACCGCCTGAAGCGCAGGTTGTGACAGGCCAGTAACCGGCCAGTGCTGAGGGGGCGGGCCCACCTGAGTGGTGGGCCCGCCCCCTTGTGCTGCTAGCTCATGCTGCCGGCTCATGCTGCCGGCGGCGTCGCGGACCTCAGCCGGGCTGGTTGTCCTGGGTGGGCCAGGCGTTGTACACGCAGCCGCCGGCCAGGTCGTGGCTCTGCTGAGCCATGAGCGGGGCCTTGAGGCCGGCCCCGGCGCAGAACTCGTGCTCGTGGCCGAGGAAGTGACCCACCTCGTGGTTGGTGACATAGGTGCGGTAGGAGTCGACGTCGGGGTAGGTCACGGCGCCCCAGTTCCACCGGTCGGAGTTGATGACCACGTTGTCTCCGTTGCGGCAGCTCCACATGCCGCCGGTGTCCAGCGGTGAGCACAGGGCGTCGGCGCTGGGCGGCGTGGCGATGTTGAAGGTGAAGTCTGCGCTCGCGGGGTCAGCCACCGGCTGGAAGGAGGTGTTCTGCGCGGTGGGCCAGCCGCGCTCGTCATTGAGGATGCGCTCCACGATGGGGGCGGCCGTTGCGGCGTCGACATGTGTGCCGCCCTCGACCCGCAGCACGTAGCGGTAGACGGTGGCGGCCGCGGGCCGGGAGACGGGCACGGCCGGCGCGATGGTCCAGCTGCCGTTGCCGACGGCGCCGGAGTGCGCGAAGCCCTCGGCGTCCAGCCGCGGGGACGGGAGCGCCGAGGCCGACGGCGTCGATGAGGCGGAGGGGGTGGCCGAGGCTG
>ERZ772927.199-NODE-199-length-35604-cov-6.89789_pt1 | contig 35604 bp, 32 predicted proteins | sample MGYA00512115_ERZ772927 | MGnify/ENA primary metagenome ERZ772927 (study PRJEB29015, sample SAMEA2737924) | human oral metagenome | biome: human oral; feature: human-associated habitat; material: dental | place: China | collected 2013 ... | reverse complement strand
GCGGCAATGCGCCTTTGTCCGTAGCGTCCTTTATGCCGCCGGTAGGTTTCGACAAGGAGGGCTTTGTCGGCTGCGTCGGGGTCGGGTCGGTCTTGGTGATGGTAGTAAAAGCTGCTTTTGGGCAGGTTTGCGATGTGCAGCAGGTATTTGAGCGGGTGTTGCGCCCTCAGTGTTTGGACGGTTTGGCTTTGTCCTTTTCGGTCTGTTTTTGGCTGAGGGCTTTTAACTCCTTTAGGTAGGCAACCTCTGCGCGCATATAGCACAACTCTTCGATAAGCTCTGCCTGTGTTTTTTCGTGGTCGGGTTTATCTGCGATGAAGGGGTTTTTGCGGTGTTGGGGCATGGTTTTGGATTGGGGATGTTCGAGTGCGCCGATACCGCCTTCTTGATAGGCGCGTATCCATCGTCTCAGGTGGGTTCGGGAGATGCCGTAGTGGTCTGCGGTACGCTGTTGGCTGCGTATGTGCAGGTAGTGGAGTACGGCTTGGTATTTGAAGTGTAATGTATATTTGCTCATAAAAAAACTGCACCTTGTGAGTTGGAGGGGATGTCCAACTTTTGGGGTGCAGTTCAGATTTCAGACGACCTTTTTTGAAGACTCTGGCTATTCCCGTACCAAATGCGAAAGCGGCAGGGAGGTAGTGGTTTTGATTTCTTTCAATACGAAGCTTGATTGCGCATCCTGTACGCCGTGGTGGGAAAGAAGTGTATCCAAGACGAAATGGGAAAAAGCATTCATATCGGTAAAAAATGCGTGGAGCAGGTAGTCGGTTTCACCGGTAAGGGCGAAGCAGCTCAATACTTCCGGCCATCCTTGTACCGATTGCGCGAAATCTTCGCGTGCGTCTTTTGCTTTGCTGATGGAAACGCGGATAAACGCCTGTAAGCCCAAATCGACGGCTGCGGGAGAGAGTAGGGCGGCATAGCGGCGGATGATGCCCGCGTCTTCCAGTTGTTTGAGGCGGCGTAAGCAGGGCGAGGGGGAGAGGGAGATGCGTTCCGCCAGCTCGACATTGGTCAGACGTCCGTTTTCCTGTAAAACCTGTAAAATTTTCAAATCGGTTTTATCCAAAGTGATCTGCTGGGTCATTTGCGTTCTTTCTCCGAACCCTTTTGCCGGGTCAGTTGGTTAAGTTGGTGGCATTATATCCTAAATAAGTTGTTTTTAACATATTATCCTCTAATGACGGGTGGTTTGTCGGTATAATCTGTGTTAAATGGTTTATGATTTTGGAGGTTTTCACAACGGCTTTATTTCAAAGAGACGGCTTGCCCAAACTGCCTTTTCAAGCCATAATCGGGGCATGTGCAGGAGAGAGCTACATCAGGTTACATGTAGCCGCCGAAGGCGCAGATGCCCTTAAATCGCTCAGGCAACAGGGACTGCACATTGAAATAAAACATCTGGAGAGCGGTGCAATCGCACCCACCGAAGGGGAGAAGGCCGTCTGAACCACCATTCAGACAACCGCGCAAAGCAGTGAGCAGACTGGTTTGACATCAAGCGGGTATGCCGAAAATCTCAGGTTCAAGGACAGATAGGGTCTTCCGCGCTGCTTATGTGCGGACGGCATCTGAACAATAAATCCGGAGAAGCTGAGAATGACTGCCCTGAAAACCACCCCGTTTCACCAAGCCCATCAAGATGCAGGCGCGAAGCTGGTCGATTTTGCCGGCTGGGAGCTGCCCATCCATTATGGTTCGCAAATCGCCGAACACGAAGCCGTGCGCACCGACGCAGGTATGTTCGACGTATCCCACATGCTCGTTACCGATGTCGCCGGAGCGAACGCCAAAGCCTTTTTCCGCAAACTGATTGCCAACGACGTTGCCAAACTCGCCTTCGTCGGCAAAGCCCTTTATTCCGCGCTGCTCAACGACAACGGTGGTGTGATTGACGACTTGATCGTTTACCGCACCAACGAAGCCGAAACCCAATACCGCATCGTGTCCAATGGTGCGACCCGCGAAAAAGACACCGCCCAGTTCCACAAAGTCGGACAAGCATTCGGCGTCGCCTTCAACCCGCGCTACGACCTCGGTATGCTTGCCGTACAAGGTCCTAAAGCCATCGAAAAACTCCTGACCGTCAAACCCGAATGGGCGGATGTCGTCAATAATCTCAAACCGTTCCAAGGCGCGGATTTGGGCAACGACTGGTTTGTCGCCCGCACCGGCTACACCGGCGAAGACGGCGTCGAAGTCATCCTGCCCGGCACCGAAGCCGTCGCATTTTTCAAAGCCCTGCAACAAGCCGGCGTACAGCCCTGCGGCCTCGGCGCGCGCGACACCCTGCGCATGGAAGCCGGCATGAACCTTTACGGCAACGATATGGACGACGACACCAGCCCGCTCGAAGCAGGCATGGGCTGGACGGTTGATTTGAAAGACGAAAACCGCGATTTCGTCGGCAAAGCCGCCTTGTTGGCATTGAAAGAAAAAGGCGTTGCCGTCAAACAAGTCGGTTTGCTGCTCGACAAAGGCGGCATCCTGCGCGCGCATATGGAAGTGTTGACCGACAAAGGCAAAGGCGAAACCACCAGCGGCGTATTCTCGCCCAGCCTGAAACAATCCATCGCCATCGCCCGCGTTCCGAAAGATTTTGACGGCGATACCGCCAAAGTGCTGATACGCGGCAAAGAGGTGGACGTGCGCGTATTGAAGCTGCCGTTTGTGCGCAACGGACAGAAACAGTTTGATTGAATATAGTTGGCAAAAAAAACGTCATTTTTATTTTAGTAAAACTCGCTTCACTTGTTTTCAGACGACTTTTGAATAGGCAAGGTCGTCTGAAAACTGATAAAGAGAATTTGTTGGATGGATTTTTTTGATGTAACAGACGTAAAAATAGATAAAATTGATAGAGTTTTAAATATTATTCTAAATATTATAAAACTGAGTATCAGCTTGGGTGTGATATTTGGTTTTGTAGTGGTTTATAAATATCTTAAAAATATTAATCAGTTAGGTATTTTTACAAACGTAATAAGTCAACCGTACAGCGCCATAGCAATATTAATTATATTTGGGTTTATTGGTTTATTTTTCTATATATCTCTTTTTGCTCCGTTTTTATTATCTGCTATTGCGAATGACAATGGTGTTCTAATAAGAAATAGAAAGGATCGTCTTGTATTTTGGCAGTCGAGTATCATCCCTATAATTGGCTTTTGGGTGTTTATTTTCGTTGCTTTCTGTGCATCAAAAGAATGGCAGCGCAGTATTTGGGGAATGGTTTTTTTACTTGTAATTTTGGTACTTTCTGTTCTTTTACCAGCCATAATCTTCTTTTTTTGCTGGTATTCAGGTAGAAAAAAATATAAACTCAAAATAGTAAAGGGAATATATACGTCTAACTCATTGGGAGACCTTGTTTCATTTTTTACACTTGTTTCTTTATTTAACTTTATTTTATTTATAATCGCGGTTTTGCCTATTGCTGCAAATTGGATTGGGGATAAAAGTTACCAGTGGTTTTTTTTAGTATGTTCAACAATTCTGGTTATAGCTAACTCTTTTGTTGCAGTGATGCTATTGAACGATGGTAAAGATAAAATTTTAAATAAAATTAGTTACTATGTTTTGCCTTTGTTTTTTTGCTTTTTTTATTTGGTAGCAATTGCTGTTGTTGCAAATGACTTACCGCAAAGGTTTTTGTATCCCATTAGATTTATAGAAATGCCAAAAGATTCTGGATGGTATATGATAAACAATAATTATACAAGAAAAGAAGATGTTGGATTTCAGGGAGTTGGAGTAAACGGCATTACAACCGAAGGAATGGAATATATTAAGAAAAACTTCACGAGAGAAGTGCCTTCTGAAGGAATAGATTTTGATGAAGAAAAAAATAAATGCGCTCAGCCGAAAAATAAACTCCAAAAGAATGCGTTGTATGGTTATATGGCGTGGAATTTGGGCGAGGTAAAAGTATTTTGTCCCAGATCTGTAGAGTTTTACGGGAAGCATACTGAAGAAGAGTTGCTGATTGCTTCTCAAAAATGTTTAGTGTTAAAAGCAGATGTTCTTCAACCTTTGGATAAGCAATATATTCCTTACTAAAAAACTATTGAACAGTGTTTCAGTTTCAAGTAGGTTAGCAGTATCCTTTCTAGTCTAGTTCTAAACCAAAACCAATGGAGAATCAAACCATGAGCAACAACATCCCCGCCGAACTGAAATACGTTGCCAGCCACGAATGGCTGCGCCTTGAAGAAGACGGTACGATTACCGTCGGCATTACCCACCACGCGCAAGAGTTGTTGGGCGACATCGTGTTCGTCGAGCTGCCCGAAGTCGGCGCGAACCTTGCCGCGGAAGAACAAGCCGGTGTGGTTGAGTCTGTGAAAGCCGCGTCCGACGTGTACGCGCCGATTGCGGGCGAAGTCGTTGCTGTCAACGAAGATTTGCCCAGCGCACCGGAAACCGCCAACAGCGACCCTTACGGCGCAGGCTGGTTCTTCAAAATCAAACCTGCCAATCCTGCCGACTACGACGGCTTGCTGACCGCCGAACAATACGCGGGCGAAGTGGATTGATTTTAAAATGGCGCGGCAGGCATATTGCCGCGTTTTGATTTTGAAAGGTCGTCTGAAACCCCGTTTTAGGTTTTTAGACGACCTTTGTTTCGCTTGACCGATAAAACATGAATTACTGCGAATTTGTTGCCGCTCTCCCAAACGATACCGACAATCCGAACAAACATTACCATGATAAGCAATACGGTTTTCCGATTTCAGACGACAACGAGTTGTTCGGACGGCTGGTGTTGGAAATCAATCAGGCGGGTTTGAGCTGGACGTTGATGTTGAAGAAGCAGCAGGCGTTTCGGGCTGCATTTAAAGATTTCGACATTGACACTGTCGCCGCATTCGACGAAGCCGACATCGAACGCCTGCTTGCCGACGCAGGCATCGTCCGCAACCGCCTGAAAATCAATGCTGCGATTTACAACGCCCGACAAATCAAAAAGATACAGCAGGAATACGGCTCGTTCAAACATTGGCTCGATGCGCACTATCCGCTCGATAAGGCCGAATGGGTGAAGCTGTTTAAAAAACATTTCAAATTTGTCGGCGGCGAAATTGTCGGCGAATTTTTAATGAGTACCGGCTACCTGCCCGGCGCGCATATTGAAAGCTGTCCGGTTTATCAAGGAGTTTTAGAATGCCGCCCGAAATGGATAGAGGTCGTCTGAAAACGGGTTTGGGCAAAATCTGTTTCCAGACGGTCTTTAAAGAAGCAGTCGAACAAATACATGCCAATGGGGTGGGATATAGGGTATTTGTGGAGAGGCTGGAGAAGTTTTTGAAGGAAGAGGTTTTTTTGTGAGTTATTGGTTTTGTTTGAATACATTTTTTATGGGGTAATTTCTCCGTTGTTATAATGTAGATATTTCTCCGGTGAGAATGGAATATTCGAAAGGTATATACAAATGCTTCAAAAGATCCATATACAAAATTTTAAAAGTTATAAAAATCAGGATTTACACCTTGCTCCATTGACTTTAATGATTGGTGCAAATGCTTCCGGTAAAAGTAATGCGATTGAAGCTTTTAGATTTTTATGTTGGTTGGCTGGCGGCCAGAAATTATCGGTTTTACAAAATGCAGTTAATGATTCAGAAAAAATTATTCGAGGGAATGTATGGGATTTATTTTACCCTGAGTCAGGCTCCTTTGTTTTAGGGGGTACTACGGATGATAAAGCATGGAATACTTTCGAAGTGGAGTTGGATTTAAGAAATAATGAAGAATTACATATAAAGCAGGAAAAAATCACTGCTGTTGATGAGAAAGTGCCTTTGTATGAAATTAAGCAAATATCGAAGGGTTTGGGAACAGATGTCAGCGTGGCATACAATAATTTTGCTAAAGGAATGAAACCTCAAATTCGCTGTACAGACCAAATCACTATCATGAATCAACTATCCGGTCCGGCACCGTTTGCGGCAAAAGATAAAAAAGCGCAAAAAGAAATTCCAAAAATTACTAATAGATTTCAAGAATTACTTAGTAATACCTTATTTTTAGACCCTGTTCCATATTTAATGAGAGAAGATAGTTATCCGAATAGAAGGCTTCAGGGGAATTGCTCGAATTTGTCCGGTGTGCTTTATACGCTATGGGAAAATGAAAAGAATCGACAGGCTATTCTTGATTTCATAAAAAGTTTGCCAGAGCAGGATATCAAAGATATTCGATTTTCAAAAAATGGTAGGGGGGAAGTTTACTTAGAATTGGTTGAAAATTTTGGAAATCAAGAACGAAGTCAGTCTGCCGGATTACTTTCAGATGGTACTTTGCGTGTCTTGGCTATTGCCGCCGCTTTGTTGTCAGTTCAGGAAGGTTCGACTGTTGTGATAGAGGAGGTTGATAATGGAATTCACCCTTCAAGGGCAAGGCAGTTGCTGGAAACTATGCAAAGACAAGCCGAGAAAAGAAAAATTAGATTATTGCTTTCAACTCATAATCCTGCTCTGATGGATGCACTTCCTGATAATGCGTTAGGTGATGTGGTTTTTTGTTATCGCGATATGAACGAAGGGGACAGCCGTTTAATTAAACTATCTGACTTATCCGATTATCCTGAGTTGATTCTGCAGGGTAAGTTGGGAGGATTGGTCACAAAAGGTATTGTTGACCGTTTTGTGAAAAATCCTGTTGATAAGGAAGAGAAAAAGCGGAAGGCTTTAGCATGGCTGGAAAATATCAAGGGGAATTCGTGATGAATTCGATATGTATTATTGATACCAGTGTTTTTTTGAATATTCTAGATGTGCCGAACAGAAATAATGAGAAAGAGAGAGTAATTAATAATTTTAAAGAATATATTAACTTAGGAGCGACGTTTATGTTACCTATGGCTACTATTTTGGAAACAGGAAATCATATTGCTCAAAATGGAGATGGTAATGTGCGGAGAAAAACGGCACAGAGATTTTGTGATTGTGTCCGTCAAGCTATAACAGGGGAAGCTCCTTATCGGACCAGTGATTTTCCAGATACGGGAGAGGTATTGAAATGGTTGGCTGAATTTCCTGATTCGGCAGGTAGAAATAAGACTCCTAGTAGAAATGAAGGAACAAGTTTTGGAGATTTAAGCATCATCAAGGAATATGAGAAAGCCAAATCCAAATTTCCTATGAGTGAAATTTGGATTTGGTCTCTTGATAGTGATTTGAAAAATTATCATTACAAGCCTAATTAATAATGAACTCACATAACCAATACAGTGAACCCTACCTTTCAGACGACCTCCCGAATCCAAACGTCGTCTGAAACATCAAAACACCTGCCCTTCGCGGCAGATTCCTACAACACCGAAGGAGTAGAAATGAAACTATCCGAACTGTTTAACCCCAACGAATTTGCCGCGCGGCATTTGAGTTTCGGCGACGAGGCCGCGCTTTTGGAAACGCTCGGCGAGAAGAGCATGGATGATTTTGTCGGCAACACCGTGCCGCAAAGCATCCGTATGCCGTCCGAACTCGACCTGCCCGAAGCCTTGACCGAAGCGGACGCTTTGGCGAAGTTGAAAGCCATTGCGGCGAAAAACGTGATCAACAAATCCTATATCGGCTTGGGCTATTACCCGACCCGCGTGCCGAACGTGATTTTGCGCAACGTGTTGGAAAATCCGGGCTGGTACACCGCCTACACGCCGTATCAGGCGGAAATCGCGCAGGGGCGTTTGGAAGCGTTGCTGAACTTCCAGCAGGTGTGCATCGATTTGACCGGTTTCCCCGTGGCGGGCGCGTCTTTGTTGGACGAAGCGACCGCCGCCGCCGAAGCGATGGCGATGGCGCACCGCGTGGGCAAGGTGAAATCCGAGCGTTTCTTTGTGGACGAGCGCGTTTATCCGCAGACTTTGGACGTAATGAAAACCCGCGCCAAATATTTCGGCTTCGAGCTGGTGGTCGGCGATTTTGCCAAAGCGGATGAAGGAGAATACTTCGGCGCGCTGTTCCAATACGTCGGCAAAGACGGCGACGTGCAAGACTTGCAAAGCGTCATAGGTCGTCTGAAAACCAAAGGCACGATTGTTGCCGTTGCCGCCGACATCATGAGTTTGGTCTTGCTGAAATCCCCTGCCGAATTGGGTGCGGACATCGCGCTGGGCAACACGCAACGCTTCGGCGTACCGATGGGCTTCGGCGGGCCGCACGCCGCTTATTTCGCGTTTAAAGACGAGTTCAAACGCTCCGCCCCGGGCCGCATTATCGGCGTATCCAAAGACGCATCGGGCAAACCTGCGCTGCGCATGGCGTTGTCTACCCGCGAACAACACATCCGCCGCGAAAAAGCCACGTCCAATATTTGTACCGCGCAAGCATTGCTGGCTAACTTGGCGGGCATGTACGCCGTTTATCACGGCCCCGAAGGCGTGAAACGCATCGCCAACCGTATTCACGCGCTGGCTTCCGTCTTTGCCGACGCATTGGTTTCAGACGGCCTCAAAGTGGTTCACGAAACCTTCTTCGATACCGTTACCGTTGATTTCGGCAGCAAAGAAAAAGCGGACAAAGCGTTCCAAACCGCTTTGGAACTGGGCTACAACCTGCGCCGCGTCAGCGACACCCGAATCGCCGCCGCTTTCCACGAAACATCCGTGCGCGAAGACCTTGCCGTGTTGTACTACGCCTTCACCGGCAACAACACCTTTACGCTTTCAGACGACGTCAAAGGTCGTCTGAAAACCGAATTCCTGCGCCAAGACAATATCTTGCAACATCCCGTGTTCAACCGTTACCACACCGAACACGAAATGCTGCGCTACCTGAAAAAACTCGAAGACCGCGACTTGGCGATGAACCGCAGCATGATTTCGCTGGGCAGCTGCACCATGAAGCTCAACGCCACCGCCGAAATGCTGCCGATTACCTGGGCTGAGTTCTCCGACATCCACCCCTACGCCCCCGAAGCGCAAACCGCAGGCTACCGCGAACTCTTGACCAACATGGAAAACAGCCTGAAAGCCATCACCGGCTTTGACGCGATTTCCTTCCAGCCCAACTCCGGCGCGCAGGGCGAATACAGCGGTATGCTCGCCATCCGCCGTTATCAGGAAGCCCAAGGCGAAGCGCACCGCAACATCTGCCTGATTCCCAAGTCCGCCCACGGCACCAACCCCGCCACCGCCGCCATGCTCGGTTTGAAAGTCGTCGTCGTCGATACCGACGAACACGGCAATGTCAACATCGACGATTTGAAAGCCAAAGCCGAACAACACCGCGACGCCTTGTCCGCCATCATGATTACCTACCCGTCCACCCACGGCGTGTACGAAGAAGGCATCCGCGACATCTGCCGCATCGTCCATGAAAACGGCGGACAGGTTTACATGGACGGCGCCAACCTCAACGCCCAAATCGGCATCATGCAGCCCGCCGAAGTCGGCGCGGACGTGTTGCACATGAACCTGCACAAAACCTTCTGCATCCCCCACGGCGGCGGCGGCCCGGGCATGGGTCCCATCGGACTGAAAGCCCACCTCGCTCCGTTTGCACCGGGACACGCCTTGACCGACACCCACAGCGCAAGTGCCGGGCAAACCGCCGTTTCTTCCGCCGCCTTCGGCTCCGCGTCCATCCTGCCGATTACCTGGATGTACCTGACCATGATGGGCAAACAAGGCATGGAACAGGCAACGCGCTGGGCATTGCTCAACGCCAACTACGTCGCCAAACGCCTGAGCGAAGACTATCCCGTTCTCTACACAGGCAAAAACGGCCGCGTCGCGCACGAATGTATCGTCGATTTGCGTCCGCTCAAAGCCGAAAGCGGCATCACCGAAACCGACATCGCCAAACGCCTGATGGACTACGGCTTCCACGCCCCGACCGTCTCCTTCCCCGTTGCCGGCACGCTGATGATCGAGCCGACCGAAAGCGAGAGCAAAGCCGAACTCGACCGCTTCATCGCCGCCCTGAAACAAATCAAACAGGAAGTGTTGAAAGTCGAACGCGGCGAATGGCCGAAAGACGACAACCCGCTGGTCAACGCCCCGCACACCGCCGCCGACGTAACCGGCGAATGGGAGCATCCGTACTCCCGCGAAGAAGCCGTTTTCCCGCTGCCTTTCGTGCGCGAAAACAAATTCTGGCCGAGCGTCAACCGCGTGGACGACGTGTACGGCGACCGGAATTTGGTCTGCACCTGCCCGCCGATGGAAGCGTATGAAGATTAGGGTTTGACATGAAGAAAGGTCGTCTGAAAATTTCAGACGACCTTTGTTTTAAAAAACGTTCATTCAGAAGGTAGCGTGGTTACGCCTTATCTGTTTGTCAGTTTTATTTTTTCTTGCCAAAAATCAGGGACAACACTGACAAAATCAGGAAACCGACAAACAGGATTTTAGCGATACCTGCCGCGCTGCCTGCAATACCGCCAAAGCCCAGTACGGCTGCAATAATGGCGATAACAAAGAAAACAACTGCATAATGAAGCATGGTTTTTTCCTTTCTGTTTGGTGTGCAAACGGTTTGATGTGCAAACGGTCGGGGAAGAGCCTTCCGTTTGTTGTGAGATGTAACAGTTTTATATTGGATCAACTATCTTATTGATTAATTTAATACTCACGGATGTAACCGCTTGTAGTACACCTTATCGGATAACTTCTTACTTAGCAAACCGTAGTAATACAAATTTTCAAGAAATTAGCCCATTTATAAAATAACCAAACCATAAATCAACAACTTACATACAGACGTTAAGTTTTGAAAACATTTATATTTTATCAATTAAATATTGCAGAGGAAATTTTCTTGTTAAATCAATATGAAAAAATAAGGATATATTAATATTGAAGGAATGTTTTGAAACCGTTTATTTGGATATTTTAGAAGAAGCGGGGCAGGAAAGGCAAAAGGTCGTCTGAAAATTTTCAGACGACCTTTTGATTATTTGATGACCCGCGCCAACAAGGCTTTTTCTTTGCCCTGCATATTCGGGATTTTGACTTGGATGCCGTTGCCCGGGGCAACTTCGACGGCTGCACCTTTGCGGGTCATTTGTTCCAGCGTGATGGTTTGGTTGCCTTCGGGATGGATGATTTCCAAGGTGTCGCCGACGGCGAAGCGGTTTTTAACTTCCACCGTTGCCCAGCCTTCGGCGTCGATTTCGGTAACGTGTCCGACGTATTGGCTTTGTTTGGCGGTGGAATGGCCGCTGAGGTAGTTTTGATAGTCTTGGGTTTGGTGGCGTTCGAGGAAGCCGCTGGTGTAGCCGCGGTTGGCGAGGCCTTCGAGTTCGCTCAATAAGCCGTAGTCAAACGGGCGGCCTGCGACGGCATCGTCAATCGCTTTGCGGTAGGACTGGGCGACACGGGCGACGTAGTAGAGCGACTTGGTGCGGCCTTCAACTTTGAGGCTGTCCACGCCGATTTTGGCGAGTTTTTCAACGACTTCGATACCGCGCAGGTCTTTGGAATTCATGATGTAGGTGCCGTGTTCGTCTTCCATAATCGGCATCATTTCGCCTGGGCGGTTGGATTCTTCAATCAGGAAGACTTTGTCGGCGTAGGGGTGGCGTTTCTGACCGTTGATGCCTTCGAAGTTTTGGTTGGCTTCTTCTTGGGCTTTTTCAAAGTTGAAACCTTGCAGAAGCTGGGCGTCGCCCGCATCGCTTTCAGTGGCGTTGTGGACTTTGTAATCCCAGCGGCAGGAGTTGGTACAGGTGCCTTGGTTGGGGTCGCGGTGGTTGAAATAGCCCGACAATAGGCAACGGCCTGAGTAGGCGATGCACAATGCGCCGTGGATGAAGACTTCGAGTTCGATGTCGGGGCATTCTTGGCGGATTTCGGCGATTTCTTCCATGCTCAATTCGCGCGACAGGATGATGCGTTCAACGCCGATGTTCTGCCAGAATTTCACGCCCCAGTAGTTGGTGGTGTTCGCCTGTACGGATAAATGGATCGGCATTTCCGGCCATTTTTCGCGCACGGTCATAATCAAACCCGGATCCGCCATAATCAGCGCGTCGGGTTTCATGGCAATCAGCGGCTCCATGTCGGCGACGAAGGTTTTGAGTTTGGAATTGTGCGGCAGGGTGTTGACGGTCAAAAAGAATTTTTTGTTGCGCTCGTGCGCTTCTTTAATGCCTTGTTCGAGGACGTCGAGTTTGGCAAATTCGTTGTTGCGGGCGCGCAGGGAGTAACGCGGGCTGCCGGCATAAACGGCGTCTGCGCCGTAATCGTAGGCGGCGCGCATACGTTCGAGACCGCCGGCGGGAAGGAGGAGTTCGGGTGCTTTCATGTTCGTGCTTTATAAAAGGCTTCAGACGACCTTTTAAATCACGGGAAAAGGTCGTCTGAAACGGTGTTTTAAGGATGGGCGGATTATCCGCCTTTTTGTCGGGACGGTCAATTTTGCGACGGCATATCGGGATTGTTTTGCGTTGTTTTTTCAGAAGAAAACGGATTCGAGTGCGACGATTGGCGGATAGGCGCGACGGATGGGGAAATGTAAAAAAACGAATGCAACCCGATTAATTTAACAAAAAGGCATTCAAAGAATGTATTTTCTTGTAAAATATTGAGTTTCATTTTTCCAATGTTCGGGAATCGGGCGGCTGCCGCAAACCGTTTCCCAGAGTTTTAGACAGGCGGACGAGTATGGATTTTCGGTTTGATATTATTTACGAATACCGCTGGATGTTTTTCTACGGCGCGCTGACGACGCTGGGCTTGACCGTAGTGGCGACGGCGGGCGGCTCCGTATTGGGTCTGCTGCTCGCGTTGGCGCGCTTGATTCATCTGGAAAAGGCGGGTGCGCCCATGCGCGCGCTGGCTTGGGTTTTGCGTAAGGTTTCGCTGCTGTATGTAACGCTGTTCCGTGGTACGCCGCTGTTTGTGCAGATTGTGATTTGGTCTTACGTTTGGTTCCCGTTTTTCGTCCATCCTGCCGACGGTTTGCTGATCAACGGCGACGAGGCGGTGGAAATCCGACGCTCTTACGGCGCGCTGATTGCCGGTTCGCTTGCCTTGATTGCCAACTCCGGCGCGTATATCTGCGAGATTTTCCGTGCGGGCATCCAGTCCATCGACCGCGGTCAGATGGAAGCGGCGCGTTCGCTGGGGCTGACTTATCCGCAGGCTATGCGCTATGTGATTCTTCCGCAGGCTTTGCGCCGTATGCTGCCGCCGCTTGCCAGCGAATTTATTACGCTCTTGAAAGACAGCTCACTCTTGTCCGTTATCGCCGTGGCGGAGCTGGCTTATGTGCAAAGTACGATTAGCGGCCGCTATTCCGTTTATGAAGAGCCGCTCTATACCGTCGCGCTGATTTATCTCATGATGACGACTTTCTTGGGCTGGGTGTTCCTGCGCTTGGAAAACCGTTACAACCCGCAGCATCGTTGATTGTGCAAATACAAAATAAAAGGAAGACCGAACGGTCTTCCTTTTTTGTGCGCCAATGATTTGATTTTCAGACGACCTGAAGCAGCAGGTATCTCTCAAAAATGTTTTAAAACAATGTTGTCATCGGTTTCTTCCAATAATCTTTGAGGGGCAAGCCGCAATCTGACAAATTTCGGGTTTGGTTCTCGGATAATTTGGTGCGGAGGTTGCGATGTGTTTCAAAGGTAGGTAAGTGCTTGGTTGGAGAATCTTATTCAACTTGAACAACTGACGCAAACCGGAATGCTGCCTTCGGGCAGCGGTTCGGCAAGGTCGGTGAACTCTGCCTGTTCGTCAAAGGGACGGGCGAGGCAGCGGCGCAGGCGTTCGATTTCGCGGTAGTCGCCGTTTCGGGCTTGGGCGATGGCTTGTTCGGCAAGGTAGTTGCGCAGGATGTAGAGCGGGTTGGTTCGGTTCATGCGTGATGCGCGTTCGGCGGGATGGCTGTTTTCGGCGCGCAGGCGTTGGCGGTATCGTCCGAGCCAGCGGATGAAGGCGGGTGGGGCGCCGTTTTTGAAGGTTTGTTCGAGTTTGGGCGGGAGGGGTTCGCCGTGCGTATTGCTGACTTCGGGCAGGTTTCTGAAAAACAGGGTGAAGTCGGTTTTTTGGTCTTGCAAGGCGGCGAAGAGGTCGGCGATAAGGCTTTCGTCGTCTCTTTTGTCTGCTTGCTGCAAACCGAGTTTGCGGCGCATTTTCTCTAAATAGGTCGTCTGAAAAACTTCTGTCCAGCCGTCGATGAGCTGTTCGAGGGTGTCGTGTGGGACGAGGGCGTCGAAGCAGGAAGCGAGGGCGGCGACATTCCAATGGGCGACGAAGGGCTGGGCATTGTAGGCGTAGCGGCCTTGGGTGTCGGAGTGGTTGCAGACGTGGCGGCGGTCGTAGTCGTCGAGGAAACCGAAGGGGCCGTAGTCTATGGTCAGTCCCAATGCGGACATGTTGTCGGTATTCATCACGCCGTGGCAGAAGCCGACGCTTTGCCATGCGGCGACGGTGTCGGCGGTGCGGTTGCGGATTTGTTCCAACAGGGCGGCGTAGGGATTGTCGGCATCTTGGCAGTCGGGGTAGTAATGCCGGATGAGGTAGTCGGCAAGTTGTCGGATTTCGGCTTCGCGGCCGGTGTAATAGAAGTATTCGAAATGGCCGAAACGCAGAAAGCTCGGGGCGATGCGGGTCAGGACGGCGGCGGTTTCGACGGTTTCCCGATAAACGGGGTCGTTGCTGCCGCACAGGGCGAGGGCGCGGGTTGTGGGGATGCCGAGACCGTGCATGGCTTCGGAACAGAGGTATTCGCGGATGGAGGAGCGCAAGACGGCGCGCCCGTCGGCAAAGCGCGAATAGGGCGTTTTGCCTGCGCCTTTGAGCTGCCATTCTTGTCGTTGTCCTGCGGCATCGATGGAATCGCCAATCAGTAGCGCGCGCCCGTCGCCGAGGCGCGGGGTATAAACGCCGAACTGATGGCCGCTGTAAACACTGGCAATAGGAGCAGGCGCGTATTGCGGCGCGTTGCCGCTGAGGTAGGCAAGATTGGAGGTCGTCTGAAAATCTGTATCCAGATTCAACTCTGCCGCCAAATCGGTGTTGAAGGCGATCCAGTAAGGCGCGGTCAGCGGCTCTGGGGAAACGCGGGAATAGAAAAACGGCGAGAGTTCGGCGAATTGTTGGGTAAGCAGGGGGAGTGTGTGCATGGGATTCCTGATGGGCGCGGGTTTGTATAACGTGCGGATATGTTTATTGTGTTTTAGAGTTGGATGCTGTGCGTTTGATTTTCAAGCATTTTCAAAACAATGCTTGTTGCTGTTGTTTCAAATAATCTGCCAGCGGTTTGGGTAACCCGTAATCCGCCAAATTTTCGGGTTTAATCCAAAGGCAGTTTGGCGGCAAGGCTGTATTTTCAGACGAGCTGGTTTGCGCTTCAAACGGCGTAATCATCAATAAACGATGCGTCAGGCGGTGGGTAAGGGAGGCTTGCTCGGAAAGGTCGTCCCACGGGGAGGCTGCGCACTCTGAAAAAATGCCGAGCTTTTCGGCGCAAGCGTATGTTTCGTCCAGTTTTTCAAAACACGGTACGCAATACAGTCCGCCCCAAATGCCTTTGGCAGGACGTTTTTCCAGCAAGATTGCGCCGTCTTGGTCGCGGATAATCAGCCAGTAAAGCGGCAGGGTTTGCACTTCGGTGGCGGTTTTTTTGCGTGGCAGCTCGGCGATGCGGTTTTGCTTTTTTGCTTCGCAGATGTCTGCCATCGGACATTGATGGCACAAGGGTTTTGTACGTTTGCACACGGTTGCGCCCAAGTCCATCAAGCCTTGCGTGTAGGCGGGCATATCGGCGTTTTCAGACGGCAGCAGGCTTTCGGCAAGCATCCAGAGCGAGTTTTCGAATTTTTTGTCCTGCGGATTGCCGTCGCGGGCGAACACGCGGCAGAGTACGCGTTTGACGTTGCCGTCCAAAATGGTTTCGCGGCGGTTGAAGGCAAAGGCGCAAATGGCGGCGGCGGTGCTTCTGCCTACGCCGCAGAGGGTTTCCAAGTCTTTGCGCTCTGACGGAAACGTACCGCCGAATTGTTCGACGACTTGTCGCGCGGCTTTGTGCAGATTGCGCGCGCGGCTGTAATAGCCCAAGCCCGCCCACAACGACAACACTTCGTCTTGCGGCGCGGCGGCGAGCATTTGTACGGTCGGGAATTTTTCCAAGAAACGCGGATAGTAGTCCAACACGGTGGCAACCTGCGTTTGCTGGAGCATGATTTCGGAAAGCCAGACGCAATAAGGGTTTTGGACCTGCCAAGGCAGGTGGTGGCGACCGTGTTGTTTTTGCCAGCGGATGAGCCGTTCGGAGAAGGGGATGGGAGTGTTCATTAACATCAATCGGTGGTTTTATTTATTTTTAAAACAGTATGTTATGGTATAACATTGTGAAAATAATTCTTATTGACATACAGTTTGTAGGGGTATATAACTCATATAGAGAGACTTTATTGCAGTATTGAAATTATTTATCAACAACGAGCAAGGAGTATCAGCATGAAAGCAATGGTTTATCACGGCGCAAACGACATCCGTTTTGAAGAAAAACCCCGTCCGCAGATTATCGATCCGACCGATGCGGTGGTGAAAATCGTCAAAACCACGATTTGCGGTACCGACTTGGGTATTTGGAAAGGTAAAAACCCCGAAGTCGCCGACGGCCGTATTCTTGGTCATGAAGGCATCGGTATTGTAGAAGAAGTCGGCGAGGCTGTAAAAAACGTCAAAGTCGGCGATAAAGTCATTATTTCATGCGTCAGCAAATGCTGTACTTGCGACAACTGCAAAATCCAACTCTATTCACACTGCCGTAACGGCGGCTGGATTTTGGGCTACATGATCGACGGTACACAAGCCGAATACGTCCGCACGCCTTATGCCGACAACAGCCTTGTTCCGCTGCCCGACAACGTCAATGAAGAAGTCGCCCTGCTGTTGAGCGACGCCTTGCCGACCGCACACGAAATCGGCGTGCAATACGGCGATGTCAAACCTGGCGACACCGTATTCATCGCAGGCGCGGGTCCTGTCGGCATGTCCGCCCTGTTGACCGCCCAACTGTACAGCCCCGCAGCCATCATCGTTTGCGATATGGACGAAAACCGTTTGAAATTGGCGAGAGAGTTGGGCGCGACCCATACCATCAGCCCCGCTTCAGGCGACGTATCCAAACAAGTTTTCGCCATCGTCGGCGAAGACGGCGTGGACTGCGCGATTGAAGCCGTCGGTATCCCCGCCACATGGAATATGTGTCAAGACATCGTCAAACCGGGCGGTCATATCGCCGTCGTCGGCGTGCATGGTCAATCCGTTGATTTCAAACTAGAAAAACTCTGGATTAAAAACCTCGCCATCACAACCGGTCTGGTAAACGCCAATACCACCGAAATGCTGATGAAGGCAATTTCCAGCAGCTCAGTGGATTACACTAAAATGTTGACCCACCGTTTCAAATTCAGCGAATTGGAAAAAGCCTACGACGTGTTCAAACACGCCGCCGAAAACCAAGCCATGAAAGTGGTTTTGGAAGCGGATTGATTTGAAACAGATTATTGAGTTTTAAAAAAGATAGAGGTCGTCTGAAAACAGGTTTTCAGACGACCTTTTTGTTTATGGGGCTGATTGAATTGGAATGGCGTTATCCTTTTAAACGTATGCAAGCGGGTAGTGTGGCTTTATGGTATTTGTAAAGAATTTGTCAAGAAATGCACGGTAACATCGTAATGAATGACGATTATTTGAGTTAAATCTAGCCCGCACGTTATCGGATTGTGTTAACCTTACGCTAAGCTTGATAATAGTTAACATTCTAGTACTTTAGTTCCCTTGTTTATTAATTATTTCAAGCCAGGGTTCCCGCACCATCATCGCTTCATTTTTTTCTTCCATAAATGCTTCGGGATGCAGTTTGTCCCTCCGCAACAATAAGAACCCGAACATTCTCACTCTTGTATTTTAAGGATTAAACAATGAAATCGCTCAAAACGTTCCTCATTTGGGGCATTGTGGTTTTGGTCGGCGTAGCGTCCTTTACCACTTTGGCCCTCAGTCGGGGCGAGCAGGTCAGTGCGGTATGGATGGTCACCGCCGCCGTATCGGTGTACTGCATCGCCTACCGTTTTTACAGTCTCTACATCGCCAAATATGTGATGCAGCTTGATCCGAACCGCCTTACGCCCGCCGAGCGGCACAATGACGGTTTGGACTATGTGCCGACACACAAAGGCGTATTGTTCGGACACCACTTTGCCGCGATTGCGGGCGCAGGTCCGTTGGTCGGTCCCGTACTGGCTGCGCAAATGGGTTATCTGCCGGGCACGCTGTGGATTATCTTCGGCGTAGTGTTTGCCGGCGCGGTACAAGACATGATGGTCTTGTTCGTCTCCATGCGCCGCGACGGTAAGTCTTTGGGCGATATCGTAAAACAAGAACTCGGCACTGTGCCCGGCGTGATCGCGTCCATCGGTATTTTGATGATTATGGTCATCATCATGGCGGTGTTGGCACTGATTGTGGTGAAAGCACTGGTTCACAGCCCTTGGGGTACGTTTACGATTGCCGCCACCATGCCTATCGCTCTGTTTATGGGTATTTACACCCGTTATATCCGTCCGGGCAAAATCGGCGAAATTTCCATCGTCGGCTTTATCCTGCTGATGCTGGCGGTTATTTACGGCGACAATGTGGCGCACAGCTCCATCGGTCACTGGTTTGACCTTGACGGTATCCAGCTCACTTGGGCGATTATGATTTACGGCTTCGTAGCATCAGTATTGCCGGTATGGCTGCTGCTGACACCGCGCGACTATCTCTCTACCTTCCTGAAAATCGGTACGATTGTCGCACTCGCCATCGGCATCCTCATCGTCAGCCCTGCGCTGCAAATGCCTGCCGTGACTCATTTTATCGACGGTTCCGGCCCGGTATTCTCAGGCGCATTGTTCCCATTCCTCTTCATCACCATCGCCTGTGGTGCGGTTTCAGGCTTCCACGCGCTGATTTCTTCCGGTACCACGCCGAAAATGCTGGAAAACGAAACCCACGTCCGCATGATCGGTTACGGCGGTATGTTGATGGAAAGTTTCGTAGCCATTATGGCGCTTGCCGCTGCCGCATCGCTTGATCCCGGCGTGTACTTCGCCATGAACAGCCCTGCTGCCCTGATCGGCACAGATGCCAATACTGCCGCCGAAGTGATTACCACCAAGCTGCAATTCCCTGTCGATGCCGCAACCCTGTTGCACACCGCTAAAGAAGTCGGCGAAAACACCATCCTTTCCCGTGCGGGCGGTGCGCCTACCCTCGCAGTCGGTATGGCACACATCATGAGCCGTCTGATTCCGGGCGAAGCCATGATGGCATTCTGGTATCACTTTGCCCTGTTGTTTGAAGCCTTGTTCATCCTGACCGCCGTCGATGCAGGTACCCGCGTCGCACGTTTCATGATTCAAGACTTGGGCAGTATCTTCTACAAACCCTTCGGCAACACCGACTCCATCCCCGCCAACCTGATTGCAACCTTCTTCGCCGTGGCATTGTGGGGCTACTTCCTCTACACTGGCGTGACCGACCCGTTGGGCGGCATCAACTCGCTCTGGCCTTTGTTCGGCATCGCCAACCAAATGCTGGCAGGCGTAGCCTTGATTATGTGTGCCGTTGTGCTGATTAAGATGAAACGCGACCGTTATGTCTGGGTGGCACTCGTTCCTGCTGTCGGCGTACTGTTTGTAACCTGCTACGCCGGTCTGCAAAAACTGTTCCACAGCGACCCGCGTGTCAGCTTCCTTGCCCATGCCGGCAAATACAGCGACGCATTGGCTAAAAACGAAGTCCTCGCGCCCGCTAAAGACATCGGCGAAATGTCGCAAATCATCTTTAACGACCAAATCAATGCCGGTCTGACCGCATTGTTCCTCTCCGTCGTCGTCGTCGTTGCCATCTACGGCGTGCGTACCGCCATGAAAGCACGCAAAGTCGGCTGGACGACCGCCAAAGAAATCCCAGCGGTGTACCGCGACGGCAAACAACCGGAGGCACAAAGTGAAGCGTAAACTCGCCGCTTGGTGGAAAACCGCCAAACTTACCGCCAACCTCATGGCAGGCGTGCCCGATTATGAAAATTACGTTGCACAACAACGCAAACATAATCCCAACGCCCCTGTCATGACCGAGCTGCAATTTCAAGATTACTGCCGCAAACGCCGCTGCGGTGCAAACGGCGGAAGATGTTGCTAATCGCTTGAATGGTTGAAAAAAGGTCGTCTGAAAGTTTTCAGACGACCTTTTTATATCAATGCTGCTTGAAAAAGGACGGGTTAGTATTCGCCCAATAGCTGCTCGCGGGTCAGTAAGAATACGAATCCGTCGCCGCCGCTGGTTTCCAGCCAAGTAAACGGCAGCTCGGGATAGGCGGCTTCCAATACATCGCGGTTGTGTCCGATTTCGACCAGCAGTACGCCTTTGGGATTGAGGTATTTGGCTGCGTGCAGCAGGATTTGGCGGGTGGCGTCCAAACCGTCTTCGCCGCTGCCCAAGGCGAGTTCGGGTTCGTGCAGGTATTCGTCGGGCAGCATATCGACCGATTCGGCATCGACGTAGGGCGGGTTGGAAACAATCAGGTCGTATGTACCTTCCAATCCTTCGAACAAATCGGTATGAATCAAGTTGATACGGTCTTCCAAGCCATAGTCTTCGATGTTGATGGCGGCTACTTCCAGCGCATCCAAACTCAAATCGACGGCGTCAATTTCGGCGGCAGGGTAGTGGTGTGCCATTTGGACGGCGAGGCAGCCGCTGCCGGTGCATAAATCTAGTGCGCGATGAACCAATTCGGGATGCTCTATCCAAGGGGTAAGGCTGTCGCCGAGCAGTTCGTAAATAAACGAGCGCGGTACGATGACGCGTTCGTCAACATAAAAATCGAAATCGCCTTGCCATGCCTGATGGGTAAGGTAGGCGGCGGGGATGTGTTCGACTGCGCGGCGTTCCAGCACTGCCAACACTTCTTCTTTCTCGCTTTGCAGCAGCTTGGCGTCGAGGTAAGGCTCCAGCGTGTCCAGCGGCAGGTTGAGGGTGTGCAGAATCAGGTAGGCGGCTTCATCGTGCGCGTTGTCCGAGCCATGCCCGAAAAACAAACCGGCATCGTTGAAACGGCTGACGGCGAAACGCAGGATGTCGCGGACGGTGGTCAATTCTTGGGCTGCTTGGGTAAACATATTCATCAAAATCCTTAATGGTCGGAACACCGTCTTTCGGGCGGCGGAATCGGGAAGTCATTTATTGCAAAGCGGAACGATTATAACAGAGGTCGTCTGAAAACATGGTTTCAGACGACCTCTTGATTGCGGGAGCGGTTATTTTTTGCCTTTTGCCGCTTTCACATCTTTTTCGGTGATGGTGCCGCCGCCGTTATCAAATGCATTCATAATGTAGGTCGAAACTGCTGCTACGTCCGCTTCGTTGATGGCTGTTGCAGGCATGAAGCCGTTGTAGGGTTTGCCGTTAACCTTGATCGGGCCGTTGATGCCTTTGAGCATGCTGTTCAACAGTACCTGCGGTTTTTTCATGATGTAGTCGGAACGGAACAGGGGCGGGAACATTGCTCCTCTGCCTTCGCCTTTTTTACCGTGGCAGGCGGCGCAGTTGGTTTCGTAAATTTTCTGCCCTTGCGCCATCTGTGCGGCATCGGCGGCGAAGGTTGGGGCGGAAAAGCAGGAGAGTGCGGCAAGTGTCAGGATGTGGATGGTTTTCATGGTTTGTCCTTGCAGATGGTCGGGATGTTTTTGTTTTAAAGGAATAGGGCAATCATACAATAAAGGTCGTCTGAAAACCTATCCTGCCGAAGCTTTTCAGACGACCTTAGATTTAAGTCAAAGAAACAACGGGGATGCTTCAAACCCATCCGCACAAATTGCGCCGCACCAAATCTGCCAGTGCGCCTATCCATTCTGCGCTGTCGTTCAGGCAGGGGATATAGCGGTATTCTTTACCGCCGGCGGCATGAAATTGTTCGCGCCCCATCAAAGCGATTTCTTCCATCGTTTCCAAGCAGTCTGCCATGAAGCCCGGACAGAAAACGTCCAATTTCGTTATGCCTTGTTTCGGCAGTTCGTCAAACAGAACCTGCGTACTCGGTTTAACCCATTTCGCCTTGCCGAACTGGCTTTGGAAGGAGACGATATATTCCTGCTCAGTCAGTCCCAAGGCTTCGGCAAGCAGTTTGGCCGTATGGCGGCATTCGTCGGGATAAGGGTCGCCCTCGTCGTACTGTTTCTGCGGTATGCCGTGAAAACTCAGCATCAGTTTTTCGCCGCGTCCGTGTTCCGTCCAATATGTCTGAATATGTTTTTTCATGGCTTCGATATAGCCTGCATCCTCGTAGAAACGGGACACCGTGCGTATGCTGAGTTGGTTGCGCTGGCGCAGTAATTGCAAGAATACTTTATCCAAAGCCGCACCTGTGCTCGATGCCGCATATTGCGGGTAGAGTGGGACTACCAAAAGATTACCGATGCCTTGCGATTTCAATTCCGCCAAGACGTCAGCAACGCCCGGGTTGCCGTAAGTCATGGCGTAGCGGACGGTTATATCCGGCAGTAGTTTGCCCAAGGTTTCGGCTTGGCGTGCGGTATAAACCAATAAGGGTGAGCCGTCTTTAAACCAGATTTTTTCATAGGCGTGCGCGCTTTTTTTCGGGCGCAGCGTCAGTATCAGGCCGCGCAAGATCGGTTGCCACAATAGCTTCGGCAGTTCCACCACGCGTTGGTCGGATAAAAAGTCGAGCAGGTAGGGTTTGACGGCTTGTGCGGTCGGAGCATCCGGTGTGCCGAGGTTAAGCAGTAGGACGGCGGTACGGTTTTGTTCGGTATAGGGGAGGGGAGGCTCTGGCAGGAAACGGGGCATGGTTTGTTTCTTTAATATTGAATGATTTTTTGTGTGAAAGGTCATCTGAAAAACAAAGGGAATAATCAAGTTAAACGTTTTCAGACGACCTCGATAAGCATGGTTCAATCTCAATCTATCCCGCGGGCGCGGTTTTCATGGAATTGAGCCTGCCAATCGGCAAATTTTCCTTGCTCGATGGCTTCGCGCATTTCTGCCATGATGACTTGGTAGAAATGCAGGTTGTGGATGGTGTTGAGTTGCGCGCCCAAGATTTCGCCGGCGCGGTGCAGGTGGTGCAGGTAGGCGCGGCTGAAGTTTTGGCAGGCGTAGCAGGTGCAGCTTTCGTCTATCGGGCGCTTGTCTAGCTTGTGTTTGGCGTTTTTGATTTTCAAATCGCCGAAACGGGTGAACAGCCAGCCGTTGCGGGCGTTGCGGGTGGGCATGACGCAGTCGAACATGTCCACGCCGTGCGCCACGCCGTACACCAAGTCTTCCGGTGTGCCGACGCCCATCAGGTAATGCGGTTTGTGTTCGGGCAGCATCGGTCCGACGGCGCGCAGCATGCGGTACATTTCGGGTTTGGGTTCGCCGACGGACAGGCCGCCGATGGCAAGGCCGGGGAAGTCGAATTGTTCCAAGCCGTGCAGCGATTCTTCGCGCAAATCTTCATACATCGCGCCTTGCACGATGCCGAATAGGGCATTTGGGTTCTTCAAATCTTCAAAGGCTTTTTTGCTGCGTTCAGCCCAGCGTAGGCTCATTTGCAGGGATTTTTGCGCTTGTTCGTGCGTCGCTTCGCCCGGTGTGCATTCGTCCAACTGCATCACGATGTCAGAGTTGAGTACGGTCTGGATTTTCATGGAGATTTCGGGCGAGAGGAAGAGTCTGTCTCCGTTAATCGGGCTTTGGAAGGTGCAACCTTCTTCGGTAAGTTTGCGCATATCGGAGAGCGAGAAAACCTGAAAACCGCCCGAGTCGGTCAAGATGGGTTTGTTCCAGCCGATAAATTCGTGCAGACCGCCGAATTGTTCGATGACTTCTAAACCGGGGCGCAGCCATAAATGGTAAGTGTTGCCCAAAATAATTTGTGCCTTGATATCGTGCAGGTTTTGCGGATTCATCGCCTTAACCGAGCCGTAAGTGCCGACCGGCATAAATACGGGCGTTTCGATTTTGCCGTGGTTCAGTTCCAGCGTGCCGCGTCGGGCATGACCGTCTTTTTTATGTAAGGTAAATTTGAGCATAGGTTGTATCTATAAATGTAGAAAACGGCGTGTGAAGCCGCCGTGCAGTCAAACGATTGAGGTAAAACGCGATTATAAAGGATTTTCATCGCAATAGCGGTGTTTGAATATTTCAGACGACCTTATTCGTATCGAGATGTTCACTGTTGAAAATGTTTCAAAAAAATCACAATGTTCCGATAATGTCGTCTGAAACCTCGTTTTCATGCTTGCCATTGCGTCAAAATATCGTCTATAATCCGAACCCTGTTAAACAGGCACGTAGCTCAGTTGGTTAGAGCACCACCTTGACATGGTGGGGGTCGTTGGTTCGAATCCAATCGTGCCTACCAAATTTCCCAAACGGCATTTATGCCGTTATTTTTTAATGTTTTGGAGCTTTTTTGATGTTGAACATTACCTTGCCGGACGGCTCAGTCCGCCAGTACGAATCGCCCGTTACCGTGGCACAGATTGCCGCGTCTATCGGAGCAGGTTTGGCGAAGGCGACGGTGGCGGGTAAGGTAAACGGCAAATTGGTCGATGCGTGCGATCCGATTACCGAAGATTCAACCGTCCAAATCATTACCCCGAAAGACCAAGAAGGCGTTGAAATCATCCGCCACTCTTGCGCCCACCTTGTCGGTCATGCAGTCAAACAGCTCTATCCTAATGCAAAAATGGTTATCGGCCCCGTCATTGAAGAGGGCTTTTATTACGATATCGCAACGGAAAAACCGTTTACGCCTGAAGATGTCGCTGCCATCGAAGCGCGCATGAAAGAATTGATTGCACAAGATTATGATGTAATCAAAATCATGACTCCGCGTGCTGAAACCATCAAAATTTTCCAAGATCGCGGCGAAGAATATAAACTGCGCCTGATTGAAGATATGCCCGAAGTTGAAGCAATGGGTATGTATCATCATCAGGAATATGTCGATATGTGCCGCGGTCCGCACGTTCCGAACACCCGCTTCCTGAAGAACTTCAAGCTGACCAAGCTGGCAGGCGCATATTGGCGCGGCGACAGCAATAATGAAATGCTGCAACGTATTTATGGCACTGCTTGGGCGACGAAAGACGAATTAAAAGACTATATCCAACGCATTGAAGAAGCAGAAAAACGTGACCACCGCAAATTGGGCAAGCAACTGGATTTGTTCCACTTGCAGGACGAAGCGCCGGGTATGGTGTTTTGGCATCCCAAAGGTTGGGCTTTGTGGCAGACTATCGAGCAGCATATGCGTAAAGAGCTGAATGCCGCTGGTTACAAGGAAGTTAAAACCCCCCAAATCATGGATAAAACCTTTTGGGAAAAATCCGGTCACTGGGATAACTACAAAGACAATATGTTCGTAACCAGTTCGGAAAAGCGCGAATACGCGGTTAAACCGATGAACTGTCCGGGACATGTTCAGATTTTCAATAACGGTCTGCGCTCGTACCGCGATTTGCCAATGCGTTTAGCAGAATTTGGTTCTTGCCATCGCAACGAGCCGAGCGGTGCATTACATGGACTGATGCGTGTCCGCGGTTTTGTACAAGACGATGCGCATATTTTCTGTACCGAAGATCAAATCGTCAGCGAAGCGCGGGCATTCAATGAATTGCTGGTTCGTATTTACAAGCAATTCGGTTTCCATGATGTGTCCGTCAAACTTTCACTGCGTCCTGAGAAGCGCGCCGGTTCAGACGACGTGTGGGATAAGGCAGAACAAGGTCTGCGCGAAGCATTGACTGCTTGCGGCGTGGAATGGGATGAGTTGCCGGGTGAAGGCGCGTTCTACGGACCTAAAATCGAATATCACGTCAAAGACGCATTGGGACGTTCTTGGCAGTGTGGTACGCTGCAACTGGACTTTGTATTGCCGGAACGTTTGGATGCAGAATATGTAACCGAAAACAATGACCGCGCCCGTCCGGTAATGTTGCACCGCGCCATTTTGGGTTCTTTGGAACGATTTATCGGTATTTTGATTGAAAACCATGCAGGTTCTTTCCCGCTATGGTTGGCGCCGGTTCAAATGGTGATTATGAATATCACCGAAAATCAAGCGGATTACTGCCGTGAAGTGGCTGCCAAATTGCAGGCTGCAGGCTTTCGTGTGGAGCTGGATTTGCGTAACGAAAAAATCGGTTACAAAATTCGGGATAACAGCCAATACCGCTTCCCTTATCAAATCGTTGTCGGTGATAAAGAGAAGCAAGAAAACAAAGTGGCCGTGCGCCGCAAAGCAGAAGACTTGGGTTCTTTGGATTTGGATGATTTCATTGCACAACTGCAGCAAGAAATCTCAGACGCCCTCGTCAACCATTAATTTTTATAGGAGTATTCATCATCGCTCAAGAACGCGAAGCACGAATCAATGGCGAAATTACCGCCAAAGAAGTGCGTTTAATCAGTGAGTCAGGCGAACAGCTTGGTGTTGTGTCGGTTCGTGAAGCTTTGGCTATGGCCGAAGAGCAGGATGTGGATTTGGTAGAGATTTCCCCTACTGCCAAACCACCCGTATGCAAACTGATGGATTACGGTAAATATAAATACCAACAAGCCAAGAAACGCGACGAAGCCAAGAAAAACCAGAAGCAGGTACAAATTAAGGAAATCAAATTCCGTCCGGGTACCGATGAAGGCGATTATCAAATTAAAATGCGCAACATCAACCGCTTCTTGGCTGACGGCGATAAAGTCAAAGTAACGCTTCGTTTCCGTGGTCGTGAAATGGCTCACCAGCAACTCGGTGCGCAACTTTTAGAGCGCGTAAAAGAGGATTTGGCGGAAGTGGCCCAAATCGAATCCTTCCCTAAAATGGAAGGCCGTCAAATGGTGATGATGATTGCACCGAGGAAAAAATAAAGTTATAATTTTCAGCTTACTCTGATTGCCGCTTCGGAGTAAGCTTTTGATTGGCGGCAAAAACCGTGGCATTTTGGGTTCAAGTGTTTGAAGCCAATGTTTTAAAACCCCCTGATGCCTTATCTAATAACGAATGGAGTTTTCCCATGCCTAAAATGAAAACCAAGTCTAGCGCGAAAAAACGCTTCAAAGTACTGGGTAACGGCGGTGTAAAACGCGCTCATGCGTTCAAACGCCACATCTTGACTAAAAAGACCACTAAAAACAAACGCCAACTTCGCGGTACCTCTATGGTAAACGATCGCGATTTGGCTTCTGTTGCTAAAATGTTACCCTACGCTTAAGGAGTTTAGAATATGCCACGCGTAAAACGCGGTGTAACCGCTCGTGCCCGTCACCAAAAAATCTTCGCGTTAGCCAAAGGCTACCGCGGTCGTCGTAAAAACGTATACCGCGTTGCCAAGCAAGCGGTAATGAAAGCCGGTCAATACGCATACCGTGACCGTCGTCAACGCAAACGCCAATTCCGTCAATTGTGGATTGTTCGTATCAATGCAGGTGCCCGTGAAAATGGTCTGTCTTACAGCAAATTCATGAACGGTCTGAAACGCGCCTCTATCGAAATCGACCGCAAAGTATTGGCTGATTTGGCTGTATTTGATAAAGCCGCTTTTGCACAATTGGTTGAGAAAGCTAAAGCTGCTTTGGCTGCTTAATCCAAAAAATTTAAAAAGGAAGCTACGGCTTCCTTTTTTCTTTGTTTGAATAAAGTCTATGTGATTGATTTTCTTTCTTTAAAGTCTATTTTTTTGAATTGATTTGCGCTAAAATACGCCGATTCTATCAAACGGATTGGCCGTAAACGATAAAAGGTCGTCTGAAAAGTTTGGCAATACCAAACCATACAGGCGACCTCATTGTTTCAGACGACCCATCATCAACCGACAGACGATAAAACCACTATGGAAAATGTAAACCGTATCGTTGCAGAAGGTATTGCCGCAGTAGAAGCTGCGCAAGACTTCAACGCTCTAGAACAAATCAAAGCCCGTTATCTTGGTAAAACCGGCGGATTGACCGGACTTCTGAAAACCTTAGGTCAAATGTCGCCTGAAGAGCGCAAAACCATAGGTGCGCATATCAATGAGTGCAAAAACCAGTTTCAGACGGCCTTTAACAATAAACGCGATGTGCTCAACGAAGCCAAACTCCAAGCCCAGCTTGCCGCCGAAGCACTCGATATTACCCTGCCCGGACGCGCGCAGGAAAATGGCGGTCTGCATCCCGTAACCCTGACTTTGCAGCGCGTGGTTGAACTCTTTCACGGCATGGGTTTTGAAGTGGCAGACGGCCCGGAAATCGAAGACGATTTCCACAACTTCCAAGCTCTGAACATTCCCGCAAACCACCCGGCCCGCGCTATGCAGGATACGTTCTACGTTGAAAACGGCGATGTTTTACGCACACATACTTCCCCGATTCAAATCCGCTATATGCTCGATAAAAAAGAGCCGCCTATCCGCATTATTGCCCCCGGCCGTGTTTACCGTGTGGACAGCGACGCTACGCACTCGCCCATGTTCCACCAAGCTGAAGGCCTGTGGGTGGAAGAGGGCGTAACTTTCGCCGATTTGAAAGCCGTGTTTACCGACTTTATCCGCCGCTTTTTCGAACGCGACGATTTGCAGGTACGTTTCCGTCCATCTTTCTTCCCGTTTACCGAGCCGTCCGCCGAAATCGACATCATGGGCGAAAACGGCAAATGGCTGGAAGTCGGCGGCTGCGGCATGGTGCATCCCAACGTGTTGAAAAACGTGAATATTGATCCCGAAAAATACACCGGTTTCGCCTTCGGCATTGGCCTCGACCGTTTCGCCATGTTACGTTACAACGTGAACGATCTGCGACTGTTTTTTGATAACGATTTGAACTTTTTAAAGCAGTTTGCGAAATGATTGTGCAGATTATCCGAAAATGAAAAAAGCAGCCTGTACTTGTTTTCAGGTTAGCCTTTGCCATTTGAATGGAGTTAGAGCATGGATGACGAAAAACTAGGGTTTGTAGAATTAGCGGTGTCGGCAATGGAAATGGTGAATCGTCCGATAACGCCAACTGAATTGTGGGAATTTGTCTTACAGAATAAACTGCATTTTCAGTTAAAAACATTTGATGAGAAAACGCAGACATTCTCGGGTAAAACGCCGTCTGCCACATTTAACGCACGGATTCGTACCGATAAAGAGCATTTTGTCGAGATCCCAAATACCAAGCCTAAGCAATACATTTTAAAACACCAGTTTAACCACGCCTCAAAGCAGCCTGTCTCCCGTACTCATACCAAGAAATCCACGTTCCACGAACGCGATTTGCACCCAGTTTTGGCACATTTTTTAAAACACAGTGATTATTTCCAAGCCTATCCTAAAACGATTTTTCACGAAGAAAGTTCCAAAGGGCAGAAAGGCGAAGATAAATGGCTGTATCCTGATATGGTGGCGGTGAATTTTGAATACGCTAATTATCAGAAAAACAATGTGTTGCCGTTTATTAAGAAATTTGATATTTCACCAATCAAGATTTTTTCGTTTGAGCTGAAAAAAGAATTAAATACTTCCAATTACAAGGAATATTTCTTTCAGGCGGTGAGTAATTCCAGTTGGGCGAACGAAGGCTATTTGGTGGCTTTACACATTAAACAGGACAGTCAGTTTATTGAGGCACTGCAAAAGCTAAGCCAGAGTTTTGGTATTGGAATTATCCATTTGAATATTGATAATATTGAGAAAAGTGCAATTTTGTCGCCTGCGAGATTTAAAGAGAAAATGGATTATTCGGTGGTGTACGAATTGGCGGATAAAAATCCCAATTTCGCACAATTTCTAAAGACTGTTACCGATTTTGAGCCACAATATCCTGCGCGATTTAGCAGTGAGTTCGATGAGATTTTGACGGTGGACAAGCTGCCAAAATATTTGGATACCATGTTGCAGGCTACTTTGAAATAAACGGCTGCAATCCCAAAGCAAAGGCTACCTGAGAGCATTGACTTCAACAAAGTAAAAGCAGCCTGCACATTTTCAGGTAGCCTTAAACGCCGTCTAAAAAACCACTAAAACAAAAGTTAATTAGTTGATTGAGAACATAACATGCAATTCTCCTACTCATGGCTGAAAACCCAAGCCGATACCGAACTTTCCGCCGATAAGCTGGAACACCTGTTAACCATGTCCGGCTTGGAAGTGGAAGAAGCCGAGACTGCCGCGCCTGCGTTTACGGGCGTGGTGATTGCCGAAGTGAAATCCGTTGAAAAACATCCGGATGCCGACCGTTTGAACGTTACCCAAGTCGATGCGGGTACGGGCGAGTTGGTGCAGATTGTGTGCGGTGCGCCGAATGTGAAAGCGGGCATCAAAGTGCCGTGTTCGTTGCCGGGTGCGGTGTTGCCGGGTAATTTAAAAATCAAGCCGACCAAGATGCGCGGCGTGGTGTCGAACGGGATGTTGTGTTCCACCGATGAACTCGGTCTACCCGACGACGGCGTCAACGGCTTGCACATTCTGTCGAAAGACGCTCCTGTCGGCACAAACATCCGCGAATATCTGGATTTGGACGATACGGTGTTCACGCTGAAAATCACACCGAACCGTGCCGATTGCCTGAGCATCAAAGGCATTGCGCGTGAAGTGTCCGCGCTGACAGGTTGCGCGTTCAAGCAGCCTGCAATCCATGCCGCGCCAATCACGGGCAGCCGCAAACAGCCCGTGCAGATTGATGCGCCTGCCGATTGCGGCCGCTTTATTAGCCGTGTGATTGAAAACGTGAATGCGCGCGCCGCCACGCCGGATTGGATGAAGCAGCGTTTGGAGCGCAGCGGCATCCGCAGTATTTCCGCGCTGGTGGACATCGGTAATTATGTGATGCTGGAAATCGGTCAGCCGATGCATGTTTTCGATGCCGACAAACTTTCAGGCAGCCTGTACATCCGCCGCGCGCGCGAAGGTGAAAAGCTGGAATGCCTGAACGAGAAAACCGTCTCTCTGTATGAAAACACGCTGGTAGTGGCCGACGAAAAAGGCGCGTTGAGCTTGGCAGGCCTGATGGGCGGCGCGGCGAGCGCGGTTTCAGACGACACGCAAAATATCGTGTTGGAAGCGGCTTGGTTTGCGCCTGAAATCATCGCCGGCAAATCGCGCCAATACGGTTTTGGTTCGGATTCGTCGTTCCGCTTTGAGCGTGGCGTGGATTACCGTTTGCAGGCCGATGCCATCGAACGCGCTAGCGAATTGGTTTTGCAAATCTGCGGCGGTGCGGCAGGCGAAATGGTGGAAGCGTTGGGCGAATTGCCTGAAGCCAAGCAGGTCGAATTGCGTTTGGGTCGTCTGAAAACCGTGTTGGGCGTGGACATTCCTGCCGAACAGGTGGAAACCATTTTGCAGCACTTGGGCCTGCAACCTGAAAAAACGGCGGAAGGCTTCCGCGTTACCGCGCCGAGCTTCCGTTTCGACATCGAAATCGAAGCTGATTTGATTGAAGAAATCGGTCGCGTTTACGGCTATGAAAATATCCCCGACGATTACACGTCAGGTCGTCTGAAAATGTTGGCGCTGCCCGAAACACGCCGTCCGCGTTTTGCCGTTTATAACGAAATGGCGGCGCGCGGCTACCGCGAAGTGGTCAGCTACGCCTTCGTTGACGAGCAGTGGGAACACGACTTTGCCGCCAACGCCAACCCCATCCGCCTGCAAAATCCGCTGGCGGCGCAATATGCCGTGATGCGTTCCACGCTTATCGGCGGCTTGGTGGAAATTTTGCAAAACAATCTAAATCGCAAGCAAAACCGCGTGCGCGTGTTTGAAATTGCCCGCGTGTTCAGCAAAGGTTCAAACGGCCAGTTTGTACAAAACGAACGCATCGGCGGCTTGTGGTACGGCGCTGCGATGCCCGAACAATGGGGCGGAAAAACGCGCAACGCGGATTTTTACGACATTAAGGCAGATGTAGAAAATCTGTTGAAAAATAAAGATGTGAAATATCTTTCCCCTAAGCCGACATATCGTGAGAAAAATATTGTAGAGAAAAATGCTGATATTGAAGCGAATACAGTAAGTGGTGCAAAAGCAGGGGCTGTTATAGGTGGTATGGCAACAGGACTATCCAATCTTATAGATGTATTTGATGGAAAAAGAACTCTTAGTGAGGCAGTGCGAAATACCGTTGGTGGGACATTAGCAGGAGGGATTGCTGGTGGGATGGTTGGCAATCTTGTTGGCCAGGAGGAAGCGGGAAAAGGTATCCCATATTTAGAAAGCATGGAATATGCGCATCCTGCATTGCATCCAGGGAGAAGCGCATTCATCGTTGTGAATAATGTGATTGTTGGTTTTCTTGGAGAACTGCATCCGAAATGGCTGCAAAAATACGACTTGCCACAAGCACCGCTGGTATTTGAAATCGACATGGCAGCCGTGTTGAAACGCGAAAAAACGCGCTATCAGGCAGTATCGAAATTCCAGCCGGTGCGCAGGGATTTAGCGTTTGTGATGCCTGAAACCATGACCCATGATGATTTGTTGGCCGCCTTGAAAGGCGCGGCAAACAAGTTGGTACAGGAAATCAGCGTATTTGACGTGTATCGCGGTACGGGACTGCCTGAAGGGATGAAGAGCATGGCGGTCAAAGTAATTTTGCAGAATATGGAAAACACGCTGACGGATGAAACAGTCGAGCCGGTTATCGGAAAACTGATTGATGCGGCAACTGCTGCGGGAGCGCAACTTCGCAGCTAAAAAATAAATATTCGCTTGAATTTTAAATAGAAATTGGTAATAATCTGCACCTGTTACAACAGAAGGTAATAATATGACATTAACTAAAGCCGAATTGGCCGATATTTTGGTAGATAAAGTCAGCAATGTAACCAAAAACGATGCCAAAGAAATCGTCGAACTCTTTTTTGAAGAAATCCGCAGCACTTTGGCACGCGGCGAAGAAATCAAAATTTCCGGTTTCGGTAATTTTCAGTTGCGAGACAAACCGCAACGCCCCGGCCGTAATCCGAAAACCGGCGAAGAAGTACCGATTACCGCCCGCCGCGTAGTCACTTTCCATGCCAGCCAAAAACTCAAAGGCATGGTGGAGCATTACTATGACAAACAACGTTAATCCCGTTATTCCTGCAAAACGTTATTTTTCGCTGGACGAAATGTGCGAACTGGTGCAAATCAGCCCGTCACAATTTGCCCAGTGGCAACATGAGAACGGTATCGTTGTCGGTTACGGCGGCGATCGTTACACTCGTTCCGATGTGGTGAAGCTTTTGAAGCTGAAAGATACCTTTTCGCCTTATGTCGACCGCTTCAGTCGTGATTCTTTGGACGCAAACGGTCATCCTGCTGCAAAAGCGGAAGAAGTTAAAGCAGAGTTAAATTCTATATTGGCAGATTTGCAAAAAGCACTTGCTTAGTTTATTAGATAAACAGCCGCTTCCTTATCTAAGGGAAGCGGCTGTTTGTTTTTATGGGTTTTGGGGCTTGCTCTGTATTAGTAAATATTTACTTAGTTTATAAGCAGCCTTAATTAATATGATAGGTACCTGTTTTAAAATGATGTATTGATGCTGTTTGTATTGAATTGAACCATTTTTTGAAGTTATTGTCTTTTATATCAATAATCTGCACGGATATTGTATTTAACAACCCATGCTATGAAAGTTATAATGATACAGACACAATGATGTGTCGTCGGAATACTTCAATCTGCACATTTAATCTAAGGAGCGGTATTATTGGCTCCAGTTTCCGGATAATCTAACAATGATTCAATATTGGCAAAAAAGTTTGGCTGCCGTACTGCTTTTAGGCGTATTTTCTCAAACATGGGCGCAATCCCATTCTGTTTATTTTAATCAACATGGCAAAATTACGGCAACGATGTCATCGGTTGCATATGTCCGACAATATACGGTTCAATCAGGTATCGCCAAGGCGCAGGATTTTTATTACCCGTCCATGAAGAAATATTCTGATCCGTATGAAGTTCCTGCAGAGCAAATTAAAGTGTTTGTTCCTGTGTTAGATAATGGGACGTTGACGCTTTGGCATTTCAACGGGCAGAAAAAAATGGTGGGGACTTATAAAAACAGCAAGCCGAACGGTGAATGGACAAACTGGTATCCGAACGGTAAGAAATCTGCTGTGATGCCTTATCAAAACGGGTTGAGCGAAGGAATCGGTTCGCGATATTACCGTAATGGAGTGAAGGAAAGCGAGATCCAGTTCAAACACGACAAAGCCAACGGGTATTGGAAGCAATGGTATCCGGACGGTAGTCCGAAGATGGAAATGAATATGGTCAATGATAAACCGACTGAGATTTTGAGTTGGGACGAAAATGGTCGTATTTTATCGGAAATCAGCATTTCTAATGGTCGTCGCAACGGTATTGTTTTGGAATGGTATGAAGATGGTGCCAAAAAGTCAGAATCGGTTTATTCCAATGATCAGCTGGTGAAAAAAACGCATTGGGACAAAGAAGGTTATGTTGTTGAATAACCGTTACAATATATAAAAAGAAAGTACGGGTAAGGTTTAATGCCTTATCCGTATTTCTTTTTTATGAAAAGGTATTTGGAGGGAAACTTGCGATATTTTTGAAAAAGCGTATAATGTTATATTATAACATATGACTTATGGAGAATTGATTGATGAAACCGAATATTCATCCTGATAATTACCGTACTGTTTTATTTTTCGACAGCGGTGCAAATGAAGGCTGGCTTATCCGCTCTTGTGCGGAGACGCATGGTAAGACGATGGTTTGGAAAGATGGAAAAGAATACCCGCTTTTCGCGCTGGATACGTCGTCTGCATCTCATCCTGTGTACACCGGCAGACAGCGAAACGTTAACACGGAAGGGCGTGCGAGCAAGTTCAATCAGCGTTTCCAATCGATGATGTCTTCATTTAGAAAGGACAAATAATGCAAGTTTTATCTTCACTGAAAACAGCGAAAAAACGCCACCGCGACTGTCAAATCGTCCGCAGGAAGGGTAAGGTTTACGTTATTTGTAAGAGTAACCCGCGCTTTAAGGCACGTCAGCGTTAAATACCGGCTGGATCGACTGTCCGCACCTGAAAATGGTGCGGATTTTTTTGGTAATCATGTAAACTCATGTTGGTTAATATCATTAAAAATATCTTTTTTGCCTGCAAACAACCAGTTTTAGGAATATCGGGTAAATTAGCGTAATCCCGCTTGTTTGGAGGTGGAGATGTTTATAACATGGCAGCGCATTTGGCAGACAAATTCCTATTTAGGTTTAGGAGATATTTATGAAATCAAAAGTATTACTGGCTGTTGCCGCCGCATTATCCCTTGGTGCCTGTGTCGCACCCGACATGGATTATGATTTCGAACGTGGTTCCCGTCACGAGCATCGCCATGAACACCGTTACGACAATCGTGATGATAATTACGATCGTAACGAGATGCGCCGTGAAGAGCGTCGTTATGAAGAAAACCGTCGCACATCAGAGTCCCGCCGTTTGCGCACTTTCTCTTGTGAGAACGGATTGTCTGTTGATGTCCGCAACTTGAATAACGATCAGTTGGAATTGCGCCTTGACGACAAGCGCGCTGTATTGTCATCCGATGTTTCCGGTTCCGGCTCGCGCTACACTTCCAACCGCGGCCTGTTCGGCAAAGGTGCGGAATGGC